>Ga0163153_10004284_pt1 | contig 18081 bp, 16 predicted proteins | sample OliLakLV19MP6IB1_FD_148629 | JGI IMG/M metagenome (GOLD analysis project Ga0163153, IMG submission 148629) | Freshwater microbial mat bacterial communities from Lake Vanda, McMurdo Dry Valleys, Antarctica - Oligotrophic Lake LV.19.MP6.IB-1 | ecosystem: Environmental > Aquatic > Freshwater >... | reverse complement strand
GCCCCGTCGTCGTGCCCCCAAAGTCCTTGCCGTTCTCGCGTCTCATGTACGAGGTGCGGTCCCACGCGACGAGGCCGAAGCCGTGTTCCCCCGGGACGTTTGTGTCCGTGAGGCCTACAAGGAACGTCGGCAGCTCCAGGACAAGGTGCTCTTCGTCCCGTGTTGCAATGAAGCCGGAGAGACCTCCGCCGAACAGCATCGGGATGCCTAGGGCCTGTAGGTCGCCACAGGCAATGTCGGCGCCCCACTCCCCCGGTGGCGCCAGAACGCCGAGCGAGATCGGATCGCAGCCACCGACGACGAGCGCGCCCACGGCATGCGCGGCTTCGGCAGCAGCCGCAACACCGACGTCGATCGTCCCCAAGTAGTTCGGCGTCTCGAGGTACACGGCAGCCACGTCGTCTCCGAGCGCGTCGTGGAGAGCGTCGAGGTCGATCGTGCCCGACCCCGGTCGCGTCGGCAGCTGCATCACATTGATATCTGGTGCGAGGTACGTCCGGATGACGGCGCGGCGCTCGCGCCCGATTGCGGACGCGACGAGCACCCGCCTGCGGCCGGTGATGCGGCACGCCATTCGAAGACCGATAGCGGCCGCGCTTCCCCAATCGTACGTTGGGAGCGATGCCGCGTCCATCCCGACCAGCTCGCCGATCAGGCTCGCGTACTCGAAGAACAGCTGGTACTTCCCGTGGTCGCTATAGACGTTGCCCCAATACGACGTCAGGATCTCCGCCCTGCCCACGATCTCCTCGCAGAGTGCCGGTATGTAGTGCGGGGCGCATCCTCCTCCGAGGAAGCAGCGGTGCGAGTCCACGATGAGGTCGTTCGATAGCAGGTCGCCAACGACACGTTCGAGGTCGGCCTCCGACCGCACGCCGTCCGGTAGGTCGAGGTCTCCCTCGACGCGCAGTCGTGTCGGTATCGCATCGAAGAGTCCGGCAGCATCGGAGAGACCGATGCGCTCGAGCATTCCTGCGAGCGTTGCCGGGTTGGCGTTTGGGATGTACGGATTGCCACGGCGGTCGTCCATGTCAGCCAAGATAAGTAGCGAGCTTGTGTGCGGCCTCGTCCAGCACGAGCTGTCCGAGCTCTCGCCGTGCCGGTCGCGGATCACCGTAGATGCCGGAAGGCGACTCCTCGAGCGGCCGAGGAGCGCGCGCCACCACGACGCCCGGCCCTCCAGGCCCACCCGGGCGAAGCGGAAACCCGGGCGGAGCGGGAAGGCGGTCTTCGTGGACGAGCCCGCCGCCGAGCTCTAGCGCAATCGAGGTTTCGATCTCGCCGCCGTGCCCGATGCCGCCCTGGTCGGCGTGGCACGCCTCAGCGAGCCGCTGCCCGTCGACCAGCATCCAGTACGAGACGGCCTCGACGGAAAAGTGCGCATAGCGGGCGTCGCCGACGACCGTCGCGATCGGCCCGGCGTTGCCCGCGTGACCGTTGACGATCACGAGCCGTGAGAATCCCGACGCCTCCAATGAACGCGCAACATCGTGGATGACCTCGATCAGGGTCGATGGCCGCAGCGAGATCGTGGCGCCAAGCGGCAGCCAGTGGTCGGACGAGCCAAAAGGTTGGCCGGGAATCATCACCGTCGGCGCATCAATAAGGGCAGCCGCTCGCTCGGTGACAGCAGTGGCGCTCGCAAGGTCGAAGCCGGTGACGAGATGCGAGCCGTGCTGCTCGGTTGCGCCGATCGGCCACAGGACGACGGCACCGTCTGCAGCCAGACGGCGAAGCTCCGGTGCAGCGAGCTCGGCGAAGCGTGCTAGCGCCACGAGCCCACCGCGAACCGGCCGACGGCCGCCTCGTCGAGCTCCACGCCGAGCCCAGGGCCATCGGGGACGTGTGCGTAACCGCCCTCGAGCTTCACTCCACCGTCCACGATGTCGTCCTCGTGGTACATAGGGCCGATCACGTCAGAGGGAACCGGGCACTCGTGGATGGTGTCGAACGCAGCGCCGATGTGGGCCATGAACGCTGTTGCGACGCCGAGCTCGACGGTGCTCCCCAGTAGGCACGGGATGCCTGCAGCGCGCGCGAGACCGAGCAGGTCGATCGTCGCGACAAGGCTGCCGTGTGTGCTCGGGGTGAGTGACCAAATGTGCGCCAATGGTCGCACAGCAGCATCGAAACCATCACGGACTGTAAAGATGCTCTCGTGGGCGACGATCGGAATCGGAGAGCACCTCGTGATCTCACGCATAGCGTCGGGAAAGCGGGCGTGAACGGGCTGCTCGAGGAATACGACTCCGAGATCGTGTAAGCGCGCGAGCGCACCGAGCGCCGTCGGAAGAGTCCAGCCGCCGTTGGCGTCCACCCCGACTCTGGCTCGCCCGCAGGCGACATCCGCGACCGCGGAAACCCGTGCCAGGTCCGCTTCGAGATCCCCTCCGACCTTGACCTTCAAGGTTGTGAAGCCAGCGTCGAGGCCGCGTTGCGCCTCTTCCTCAGCCTGCGGCGGGTCGATCATCCCGATCACGAACTTGATCGGTACGGGAGATCGCCCCCCGCCGAGGAGTACGCAGAGCGGAGTCCCGGACGTCTTGCCGAGTGCGTCCCACAACGCCATCTCGAGCGCCGCCTTTGCGTACGGGTTCGCAGCGAGCGCAGCGTCCATCCGGCGCACCGCCCCACGCGGATCCGCGGGGCCCCCGACGAGTGCTGGCGCCAGGTAGCGGTGGACGGCGTTTCGAACCGAGTCCGCGTCCTCACCCGTCCACCAAAGCTCCGCGGGCGCTTCGCCGACCCCGACGACGTCTCCCACGCGCACCCGGACGAGCGCGTGACGGGCGTCCGGAAGCTGGGCGTACGACGTCGAGATCCGGTTCTGTTCCCTCCGCGGCACGATGACCTCGATTGTCTGGATGTCGTCAATCAAGAGCGTCGGCGGTTGGGTCTCAAGCATAGTGGACATAAATCGAACGTTCGATCGATTGCGATCGTATTCGTCGCCCTCTCATGTGTCAACTGGCTTTGATCTACTGCCGCTGCCAGTCGTCGATGAGGCGCTCGACCAGGTTGGCAGCGCGTTCCTGCGACCAGCGGCCGGTCTCGCTGAACATCCGGAGCCCGACGCCGTCGATGAGTGCGGCGAGCTCGCCCGCGCTGGTCTCGGGGTCGGCCACGTGCAAGAGTCCTGCGTCGCGTGCCTCCGAGATGAGTTCGACGAAGACAGCTTCCGCGAGAGCCGTGCGCTCGCCCGCCACCACCGCGAGCTCGGGATCAATCGACGCCTCGTGCCAGAACGCGATCCACACGCGCCACCCGATCGAGTGCCGGTCGAGATCCAGGATTGCCCGTACGACTGCACGCAGGCGTGTGACGGCATCCACGTCTTTGGCCGATGCCGCCTCTCGGATGTGGTCGAGGAAGTCGTCGGATACGAGCACGAGTGTCGCCTCGAGCAGCTTCTCTTTGCTCCCGAAATGGTGGAGCAGCGTCCCGGTGCTGATGTTCGCTCGTCCGGCAACATCCCGGATGCTCGTGCGCGAATAACCGTTGGTCGCGATCAACTCAGCGCATGCCTCCGCGAGCTGAATGCGCCTCTCCTCGCGATCGAAGCGGACACGTGTCTCGCGCCCACCGTCCGTCTGCGTCGACTTCAAGGCCACGATCGCAGCCTACTTGAGGGTTGCCAACGCGTCGGGACATGTCGACCGCCACGCTGGATCCGAGCTCGCATCAGCCGTCTGTCAGTGCTGCGAGATCGGCCGTAGTTGCGGCATCGATCCTGAGTGTCGGGCCGCCGCAGATCTCCTGAACCTGGTCAGTCGTTCGAAAGCCGACGATCGCGCAGTCGACTGCGGGGTTCGCGATCGCCCATGCGATTGCGAGCTGGCCCGGAAGCATCCCGAGCTCCTTGGCTCGCGCGCGGAGCTTCTCGACCATCGCCAGATTTCTCGTCAGCAGAGGCTCTTCGAAATTGGGATCGAACCGACGGCTGTCGTTCTCGGGGAAGCTCTCCACGCGCTCGTGTGTGACGCGCCCGGACAGGAGCCCCGACTGCATCGGTGAGTAGACGACGACGCCCACGTCGAGCTCGTCGCAATGGGGGAGGAGTTCGGCCTCGATCGCTCGCTCGACGAGCGAGTACGGCGGCTGGAGCGTCTCTACCGGAGAGATCGCCTCGCATCGCTGCAATTGCGGAACGTCGAAGTTCGAGACGCCGATGTGCCGTACCTTGCCGCTCGCCTTCATGTCCGCTAGTGCCTGCCAGGCTGCCTCGATCTCCGGGTCGTTCTCGGGCTCAACCCAGTGAATCTGGTACAGGTCGATGCTGTCGACGCCTAGGCGCAAGAGGCTCTGGTCGACGTCTCGGCGCAGGATCTCTGGCCTGATGTCGACGGTGACGACGCCGGCGTCGTCCCATACGAAGCCACACTTCGTGAACACGAGCGGTGGTTCTGCCAGTCCGCGGATCGCGCGGCCGACGACCTCCTCCGAATGTCCGCAGCCGTAGCCCGGCGCGGTGTCGATCCAGTTCACACCAAGGTCGAGCGCGCGGTGTATCGCGGCGATGGATTCACTGTCGTCAACGGCCCCCCAGTTGCCGACAGCGTTCCTGTCGCCCCCGATCGTCCAGGCGCCGAAGCCGACAGTCGTAACCTCGACGTCGGTACGTCCCAAAGTCGTCGTCTCCATGATCTCCCTCGTCGATCGAACGTTCGGCCAATACTCTCTGCCGGGGGTGGGACTTGTCAAGTCGACAGGCTTGTGTTCGCGGCGTCTTGTAGAACGACAACGTGGCCAGTAACATGCGCTCGATCGGACGTTCGATCGATAACGATAAGCGGGAGGTTCTCGGCATGGCAGCTCAATACAAGATGGCCTCGTGGGCGGGACTGCAGGACTATCCAGGCGAAACGTGTCGGATCTACAGCGGGCCGCTCGCGTGCAAGAACTTCGCATTCCTCGTGGATAGACAGGAACCCGGAGACACGGGAGTGATGCATTCCCACGAGGAGGCGGAGGAGGTCTACGTCCTGCTCTCCGGAAGCGGCAACTTCGTGCTCGAGGATGAAGTCGTCCCGATGACTCCGCTCGATGCCGTACGCGTCATAGCCGGCGTCGAGCACACGACATCCAACACGTCCGACGAGGATGTGATGTGGCTCGTGATCGGCGCCCCATCGGACGAGTTCGTGGCCTGGGACCCCGTTGCCTACGGGCCGCCGAACGACGACGAATGACCGATCGTCGGGAAGCACTCTTCCGACGAATAGACGACCTCACGGGTGCCGCGGTCGAGATCGTACAGGCGGTCGTGAGGATCGACTCACGGAACCCGAACCTGCCTGGTGTCTCGCGCGCGGAAGCGATCGGTGGTGAGTCCCGCGTGAACGACCTCCTCGAGGAGTGCTATCGAGGAGCCGGGCTCATGACGACACGTGTCGCCGAAGATCCCGAGCGATCGAACCTGGTCGGGATCCGGCGCGGTGTAGGCGGCGGCAGGTCGCTCGCACTCAACGCGCACGTCGACACCGTGGCGCCCAACGATCCGGGCCGATGGCAGGGTGGCGAGCCGTGGTCCGGAGAGATCCTGGACGGCCACGTCTACGGCGTTGGGTCGACCGACATGAAGGGCGCCGGCGGAGCAATGTGGCTCGCCGCCCAAGCAATCGAGGATGTGGGCATCGAGCTGCTCGGCGACCTCCACCTCCACTCGGTGGTCGGTGAGGAGATGATGGAGCACGAGCTGGGCACCTCGGCGGTCATCCGTGCTGCCGGGAGCACCGACGCCGCGATCGTGACGGAGCCGTCATCGATCCCGATGCCTTTGTCCATCGCGGCGACCGCCCCGAGTGCACTCGTCTTCAGCGTCTCGGTTGAGGGCAGAGCCACGCACTCCGGCAATCGACCGCTTGCAATCCGCCCCGGCGGCCCCGGCTCGGCGATCGGCGTCAACGCTCTCGAGAAGATCATTCCGATCGTGGCCGCGCTTCAGAGCCTCGAGACTGAGTGGGGAGCGGAGATGCGGCACCCAATGTTCCCCGATGGTTGGTTCACCATAGGTCCGAACATGATTCACGCGGACGCCGGAGTTCCTGTCCCCGCTGCGCTTCCGGACAAAGCGCGGGTCGACTACGTGGCGTGGCACGACCCAACGGTGGCCGCCGACGCCGTCAAGACCGCGATCGCCACGCAGGTTCACCACGTGGCGCAGCTCGACCCCTGGCTGCGCGAGCACGCGCCTGTCTGCGACTTTTCGCTGTCCTGGCCGGGGTTTCAAACCGAGTGGGAGCACCCACTCGTCCAGACGATGGTCTCGGCCCTCGAGGAAGCGACCGGGCGGCGTCAACCTGCGCCATCACCTGCGAGCCCATGCAACTTCGGTGCCGCTTGCGACGCCACCTTCTACGACGCAGTCGGTATCCCGAGCATCGTGTTCGGGCCCGGCCAGATTCGAATCGCGCATAGCATCGACGAGCGCATCGACATCGATGAGATAATCAATGCAGCAAAGGCACTCGCGGGCGTCATCACAACCTGGTGCGGTGTTGCATGACGCCGCACCTCGAGGCTACGGTTCCCGAGGTCGCGCGCGACAAGCTGTTTGCAAAGGGCCGTATGAGACAGACTGGAGAACCACGCGAAGTACCGGGTGGGCACCGTTTCTTCGGACTCTGGTCGTCCCCAGCCAGACGGTGCGCTCGCAGATGTCGACGGCCCGGTTCTGCCGGCTGCTCGGCCTGCCCGAGCGAACCTACAGGCGCTGGCAGCAGCGTGAGCGGCTGGGCCGGCCGGTGAGGGGGCCGTGGCCGACGCCGTCGGCCGACCGGATCGAACCGGTCGCGGTCGTGTACGCAGACCGCTTCCCGCAGTGGGGGTCGCGGACGATCGCGACTCTGATGCGGACCGACGGCTTCGATGCCCCCGACTCGACGACCTACAGGGCGTTGAAGCGCGCCGGCAGGGTGTTGGAGGTCAACTACCAGGCCGAGCGGCGCCAGCACGCCCAGGCACGTCGGGCCGCGTTCGTGGTGCCCCCGTCGGGGCCGAACCAGGTCTGGCAGATGGACTTCAGCGAGTTCGAGACCCGGATGGGCGGCACCTGGCAGATCGGCGGTTGCACCGACTGCTGGTCGAAGCTCGAACTCGGCTGACACATCTCACCGACCCAGAACCAGCACGACGCGATCACGGCCGTCAGCCTCGCCCTCGCCGAGACGCAGCGGCTGCTCGGCTGCTCCCTGCGCGAGCATCTGACCGACCCCGACACAGGCGAGATCCGACCGGTCGCGATCGTTACCGATAACGGCGGCTGCTTCAAATCAGCACGGTTCGCCCGCTTCATCGGCGAGCACCCCGAGCTGATCCACATCCGCACCAGAGCGAAGAGCCCGGGCCAGAACGGCGTCCGCGAACGCGCCTTCAAGTCGCTCAAATACGAGCACCTCTACCGGCACGAGATCGACGACGGCTTCGACCTCGGCCAAGAGGCCGAGACCTACCGGCAGCTCTTCAACACCGTTCGACCCCACCAGTCACTCGCCGGAAGGAAACCCCTCGACGTCCACCTGCAAGCCTGCCAGACACCCCCGACCCCCAAGCAACCAGAGCCCGAAACCCTGCCACTTTCGTGAAGCATTACACGGTCACCTCCTGGTTCGACCGTCTAGCTCGGTCGCAAAGAAAAGCGACGCCGACTTCAAGATCTCGTTCGCCCGCCGCAGCTCGCGGTTCTCACGCTCGAGATCCTTCAACCTGGCCCGCTCCTCGCTCGTCAACCCCGGACGGCGGCCCTCGTCGACCTCCGCCCGCCGCACCCAGCAACGCAACGTCTCAGGAGTGCAGCCGATCTTCCCCGCGATCGAGCCCATCGCCGCCCACTGCGACGGATACTCGTGCTGATGCTCCAACACCAGCCGCACAGCCCGCTCTCGAACCTCCCGTGAATACCTCTTCGATGTGCTTGACATGACTCCATCCTCTCAAGGACTGGAGCCTGCAACATTCCCGGAGCGGTTCATTCTGATAGGCGGAGTCGATATACGTGGACTCTCTGATCGTGAGCTTAGAGCCGCTCGCGGGGGGACAATCTCCTACGTCCCACAAGACCCATCTACAGCACTGAATCCCGCACTAACCATCGGAAGACAGCTGTGGGAGACTCTGGACGCGCACAGCTATGGGGCGAACGGTGACGAGAGAGCAGAGCGGGTCAGGGAGACGCTGCGTGAGGTTCTTCTACCAGACGATCCTGAGTACCTGAAGCGATACCCCCACCAGCTCTCCGGCGGACAGCAGCAGCGCGTTGTGCTTGCGATTGCGTTTGCCTGCCGCCCCGCGGTGTGTTGCGGGGCGACCTCACGCAGTTCGGGTACGCCGACACTGCATGCCGCCGCCGCGATGCTGCAGCGCGGCTCATGCGCCGAGAGTATCACCAATGACGCCTTTATGCATCAGGATGCATCTGTGTCTCGCTTCCCATCAAGGGTCGTCGGTAGGGCCGGGCCGAGGCCTCGGCACCCGGGCGCCTGTCGACGGGCACAAGCCGGGAGTGCCCCGCGGCATCGGCTTCGCGCTCTGCTTGGAAACCGTTCCACCTGCCTCTACCGCTCGATCGAGGTGCAACAATCGTGATCGTGACGGGACGTCCGTTCGCGAACGCTTGCGTTTCAGCGGCCACCCATGTCAACTATCGAAGATCAACATGATCCGGAAGATCACTCTCCATCGCTTCAAACAGTTCAGCGACCACACGTTCGGTCTGTTGCCCAACGGCGTGACTCTGCTGGCGGGCGCCAACAATTCCGGGAAGTCATCGATTCTTCACGCGCTGGCGATCTGGGAGTTCTGCCGCACGGCGCTCGAGATGGAGAAAGGCACGGAGGTGTTCGGTGCCGGCTATCAAGGCCAGGGGCTCGGGTTGGGGGATGACGAGTTCTCGCCCATCGAAGTGCCATCCCTGCGCCACCTTTGGACAAATCTCAAGACCCAGAAGATCTCTGAACCTGATGGCTACACGTTGAAGATCCGCTGTGCTTGGGGGGACGAAAACCCTGAGCGAGAGCTCGAGTTCGGACTTTCTCTGGCGAACGATCGCCTCTTCATCAAGCCGACATATTCAAACCTCGGGCCGGAGGACGCGATTCCAAGGATCGCCTACCTTCCACCCTTCGCCGGCATCACTGCCCGCGAGATGCGACAACCGGGTGCGATCCGCCGCCGCAGAATCGGTGAGGGTCTTGCCGGTGCTGTTCTCCGAAACCTACTGCTCGATATGCAGACGGCGAATCAGGCAGAGCGTGCCAGACTGATCGAAGGCCGAACAAAGATCAGCGATGCCGATCTGAGACGTCTTCGTGGCTCTGACCCTTGGGAGCTGCTTCAGCAGACGCTTCGCGAGACTTTCCAGTCCGAGCTCGAAATCACGCCATTTCGTGAGGAATACCACTCATACATTCAGGTGGAGGTTGCGAAGGGAACTGTTAACGGCTACAAGCTAACCCGATACCCCAACTTCAAGAAGCGCGACCTGATGGTGGAGGGCAGCGGCTTTCTGCAGTGGCTCAGTGTCTATGCGCTTGCCGTCGACCCGGCGATCGACGTTCTCCTCCTCGACGAGCCGGACGCGCATTTGCACACCTCGCTTCAGGACCATCTTCTTGAGGGCCTGAGCGGCGCGATGCCGACGTCGTCGAAGCAGGTCTTGGTGGCGACCCACTCATCTGAAGTGCTGCGTCAGGCTTTGCCCGAGACGATCTTCGAAGTGAAGCAGGGTGGCGGTGGCAGTCGATACCTCACGCTGGACAAGCAGAAGGTGGCATTGCTCGCGGGTTTGGGCTCTGACTACGCACCCAGAGTAGACCGAGTACGGAAGACCAAACGCCTCCTGTTCGTTGAAGGCCCGAGTGATGTTCTGATCTTGAAACTGCTCGGGGAGCGCGTAGGTCGACCGCTTCCGCCAGCTTGGGTCGAATGGAGATCGGCGTCGGGCCAGAAGGAACGTAAGCAGGTATTTCTTGCGCTGAAAGAGGAGATCCCGGATCTCGTCGCGCTGAGTCTGCGCGACCGTGACGATGATCCACTCGAGTCAGTTGGCCCGAACCTCCAAGACCAACACGCCGGCGCGCTAGCCGACTTCAATTGCCGGAAGTGGCGGCGGCGTTACATCGAGAGCTATCTGGTTTGGCCTCCTGCGCTGGCCGCTGCGTCGGGAATGCCGCAGAAGGCAATCGAGGACAGGTTGCGTGACGATCACGGGATAGCGATCTCGCTCGAGAACTTCACTAGGTCAGACGCGCCCGCCGCACTTCTCGACCTCCGGGCCAAAGAAGTGCTGAAGGACGGGGACGAGGCGATCTTTGGCCAGTTGCCCGTGACGGCCTATGACGTAGCCAGGGAGATGGAGGAATCTGCGGTTCCGGACGACATCAAGATGCTTCTCGATGAGCTTGCACTTCTGGCTTGAAAGCGGAGTGACTAGCGGCCTGATGGTACGGACACCAGCCAACTCCGACTGCGACTACTCCCTGCCGTCAGTCAGTCGCAGTGCCTCATTGATCTGCTCGCGTCGCATTGCAACGTACTCGCCATCGGCTCGACCTATCCCGAGAATCTTCCCAAGTTCGGTCAAGATCTCCTCATTGAGCAACGACGGATTCGCTTCAAGCATCAACGTGATGCATTCCCCGACTTGTTGAGCCGTGACCGCCTCCGCGGCACTCTCTAAGGCGTGTGGGCCGTCCCCATACTCGATGCGTGCGTCCCGCAGAATCCGTAGCTGCTCCTCGCTGAACAACCTGGCCATGAGCGCTGCGACGAAGCGGTCGCGTGCTTCAGCGCTGCTCATGCTGGCTTTGTAGGCTTCGAGCGCGGCAACCACTTCCTGGCCGGTGTCTTCCGGCGCTCCGCCACTCAAGGTCGCCGACTCGGCGACAACGACTTGGCTGTGTGCCTCGCGACGCTTGGCCAGCTTGTTCCGCGCCGACTTCATGGCCGGGAGCGCCTGATCGCTCCACCATCTCTTGACGTGAGGTTTGGCCTTCTCGAACGAAACGAGAACGCCAAGAATCATCAGGTTTCCGAGCAGCTCCTCCAGCTCCGAACGCTCCCGAGATCGCGCATCCGCCTCTTCGTTGACGTAGATGTAGACCGGCTCTGTGTCCGGCTGCTCCTCAAATTCGTCCTCGCCGCCAGGGATGAACTCGGCGTGACCGTCGAGGTGCCCTCCGTCATCGCGGAGGGTCCCACGCCAAGCACCGGCGGTCTCCCGTGATTGGTCCGGAGTCAATCCCTTCTTGTACCTGTAGGTCCCTTTGACGTACTCGTACCGGTCGTCGTCCTTCGCCATTCGCTACCTCATCCCGCCCAGTGCATCCGTGGGGTCCGTGCCTAAGTCTAGGGTCTCCAGGTCGGCTCGATCAGATCGCAGAGTGGCACCACGTGCACGGGGCGCTGGCATCGAAGATCGAGCATGTGCAACGGCAGATGACCACTGAACCCGCCGTGAACCCGCCGCTGTGTCCTCTGACGTCATTTTGTGGCGTCTGCTGTCCTGGCCTCAGAGGTTAAGAATAGGCCTTTTTGCAGGGATGACGTCAATCTATCGAGAGCCGATGCGCGGACTCGAACCGCGGACCCCTTCATTACGAGTGTTGCGGCCGACCCGTGGCAAACACAATTCGCCGTTAGAGCGGTGGGCTTGAACCCGCCGTGAACCCGTTATTTCGCATGTCCTCGTCATTGCTGCTCGGAGAAAGCCACCAACGCGTACCGCGTCGTCAGCTCGCTAGACCGGGAACGCTCCGGCGAGCCTCTCCGCCTGCTTCTTCTGCGCCGTCCGTCCCCAACGGCCATAGGTGTCGACGGTGAGGTTGATCGACTGATGACCGAGCTGCTCCTTCACCCATGTGATCTCAGCTCCGTTCTCGAGCGTGATGCGTGCGAACGTGTGCCGGAACGAGTGGAAGGTGCGGTTACGGCCGTGTTCACCCTGTCGGGGGACACCCGCCTGTTTCATGGCGGGATAGAGCACGCGGCGGAGCACGTAGGCGGAGTCAAGGTAGCCACCGGTCTCCTTCTCGAAGACGAGGCCGTCGCCACCTGACGCGGTGAACCATTCTTCGAACAGTGCCGCCGCTTGGGGCGATAGGTCGATGGTGCGTGCCTTGCCGCTCTTCGTCGATGTCTCGCCGGCGCCGGCGACGTAGGTGCGGCTGACTCGAACTTCGTTGGTTAGGAGCGATACGTCAGACCAGCGAAGCGCGGCGAGCTCCCCGGATCGCATTCCCGTCGCGAGCGCGATCTTGCACAGATACGCATACACCGGTTGGTCTGCGAGCTCTGGCCACAGGCGTGACAACTCTGAGTCGGTGAAGTACGCGGGGGCGGACTTGGAGACCTTCGGTCGGCGGGTGGAGTGGAGCCGGGAGACGGGGTTCTCGGAGGCGTAGCCTTCGGACACCGCAGCACCGAGGCAGGAGCCGAGCTGGCGTAGGTGCTTCGCGAGTGTCGACTGCGTCACCTTCTTGCGCGTCCTCGGCTTCCGGGCAATGCCCTCGAGCAGCCGAGAGACGTCAGCGGGACGGATATCCCGAACGTTCGCGCTCTTGAACCGGTCCTTGGCGTACTTGAGCGTGATTTCGTATTGGGTGACGGTGCTCTCCTTGCGGCCGGCGGCGCGGAGCGACGCGATCCACTGATCGGCCCACTCGTCGAAGCGGATGTTCTCGACGACTCGGTAGGTGTCGCGTGCGATGTCGCCACGCCGAGCATCAAGGGCTCGCTCGGCTTCCTTGCGATTGTGACCGACGGGCTGACGGGTCAGCGTTCCGCCCTGACGGGTGGCGACGTGATAGAGCGGCGTGCACCTGCAGCCGTGTCTCTTGGTTGCCTTCGCAAACGGCGTCCAGGGATAGAGAGGGCAGGTGCGCGAATGTCGGACCTGGAGACTTGCCACGGCGAGCGTCCTTGTGTCGTTGGCGTGCGGCGAAAAACACACGATACACGAATCCGTACGTCCCCTGGTACGCTCACCCGCACAATTGTCAATAAACTCGGAGATCAAAGAGTGGAATTTGCAGGGAAATTGAGTGGGCCGTGAAGGATTCGAACCTTCGACCTTGGGATTAAGAGTCCCCTGCTCTACCAACTGAGCTAACGGCCCGAGCGGATCGGAAGTGTAGCCACGACCCGCAGTTCAGGCAGCACCGATTCGCTCGGCGAGCGGTGCTGTCGCCGGCCGACCCCGCGGCGCGAGCAGCAGGACCGCCACGGCAGCAGCCGCGAGGCCCGTCACCGCGAACGCCGCCCGAACGCCCGCGCTCCCGTCGGCGAGACCGGCGAGCAGCGGCGTCGACAGCGCCATCACCGCCCACGCGAGGTTCATCACACCGATCACGGCAGGTGCCGTGTCGCCCGAGCTCGCTCGCACGCCGACCGCGAAGTTCAGCGCGTTGATCGCCGACCGGCAGCCGGTGGAGACGAGAAGGAACGCGAGGAGCGCGAACGTCGAGAGCCCAAAGGCGGGGAGCAACCATGCACCGGCGAGGACTGCGACCGCGATCCCGACGCCGCGGAGATGCACCGCCGAGGCACGCAGTCGACCGACCAGCGCCGCCGCCGCGATCCAGACGGCTGCAGAGATCCCGAAGGCGAGCCCGATCCCGCCGGCCGAAAGACCGTTGCCCGCAAGTGCGAGCGGAAGCAAGAGCCCCGACACCCCACCAACGACGCCGAGGAGGGCGCTGACGAGTGCTGCGCCTGCGATCGCGCGATTGCGGCGGACGAGGCCGAGCGCTGCACCGAGCCGCACTCGCTCGAGCCTCTCTCCGGTGCGACGCGGCTCTGCGTAGCGCGCAATGAGCGGAACGAGAGGCAGGGCGCAGGCCGCGAGGACGAGCGATGCGATGCGCCAACCCGCCACGTCCGCGACACCGCCGGCGACGACCGGGCCGATCAACCACCCGAGGCCAGATGCAGCGATCATCGGGCCCGTGCCACTCGCACCGCGCCCGCCGGCTGCCGCACGCGCCGGTGCGATCACCCAGATAATCCCAAAGCTCAGGCCGAAAAGAAGCCGGGCTCCGATCAGAAGGGGCAGAGAGTCGGCGAGCGCCTGTCCGAGGAGAGCGATCGGGATCAGGCTTGCCGCAATGACGAGGGGCACACGCGTGCCGAACCGGTTCGCCGCCACACCCACCGGCATCGCAACGACCAGCATCGCGATCGTCGTCGCAGACAACACGAGGCCGGCCTGCACCGGCGTCATGCCGAGATCGTCCCGGATGGAAGGAAGAAGCGGAACGATCGAAGCCTCCGCGACACCGTTCACGACAACGAGCGCCAGGAGGACGCGAAGCTCGAGATCAAAGCGTTTCATACCACTCAAGATCGTCGTCGCCGACCGATAAGTAAAATACGAATTGATGGACAGATCAATCAAAAAACATGGTCTATTGGCGAACGTTGAGATCCGCCATCTCGTCGCGCTCGAGACAGTCGTCCAGACAGGCTCGTTCGCCCGCGCCGGAATCGAGCTCGGGTACTCCCAGTCCGCGATCAGCCAGCAGATCGCGGCGCTCGAGCATGCCGCTGGTCTTCGCCTGCTCGTGCGACCCGGCGGACGAAAGCCGGTGACACCGACCGATGCTGGCGAACGACTCCTTCGTCACGCAAGCAGGGCATCGGCCGCGATACGGTCGGCCGAGGCAGATCTCAACGCCCTTGCTGTGGGGGATGCCGGAACCGTTCGTGTCGGCACGTTCCAGAGCGTCGGAGTGCGGCTCCTCCCCGGCGCCATGCGCCGGTACGTCGAGCGCTGGCCCGATGTCGAGGTGCGGCTTCTCGAGGCGGGCTACGACGAGGATCTCCTGACCCTGCTCGAGCGCGGGGAGATCGATCTCGCATTCGTCCGCGAGAACGAAGACCCGAACTTCGAACAGGTCACCGTCCTGTCGGACCCGTACGTCCTGCTTGCGCCGGCGGGCTCTGACCTCGCCCGGGACGGCAGGACGGTTCGCCCACGCGAGATCGCTGGATTGCCCCTGATCGGGTATCGCCGCTCGACCGAGGGCGCAGAGGCGTTCCTCCGATCGCGGGGACTCGACCCCGAGGTCGTCTTTCGCTCGGACGAAGGCGGGACCGTGCAGGGCCTCGTCGGCGCCGGTATCGGATATGCCGTCGTGCCGTTGCTCGCGGTCGAGACGAGCTCCGATGTCGCAGTTCTGAGCGTCGTGGGGATGCCTCCGAGGCGGATCGCGATTGCCTGGCACGCCGACCGTCCACCAACCGCGGCCGCGCAGGCGTTCGTCAAGGTCGTCACCGAGCTCGGGGCCGAGATCGAGTCGGGGTACGCTCAGGACGTGAGCGTCGGTTCTCAAGGCTCGGGACGACGACCGTGAGAATCCTCACCGTCGTCGGCAACCGGCCCCAGTTCATCAAGGCCGCGCCGCTCTCTGCCGCGCTCCGCGAACAAGGGATCGAGGAGATTGTCGTCCACACGGGGCAGCACTGGGATGCCACCATGTCCGCGATCTTCTTCGAGGAGCTCGACCTCAGGGCCCCCGAGATCACGCTCGATCTCCGAACCTCGGAGATCGAGCCAATCGAGGCTGCCCTGCGCTCAACCGTCTCCGAGCTGAGACCTGATGTCGTCCTGGTCTACGGCGATACGAACTCGACACTCGCAGGCGCACGGGCGAGCGCCGACTGCCCGGTGGCGCACGTGGAAGCCGGGCTCCGGAGCGGCGATCTGACGATGCCCGAGGAGCGAAACCGCATCGAGGTCGATCGGGTGTCGGCACTCCTCTTCGCGCCCGACGAGCGCTCGGCTGCGACGCTTTGGGACGAGAACGTCCGTGGGGCGATCCACGTCGTCGGCGACGTGATGGCCGACGCCGCCCGGCGTTTCGCGCCACTTGCCCGCGAGCGCTCGAGCATCCTCGACTCTCTTGGTCTGAAGCACGGTGCCTACGTCCTCGCAACGGTGCATCGCGAGGCGAACGTTCGGCCGGAACGACTGAGGAGGATCATCGCGGGCCTCGGTGGCTCGTCCCGCCCTGTCGTCTTCGCCGCCCATCCACGAACGCGATCCGTTCTCGGAGAGAACGGGATCGAACTCCCCCCGGCGATTCTGCTCATCGACGCGCTCGGGTATCTCGACTTCGCCGCCCTGGCCTCGCAGGCAGCGGTGATCGCGACCGACTCGGGCGGTCTGCAGAAGGAGGCCTACTGGTACGGGGTTCCGTGCGTGACGATGCGCCCGTCGACCGAATGGGTCGACACGGTTCACGCTGGTGCAAACGTGCTCGTCGACGACGACCCGATCTCGATCGCAGAAGAGATCGAGCGTGCCGAGATTCCCCCTGACCTTCCGTCGCTGTACGGCGACGGCCACGCCTCCGAGCGAATCGCGACCGTCCTCGGGGGTACCATTGCGCGCTGTGCATCGTGACGTTGCAATCATCGGCGCCGGCTACGTCGGCATCCCCCTCGCACAGGTCTTCGCCGACGCGGGCCGTTCGGTCCTGCTCGTCGACGTCAGCGCGGAGCGGGTCGACCAGCTCAACCGCGGCGAGAGCTACATCGAGGATGTGTCGAGCGTCAAGCTGAAGCAACTGGTCGAGGAACGTGGGCTCCGCGCGACGACCGACTACGACGAGTTGCGCGAGGCCGACGCGATCGTGATTGCTCTCCCGACCCCGCTCTCGAAGCAGCGGGAGCCCGACCTCTCGATCGTGCGCGCGGCAACGGAGGAGATCGCGACCCGCCTTCGCAACGGCCATCTCGTCGTCCTCGAGTCGACGACGTACCCCGGCACGACAAGAGACGAGCTGCTGCCGATCCTCGAGCGAGGCTCGGGCCTGACCGCGGGCGTCGATTTCCACCTCGCCTTCTCTCCCGAACGGATCGACCCCGGCCGCATAGACCACACGACGAAGACCGTGCCGAAGGTCGTCGGCGGCATCAACGAGGCCTCGACCGAGGCCGCAGCCGCGCTCTACGCCAGTGCGATCGACACGATCCACCGTGTCTCGACACCGGAGGCGGCCGAGCTGACGAAGCTGCTCGAGAACATCTTCCGCTCGGTCAACATCGCGCTCGTCAACGAGCTCGCCCAGCTGTGCGACCGGATGGGGATCGACATCTGGGAGGTCGTCGAAGCGGCAGACACGAAGCCGTTCGGATTCATGCGCTTCGATCCGGGCCCGGGCCTCGGCGGTCACTGCATTCCGATCGATCCGTTCTATCTCACCTGGAAGGCGCGCGAATACGACTTCTCGACCCGCTTCATCGAGCTCGCAGGCGAGGTCAATCAGAACATGCCGTACTACTGCCGCTCGCGGGTCTCACAGGCGCTCAATCACGGCGCGGGAACATCACTCAGTGGCTCGCAGATCCTCGTGCTCGGCGTCGCCTACAAGGCCGATATCTCGGATCTGCGCGAGTCACCCGCGGTGAAGCTGATCGAGCTGCTCCAGAACGCCGGTGCGGACGTGGCGTACCACGATCCGCACGTCCCCTCGTTCATCGAGCACGGCACGGAGCTCGTCTCGCAGCCGCTCGACCCCGGCGCCTACGACGCGGTCGTGATCGCCACCGCACACACCGGGATCGACTACGCACAGCTCGTGACCGACGCCCGCCTCGTCGTCGACCTGCGCAACGCCGTCGGCCGTCGCGGCATCACCGATGAGAAGGTCTGGAAACTGTGATTCGCGTCGCCCACGCGGGCGTCGGCGGCTGGGGCAGGAACGTCGTGCGGGTCGTGGGGGAGCTCTCCGAGCTCGCCTGGGTCGTCGACACCGACGCACCGCGGCAGGCCGAGTATGCCACGCGGTATCCGCAGGCCACGATCACCGAGTCATTCACGGATGCCCTCGCGGACGACACCGTTCAGGCGGTCACGATCGCGACGCCCGTGCCCTCCCACTTCGCGCTCGCCAAGCAGGCGCTCGAGGCGGGGAAGCACGTCTTCGTAGAAAAGCCGCCGGCGATGCGCGGCGAGGAGATGGAGGAGCTCGTCGCCCTCGCACGGAAGGGGAACCTCGTTCTCATGCCGGGTCACCTGCTCCTCTACCACCCCGGCCTTCGCAAGGTGAAGGAGCTCGTCGACTCCGGTGAGCTCGGGGATAT
>Ga0163153_10004283_pt1 | contig 18082 bp, 19 predicted proteins | sample OliLakLV19MP6IB1_FD_148629 | JGI IMG/M metagenome (GOLD analysis project Ga0163153, IMG submission 148629) | Freshwater microbial mat bacterial communities from Lake Vanda, McMurdo Dry Valleys, Antarctica - Oligotrophic Lake LV.19.MP6.IB-1 | ecosystem: Environmental > Aquatic > Freshwater >... | reverse complement strand
CCAATATCTGCTTCGTTGTCTCACCTAGCGTCGGTTCCCCCGAATAATCCCCCACCACCTCTTTCTCCTGAATCTCCCGCGTTAACTTCGCAACATCCACCGAGAAACCCTGAAGCAATTTAAAAATATCCCGGTCCGCAACTAAAGCCAGGAAAAGCTGTTCAGGCTCAATAAACGAGTGCTTGATCCTCTTCGCCTCCTCATAAGCATGAACGAGGATCTGCGAAGCCCGGGGATCCATATGCGACAAAGCCTGCTTCCCCTGCTCCTTAGCCGGATCAATCGAAGACGAAACCACAGCCGAATCCTTCGAAGCCTGCTTAATCGACCCCGACAAATCAGTCCCCTCGTTAACCGATCCTCCCATAGGAGTAGAAGAATTGCCATTATTAGAATTATTTTGGTTACCCGAATTATTTGAATTGTTTGAGTTGTTAGAATTATTCTGATTATTAGAATCGTTAGAATTGCCCTCAGAATCAGAATTAGCAGGCTGATCAGGATGTTGAAACAAAGACCCAAAAATATTAGACATAGGCAGAAAACATCGGAAACCTCCCGACTTACCTTAATATACAATACAATAGTCGTTTTAACAAAGTAGTCAAAAACTCCTACTATGTTAATAACTAATTTAGAGAAAGAAATCGAGTGCTATTACTTGGACAATCCTTAAAGTTCCTCAACAGACTTACTTAGCTTATTGCTTTTTAAATCATATAGATATCTCGTCTTTAAAAATTTCCCCTGTTTCACACTCTCACTCAGAACAAATCGATATTGATCATCATGCGTCCATAAGTTTGACCCATATTCACCCTCATCAAATAGTAACTCTTCGGGCATTAACATTAGTGTTCTTACTTCCTTACTTTCTTCTTCATAAATATAAACCCCTCTATACTTATAATCCTCCTGGCTATATGCACCTGCCTCTCTACCTACCAATTCCACCAAAAATGCTACATATTCACAATCATTGGTCCATTTCAGTAATGTAATTTCATATGTCGCTTCTCCTGGAGAAACAGCCCCTCTTCTATAAGTTTTATCCTTTAGATCGTCAGATAAATGTTCCCAAATCTGTGCTTCAGAGTTTTCGTTATTCTTTAAATCAACTTTACACTCAGACAAATCGGCCGATTCCTTATCTGTCTGAACAAACCCGACAGAAGGGTTAGGTGTTTGTTTAATATATTCTTGCTTCTTGAGACCGGGGACATAAAGATAAGCAGTGATGCCTAATGCCAGAAGAGATAAAACCAAAACCAATACAACCTTACCTGATTGGTTATACATAGTAATTTCAGATTACACCCCAATTCTAAAGAATGCAAATTGTATCTTGACAGTTCGGTTTCAATTCGGTACTACTTAATTAAGGTGAACCTGCTCAACCTCAAGCTGCTACTCGGCTTCCTCCTTTTCTTCTTTCTTTGCGCGCCCCCAACTTTTGCCCAACAACAATATTTTTTTCAGGAAGAGTTTAATGAAGAACGGCCACCGCAAATTTTGAATCCCGACAAATGGATTGTCTATCCTAATAGAAACCCCCAGCCTGACTATCAAGGTTGTTTAGTTGATACTGTTAGGGAAACAGGCGGTATACTGCTTTTGAAACAATGCAGCACTAAGAATCAATTTCCTTACGTGGTTTCCAAGAACAATCCTTTTCCTCAAGGGAATTTTACCGCCGAAACACGTCTTCAATTTACAACTGCCGGGGCTTTGAGTACAGGTATTCACTTTGCTGATACTGCCCCAGAAAATGGAGCGGGCTTTACTAGCCTTTTTACAATCAGTTTCGAGGAAGATGGTTTTAGCGGACTAGCTATGCGAATCGAATACAAAGACCAGCCAGTCTACACTAAACAAACTAATACGGCTTACCATTTATTTAAGGTTACCAGTGAAGACAACATCTATAAATTATATTTCGACAATCAACTAGTATTTACTTCACCCCCAACCGCAGAAAAAGTAAAAGTCGTTTTTATCGGCACCCCAGCTATCCTACCCTCACCTGGTTACCCCTGGGCATGGCCAAGAATCGACTATATTCGAATTACCGATGACGGACCTTCTGAAGTCCCATTTGAACCATTCCTAGAAGATTTACCATGGGATTATTTATCCAAGGGATTGACTTTCAATGACGCTGCTATGTCTATGACAGCTTACTTTGACCATGAATATCCACTACTTAGTCTGGGGGTCTCTTTAACTGAACCTCTTGAATCCCAAGATACTACAATTTATTTTAAAGGCGGTAACAGAAATTCTAAACGATTCTATTCCACCCACGATGGCTATGATTACGGAACACAAGCAAAAGCAACTTTAGGCACTCAAATTCTAGCTCCTGCTGACGGCGAAGCATCTCTTATGACCTCCTGCACAGCCTGCGGAAATGCCATTCTAATTGATCATAAAAACGGGTACCAAACTCGTTACTACCACCTGCAAGAAGACGCTCTAATTGTAAGTACTCCTGGAGAAAAAGTATCAGTAATAAAAGGCCAGCAAATTGGAAAAGTAGGCTTTTCTGGTAACGTGATCCCCACAGGTGAGAGTGGAGCTCATCTCCACTTTATGGTAGTTCAGGATAAAAACAATGATGGCAATTTCTCCGATAATATCCCCGACGGCGTAGTAGATCCATTCGGCTGGCAATCAGCCGATCCTGACCCCTGGGAAAATTACACCTTTAAAATTGGCGAGGAAGACAAAACCGGAAGCAAAAGCAACTATCTCTTTACAAAAAAGTTAGATAATCTGGATGCCAACCTATCCGCAAACGAAGCAATCTTTAATATCGGCAAAACCAAACTCGAATTCCCTCAGGGTGCTACGGACCAAAACTTAAACTTATCAATCGCCTCGGCACCAAACTTTACAGATACCCTATTAAACTCCCTTGGCTCCACAACCAAAGTCGAAGCCAAAAAATCTTCAGGTGAACTAGTCACTACTTTTCTGAAAAACTTTAGCTTAACAATTAATTTTGCCCAATTTGATTTAATCCGATATCTACCCGAAACTTTATCTATTTACTCCAGCCCAGATGGACAAACCTGGACCAAAGAAAACACTACGGTTGATTTAAATAACAAAACCGCCAAGACCTCACTTAACCATTTAACGTATTTCGCGTTAATGGCCGAGAGAAAAGACATTCTTGCTCCCACCACAACCCCAATTCTAGAAGGCCAGAAGGGCACCGGAAATAATTTCCGATCCGATGTCAATGTTATCCTAAATGCCTCCGATAACCCCAACGGCCTAGGAGTCGAATTCACCGCCTACAGTATTAATGAATCCAACTGGCAAGCCTATTCCACCCCTCTTACCTTCTCAAATGAAGGGAACTATAAAATCACTTTCTACTCGCAAGACAAAGATGAAAACATTGAAGAAATTAAAACTATTGAATTCTCCATCGATAAAACAATCCCCGAAGCCAAAATAGAAGTAGACAAATCCGATTGGGATCTAAGAATAACCCCAGTCGCCACCGACTCCGCCCAAATAACAAAAACCCCCGGCATTAACAACAAAGCAACCTACACCTTAACCGATCCCGCCGGAAACACATTAACCCTGGAAACCTACGACCTCGACACAAAATACATCGACGTCTTCAAACTCCTCTCCCTAAAATATAATAATGACCCCAAACTCCCCCAACCCGAAAACATATTCGACACCAACTACCTCTTCCTTACCCCAAGAAACAAGCCCGAAACCAAAATAGTAAACCAAAACTTCATCTTAAAAGACAAAGCAGTCTACGTCATCACCGCCGACCTCCTAAAAAACAAAACCATCCTCAACATCATAGAAAACCGCAACTACCGAAAAGAAGAAAAACCCGGAGTAGTCTTACTAAAACTACAGACAAACAAAGGCAAATTGGAATACACCCCGCAATAAACCAGTAACAATAGCCTCAATATTTGTAATGCAAACCGATAAAAGTAATGTGATATAATGAATTTAATATGACTTACACAGTGACTATTACCTCTCAGGGACAAATAAGTATCCCCGCCAAGCTTCGCCGAAAGCTCGGATTAGATAAAAGCAACAAAGCTTTAATCAGAGAAGAGAACGGAGAATTAGTAGTAAAACCTGTCAGAGATTTTATGGAACTGGGTGGATCTTTAAATCAATATGCCAAAAAGGACAAATCTATAGAACAAATAATGGAAGAGGAAGAAAAAGCCATTGAGCAAGGTTTCCTTGAGCGCGAGATAAGGTTCTTAAAACAAAACAAACAACGCTAAGATGGAGATCTTCATTGTTGACACCAACGTCTTCCTCAGATTTCTTCTTAAGGATAATACCTCTCTATACAAAAAAGCAGAATCAATTTTTCTCAAAGCAAAGACAGGTAAAGTAAAACTCTTTGTCCCGTCTATTGTTATCTTCGAAATTTCATTTATTCTCAACAGTACCTACAAATTCGCAAAAGAAGAAATTATTCACAACATTGAATCTTTGCTCTCTACAGACTATTTAATCATCGACGACCTTACTATTTTCCACCAGGCTATTGCTCTATATAAAACCTCCTCAAACAGTTTCGCTGACTGCTTTATCCTTGCTAAATCTAAACTCGAAGGCTGCCAACTCTTCACCTTTGATAAAAAACTAAGCAAATCCGCAAAAAAAGCCTCGTAATTTAAGTGCCTGCGTACCCCCAACTCACTTATGTTAAAATTAAATCATGAAATTAACAGACCAACAACTAAAACAACTTAAAGACTATTTTTCAAAACAACCTGACATAGTAGCAGTCTACGTATATGGTTCATTTGCAACTGGCAATACCCACCCTAAAAGTGATCTCGATTTGGGAATACTCTTTGATAAGCCCACTCACAGCTTAACCGGAACCAGCCAAATCGATAGCGGACTATCAGAATTAAATCTGCCAACCAAAAACCTGGATATCAGAGAGATTCACATTGACCTCGAACCTGTTTATTTAAGAAATGTTGTCCAAGGCAGCCCTATCTATTCAGGCAACAATATTAAGCGAATACGTTTTGAGGTGGCGGCTATAAGAAAATTCAGGAATACAGAGCATCTAAGAAAGATCCGAAGCGATTATATGTATCAAAGAATAAAGGAGGGTAGCTATGGCACTGGATCAGCAAACTTTAACTAAACTCTTAAGTTATCTTGAACTAATGATTAACCGTCTTGAAGAGAAAAAAGACGGTATAGAAAAAATAACCTCAGATTTCGATCTGTTATTTTCAGTTGAGCATATGTTGCACACAGCAATTGAGGCTGTAGCAAATATCTCAGAACATATTATTGCTGGTTTAAATCTCGGCCATCCTGATAGAACGAAGGACTCACTAAAAATCCTAGCTAAAAATAAAATCATCTCTGAAGAATTGTCGGAAAAATTAGGAGAAGCTGCAGATATGCGGAATGTCCTCGTTCATGAATATGCAGATATAGATCCCGAACATATCATCAAGGTTATCAAAAGCGGTGAACTTAATGATTTAAGAGAGTTCTCAAAAGAAATTACTGAATTTCTGAAAAAAAATCACTAGCCCTGCAAATCATAGTTTCGCTGATTGCTTTCTACTTGCAAAAGCAAAAAATAACCAAAAAAATGTATCAACCCGCTGATACAAAATCCAAAAACAATTGAACCTAAAATCCCCCAAATCACATCCTCTCTATCTTCAGGATCGCAGCGTAGCGAGAACCACAAGCTCTGCTTATATAAATATAAGGGGCTGCCTTTAATCACTAATTACTAAATTGACATGCTCACCCTCAAACACCCATAATCACCATCTCCGTAAATGCTGACGCTACAAACAACGCTCAATATGAATCCTCACCATGAAATTATAAACTCTATCGTTCAATAAAAATGTTATAATTGGTTTATGAAAAATGCTAAGCAGAACTTACCCATTGGTAAAAAAAGTTATCAATTCCCCGTGATAATTGAGAAAGACGAGGACGGTTATTTCGTGGCTGATTGTCCCGATTTACCAGGTTGTCATACGCAGGGACAAACTTTAGAAGAAGCAATCAGTAATATTAGAGAAGTTATTGAATTACACTTGGAAATATTAAAAGCAGACAAGCAGGAAATACCTGACTTAAAACCGGTCAGCCTCGCTTCTTTAGAAGTAACAATTTAATGCCCTCACTACATCAAATTAAAGCTAAAACTGTCGTGAAAGTTGCTTTAAGGTTAGGTTTCGTATTTAGGTCTCAGAAAGGGAGCCATGCCGTTTATATTCATCCTGACGGAAGACGTACCACAATACCAATTCACCACGCCCAAACACTGGGCATCGGTCTCGTAACTAAGATTTTCAAAAAGGATTTTGAAATTACCGCCGAAGAGTTCCTCGCCCTCATCGATTAACAAAGAAGGCTGCATGGTTCTGTGATAAAGGAATCCAGACAGAAATCTCAAAACTGAGCGGCAAAGAAGTTTACGCCACAGGAATTACGACAACTGCAGCAAAACCCTGCACCTAAAAGCAATCGAAGAAAATAATCAACCAAAACTTCGACCTAAGAAATCAAGCCATAATACATATATAGTCACAACCAGACCCTAAAAAAACCAAGAAAAATTAGAGTACAGTTATTAAAAAATGTATCAACGCACTGATACAAAATCCGGGAACAATTGAACCTAAAATCCCCCAAATCACATCCTCTCTATCTTCAGGATCGCAGCGTAGCGAGAACCGCAAGCTCTGCTTATATTAATATAAGGGGCGCATTCTTAAAGCAACCACTCATTCATATAACTAAAAACACTCCCCACCTTTTCTAAAAATAGTCCCTAAAAACATAAACCCTCATACAGGAAATTCAGCTTAAATCCGAAGCTAAAATCCAAAAAATCACTACGTCTATATACCTATATATATAAATATATAGGGAAGTAGTTAAATCAAAGCAATCAAATACTTCCAGCCCACAACCTCTCACCTAACTCATCCTAAGTTGCAAATTCCCCACTTTTGATCCAAACTAAAGGTAACCTTAAAATGCAAAAAATTCTGTTAACCTCTTTTCTCCTCATTGTCACTTTTTTCATACCATTTCAAGCTTCAGCCCAAGAAGCTTGCATTGGGATTTGCCCCGCGGGTACGAGCCTTGCAGCCGACAATGAGACGTGTATCGCACCCGAAGATACCCGACCTCTCCCTATCCAAAGCCTTAGCTGTAATGATTCAACTAAAGCACCGAGTAGCACTAGCCCGGGAGATATTGATTCATGTGTTTGTAATCCCAAACCAGCCGCTCCGCTTCCAGGAACTGGTGCAAGAAGACCTGGAACCGTTACTGCACCTGCTGGTGCTGTACCTCCCGGAACTGGTGCAAGAAGACCTGGGACAGATGCAGATGCAGCTCCCGCTGCAGGTGCAGCAGACACTGCCGTTCCCGAAACTCCCTTCACTACAGCTTCCGGACAGCGATGCTACCTTACAGGTGACAGTAATAATGGACAGCCTATTCCCGATGGAACCGTCCTTTCAGGTGGGGCAAGAAGCGGAATTTCAACTGCCATCGGCTGTATCCCCACTGAACCCAGAGAATTAATTAGCGGCCTATTAAAATACGGGATCGCTGCCGCCGGCGCCATCGCCTTCTTACTAATGCTCCTAGGCGCACTTCAAATGATCACTGCAGAAGGAAATCCGGAAATAATAAAGGTCGCCCAGGAAAGATTCTATTCTGCGATAATTGGTCTATTATTCATAATTTTCTCAGTACTGTTAATGCAGGTTATAGGTGTGGATCTTCTCAACTTACCAGGGTTCAGCAAATAAGCCTATTTGGCATTCTCCACTTAATGGTTTATATTAAAGTAGATGACTAAACTTTCCCTTAAACTCCCATGGGATACAGCAGGCCCAACCGAGATTGTTAATCCTACTCAATCCAAATTCGACGCCAGTGCCTTTCAAGCAGCAGATGCAATCAATACTTTTGCCCAACTAGCAGTCTACGTTGGTGCTTCCTTGATGTTTTTTTGGATGGCTTGGGGCGTATTCGACTACCTAAAAGCCGAAGGTAATAAAGAAGCCTTGGCAAAAGCCCGCAAAAAAATACAATGGGCCATCGCCGGTTTCATAATTCTACTGGTTTCCTTCTTCCTTAGCGATTTCGTTAGAGACTTCCTTCTGGCCCCAGGCGGAACACTCACTAAACCGCAACCTGTTCAAAATATCACATTGCCTTAAAATATGAATCTTTTAATTACTAAAGAAGCCTTAGCTCAACATCCGGTAGGGAAAGAGAGCGTTTACATATCGACTGAATATGGTTTTGGAGGAATACCCTCTTTGGGCGACTTCGTCAACCTCCTATTGCCTATAGCTTTTTCAATCGCCGGACTTATGGTTTTTTTCTACTTTATAATCGCGGCTATAGAAATGATCACCTCCCAAGGAGATAAAGCCCACATCGTCTCCGCCCGCTCTAAAATCTACCATGCAATTATTGGGCTAATTCTACTGCTTATTTTATATCTTGCCGTTCAGTTTATTTTTGATACTTTCGGATTATCTGGATTAGGCATAATATAATAGTATGACTCTTTTTCAACTAGCTCCCATATTTGGACAAATAACCCCTCCTAAAGAGCTCGGAGCATTACAGGGAGCAAGAGGTGCTGCGGGAATCAATATTATTTTAGGCAACATCGTGAATCTTTTCTTTGCTGCCGCAGCCCTAGCTTTCGTAATTATGTTTTTATGGGGCGCAGTTCAAATGATCACTTCTGCCGGAGACAAAGAAGCTGTCGGTAAAGCCAAAGGTAAAATAACCTGGGCAATTATTGGTATCTTCCTAATGGCCCTTTCATTCTTTATCTTCCAGCTAATTGAAGATTTGACCGGTTTCCAAATCTTTGTCTAAGAACATTATGAAATTCTTTATATTAATCATATTCATTCTCACAATCACCCTAACTACGGTTGCTTCCCCGGCTAATGCCCAGTTAGGAATAACACGTAAAAACCAAACTAGCGGGATGGGGCTTCCGGTACCCGCTGCAGGAAATAGCGCTAGCACCTTAAGCACAATTATTCGCAATATAGTCACGTTGTTCTATTCAATAGGCGCCTTAGGATTCACCATTATGATTATCTGGGGTTCAGTAGATTGGATTCTCTCAGGTGGAGATAAAGAAAAAGTAGCTGGCGGCAGAAAAAGAATAACTACAGCTCTCGTAGGAATGTTTCTACTCGCCCTGAGCTTCCCTATCATCGCCATCATCGCCCAAATATCTGGCGTTGATATTTTAGGAGATCTACCTTTGAAAAAACTGACCGACCCTTAAAATGAAATTACTTTTTTTTATTACTATATTATTCCTTTCTTCAATATTCACAACTGATCTTTTTGCGCAAGGCACCGGGACTGCTCCGGCAACCGGAAACACTTTTAAGATTACCCGTCCGGCAACCGGATATGGAATTGATATTTCAAATGGCACCGGTGACCCCACGGGAAATTTAGGATTCATTCTCCAAAACGTCATCATCTTATTCTTCACCGTAGGTGGCTTAGGCTTTACAATCATGATCTTCTGGGGTGCTGTTGATTGGATTCTCTCAGGTGGAGATAAAGAAAAAGTAGCTGGCGGCAGAAAAAGAATCACCACTGCAATCACCGGCCTTGTTGTCTTATCCCTTTCTTTCCTTTTTATGGTTATAGCCGGCCAGGTACTAAGTATTGACGCCCTCCAGTTTGGAAAATTCCAAATTCCCGGACTAGGCGCGGGACCATAAAAAACATGAAACAATTAGTTCTTTTCATTACAACTATATATACAATCTCCTTCTATTTCTTAGCCTTAACCCCTGCTTTTGCCCAGCTTGGAACCGGCAAAAGCGAAATCAATCTGGTCCAGCCAAAAGGCTACGGCGTCCAAGCTCTCAATGCAGGAAACGCTAATCAGGCAGAAGGAGTCGTTGAGACCGTCATCACAAACGTTATTACCATATTCTATACGGTTGGAGGATTAGGTGTCATTATTTATTTTGTCTGGGGATCAGTCGACTGGATACTCTCCGGAGGCGATAAAGAAAAAATCGCCGGAGCTAGAAAGAAAATGACCAATGCTATCATCGGTTTGGTACTCCTTTCTCTTTCATATGTAATAATAAATATTATAGGCGAGGTTGTCGGATTTAATCCTTTAGGAGATCTGCGAATTAAAGGATTAGGTGCTCCCTAATTGAAATGAAAAAAATATTCACCTCAATATTAATAACTGCTTTCTTCCTCACAATAACTTCCACCGTTTTAGCTCAACCAGTCCAACCAGCTCAGCTTGCTCCAGACGGCATGGATTATAGTAAGGATAAGATCAATTTAGGTAGCAAACAACTTAACGGTATAAAAGCCGTCGGTAATCCTAATGCCAACGTCGGTAATATTATTAGCAATTTTGTTCTAATCATGTATATCATTGGCGGCCTTGCCGTCTTAGTTTTCTTCGTTTGGGGAGCCTTCGACTGGATCACCTCTGGCGGAGATAAAGAAAAAATCTCCAGCGCCCGCCGGAAAATTATGAATACCTTCATCGGACTCATCCTCTTAGCTCTGGCATATTTCATAATTAGTCTTGTCGGCCAAATTGCCGGTTTCGACCCTCTTAAAACCCCAGACCTCCCCAAGCTTGACCAGGCTCAGCCTTAAACTCCCCCTATTGACAGGGGTATTTAAAAGCTTGTAGGATTAAATTAATGAAAAAAGTCGCTGCCTTAGTTTCCTCATCAGCCGCCTATCTTCTAACTGTCGGAACTGCTTTGGCTCAAAGCACTCAAGGCCCTACTAGAAACACCAAAGTCACTTTTGGTGGAGCCGGAGTTGACCCTACTCAAAGATCCGTCGGAGACGTTATCTCCAACGCTCTCATGATTGTTTTCATCGCAGCTGGCCTAGCCGTCTTAATTTATCTTATTATCGGAGCTTTCAAATGGATTACTTCTGGCGGAGATAAAGATGCAATTGGTAAAGCCCGCGGCACCATAGTCAACGCTCTTATCGGACTCGCCATCTTAGCTCTCTCCTTCTTCGTAGTTGTCTTATTCGGCCAAATCTTAAACATTAATATACTGGACTTCAAAGAGTTACCAACTCTAAACGACCTTCCAAGATCAGCTCCTTAAGTTTAAAATAGTATATCTGTCTTGCAATCAATTCAACTAATCGTTTATTGTTAATTTATGAAAATAGCCCTCTTCTCTTCTCTACTAGTTACTTGGTGCTTGTTACTTGTTACCTCTCCCGCTAATGCCCAAGCCCCCGTTGCCGCAGCCGGCCTTATACAGATTCAGGAACTTTTCACAAGGTTGATAAATTTGTCTGTCACCCTTGGTTTCATGTCACTAACTGTCTGGCTAGTTTGGGGCGCGCTTAAATACTTTATCACCTCCGGCGGTGACCCCAAAGCTCTTGCTCAGGCCTGGGCCTCCTTCACCTGGTCCTTCATGGGAATCTTCTTCATGGTCTTAGCCTGGCTGGCTCTAAAACTAATCGCTGAAGTCTCCGGGGTTGATGTCACCAACTTCTGCTTAGGCTTCCCTCCCTACTGCGTCGACGGCGTAGTAAGTACATTTAACACCTTCACTCCGGGAGGGGCTCAATAACCTAATTGAATCTTATCGACTTTTGTACTACTCTTTAGGTTACTGCCATGCACACCAAAATGCTAAGTGTTAAACTAGCAACTCACAAAAGTTTTCTAATTATTTTTCTGTTAACAATCACCTTTTTTATTCTTTTCATTTTATTCCCTAATAACACTTTCGCTCAAACTCCTGCAACAATTTCCGGTCAATATACTACTCCTTACGACAGCCGGCTAACCACTCCAAACTCTCCCCACACCGCTAGCATGGCCATCTACAACTTCGGCCACGCCATGTCCTGTATTATGATCGGCCAGTCCCCAATCTCCCCCTGCTTGGAATATAAAATGTATCGGGATGCCCAAGGAATAGTCAAATCAGTCCCCGTTATAGGCAGTGCTGACACTAACCATGGAGTTTTAGGGATGAGTCTCTCAATGATTGGCGAGGTAATCTCAACTCCTCCAATCAGAAGTTCAGAGTTTATAGCTAACCTTGGAGAACAATTTGGTGTTGAGTCCGCAAATGCTCAGGTTGGAGGTTCAGGAAGTGGAGTTTTAGCTCCAATCTTTAAACTCTGGGAAGTCAGTCGTAATATTGCTTATTTAGTCATGATATTGATCTTTGTGCTGGTCGGACTTATGGTTATGTTCCGCCAAAAATTAAATCCTCAAACAGTCGTCTCGATACAAATGGCTCTACCGGGTCTTGTCATCGGCCTCGTAATGATTACTTTTAGCTATTTTCTAGCTGCTCTAATTTCCGATACTGCATTCTTAGGAACTAATATTGTCAATTATTACTTTAGTCTGGCCCAAGGTCAAAACGCGCCTGCTAGATCAGCCCTCGTTGACGAAGCGGGCAAGGACCAAAATATAATTGAAATATTTGCAAGGAATTTAGGAATAATTCATTCAGGAAATATCAGTTCAGAGCCAGGTGGTATCAAGCCTGCTCTAGACGCTATGTGGGCTTACATACCTGGAGAAACAGCGTTTTGGCTAAGAATTTTTGCAGGAGCCGTTGTAACACAAGTAACCAACTCCTATTCTGTAGGATTTACCGCCCTACCAAAGATTGGGCAAGGCCTTCAGGTCCTTATTAATGGTGTAGCTTTTACTTATGGCTTTACATCACCCACCTCATCAGTCGCCTTGGCGATATCATTTATAGCCTGGTTTGTCTTACTTTATTCAATGTTCAAGTTACTTATGAGGCTGATAAGTAGCTTCTTAACAATTATTTTTTTAACAGTCACTGCTCCGTTTCACTTTCTAGCAGCATCGGTTCCGGGAAAACAAGGCATCGCAACTCAATGGCTCTTTAATATGCTCTGTAATGTGTTAGCCTTTCCTGCAGTTTATGCTGTTTTCTACTTTGCAGCCTTTATAATCGGCAAGCCTGATCCAGCTTTTCCCATCACAGCCCCTACTACTCTTGCCAATGGACAAGTATTCCCGCTTTTAGGTGGTCTCAAACTGGATTTTTTAAACTCACTGGTTGCTTTTGGTGCCTTGGTTGCCAGCCCCTCCATACCTGATATTATTTGCAAGGCAGTAGGAAAGCCTAGCCAGTTTGGCGGGATTGCTGCAGGGGCAATAAGCGGCGCCATTGCCTCAGGCCAAAAATATAACGCCCAAACCCAACAAGGAGGCGCAGGTTTTGGAAGATCGGTCGCTAGCGCCAGAGCATTGGGAGGAACATCTTCTTACACATCCTCTTTTAACCAGGCGACTGGTCAAACCGAATATCACGAAAATCCATATGGAACTTCTATTGGCGGCTGGGATAAGTTCCAGCTTTGGAGAAGAGGCGGTGTAAAGCACAGAGCCGGTTCCGAAGGAAATATATTTAATTCCGGTGGTCATGGAGGAAATTCCGACGCTCATGGGGGGGATACTGTAGCGGGGGGACCCGGTGGAGCTCCTCCTCCACGTCGTCCTGTAAGGCCATAATCCTTGAAACACATCACAATGATTTAGGAGTTTTACTTCTACTTACCGTCCCATCTTGCCCAGCTCCCAGTCCCATCTTGAGGAATACTTACTCTCATCATACACAGCCGCTTTAGTCATCCTCCTGCCAGCAATTATAGTGTTAGTAAAAACAGGGGGACTAACTAAAGCCACCCTAACTGAGGATGCAGTGTGCTCATCCATAAAACTATAATAAACCGCCTCAGTAGGGTATGTCCGCATTCCTCCCCCAGCTTTATTAGACCTCAGCCATGTTACATCTTTCCAATGAAAAAGAGCAGTTGAATGTCTGGAAGTCCCACTGTCGGGTGTACCTAGTTCGATACTATGGTTATAGATCCAGGACCCATCTTCATTTTTCATTAATGAACCATTGCTATCCCTTTTAAAAATATCAACCCCTTCAAGCCAAAGAGGTGCTCTCTCTCCTCTGGTTCCAGTTTCCAGTACTCTGATTCTTTGCTGAACCTTCTCCTTCCTACCTCGAGATTCCCTAACTGCGTTCATATACTCTTGATCTTGCCCCTCATCTGGATCATGAGCCAAATGATGTTGAACCATAGCTTTATAAAACTTCTGCAACTTTGCGTCGGCATCGTCAGTTGGCTTTTCACCATAACCCTCCCTGTCCCGCTTTTCCTGCGGACTGGCATAACCAAAGATAGCTTCATACAAATCTTGCACCGCCGCAGTCTGACCAATCCATTTCTCAAGCCCAAATTGTCCAACCATCTTATATTGCTCATATCCCATCATTCTAATTACTCCCAACGCCCCATCAGCACCCCAAGTCTCTTCCATTGAAGCAAAGTGAATTGGAAGATTAGGTATCATAACTTTCATCCTTCTAACCAGCATATTTGGCCATCTGGCAGCTAAGGCTCTTGAGTTTTCCCACATTTTAGTGGAACCCCCAAAGTCTTGTAGACCATATGCGATTTTATTGAATCTGTTGTTAGCGTCTGAAGGAAAAAATGCTGCGTGCAACTCATCACCGATTCGGTAATGTGCTTGATACTTCTCTTCTACTGCCGATAACGCAACTAAATCCTCTGTCCCCTCCCTGTGCTCAAACTGATCCATTCTCACCAATGTAGGATCCACAATTAACCGTTGTCTGGCGTGAGGAGTGACGTCTTGTAGTCTAGCAACCCCGCGATGCAAGAGTTTAGCATCTGACAAAGACTCATGAATAAGTTGCGTATCCTGTTCCTGATAACCCCAATATGGGTGACCAGTCCACAATGAATAGGTGTGATGAGTTGCTGTATCAAAATCAACTTGGACATGTTCTACTAGAACACCGGTTTCCTCATCAAGCGTAACCCTAGTATCTTCAGTTAGCATCTCAGCATCAATTCTTTTTCTTCCCGCCACACCCTCCTCCTTATCAAAGATAATTGCCTTACCATTTCCGTCATATTCGACACCGTCCAACTTCCCATCTGGAGTCAAGGACAACTTTATTTGGTCAGAACCTAACTCGCCATACCCAATTACATCCCCATCTCTAACAATCTGTTTCTTACCATTTTCTAGATTTACTATCTCTAATGGTCTTTTTAGCATCATAGGCTCTGCTTGTAGGTTTTCTGTTAAGTTATCGAAGTGAATCCTGTTTCCCTGTTCATCATAAATCTTCGCACCCTCACCATCAAAGTCTAATTTGAAAGGCGTTCCATCTGGACTAAAAAGTGTTGTATTTAGAGAACCGTCCGGCTTAAAGGTGATTGTAACGGGTTTGATCTTGCCTTCCCTCGTCTTCTCCTCCAAAACCTCCTCAACCAAAAGTTGCTTGCTGCCTCTCTTCTCACCATGAACAGCCTCTGCGTACCCTAGAAACCTTGTTTCCGCTGGAGGAGCATACCTATATTTCTCAATCTGATTAGGGGTATGTTTTACTCCGTAGGCACTATACCCCATGGTATTGGGATCGAGCTTCCCGTGATCATAACTAAAAGTAAAATCATAGAGCTTAGCGTCAAACCCATCTCTTTTGATAGCCCAAATAGCCATTCTTCTGGCCTGATCAACTCGGAATTTTAACTCGGCTGCTGTCAATCCTTTCTTCCCCCCGAGTTTGCGCTGTAATTCCGGGCTTAATTCTTCCACACCATAAGTTGCTCTAACCCAGTTTTCCGCAAATTGAACAAACTTCTCAGCCCAATGAATTGGGACATAGTCAACAAAGTCTCCTTTGTCTTTTACTTCCCTATAAAAGGATTTATCACCCTCATCTAGCTGGGCAAATTTCTTAGCACCAGATCTTAAATCTGTAAGTATCCTCCCCATTCTTTTCGCGTCCCTCTGTTCTGTAGTTAACAAGCCGTCTCTAACATCTTTTAACTGCTGATATGCCTCAAGATGTAAATTTCTGTCAACTAAAAATGTACCTCCTCCTCTTTTCGCTTTTGTACCCATAACACCATACATTTCAAAAGCTAAAGTAACTGCATTCCGGGCATTCTCATAAAGCCTCCTATCTTCGCCTGTTAACGAACCCGCATCAAAATCGCCCTGCTGGTATTTTGCCCTCATCACATTCACCCTGATTAATCTGTCTATATAAAGCTCTTCAGCGGGCTTGAGGTTGATAACTATTTTTCCCTCCTGAACCTTTTGATACAATTCTTGCTGATCTGGGTTAAAGTCAGTAAGCTTTTTCCCCGTTCTTAGCCCGTACTCCATGCTTCTAAGTGTTTTTACTTGGTCATACTGGGGACGATACTGCTCCAAAAGCCTAGTCTGGTCTTCCGTATCAAAACCTTCATAGAGCTCCTTGAAATCCTCATCCGACCGAAACTTACTTAACTCTTTCAAGTTTTCTTCTTTTTGTTGGCGGCTCATTGTCTTTTCTTTATCTCGAGGATCATAGCCTTTTATCTGCGAACCCATAGTCTCAAAGATCATCATATCTTTGATATGCTCCTGAAGCGCTTCCTGAGCAAGTGGGGATCTCTTCTTAGCTAATTGACCTCTGGAGCCTTGAGAAGCAAACCAGAGTTCAAGTCTAGGATCATTATCAAATTTCCATAAGTTCGCAGCGACCGCTCCTTCGTTCGCCATAGATAACCTCAGTAGCCTAGCCGGACCTTCGTCCTGAGCCAAAAAGTCCATAAACTGTTTATAGTTAGCAGCATTATAGTGCTCGTTTGCCCAATCTGCACCTGAAATAGCCACTAAACCTTCCAGTTCTTGTCTAAGGCCAATCATAAATTCATTACGAACATTAATCCTCTCTCTTTGCCCCGCAGTTGTCAGAGCGTCCTTAAACCCACTAACTCTTTGAAAAATTTCATTCGGAGACTTAGTTAAACCATTCCTCAGCCAGTGAACAAACGTATCCATAGCCATCTGGAATTGCTCCTCTGATCTTGCAGTTACCTCAAAATAATTTGCATATGTCGGCTTCCAAAACAATTCCCTATCTTGAGCTAATTGTACATATGCTTCCCGATCTTGAACAACATTCTTGGAGGCTTGTTCTCTCTCCCGGTATAGCTTCTGTAACTGATCGTCCCTTTCTGACTTTAATAAGTTTAGTGTTGCCTGACGATCATTCATTAACCGGTCGTACTCTTCATAATCTCCCTTAGTCAAACCTCGTAAGGTCTTACCTAACTTGTCCTGATCTCGCATCAATAATTCAAGATCTTTGTCACTGGGCACCAACTCGTTCAAGACCTCCCTGTTATCTGTGCCAAAACTCACTTTATTAATATCGAAATCAAATTCTCCTGCAAATCTAGGCTTATCTATCAACCCCTGGCTTCTAGTTTTACCATCAACATCGATTGTGTTAAAAAGCAGAGAGAGTCTTTCGTACGCCAAGTCTGTATATACCTCCCAAACACCATCTAGATCTTTCAATTCTTTATTTCTCTCAGGGTTTCTCATCCTCTCTGCTTCATATATTTTCCCGCCCATACTTGGAATGGTGTCCTCTAAGGTTTTTCGAATTTCGCTCTCCCACAACTTGTACTGAGGGATTTCAGCTGCTACACCTTTAATAATTGTCAAATATAGATCGGAAATAGCATTATCTACACTATTTAAAAGACCAACTCTTTTTGCTTCTTGTAAATATTTCGACAATACTTCCTCACACTTCTTTATGGCATCAGAATTACCGGGCTCCTCCATTCGGAGCCTTTTATACTCCCCATAAACATCTCTCACAGGTACAAGCCCTTCTATATCTATCTTTTCCACAGTTTTAGGGGCATCAAAGCTGTGAGGTTGAGATTCGGAGATTTCTGTAGTTTTATGCGGTTTTCTCTTATAAGATTTAGTGCCGGTTAGCCTAACCCAGCCCATCCAGTCTTCGTAAAGCTTATTCAGTCTTCGAGCATTAACAGAGTTATATCGAATCTTATAGGGAAGAGCTTCCAGTGTTACTATCTCTTGAGCTATAGACACACCTTCTCTTGCATGTTCAGGACCCCATAATCTATCCGGACC
>Ga0163153_10004281_pt1 | contig 18087 bp, 19 predicted proteins | sample OliLakLV19MP6IB1_FD_148629 | JGI IMG/M metagenome (GOLD analysis project Ga0163153, IMG submission 148629) | Freshwater microbial mat bacterial communities from Lake Vanda, McMurdo Dry Valleys, Antarctica - Oligotrophic Lake LV.19.MP6.IB-1 | ecosystem: Environmental > Aquatic > Freshwater >... | reverse complement strand
GTGTACTACGACAACCTGACAGCACGGCTCACGGCCGCCTAGTCAGACCACTGCAAGGCACCACTTAAGGAATGGAACATTCTGTCCAACCAGGTGGGGCCACCTCTCGCAGTTCTGGTATTTTTGCGATTACCGGGCCAACCGGCGCTGGCAAGACGACGCTTCTCGACGCGATTTGCCTTGCGCTTTTCGACAGTCTTCCTCGGATGGACACTGCAGAGAGTGGCGCATCGATTGGACGGGTAGAGGGCGATAGCTCACAGCAGGTCAAATACGATGACGTACGCACAATCCTTCGTCATGGTGCCGGTGCCGGCTATGCAGAAGTGGACTTCGTCGGACAGGATGGGCGGCGCTATCGCTCTCGCTGGGAGGTGAATCGGGCGCGAGGCAAAGCCAACGGGAAACTGCAGAATCAGAAGATCACGCTCACCGATATCGAGTCCGGCGAGATTATTGGTGACAAGAAGACCGACACCCTTCACCAGATCGAAAAACGAATCGGTCTCAGCTTTCATCAGTTTCGACGGTCAGTCCTTCTAGCCCAGGGTGATTTTGACACTTTCATCAAGGCTGGCTCAAAGGATCGGGCCGAACTTCTTGAGAGGATTACGGGGACCGAGATCTACTCCCAGCTTTCGCAGGCCGCCTTTGCTCGGGCTAAGCTGGAGCGGGAGGCGCTGCGAAATCTTGAGACACAACTCGGCGAGCATCAGCCGCTCCAAGATGAGGAGCGAGGTGAAGTCGAGAAGCGCGTTAAGAAAGCTAAGGGCGAAGTAGACTGCAATGAGGTCGCGAGAATGGCGATCGCCAAAGCACGGGAATGGTACGACGCAAAATCTCGCCTTGACACGCGGGTCGTGGAAGGAAGTGCAGCGCTGACTCAGGCTTTGGAGTCTGATCAGACTGCCGACGATGACCGCGCCATTCTCGCTATGGCGAAGAAGGCATTTTCGCTGCGTGCCGAGATCGAGACAGCTTCGGCGACCAATAGAAAGCTAGCAGCAGAAGATACAGCGCTTGTCTGCGCATTGGAAACCGAGCGTAAGGCCATAAAAGAGCGTGATCAAGCTGTCTTGGTAAGCATTGCCGCCAAGGACGAGCGAGATGATAAACGAGCGGCTTATGATGCAATAGGCCCTGCACTCGATCAGGCGAAGCGGCTTGATGCTGTGATTGATATAGCCAAGGTTGATTTGGTTAGCCGTAAGGGCCTACTGGAAAAGAGCGGTTGCGAGATAGATGCGATGCGGAATGCCGTCGCGGAAGTCGAGACTGCATTGAAGTCTATACATGAACAGCGAACAAATGATTTTTGCTGGCTTGAAAAAAACAAATCGGCCGAGGTGTTGTCGGTACGAATCCAAGATGTCGAGAAGGAATTATCAGATCGGCTCACTCTGGAAAGTAGAATTGCATCGACCAACAAGACGATCGAGCAGCTCGATCGGGAGGTGAAAGCTGCCAGAACATCCCTGCTAGATAAGGAGGCTGGGGTTGACACGCTCCAGCAACGAGAGCGTGTATTAGACGAGCAGATTGTCTTCTTTAGGGATATCGGCGAAGCGATCGACACGGCAGCGGTGGAAGTGAAGCGCGACAAGGTCACGCATATCCGGGCTGCGCTGGATGATGTGCAAGATGCTGCCGAGAATGCCGGAAAAACGCATGCGGGACTCATCACGGCAAACGAGGAAGCGGCCAGACAGGACATCCTCATCCTCAGGGCTTCCGACGTGATCGCCCAGGTGGATGCCGAATTACCCGCGGATATAGCGCGCATGGAAGAGGCCAGGAGCAGTCTTGATCTTTCCGTAGCGGCCGGGAGTGAGGCAGCAGAGCATCTTCGGCTCAAGCTGGAAGAGGGGCAGCCTTGTCCGGTTTGCGGAGCGACGGATCACCCTGTCACCAACGTGGATCGGCTGCTGAAAGATAGAGTATCGACCGATCATAGTCGTGTCGACGAGTTGGAAGCGAAGGTATCCACCTATCGGACAGGCCGTGCCCGCGCAGAGGCACAAATTGCCGCGGCAAAGGATGCGCTCCAGGGAATATCAGGAAGGAAATCGGGTTACGAAAGAGAGTTGCAGACCGCGCAAGAAAAGTGGATGTCTTCAGTCGCTGCAGTGTTGAATTCCTGCAGCGAGATTGGAGTATCCGCACCGAGTTTTTCCGAGGGTGGCACCGGCGCCGATAGCGCTGGGACCATCGGGCCGTTTCGGCAGGCGCTGGACATGATACTCGACGAGGTTAAGGAAACCATTAAATGTGCATCGGACGCGGCGGCTAAGGCCAAAACACTCTCCTCGGATCGCGAAACCATTCGCAGTAGCCTTGGCGCCGCGACCGGAGATGTCGTAAAGCTAAGAGAGGAAGAACATACTAAGACCAGCAAGGCAGGAACGCTTCGGGCCATGCTTCAGGGTATGAAACAGAATCTTGCCGCCCTCTGCTCGCGGCTCGACACGGCTCTCGCGCCTGTGTTTCCAGACTGGCGGGAGAAAGTTGCCAATATCGGCGCTGCATTCGTAACGGTCTGTAGCGGTCTCGTCGCCAATTGGCGCGAATGTCGAAAGAGAATTGAGACAGGAGGGGTCGAGATTTCGCGCCTTGAGGCCGCGCTAGAAGGAAAGCGAGCAACGCTCAAATCCTCGGAGGCAGCTATCGAGGAAGCCGAGAAACGATATGCCGACAAGCAAGATGAGCTCAGTAGGCTTATGGCCGAGCGCATGCACGTCATCGAAGGACGGCCTGCCGAAGAAGTTCGCACTGAATACCGGAAGCGCTCGGAAGCTGCCGAGAAAGCGTGGAACGATGCCGAGCCCACGAAGTCCAGGGCCGAACAGGTTGCTGCCGGGATGTCGTCCAATGCGATTGCCGCTCGCGCGACCTTCGATATGGCAAGGACCGACCACGAATCCGCCGAACGGTTGCTTGCGGAGAAACTACAGGCTTGTGAGATCAGTAGGCCACAAGCCGAATCCGCAATCGTGAAGGGCGAAGCATGGATGGCAGCGGAGCAAACACGTCTCGACGTCGTTCGGGAGGCGCTCGCAACCGCGAGGGCGACGCTGGCGGATAGACAACAGTCAGCCAAAGAGCACGAAACAACTGGCCGGCCAGAACAAACTCGCGAAGAGATCGCCACGGAGCTCATGGACACAGAGGAGCGTCGCGTGAAGTTGTTAGCGGAGCTTATGGAGGCGAACTCGATCCTCCGTTATGATGACCAAGCTCGCTCGCGGATGGCTGAGATCAAGGTAGCACTCGATGAGCGACGGGGAAAGGCTCGGGTCTGGGGGGAACTCGATGATCTCATCGGTTCGTCCGACGGCACCAAATTTCGGCGCTTCGCTCAGTCGCTGACACTCAATCATCTGATCCGTCTGGCGAACAGGCACCTCAAGAATTTACATCCGCGCTACGAACTACAGCGTGCACCGAGCAGTGATCTGGTGCTACAGGTCATCGATCGAAACATGGCGGATGAGGTTCGTGGTGTGCATAACCTATCAGGAGGTGAGAGATTTTTAGTTAGCCTCTCTCTTGCGCTCGGGCTCGCGGGCATGTCATCGAGTCGTGGCATTAAAGTCGAAAGTTTGTTCATCGACGAAGGCTTCGGCGCGCTCGATAGCAATAGTTTGGCGATGGCGGTCTCTGTGCTGGAGCAACTTCAGGCGACCGGCCGGCGGGTCGGCGTCATTAGCCATGTCGATGAGATGAAAGAACGAATAGCGGTGAAGATTGAAGTCATGCCCATTGGAGGCGGTCGTACCACTGTTCAGGTAGTAACGGTTTGATGTGAAGTGGATCCACTTGTCTAGCCAGGATTGCCTCTGCGGAATCGGGCTGGGCGGGCTTTCTGGCTGGAGACCAAGAAGATAAGCTCTTGCCAATGACACGGCAAAGCGTCCATTAGTTCTATTACACGAGCTTCCTGGTCTGACACCCGAAACGCTTGAGTATGCAGCGGAGCTCTCAAAGGAATTCACCGAATATGTGCCACTTCTGTTTGGACCAAAAGGTCAATCATCTAAGTGGAAAACTGCCATTGCCTCTCGGGACATTCTTTTTGGAAGTGAATGGAATGGAGGTGATCAGTTAGATTCCAGAACACCAATCGTGGCGTGGTTGCAGCAGCTGATTTCTTGGATCGAAGAAATCCACAAGCCTGAACAGGGCATTCGCATTATTGGGAACCGTCTCACGGGAGTACTGCCGCTGATCGCGTTTGAGAATCGTCCAGATGACCGAGAGAAGTTTCTGGTTCTTGCACAGCCATCCCTACCACTGAAGGTCTTCGGCTGGTACACGGAGGACGACAAAAACTTACTCGGTGTGACTACTGATGAAATCCAGGTGGCGAAGAAATAGGCGCAACCAGAGACTTTTTTGGGTGAGGTTTCAAAAAGACTGTATTTCTTGGGAACACAAGAGGGATGCCATCGTTAAGGACTTTAAGGGTCAGCTGATTGACGGAACGATTTGCGAGGAAGAATACGATGCGCCCGCGCATAGTGTGTTGATAGGAGAAAGGTTTTCAAAAAATACAATACACAAGGATCGTTCGATAGACAGGAAAAAGGTCGAGAACTTTCTCAACAAGACGCCTATGGAGCCCGACGCGCAATGTTCGGGGAGCTGATATGTGGTATGGACTGACTGTCGGTGGAATTGCCTTACTCATGCTTTTCATTCTTACTGGATGCAACTATGGTCACAAGCCATACGATCCATCTGCCACCAATGGCCAACCAGCCTCAGACGGGCTATTAGTTTTGGAAGTTGATGACTATGGAAGATTTTGGGATCGCGCCACTGACAACCGCCTTTACAATTTCCTCGAAAATGAAAGTGCCGATAAGAATGTAGTCTTGGTCACATTTATTCATGGATGGCATCACAATGCAGATGCGTGTGATGATAATCGCATATACTTTCAGCGAACACTGCGCGAGCTGCAAGAAACGGTAAACAAGCCTGATTTTGCTGAGTCACGCACCGCGCTGAAGCTGCAGCCAAATGTTAAGGTCATTGGCTTGTACATTGGATGGCGCGGGCGCTCACTGCCATCGTATTTAGACTACCTCACATTTTGGGGCCGCAAAGCGGCAGCGGAGCGAGTTGGAGAGGGGGATCTTCGAGAGTTTCTGCTAAAACTTCAAAATCTCTACGAGAAAAGAAATTCCCACGTCAGCGATACCTTTATGGGAATGGTGACGGTTGGGCATAGCTTTGGTGGGCAGGTAGCTCTACGAACGGTCGCGGAGCTGTTGGAGAATGACCTTCTGGATGATGGACCTAGGTCGGAGGGTGTCCGAGGTCTTGGAGATCTGACGGTGCTTTTGAATCCAGCCGTCGAAGCGTATCAGTATGAACGAATTCATCGGGTCGCAAAAGAAGAAGGAAAGTTCACGGGCGCACAATCGCCAGTGTTGCTGACTGTTTCTGCTGACAATGATGGGGCAAGGGGCACATTGTTCCCAGTTGGCCGCTGGGTGAGTAGGCTCTTTCGGGCTAGCTTGAAGACCGAGGAAGTCAAAGAGTGGAGTCAGGCACTGGGGATGTATGAGCCACAGCAGACACATCGTTTCAGCGTGACGAAGTATGCTGATTCTATCAGTGAAAATGACGAAGTAGACTGCAAATCGTTAGATTTCTCTAGGGTTCCCGTAATTGGTGGTGTGGCTATGGAGCCCATTCCAGGCCGCTCAACCACCAACTACCCATTTATTGTTGCTAGCACAGACAGTGAGGACCTTATCAACGGGCACAATGGAATTTTCAGTAAAACCTTCAGAACCTTTCTAACCGAATATGTCGCGCTGTCTCAAGGTAAGCGGATTTGCCTACGACGGGAGGCTATGACGACTCCTCCAAAACGGTGACACCTCAAGATCGAACGCTGGCGATGCCACCACAATACGTACCGCCGCACCGTGCGCTGGGGTATCGGCCCCCGGCCCCTGAGACCCACACGATCACACTGATCGGCTTGTCGGCGTGAGCGAACTGATCCGGTGGCTTAACATCTGCGGGCAGATCAATGACCTGCTTCATCAACAGGAGGCACAAATCATGCGTACACACCTACGCTCCTTCTTGTCCGTTCTTTTCCTCTGCAACTTGACAGCCTGTGCAATCCCGCTGGTTGCAACACCGCACCACGTCATAGGCTCAACCCTTAAAACAGGACTTGGGGATTATGAGGACAGGAAAGATATAGTAGATGAAGTACTGACCCATTGCAGGAAGGAGGAAAATAAAACAGAGCGGTTTTGCAAAGAGCTTTCCACGGGACTGGCAAAGGAGCAGGCACCATTACCCTTAACAAAAATGGATCGGATCTTAACCCTCTATTGCAACGACAACCCTTATGAAGAGAGTTGCAAAACAGCCAAACAAATGGAAGCTCAAATGCAGTCTGAAGAATGCCAAGGATCGTCGGATTCAGCACTTTGCAAGCAAGCCGAGCTCAACAAACAGGCATTGGACTGGTACCGAGACAACGAATGGCAGTATAACCGCACGGATACAACTAAACCACCATTGGTCTGCGTCTCACTGTCAGGTGGTGGGATTCGAGCCGCAGCCTTTGCCATTGGTGTAATGAAAGGCCTCTCAGAGAAACAAGTAAAAAACGAAGCTAACTCACATCAATTCCTTCTCGACAGAGTCGATATTCTCTCAGGAACCTCTGGCGGTGCATATGCCCTCTCGTGGTATTACATGAACTACCTGCAAGAGTATGGACCGGACGGCAACAGCGACTCTCCGTGGAGCCCCAAAGTGCAGCAAGAATTACAAGACCATGCTGATTTCATACCTCTTTCTACGTATGCCCTCTCAGGTTTTATCAATGTTGGCCTCATGAGCCCAGTCAACTTGCTGCTCAACGGAATAGTTGCCACTCATACAAATACCAGTTACTTTGGTAATCTTCTTTACAAGAAGGCCATACGTGACACCTTTCATAAAGGCCAAAGTGCAACGCTTGACAACTTGAAAGAGGTGCTCGATCGGAACAAGCACAAACTACCAAATTTCGTTATCACTACCACCGCACGCGTTGATGAAAGCAACTTTCACTTTGACAGCCTTCTCCGGAATACTGTTTTTGAATTCACTCCACTCCGCGTAGGGAATGATGGCTTTACTTACATGAGCAGCAAGACCTTCAGTGAGCGGTATGAAGAAATGAATATCGCACAGATCGTCGCGACAGCTGGGGCCGCTCCAGATAGCAGCCAGCTCGTCTCTGGATCCTTACGTCGCACTCTTGCCGCCATGCTCAATGCGGACTATGGAAGATATATCCGTAATTATAATGATACTCGGCCCTGGCTTCGTCGCTGGTTTAACAACCTCACTCCCGCCCCATTCTATTTATTCTCAGAACATTATAATCATGATTTGCGTGGCTCTCACATTTATCTCTCCGATGGTGGGCATCAAGAAAATCTTGCCCTCTACCCTCTAGTTCGTCGCCAATGCCAAAACATTATTGTTGTCGATGCCGAGTTCGATAGGTTTTCTACGTTTGAGGCCTATTTCAAAGCAAAAGCCAGTATCCAGGGTGAAATGCGCGTGAACATGACACTAGAAAAACAGAAAGACGGGAAACGGGTGGACGATCTCGAAGATGTTTTAAAGAACTTGGCTGAATCCGGGAGAACACGGGATGAAGTCGAGAGTCTCCAGCGTCATGCCTCGCTCTGTTGTTTTTCTGGACGATACCCGGTTATGCAAGGGAAGATCCGCTACTTTCCCATTCTCGATAAGGAGAGGAATGAACTGAACTGGAAGGAAATCAAGTTGATCTATGTCAAACTCGCTCTTGATACCCCGCTCTTCCAAGGGTGGGACACCCTTGACGAAAAAACAAAGGATCATGTCAGGAACAAAATAGGTGTTAAGGCCGCTGACTACTACGCAGCCACCATCAAAGATGAGTGCGATATTCGATACGGGCTCACCTGCGCCTTCCCTCAATTTTCGACGACGCACCAGAGCTTCACGCCAAAACAATTCGAAGCCTACGTCGATCTTGGGAGCACAATGATCAAAACAAATGTCGCCGCGACACTCCGAAGCGCAACTCCTTCGAGCTCCGAACTGGATAGCATAGAGATTAAAGTATGCAAGGATGAAGAAAGGGATGAAGAGCTGAATGCCGACAAAGATGACCCTTGCCGTGACTTGCCCAAGGATCCAAGACCTAAGGTATTTCGCTCGTTCGACACGACGAACTAGCGCAACCATCGTCTAGGAGAGCTAGGTGAAGTGGCTCGGATTTGACAGACACCTGGAGCTAGGGACAGGATCCCCGGAGGAGGTGTCCAATGGGGTCATGCAAGCACTTTACGCCTGAAATCAAGCGCGAAGCGGTCCACGCGAATTCAACTCATACGTGCGACGTTTGCGGACTGAGTGAACGGGAGGATGTGTTTGCGAATGACTCATGGGTGTTTTGTAGTTCATGGTCTTTCTGAGCCGGTTGTTATGCAGTGACAAGGCTTGTTCGATCTGCGTTGGGGTCCTAGTATTCAAGTTGGTGTTCCGGTTGATCCAACGTTCCCAGGACACATGCGGTGTGGCCAAGTATGTCCAGGCCTTGAGGGATGCCGCGATTTTCTCGTTCTGGATGAACGTTATCGAATGTGAAGGGTTACCGCTCCACCACTGTAACCAGCACACTCTGCATTCCAGTGGAAAACTTGGGGGTCAAGACTTAACTGAGCGGGAATGATGACAACAACCTTACCCTATTATTACAGGGTCACAGTCCTTCTCTTGGCCTGCATGATTTTGAGCGCATGCGCCTTAATGCCTAAACCAGATACTTGCGAATGTAGCAGGTGCAAGCTTGATTATTCTGATGCGACGGATCAGCAGCCAGTTGAAATTTGTGCGTGTAGACCATGGAATCGGAGCGGTCTTCGGGTAGAACAAGGCCAGGAATATCTGTTCACAATTGTGGAGCAATCAGAACAATGGATTGATGGTGATGCCGTAGCGACACCTGAGACTGGTTGGGAAGATGGTCTATATAATTTCGTTGGTCGAATGGCTAGCTTCCTAAAGCGTTCAGACAAAACAAACTGGTATGCGTTGGTGGGCACCATTGATCAAAGCGATCAACATAGCTTTGCAGTGCTGCCAAGGTCGGTTGTGATACCAAAAAGTGGAGAGCTGTACTTCTACGCTAATGATATGGAAGGGCGCTATTTTAATAATAGAGGCATTATCCATCTGAAGGTTATCCGAGTTCGGTGATGGCCGAATCAGCATTGATGAGGGACAGGCTGAAGTGGCGGGGGAATAACGGGCTCCTCAGGAACGAGTAAGGGCTTATTTTCTGGCCCATAGCGTCTCTCGGATGGCGCATAAGCCGCGTCTACACTTTCCCGCGCTATCTTCTTATCTCAAGCCTGAGGTGTCAAACCTATGTATCTTCTCACAGATCTTCGGAGCGGGACGTCCGGCATTCGATTCACCCCTCCCCTTCGTTCATACTTGAAGACGATCGGCACACCGTTGCCTCGTTTCGAGACGCGGAGCATCGGGTCGATTGGTTCCTGGAATTTTCATCGTTGATGGTCGATCTGTCGACCAGACACGATGACGTTTTGCGCGAAAATCTTCGCATCGACACGATTGCGGTGTTCGAGTCCTACTTTGCGAGGGGTGGACCAGGCCCTAGCGCATCCACTATGGCGCAAACAATAGAGCCAGCAGAGTCTGCGGCGGGCTCTGCCGAACGCATCGTGTTTGGACCGCGGACCAGGCGAGAGCCGACGTGGTCTCCGGTGGTGTCCGTCGAGCGTGTGATTTCCTGTGGTGTCCCCGCGTTTGAGGTGATTCACCGATTGCCCTTCGGTCGTGCGGAACAGCCAGCCTTTGGGATCGTCTGTTATTCTAGCCGCGGCAATGTATTCCTCCAGAAACGTTTCGAGCATGTGGTGGCACGGCATTTCGTGGCGCTTGCCGCCTTTCTCGTGGAGCCGCACCCAAGGCCGGCGGGATTGGGTGTACACGTCCTCGACGCGCATTTTGACGGCCGCGCAGACACGCGAGAACGTGTAGGTGAGCAGGGCGATTATCGCCCGATCACGTTGGCCGCCTATAGGGGCGCGGCGTGACCGTAATGTGTTTGTATTGAATCGAGGAGTGGCCTGGCTTCGTCTGCGGAGAGTACCGTTGTCTTGCCTTTCTTCACTGAATACTTCGGCCCACGAACCACGCTGGCGGGGTTGGTGGGCACGATCAGTCCGAGGACAAGCCAATCGAAGAGCATGCGGATGGCGGCGAGCTGCACCTTGACCGAAGGCGCCGCGATCCGCTGCTGGAGTTCTTCGATATAAGTCGCAACGTGAATAGGCTGCACGTTGCGGAGATGTTCGAGGCCGCGCGCTTCGCACCATGTGGCGAAGCCGCCGGCGGCTCGAGCGTAGGCTTTCCTTGTATTGGGGTTTCTGATATTTGGCGGTGAAGAATTCAATGACACGCTTCGCGGTGGCCGCGTTCGGTTGATAGAGGGCGGGGAGGGTGAGGACGGTTCCTGACCCTGACCGGATTCCGGTCTGCTTCATTACGACTAATGCCTGCGCCATAGGTCAGCCCTCCATTCTTATGCCTGCTAACGGCCTTTATCATGCAGAACAAGAATCACGTGAGTGGGTAGGGAGGGGACGTTACGAGATGGGCGGCGCGTGGTCGATAGTAGCCGCTAGGGGCTAAATAAGCATGCTTGACAATGTATATACATTTGTGTAGTATGTCATCATGGATGAAGGCGTTGCAGGATTCGATTGGGATACAGGCAACCGGGCAAAATGTCACAAGCATGGTGTATCCGTCGCGGAGGTTGAGGAGCTTTTCAGCCGTCCGTTGCTCATCGTCCCGGACACGCTGCATTCAGAGACCGAAGAGCGTCTGTGGGGGATTGGTAAGACCGCAAGCGGTCGATCCGTGTTCCTGGTCTTCACGATCCGTGAGCGTGGCGGGAAACGGTTGATCCGTCCGGTCAGCGCACGGTACATGCACAGAAAGGAAGTGAAAAACTATGAAGAAGACAATCCCGACGTTTAAGAGCGATGCGGAAGCCGAGCGCTTTGTCGCGACGGCTGATTTGTCGAAATATGATCTGTCCGGGTTGAAGCCAGTACGGTTTGAGTTTGAGAAAAAGAGCGCGCAACTGAACATGCGTGTGCCACAGGGGCTGCTGGACGCCGTGAAACAGCGTTCTGCCGTGCGCGGGATTCCGTACACGCGGTTTATTCGCGAGGCCGTAGAGTCAGCGCTCTCTCGTCCTCAGAAAATACGATGAGCACGCGTGGAAGCGGACACGTCTATCGGGATTTTCATGTGCGGATGCAGATGTCCGGCAGTTGAAGGCTATTCTAGCCGCTGAAATCATGGAGAATCTTGATAAGAAAGGCCTGAGTGTCCGGAAGGCGCAGCGCCTGACCGGTGTTCCGGCTGGTGATGTATCCCGGATCAGACATGCGGAACTGGAACGCTTCAGTTCTGACCGGATGATGATGATCCTTAATAAGCTTGGCTCACGCGTCGAAGTCTCCGTGCGAGTGAAAGAGCGGAAACGGGAGACGGTTCACGCCTGATCACGGTTGCGTGATCGGTGATCGTTATTTCTTCCGGGCGAGAGCAGGCGGCTGTGGATACAGCATCCATCCGTTGACAAGATCAGGACGTTTCAACACGTCTTCTGTGTCGGCCCACCTCCATTGTCCCTCTGAAAAATAGAAGTTGGCGGTCGTGTCCTGAAACCCTTTCTGGCTGAACACCCAGAAGATCAGTTCGGTCCCATCCTTGGGTGCGGTTTCCAACGGTTGCCACTCTGCGCTCTTTTTCCGGCTCATGGTGAATCTCCTTCAGTTCAATCGTCGGTAAACTGAAAGGGCGTGATCGGCAAGGCCATCGTGATGATGAGAAACGAAAAAGCCGCTGCGAGCGTGTGATGAAGACGTTGAAGTGGGAAGAGATCTACTCTAAGTCGTATCGGAATATCGAACATCTGCGCCTGGACATGAAGACCTTCATCGGTCAGTACCATGACGGTGCCCGCGCGCCGGTCGATCGTGCCCCTGTGCGTTGACCTTCGTGGAGAGACAGGGTGAAGCCACATGAGTCGGTTCACGCGTCAATACGGACGACTTACCCTCGGTGTCCTTTGAGATAGGCGGCTGGTGGCATGATGGCGACACCCTCGATCGTCTGCCCGTAGAAGCGACCAAACGCCTTAAAATCCCCGCTCAGCAAATGGGTCGCACGCAGACTGATCGCCGCCCACAGAATTGGACGATCATTCTCTGGAAGTTTTGCCAAGATGGAAAGCGCTCCCTGTGGGGGCAAGACTGAGACCACGTCGACGGCTTGGCACAAACGGTCCAACTCTGCCGTGTGTGGCCCAGAAGGAAGATTTCTCTTGGCCTCCTCCATCGCATACGCCGATGTCACCAGCCTCACGTGCGGCAGTGTAAACAGCGTTCGAAGAGGGGTATCGACGCGGTAGGCAGCAGAGAACAGGACGTTGGCATCAAGAAAGACCCGGTCCACGGACTATGACCGGACCGGCTTGTAGTGAGGGATCTTTCGGTAGTCGAGGCCCAGCTTACGCACGTCCGCTTTCGCCCGCGCATAGTCCTTCGTGCCGACCGCATTGGAGAGCAGGAACTCAGCCTGCCGTTCCGGGGTGTACATCTCAATGGGAAAGGCGGCAGCCGGCCTAATCAGGACTCCTTCTGCCCGTCCCTCTGCAATCACGAGCGAACCTTCCGTGATGCCGAAGCGTCGCCGCAGCGAGGCCGGAATCACCACGGCCCCCCGTTTGCCAACCTTGCTCGTTTCTGGGGGCATCGCTCCTCCCTAAAGTGCCTGATTGTCAGAGTGTCTGATATGCAGGCAGTTCATAGTTTAGCCCCGTCACGCACGAAAATCAAGCGCCACGTGCCTCCATTCGGGATCGGCGAGTCTCGTGATCATCACCACTCCTGCGTCTGATGCCGATCAACGAAGTGATTGATGGCAAGAGTGATGGTGGGAACAGAGACACCTGCACCCTGGTGCCTCACGCCGGCCAGCCTTGATCTGCAAAGCTGTAGGTACGCTCATCGCCCAGAATAAGATGATCGAGGAGCGCGATGCCGATGAGTTCTCCGGCCTGCCGGAGCCGCGCGGTGAGCGTACGATCCTCGGCGCTCGGCGAGGGATCGCCGGAAGGATGATTGTGGGCGGCGATGAGGGCATGAGCATTCAGAAGGATGGCCGGTTTGAACACTTCTCGGGGATGCACAATGCTGAGCGTGAGGGAGCCAATGGACACAACATTGACGCCGATGATGGCGTGCTTGGCGTCCAGACAAGCGACCAGGAACTGCTCGCGGTCGAGTCCAGCAAAGAACGGACGCAGCGCGGCCGCCGCGCCGGTGGAATCGCGGATCATCACGAGCGGGCCGGCCTGACGGCTCTCAGGCACGAGACAGACACGGTAACGTGGAATGAAACTCGGAACGGTGACTCCGTTGACGGATCGCTGTGGCATGTAAACCTCCCTTATTGTTGGACGCATTGGCTCTCTCGAAGAGGCTGGAGAGCCAGGGCAGGACAACGGGAGGTGAGGGGGCGTGGCCTGCCGGGGACGCGTAGGCGGACGGGACACAGCGGCGACCGTGACAGGCTTGTGCAGGCGCGGGCGGTGCGCCGGAGAGCCGGAGCGCGGCGGGCCACGACACGACCTGGCACAACGATCTCGCTCAAGACAGGACGCGGTCGTGCGAACACGTCGATACCGGAACGGTGCGACTGGTACAGAGGCGTACGCCATGGGCTCATACCTGGCGATCGGAGTGGGGCGTAATGAAGAACACACGGGGTAGAGTGTGGGTAGGGATAAATGGCCGCCAGTTCACGAGCCTCGTGCCTCACCCATACTCCCGTGGTGAGTTAACCGGCACCGCCTCTGGCCCGAAGACCAGAGGCAGCCAGGTGAGGCGGGCTAGGCCGAGTGCTCACGCACCCATCCCTCCACCTGCCTGATGACGGTCGCGACCGCCGAGAGGTCATGCTTCCCGAACGAGCCCGAGGTCTTGGGAAGTCCCTCTCCATCCGTGAAGGTCCGGGACAGCGTGAGTGCGTAACACGCGCCGTACTTCCCGTCCTTCTTCCAGATCGACGCGCGCACGGTCGCGCACTGAAACGAGTGAATGGGGCGTGTGGTCTCTGTGGCCATGTTGGCACCTCCGAAATTAAGTGTGACTGCGGCTCTCTCACAGAGCGGGGAGAGCCCAGCCACACGGCAGGAGGGGTGAGGAGCCCGGCGGTCTCACCGCCGTTGACGCTGCGACCGGCAGTGGGCATGCCCGTGGTTCCATGCGGGCGGGACCGCTGCAGCAACGCCAGGCACGCGGAGACAGACCGGGCGGACCAGGCCACGGCGGCACCACGCCGAGTCGAGCACAGGAGCGACGGGACGGCGAGCGGAAGAGGGAGGAGAGCGTACGCGAGAGAGGAACGGAACAGGGACGATGACAGGGACGGAGCCAGCGTAACCTCGACAGAATCGGACAGGACGAATGAGGGCTCGATGGTGGGAGAGCAGTGAGGGCAAAATACAGTGCGACGACGGCGGCATCGGTCTTGCGCTCTGAGAAGCGGCAAGCTATATATCACCGCGCCCAGGCGAGTCGCCGATGCGAGAGGGATCGCGCAACATGAACCAACCACGTCGAACCAGGCCACTCCCCAAGCCGTTATTGTGTGCGCAGCAGGAATTTCTCCGGCACCTCGCGCGGGTCGCCCGCGTCGACGAGGTCACGCTGTGGACTGTGGAAAAGAAGGGGTATCTGTTGAGTGTGCTGATGCAGGGCAAAACGCAGGAGTGGTTTCTTGCGACGCGACGCGAGCCCCGGGTGCCGCGCACCTTCACCCGTCTGGATGTGGCGGTGCGGATGGGACAGCGCCTCTTCAAGGTCCGCACCATGACCCTCGTGTGCCAGACGTAACCCCACCTACGTGATTCCCTTCCGTTCGCTTCTGTCGACGCCTCCCAACCCTCCTGAGTCCACGTCACGCCCATACTTCTGAGGGGTTTGACTTCACACGTGAACCGCACTACAACTGCCCCCGGCATGACAAGGGTTCATGACCATCATCGGAAATTCGGTATCCACATGTACTATTTTGAGCGGAGCGAGACAGCATGATGAAGCGCTCGTGGTGCATACTGACCTGTCCCACAGACGGCGTGGTAGCCCGGTCACGGGACGTTCGGTTTTGTGCAATCCAAAAGTAAAGATATGGTAACCAGAATATCGTAGTTGGATCTGTGCGGAGTCGGTGAAACCCTGTACAAAAAGGAGCGGATCATGGAGGAAGTATTGACGACGGCGAGGGTGACGCGAGCGACGGGGCCATGCCACAGAGGCACAAGAGGCGGAAGTCTGATCACGGTTGCGTCGTACCTGATTGCGGTGGCGCTGCTGTTGGAAGCGCATCCGGCATGGGCCCAGATCTCGAAGGTCAATACGGTGATGACCAATGTGCAAACGGTGCTCGTCGGGGTAGCCGTGACGCTGTTCACCGTGGCCATTATGTGGGCCGGGTTCAAGATGGCCTTTCAACAGGCCCAATGGTCCGAGATCAGCAACCTCGTGATCGGGGGGATTTTGGTCGGAGGGGCGGCAGGCATCGCGGCCTGGCTCGTCAATTAACGATGAGTGACGGATTTCGCGATCCCATCTTCAAGGGCTGCACCAGGCCCGCCATGTTGGGCGGGGTGCCGACGATCCCGCTGATTCTCGTGTGCGGGCTCACCCTCCTCTTGTCTGTGTGGTCGTTCTATCTCGTGAGTGGCTACGTCTCGTTGTTCCTGCTGCTCGTGGCCATTCCCGTGGTGGTGACGATGCGAGAGATGACCAAGAAGGACGATCAGCGTCTCCGACAAGTGCTGATGCGGGCGCGGATGCGCCTGCGGCACCGGGCCAGCCGGCGCACGTGGGGCGCGATCTCCTACGGGCCGCTCACCTTCACCAGGCGACGGGGCTAAGGGCGCATCATGAGAACGCGCGCAGCTATCACCCACGCCGCTTCGGCGCACATTCCCGCCAGTGACTATATCCCCTTGGGGACTCCCCTCACGCCCCACGTGATCAAGCTGTCAGGGACAGGCGATTATCTCGCCATCTGGCGATTGGAAGGGATCGCGTTCGAAACGGCGGATCGCGCCGAGATTCTGGTGCGGAAAGAAGCGCTCCATCATTTCATCCGTTCGTTAGGGGGTGGGGCCTATGCGCTCTGGTCCCATAAGATTCGGCGGGTGGTCAGAGAACGGTTAGCGGGCCGGTCCCCGAATGCCTTCTGTCAGGAGTTGCACGAGCGCTATGATCAGTCCTTCGACCAGCACCGGCAGATGGCCACGGAGTTGTACCTGTCGGTGGTCTACCGTCCCTCTCCGTCGAAAGTCAGAAATTTCTTCACCAGAATGTCAACACGCAGTCTGCAACAGATGCGCGATCAGGAGACGGAACAGCTCACCATCCTTGAAGAGACCGCCCACCAGCTCGAAGCCAGCCTGCGGCGCTACGAGCCTCAGCGGCTCGGTACCTATACGACACAGGACATCGTCTATTCAGACATGCTCGCCTTTCTCGGCTATCTCATCAACGGCGTCTGGGAAGCCATCCCCTTTCGTCGTGCTCCGCTGGCCTCCTACCTCCCCACCTCGCGTCTCCACTTCGGCGAACGAAACGGGATGGTGGAAATCTGGCATCCGACGGCACGGAAATTCGCGGGGTTTCTCGACATGCAAGAGTACCCCCAGTCTTCCGAGCCCGGCATGAATAACGGCATCCTCTATGGCGAGGATGAGTACATCGAGACGCAAAGCTTTTCGATCTACAACAAGCGGGACGCCCTCACATCCCTCGCGAAACAAAAGGGCCATTTGATCGCGTCGGAGGATGCCGCGACGAGCGAAATCGAGCAAATGGATCAGGCGGCGGAAGACCTCCAACGGGGCCTGATCGATCTGGGGGAATATCATTACAGCCTGGCCATTTTCGGACCGACGATGCAGGCGGTGGCGAAATCCATGGCGGACACCAGGGCCCTGTTTCAAGAGGGATCAGGCTTCAAAATGTCTCTGGTCGATGTGATTCCTGAATGCGCCTGGTTTGCCCAGATCCCGGGGAATTGGCGCCTCCGACCGCGTGAGGCGACGATTACCAGTCGAAACTTCGTCTGTCTGAGTCCCTTGCATAACTTCGCGCGCGGCAAACGAGCCGGCAATCCCTGGGGCGAGGCCTTGGCCCTCTTCAAAACCCCGAGCGGCCAACCCTATTACTTTAACTTTCATGCGTCCCCAGAAGACAAAGACTCACGGGACGAGAAGTATCCCGGCAACACCTTTATCTGTGGCAGCACCGGGGTGGGCAAAACCGCGCTGGAACTGAGCTTGCTGGCGTTTGCCACAAAATACCAAGGCTTGCGCTCGGTGTTCTTCGATAAGGATCGCGGCGCCGAGATTGGAATTCGCGCGATGGGCGGAAAATATTGTGCGCTCACGCGAGGGGCGCCGACCGGCTTCAATCCCTTTCAGCTCGACCCGACCCCCCACAATCTCCAATTCTGCGAAACGCTCATCGCCCAATTGGTCAAGCATCCGGGAGATGCCATTCCATTGCTGTCGGCGAAGGAACAATCCGAGATCAGCCATGCGGTGCGCACGGTGATGAGCGAGGTTGCCTCCCGCGAGCTGCGATGTCTCTCGCTCATCGTACAGAATCTTCCGGCTACCGGGGACCACAGTGTGAGAATGCGGCTGAAGAAATGGACGAGGGGTCACCCACTCGGATGGGCCTTCGACAATCCGACCGATACCCATGAGTTCACGGGCGCGAGCCTGTTTGGGTACGACTACACGGAATTTCTCGACGATCCCGAGATCCGGACGCCGATCATGGCCTATCTGCTCCATAGGACGGAGAGCCTGATCACCGGCGCACCCTTTATCTACTTCATGGAGGAATTCTGGAAACCCCTGCAAGACCCGATGTTCACGGAGTTTGC
>Ga0163153_10004279_pt1 | contig 18101 bp, 19 predicted proteins | sample OliLakLV19MP6IB1_FD_148629 | JGI IMG/M metagenome (GOLD analysis project Ga0163153, IMG submission 148629) | Freshwater microbial mat bacterial communities from Lake Vanda, McMurdo Dry Valleys, Antarctica - Oligotrophic Lake LV.19.MP6.IB-1 | ecosystem: Environmental > Aquatic > Freshwater >... | reverse complement strand
GTTCAGTAAGTTATGATAAATTAGACGGTCAGGTATCCAGTGTATCTAAACTAGCAGAACTTCCTTGACAGTGTACTAGCGCTTAAAAACCGGACACAAAGCTGTGTTTTTTGTTAATTGCAAGCAAGAATCGAGTAAGTTATGCAGCATCTCTCTCTCCTCCAATTGTGGCGGCGGGAATTTGCCGGATATACGTTCGGCACATTTCGGCAGGATTTATTAGCCGGGTTAACCGTTGGCGCGGTGGCCTTGCCATTGGCCCTGGCTTTTGGCGTCGCTTCGGGATCGACCGCAGCGGCCGGCTTGGTGACTGCGATCCTAGGTGGTCTTATCATTGGCGCGCTTTCCGGCGCCCCGTATCAGATTTCTGGTCCTACCGGCGCCATGAGCGCTATTTTGATTTTGATCAGCCAGCGCTATGGGGTGGAAGCAGTCTGGGTGGCAGGTGTGCTTTCAGGTGCGATTATTTTGGTGATTGGCATCTTTCGGCTGGGGCGCTTTGTTGCCTATATCCCGGCGCCCGTCATTTCCGGCTTTACATCGGGCATAGCCGTCATTATTTTTGTAGGCCAGATCGATAACTTGCTTGGCGTAAAAACACCAGGGGCCGAATCGGCAGCGGTGAAGCTGCTTCACTACTTTGCCGGCGGTTTCGCCCCGCATATTCCCACCATCACGGTCGGGTTGATTGTGATTGCCATCATGCTCTTTTGGCCGGCGCAGTGGGGTCGATGGATGCCAGGATCACTCGCTGGAATTATCGTGGCGACGATCACAGCTATGATCAGTGGTTGGGATGTAAAGGTTATCGGTGAGATTCCCCGCACCATTTTGCTCGATCAGCGACTAACGCTCGCCGCCATTCCCTGGGAAAATCTGGGACCACTGCTTGCGCCTAGCATCTCCATTGCGGCCTTAGGCGCGGTTGAATCTTTACTTTGTGGTGCCGTGGCCAGCAAGATGACGGGCGTTCGCCTCCAAGCCAATACCGAGTTGATTGCTCAGGGCATTGGCAACTTGATCATTCCCTTCTTTGGCGGCGTCCCGGCCACCGCTGCCATTGCGCGCACTTCGGTCGGTGTCAAATCAGGGGGGAAGACGCGTATGGTTTCGATTATCCATGCGCTGGTGTTGCTTGGCTCCGCCTTGCTTTTTGCGCCGGTGATTGCACAAATTCCCATGGCGGCATTGGCCGGCGTGCTGATGGTCACGGCCTATCGTATGAATGAATGGCCGGCGATCCGGTTTATGTTTGGTCATCGCTTTAAGAGCGGCATCATCACCTATTGTGTGACCTTATTAGCCACGATCACGCTGGATCTGACACAAGCGATTCTGATCGGCGGCGCACTCTCGGCGGCTATCTTTATCAATCAGGTAGCCAATTTACAGATCGAGCTCCAGAATGTGGATGTGGAGCGCATGCGCAATCGCGGACTGCCTTTGCAGACGCATTGTGCTTTCATCCGCGTGGCTTATTTAACCGGCCCCCTCTTTTTTGCCGCCACCAGCAACTTTAATGAAGCCTTTGCCCAGGAAGATGAGGTTGATACCTTAATCCTATCCATGCGTGCTGTGCCGCTGATTGACTTGACAGGGATTGAGGTGTTGACCAGCTTGCATGAGCGATTGGAAGAGGCCGGAAAAACATTAATGCTTACCGGTGTATCGCCACGTGTCATGCAGATGATCGAACGCAGTAAACTGGATGCCGCGATTGGCAAGGAAAATTTCTTTTGGAGTACCGACCGCGCCATCTTACAAGCCGAGCAACGTTACTTGTTGAGTACACAGTTTATACCGCAATAGCTCATAGATGATAACGTACTTCTCGTGTAAATACCTGCATAAGGTTATCATCTATGGCATTGCTCAGTTTAGTGACCAAACTGTCCATGTGGGGAAAACACGATGATCACGCTCGATGGTGCCTATGGCGAAGGGGGCGGACAGATTCTGCGGACGGCGCTTGTGCTAAGTCTGTTAACCGACCAGCCTTTTCGCATTGAAAATATTCGCGCCGGCCGGCCCAATCCTGGCCTCAAGCCGCAGCATTTGCACATCCTAAAAGCGCTCCAACAAATGGGTGAAATCAACGCGGCAGGAGTTCAGGCCGGCTCACTCGAAGTAACTTTCTGGCCTGGCCGGTTACAGGGTGGGGACTATCAATTCGAGATTGGGACAGCCGGCGCGATTCCCCTTTTTCTCCAGACGTTGCTGCCGGTTGCCATGTTTGTGGGCGAACCAGTCACCTTTACGGTTACGGGTGGCACCGATGTGCGGGGTGCAATGACCATTGATTTCTGGCGTGAAATTTTGCTACCTTTTCTACGCCCCTATGCAGTCCAACTCGACCTGACAGTAGAACAATATGGGTACTATCCTGTAGGTGGTGGTCGGGTTCAAGCGGCTATCACGCCGCATTTTGACCAAGTCACCTGGCACGCACAACGGGCCGGGTGGCCAACTCTCGCTTTGACAGAGCGCGGCGCGCTACAACAGGTACGGCTGCTTTCCTTTGCCAGCCGCCAGTTGCGCGAACGCCGCGTCGCCACCCGTCAAGCTGCCGCTTTCACCACGCTCTTTTCAAAGCCATTGCCTGCAACCCAGCTGGCTTATGTTGATACGCGCTCACCAGGCTCATCGGTGACAGCCATTGCCGAATTTGAGCATACGCGATTGGGGGCCGATGCGCTTGGTCATAAAGGTAAGTCATCCGAGCAAGTAGGACAGGAAGCCGCGCAACGCTTACAAACCGAAGTTGGATCGGACGCCACGGTGGATATCCATAGCGCCGACAATCTTATGCTTTGGGTGGCGCTCTTTGGCGGCAGCTACACCTTTGCGCACCTCACAGGTCACATTACTACCAATGCTTGGGTCATCGAGCAATTTCTGCCGGGGGCGGTACGACTTGCCGGCAACCAAGTGATTGGCCGGCGCACATAGTAATTGTCTAAAAATAAGTTCCGCCACACCTGACAGGTTTCCGAAAACCTGTCAGGTGTAAATCGGGAAGTTATTTTTAGATGCTCACATAGTTAAACAATTTGAAAACGCGCCTCTAATTGGGGCAGGTTTACCTCACTGAGCGCCAACCTGACCACACTGTCAAGCACCAAGTCAGGACGACCATAGATATCTGTTTCCAGATCCAATTCGGGAATTACCACTAGATTGCGGTTGCCATGCTTTTCTACGATCACCCCTTCGCCCGACCAATCAGGGTTTTGTAGTAAATAAACTAGCTTCCAGTGTTGATTAGAAAGCCGTTCGGTGACGCGCAATGTGCGCGCTCCCATGCTGGCTTCGGCAGAACGCTCCATCACCGCTTGTCCATCAAGGGGAACGTCGGTGTGCGGGCTACTATCATTTTCTTTGGCATTTTCTTTGGCATTTTCTTGGGCATCCGGTTGAAGGGCAATAGCGCGCAGATGATTACGTAACTGCTGGTGAATCAACAGGTCGGTATAGCGCCGCAACGGGCTGGTGACTTGGCAATAGAACTCCATCCCCAACCCGGCATGGGTCCCAGGTGCGCTCTTCTGCTGGCTTGGTTTCAATAAGCGGCGCAGGGCAAACATTTCCGAAAGCGTTGTGGGTGTTTGGGCGCGCGCTTCCTCGGTTGCATCTTGTACCGTAAAAGGAACGGGCAACGAATGGGCGAGGGCATAGCGCGCCACAGCCTCCCCCGCGATCAACATCGCTTCGCGCACCACCATGCGGCTGCGCAAGGATGGTAGGGGTTTAATCACTACTTGGCCCGCAATGACACGCACCTTGACTTCAGGCAACTCCAATTCAATCGCCCCATTCGTCCAGCGCCGCGTCATACAGCGTTCCGCCAACATATGTAGTTGATCCAGGGGCGCTTCGCTTAAGCGTGTATCCGCCTCGTCATAGCTCAGACGTGTCACCCGCACCCAACTGGGCGTGATCTCCACCTGTGCCACTGAGCCGTCTTCCTGGAAGTCAATGCCAAAAGAGAGCGCCGGTGATAGTTCTGCTAAACCAAGCCCCAGTGCTATCGTCGTCGCCAGCGGCAACATGTGGACTGTTCCCTCCGGCAGATAGAGATTGGCCCCACGCGCCCGCGCTTCCTGATCGACAGGTGTATCTGGTGTCACCAGAGCCGCCACATCCGCCACATGCACCCAAAGGCGACCCTTGTCCCAACTGATGGCATCGTCCGGGTCAGTCGAGTCCGCATCATCAATGGCAAAGGCCGGTAAATGGGTCAGGTCGCGGCGCGTTTCGTTGGGAAGGGGAAGGAGCGGGAGCAGTGGCTGTTCACAAGGCACACCCAACCGGCGCGGATAGGGATTCACGGTTGCATCCCAATAGCCAATGGTGAGCAGCAAGGTGTGGGCTTGCTCGCGACTCTCACTCTGATTCAAAGCGCGCAAAACGCGACTCTGTTCGCGCTGCTCTAGCGCCACCGCCACGACATCACCCAGATAGCGTTCATCTTCTGGGGCATAGGTGTGCTGATTCAATCTCGCCAGAAATGCTTGCCAAGCGCGTTCCTCTGCCGCTTTTGCCTCGCGTGTGGCCTGGATCGCCGCGACTTTGGCTGCATCATGCACGGTAAGCGCGTCAGGTTCACCACTAAAATAGAGACCTTCTTCCACCAACTGCCAGACTGCCCAAGCTGTAAGCGGCGTGTATTGTTCAAAGGCAAGCTCGGCAACTTCCGCGACCGTGGTGATAGAGCCGGCCAGCAATTCCCAGGCGGCCAACACTTCTCCTTGCACAGGTTGGAGATCACGCAAAGCGCGTAAGGGACCAGGATGAAGCAAGGTGACATCTTTGGGGCGGACGCTCACGGTTGGCCCGGCCTCAGGTTGGATCTCGATCTTTTTATCGTTTATCGTGGCAACACGCGCCGGCCGATTCTTATAGAGGACAAGGCTATCGACGCGCAGTTCGGGTTGTGTCATAGGGTGTTTTTCAGGTATTACAGGTTGATTTGATAGCAACCATTGTACACCAGAACAGCAGCCACGTCTATTGTGTAGTAGCAGGGTTAAAACCCGCGCCTCACAGGGAGAAGTCGCCTCAGCGACTGAGAACTAGTCGCTGAGGCGACTTCTCCCTGTGAGGCGGCAGTTTCAACTGCTGCGCCAGTTCTTTATGACTATTCCCAAGGAATATGACGATCTTCCTGGCCAATTTCACGGTGGCCTATGCGCGCACGACCCAGTGGAATCTTTATATGGCGGCGGCGTTGATCATCATCCTGCCTTGCTTGATTCTCTTCTTCTTTTCGCAAAATGCATTTTTGAAGGGTATTACGATCACCGATTTTAAGCGCTGAGCATTTCATGGTACGCACGGTTGCAACCGGCGGCTGACAACGAAAAGCGCCCTCAGGCGCTAACCATTCAGCCGCTCGGAGATTTTTCGTTGTCAGCAGGGGATTGATCGCTGGCTGGCCAAAGTTGTCCTACCCTAGCGCGATCGTTTATGATGCTGATCTATTGTAAACGATAGACAATCATTGCATACACTTGAGGCTTCGCTCGCTATGGACAGACAAGATCAGGGACAGGTCATCTCTACGGCAACGCACGCTGATCCCGTACAACAGCCTATGATCGCCAAAGCGTCCCCTGGCCCCAACGGACTCCCTCTTTTAGGTAGTATCTTCCGCCTCAATCCCAAACAGAACATTCTCTTTAATTTTATTGATCTCTGGCGGGAGTTTGGCGATCTCTGTCATGTCAAGTTGGGGCCGCTCCACCTTTATATTGTTGTCAAACCGGAGCATGTCCACCATGTTTTAGTGCGCAACCCGGATAACTACATCAAAGGCAATGGCTACAACGGCTTTCGTCTGCTCGTCGGCCAGGGGTTGGTGACCAGTGATGGCGATCTGTGGCGACAGCAGCGCCGGTTGATTCAGCCTTCGTTCACCCCACGCGCCACGGCACACTTTGTTGACTTAATGGTTGCTGCGATCCAAGCCACGATCGAACGCTGGGAAGGGGCAGTAGTGACAGGGCAGCCACTCCCTATCGATGATGAAATGGCCCGACTGACCATGAGTATCATCAGCCAAACTATCTTTGGCGTTGATCTGGGGGCTGAATCTGGCGCGGTTAGCCAAGCCTTTCATGAAGCCTTTGCCTTTGTCACGGCGCGCACAATGAGCGCTTTTGCTTTACCGCTCACTTGGCCGCTGCCCCGTCATCGCCATTTTCAGCGCAATCGGCGCATGATTGATGAGTTTGTGCAGACGCAGATTAGCAAAGGCCGCCAGAGCAACAGCCAAGATAGTCTGCTGGCGATCCTTCTCCAAGCCACCGATGAGGAGACCGGCAAGCGGATGAGTGATGAGCAGGTGCGTGATGAGGTAGTGACGATGTTCCTGGCCGGTTTTGAGACAACCGCCCGTTCCCTCACTTGGGGTTGGTATCTATTAGATCAACATCCGGCGGTCGTTCAACGGCTGGAAGCTGAAGTTGATGCAGCCATCGGTACACGTTCACCGATCCTGGCTGATCTGGCTGCCTTGCCTTATACACGGATGGTGGTGGATGAGATTCTGCGTCACTACCCGCCGGCTGGCATGTTAGCACGCCAAGTCGTGGCCGATGATTTGATCGATGGCTACCACATCCGTGGTAATGGGATTGTCATGCTACTGCCCTTTATGACCCATCGCTATCCAGGGGTTTGGGAAGATCCCGAAGCCTTCATCCCAGAACGCTTTCACCCTGACCAAGTTGGCTCACGCCCAAAATCGGCCTATATTCCCTTTTCCGGCGGCACCCGCATCTGCTTGGGTAATCACTTTGCCCTGACCGAAATGGTCTTTACCTTTGCCATGATCATGACCCGCTATCGCTTACAACGACTTTCTTCTGAACCTATCGGCTATGGCTTTCACGGCTCCATCTGCCCCACCGCACCATTATGGATGACAGCCCAGCGCCGTGTACAACCATCTGGTGGTCGTGTAGTCTAGAGTCGTGTAGTCTGGGAGTCGCGTGGTCTAGAAGTCGATTGGTCATGACTCAGCTAATAAACTAGGCAACTCAGGACTGCACGACTACGGACCACGTGACTTCTAGACCACGCGACCTTTGACTATTCGACTCCCCACTACGCGACTTCTAGACCACACGACTCAGGACTACGAACTATGACCTCAACCACTGCTTCATCCACCAACGTCGTCTCTGTCGCCCAGGCCAATCCTCAGCGCGACTATCAGATTGCTTGGGCGGCTACATTTCTCTTCTTTATTGCCTTTTACGCGCTCATCATCCCGCTGCCGCGCTACCTGACCGGTATTGGTCTGCCCGACTGGCAGGTGGGGTTGGTGCTAGGGGCGACAGCAATTGCATCGCTGATCGCGCGGCCGATCTCTGGGGTTTTGACCGACCGTTTTGGTCATAAGCGAATGCTCCTGATTGGTGCAATCGCTTTGACGATTGGTGCGATTGGGGTGGTGCTGACCAACCAAGTGGTTGTGCTCTTTGTTCTGCGCATCCTGCAATCGCTCGGCTATGTCATCTTTACCACGGCCGGCACTACCTTGGTCGGTCAGCTTGCTACCCCAGAGGAACGGAGTAAAAAGATTGCCTACTTTGGCCTTGCCGCCAACTTTGCCATGACCATGACGCCGGGGGCGATGGATACGCTGCTGCCCTGGATTGGTCTGCTTTCGGCCTTCTGGCTTTCCGGTGGGATGGCGGCGGGGGCCGGGGTGCTGACGCGTGCGTTGCGCTATCATGTCACTTCGGATAGGGCAACGCAGCCACTAGCCCTAGGTGAATTCTGGCGTTTTCCTCGTCAACTCTGGCTTTCTATGGGAGTGTCGGCACTCTTTGGGACTGGCTTTGGCGCTTATTTTCAATATTTTGCTGTGCTGCTTGAACGACGTTCCATTGCGGCGCCGGCAGTTTTTGCCGCCTATGGCCTTAGCATCATCGCCACTCGTCTCCTCTTTGGTCGCTACTTGGATCGTATTGGCTTTGCGCGTGTGTTGGTTGCGTCGGCACTGATCATGACGGTGGGTCTTGTCGTTGCGGCATTTGGGTTTTCGCTGCCCATGTTGATCCTGGCCGCGGCGTTGATTGCCACGGGCGGTGGTTTCTTTCACCCTATGCTCATCGCCCACCATGTGACGATGTTGCCCAACCGACCGGGGTGGGCGGTGGCTTGTTTCTACTTTGGCTTTGATTTGGGCATTGGCGGCGGTGCGTGGATCTTGGGGGCAGCGCTCAACTGGTCGGGGTTGACGGCGCTTTATCTGACGGCCGCGTTTTTGACGCTGGCAACGTTGTTCTTTATTCCAGCCTTGGCGCGACAACAACGGCAAAACGCGGCCACGGTTGATGACTAGGTGTTCGTTGAAAATAGCCATATAAACTAGGCTGCAACCCAGGATCACCCGTGGATCTGTGACTCAATCGGCAGACCCACGGGCAGGACAAAGACGTGTCTTTACCGAACCTAATCACTGATCCCCATTTTGCTTACTGTTGGCAACTGAGTGGCAAATTCCGTCAATGATTGACTGGCCAATGCCACATCGACTAACGCTTCGGTTTGCTCAAGGGTCAGGGTTGCACACGTGCCTGCATCATCTCTGGCACTTCACCAAAACGGTGCGTCAGTAGGTGCAATAGCAGACGTACTGCCCCTTCGCGTTGTCCTTCCTTTAGTCCTTCGTCTCGCCCTTTGTCCTCACCTTTTTGCATGGCAAAGCGCTCGACCTTCGCCAGTTTATCCGCATAGCGTCGTCCTACCTCCGCCTCGAGGGCTACCTGCTGGAGTTCTTTGTCCATAAATTCAATTGGCCTGCTCCAATCGATGTCAGCATGGGTGTCGGGAAAGAACAACTGCATGAATTCTTCAAAATACTCTTCTAACGCGTTCTTCCAGGGGCTATCATAATCATCATGCGCTGTACTCATACCAGCCTTTCATGTAAAGAGAGCTAAGGTTTGTTTCTGCTAAGGATTATACCACAGTTTCATCGATTTGCACCCTTTCCAATCACGCAGTGGCAAGCGAGGATGGAGCCAGAATCGTGGTGTACGCTTCCTCTAGCGACATTTGCTGCCCAGTCGCATAATGGATCTGACTGTGCGCCTGTTTTGCCAGCCCGAAGTGCGTAGCCGCGCGCCGGTGCTGCCCCTGCGCGGTCGCCCGATGAACGGCGACCCAGAGACGGTAAACTTCAGTGGTGACGCAAATTTCTAGATTATTATGACGCATCAAACGTCAGACTGTTTAGTGTCAAGTTGACAACGGTGTCTGTCGTCATGCCATATCCGGTAGACGCTTGCCCACCTTACAGGCGGTGTTGGCCGCCCCCCAAACGGTGTGGTCTGCGCTTGCCCTCCCTTGGTATAACGGCCAGACACGCTCGATGGAAATCGTTTCTGAGACGGCGGTTTGGTATCATGCGGGCAAACCGCCGGTGCCGATCCGCTGGGTGATCGTCCGCGATCCAGCCAGTGAATATGCGCCAGTCGCGCTCCTCTCGACCAACACCAACCTGGCACCCAGTCAAATCGTCACTTGGTTCGTCTGGCGCTGGTGCATGGAAGTCACCTTTGAAGAAGGCCGCACCCGGGAGCCCGACAGCCAGGTGTGGCTCTTCCTGGAGCGTCAACGCTGGGATGTAGCGCTGGATCACCGCGTCTAGGTCGGGTAGACGACGGTTTTGTTCTAAGGCGCAAATCAATGAAACACTATAGCCAAGCGCCGCGGCCAAGTCGCCCTGGGTCATACCGGCGCGTTTGCGCAATTGTTTGAGGAGGTCGCCAAAAGAAACGGTTGCGATAAAAGACATAGTCGGTTCAAGGGCTTTCCTAAGTCAACTTTTACAGACAAAATTCTATCCTACTTTGGCGCAAGAAACAAGCCTGTGGAATTTTTGTAGAATTTTTGTAGAAAAAACCGCTTCCATTGGTGCCGCCATTCCATTATCATGGTAGCATGGCTAGAATCATCCGTCGTACCCGTCAATGGTCGTGTGGCACGAGGTAAGCACTACATGAACACTACATTTCCGGCCCGGCTCCATGTACTCCTGACCCAGCAGAGCGATCTGGGCGTTGTCATTCGTCGCGGCCCATCCAAATGGGTCTGCACCCTATTATGGGATCGCCGCAACGATGAATTTCAGCCTGGGCAGTGGCTAAAAGGCCGCATTTACGAACGCCGGAGCGATTTATCGCCGGATGGGAAGTATTTGATCTACTTTGCGATGAATGGCAAATGGCAAGCGGAGACACGCGGCGCCTGGACAGCTATTTCACAAGCACCCTATCTCAAGGCGCTTGCCCTCTTTGCTAAGGGCGATTGCTGGCATGGTGGCGGCTTATTCACCGGTCGTGAGACCTACTGGCTCAACGATGGGTATGGTCATAAGGCTCTCTTCAGTTCACCTACACTGCGCCGTGACACAACTTATGCACCTACGGGTGGCTATGGCAGCGAGTGCTTAAGCGTTTATTATCCGCGTCTGCTGCGCGATGGCTGGAAGCCGCTCGAATCCGAAAAAATTGGCAAGCAGAACCGCCTTTATCTCTTCGAGAAGCCATGCGGCGCTGGCTGGGTATTGCGCAAAATTGCTCATGCCAGCATAGAGCATCCGCCGGGCAAGGGGTGTTATTGGGATGAGCATGTGCTGCTTCACCCTGCCTCTGCAACAATGATTCCTTGCGCAGATTGGGAATGGGCAGAGGTGGATCGCGAACGGTTGGTCTGGGCTAGTCGAGGTCAGCTTTTCGCTGGCACGCTGCGTCATGGCGCACTGCACGCGCCGAAACTGCTTTACGATTTTAATTCGATGCAGTTCGAGCCGATCCAAGCCCCCTATTGAAGTGCTTTGATAGGAAGCAATAACATGCGAAAGAACACATTTTCAGGCATTATGGTCATCATTGCTAGTAGTCTGTTTTGGACATTGCTGCTAACAGTCCAGCAAAGTAAAGCTGCCTCACCTGCCGGTTTGGGCAGTCTTACCGGCATCGTGCGCGACTCCACAGGAAACCCATTGGCTGCTGTACAGGTGACGCTTTTTCGGCAGGAGAACGGGTTCGTCGCCAGCGAATATACCATGACCAGCACCAACAGCGCTGGTAACTATGCCTTTACTGGCCTGCAAACTGGCATCTACAAACTACGCTTTGTCGTGCCTGAGCGCTGCTATTTTGTGCAATGGTATCAGAGCGGGACAAGCTCCCAAGCTGCGGATGCGATTATCGTGACCGGTAATCAGGTCGCTGGGCTAGCGATTACGTTAACAATGGGTTCTTGCCTTACGGGAAAGGTTACGCTTGACGCGAATGTGCTTGCCCATGACGGTACGATCAAAATTTATACGCCAGGAGAGTTTGGCTGGCAAGCGATTCAGGATGTCCTGATTGCCTCGACCGGCGGCTATCACTCCCAAGCACTGTCCCCCGGTATTTATCGTCTTTGCGCCCACACCGAACACCCAGCCGCCACCGGTTGTTATGGCGGCAGTGGGGTGGAACAGGCAGCATCGATTACCCTGACGGCAACTACAGTCTTGACCAATCTCAACTTTGCTGTGGCCGAAGGACGCTTCAATAGCCTAATCAGCGGCACTGTGACAGCCAATGGCGCACCACAAGCCGCGATTGAAGTAACGTTATACCAAGCGTCAACGAATTCCAATTGGGAAAGACTAGTCTACGTCGCGACCGATGCCGCCGGCCACTATCAGTTTGATGGCCTGACGGCGGGTTTCTATGGCATTGGGCTGCATGATCCAAAGGGGTTTTTGGCTACAACCTTTTACACGGGCGTGATCAGTCTAGCACAGGCCGAATCTATTGCCTTGCAGAATAGTGAAGTGATTTCTCAGATGGACGTGAGCCTGGTTGAGGGGGGAGCGCTGCTAGGCAAAGCACCGCGCTATTTCTCGCCAGGCCCGTTTAGCTATGCGTTTCTCTATTGGCTTCCTAGTAGGGCGGCTACGGATTGGCAATGGAGTGGGCGCACCTGCGAGCCGAATGGCCAAGGTGAATTTTCGTTTGATGCCTTGCCACCAGGTCGCTATCGCGTCGGCTTTGGAGAAGCCTGTTTCAGTGGTGGTGACGATTGTGTCTACGCCTATTATGGGGGTGAATCAAATCTCTTATTCGCGCAAGACATTGTGATCGAGGCTGGAAAAATCACAAAGATTGATGCCGACCATAACTTCACGCGTCGTCTCTTTTTACCGCTGATCCAACAATGAGTTCGCTCCAAAAAGTCCGACTTTTATAAAAGGTGCCTATCTTTATCCGCGGTAAGAAGTAGGACTTTTCGGCCCAACAGACCTTTTTGCTACTTTTTACACTTGTAGCCAGAAAAGTGTTTCAGTTTACGTTTAATCAGTTTGGATAGTCATAGTCATTCAATAGTAGGAGCATAGTTTATGTCCGCAGGTGACGTATTAGGAATTTTTCTTTTGATTATGCTGGTTGGCTTTGTACTGGCGTTTATTTACCTGGTCTTCCTTCAACGCCGCGCGGTCGTAACCCAGACGAAAGCCTCAAGCCATGTAACAACGATGACGAATCAGCAAGAAACATCGTTGGCCAATGCCCAACGGATGCTCGAATTGCAAGAGCAGAGCGCCCAAGGACAACTGCTTGCCCTGCAAATCGCCAAGGAGCAGCTCGTGCTACAGCAAGAACACAATGCCTTGCTGCGCGAACTATTGACCCGCTTGGTTGAAAAAACTGAGTCGGAAGCATCGACATCAAAGGAAATAGCTTCATCATGAATTGGATAAACGTATTTATTACTTTTCTGCCGCTCGTGTTTCTTGTGATCTTTTTTGGCTTTATGTTGAAAGGCAGGTTCTTTGGGCAGCGTAACTACGGCCAAATGATGGATGAAAACATTCAACGACTAAACCGCATTGAAGGACATTTGGAACGCATGGCAGCCAGTACCGAGCAGATCGCAACCGAATTGAAAGCACTGGTGAACCGTCTACCGAATCGGGAGGGGTGAACGAGGAGCGAAAATCAACTTATGTATAACGAAACCAAAGTAGCTTATCGCTATCAGATTTCTATTTTGCCGATCAAGTATCTGCGTCATTCTTTACTATGGTCAACCATGCTATGTGTGTTCTTATTGACAGCCCGACATGCGCAAGCGGCAACTATACGCGTGAATACAACTGAAGATTCCCCCAATCATCCGATGTGTAGCTTGCGTAATGCTATACTCGCCAGCAATGCCAACACGGTAATCGGCGGTTGTTCAGCAGGAGAAGTCGGTTTGGATACCATCATACTTCCCGCTGGTCTTTATCTTCTTACCATTGCTGGTCAGGAGGAAAATGAATCTCAAACCGGCGATCTCGACATTCATGAATCCTTGACGATCAGCGGAACAGGACGCGAGACAACGATAGTTGACGGTTCAACCCTAGATCGAGTCATTGACATTTCCCTTGGTGTCACAGTATCACTCACTCATCTGACGATTCAACACGGGCGTCTCACGCCAACGTCCAGTCGAGCACAGCAATCGCTGGCGGGTGCTGCCATTTACAATGCTGGTGTTCTGACGTTGACAGCCAGCACTATTTTATCTAATAGTGCATCCTACTCGGAAACTTTGGGGAGTAAGGGGGGTGCAATCTTTAGCTCCGGCAATCTATATCTGGCTGACACGCTGTTCCAGGGTAATCAGGGGCAACAAGGGGGTGCTGTTTATGCGCTTGCCGGACGTGTTGTCATGACGAACAGCCAATTCATCGATAACGTTGCAGAAATGGGTGGTGCCATCTACCTCGACGAAAAAAGCCTGACCAGCATCGTTCAGAGTCAGATCCTTTCAAATACGGCGACAGCAGACCATTCCGTTGGGGGTGGCATTGTGAATGCTGGTGTTCTTACGATGACGGAAGTCCTCATTGCCAATAATGAGGCATTCCCAAGCGCACAATTCGCAAATCCCTATAGTCAAGGGGGAGGCATTGCGAATTTGAAGCAAGCACGCGCTTTTATCACGCGCGCCACCATTGAGCGTAACAGAGTTTGGGGTGATGTTTACCCTGATTCACAGGGGGGCGGCATCTACAACGCCGGCTCGCTGAATCTCCAACAAAGTCGTATTGAGCACAATGATACTAGCGGAAAAGGCGGTGGCATTTATGGCGGCGGAGCGTATCGCGAGGTAACGATTGATCAGAATTATGCGGGTGCGCAAGGTGGCGGTATTTATGGTCTGGGCAGTCTAGCCAATGTCACGATTAGCAACAATTCTGTGGGCGAAGCGGGCCAAGGGGGCGGTGGCTACGGCTGTGGCAAGCTGGTCAATGTTACGATCAGCAACAATCATGCCGACAATTTTGGTCGTGGGGGCGGGCTAAGCGTGGACTTTTCCGATGTACCTGTGGGATTGATTGGAAGCTGCCTGGAATTGAGCCATGTCACGATCATCAGCAACAGTGCCGCTTCTGGAGCTGGCATTGCGCTACGCAGGACAAATCTATCCGGACTCATTGTCCAGAATACCGTCATTGCGCAAAACGACGGCACTACAAATTGCGATTTATCAGATTCAACCCTGCACTCCTTAGGGTTCAATTATACTGACGACCTGAGTTGCCAGTTTACTCAGTCAAGCGATCGACAGGGAAACCAACCTGCTGTATTGCTTGGGCCATTGAGCGATAACGGCGGTATGACCCTATCTCACCTGCCGCAAGCTGGCAGTCCGCTGATCGATAGCGGAACTTGTAACGCTGCCGTTCATACAGACCAACGCGCAGAAACGCGCCCGCGCGGCTACGGTTGTGACATTGGCGCAGTAGAAGCACCGGGGGCACACCTTCAGTTTTTGTCAATCGCGGCACGCTAAGAAGATATGGATGGACAACACAAAAACAGCGCCGCAGAGGAGCGCTACCACTGATAGGAGCCAATGACATCATGCCACTAACCATCAAGCATGAAGATGTGATCAAGTCTTAGTCGGTTCAAGGGCTTTCCTAAGTCAACTTTTACAGACAAAATTCTATCCTACTTTGGCGCAAGAAACAAGCCTGTGGAATTTTTGTAGAATTTTTGTAGAAAAAACTGCTTCCATTGGCGCCGCCACCCCGCTATGCTGTGGGCATGGGCAAGCTCATTCGACGCACACTCACCATCACCATTACTGAGAGTTGGACAATCACTTGGACACCAGATGAGGGTGTGGTGACGGATGACGCGCCGCAAGCAACCGCAATTTTACTATATCCACCCACAACCCAGGAGGAACCAGATGATGTGCTTCAAACCGCCCTAAGCGATGCCGATCCGGCACCAACGCCTATTGCGCCTGCAGCGTCGAACGCTGCCACTGTCAATCGCCGCAAATCCACTACGCGCCGCGTGAACAGCAAGCAGCGCAAAGAATGAGACACCTGTTCATTGCCAGTAGGCAGTATGTTTTATTGTCAATTCTACTGAACCCACAAAGGAGACAAATTATGTTTCGTACCCTATCCCATTTGGGTGGGCTTCTCGTTATCGTGCTTTTGTTCACAGCAGCCTGCCAGCCGATCCAACCAACGAATGCGCGCGCAGGGGAGGTAACCAACACCCGCCAGGCCAACCAGGCTGTCGTCCAACGCTTTTACGATGAGGTGTTCACCCAGAAAAATATGCCGGTTCTGGATGAAATTTTTGCCGAAAACTTCGTCGCTCACGATCTAGACGTGGGTGGCGAGTTGCCCGGCGGTGGCTTGCCCGAAACATTGGCGGCGTTCCCCGATGTGAAAGCCACCATAAACCAGTGGGTCGTTGAGGGGGATCTGGTCGTTGCCTATACAACGTACAATGGAACGCATCAGGGTGAATTTCTCGGGGTTGCGCCTACTGGCAAAGCGGTGACCTGGTCCATTATCGACATCTGGCGCGTCAAGAATGGCAAGATCGTGGAACTCTGGCACGACATTCCCAATGGCGACATTCTGGAGCAGATCCAGCCCTAAAGTGAAATTACCTTGAAAACGATAGTTTTTTGGTGAGTAAAAACTATCGTTTTCTATCTGACTTCACTCGGATCGATGCGACGGCCTTTGGCAGCGTCGATGCCGATGTGCCAGTGCTGGCCCTGCCTGGTCAAGCAGCTGACGAAGTGACGTTTGTGAAGCTACGCGTCTGGAATATCATCTTGGAGAATCTGACCCCCGGCCAATTCACCCTGCACCATGTGATGCGGCTGGACAAGCCCTTGGCGCAAGGTGCGGCGACAATGCGAGCGGGCGTCTACGACTACACCTATCAGATCACCGTGGATGCAAACGCCGTGGCACCGCAGGGTGAGCCAGCGCCGGTCAAGCTCACGGGCGATGATGCGGAGATGACCGCAGACCCGGTAGCGATCGTCAAAGCCTTTTATGCGGCGATGAACGGCCTAGAGTATGAGAAGGCAGTGGCGTTTTTGGCGGACGATGTGGTTACGATCAATCCGAGTGGCACCTATACAGGGACGGCAGCGAATCTAGCTCAGTATACAGCAGCTTGGGATGCGGGTATCCGACTCGAAGTAAGCTCACCCCGCAATGTGGACGGTATCGTCGTAGCCCATGTGAAAGTCTTCGACAATGGAACCCTCATCGTCGAGGCCGATAGTAGTATCACCATCGTTAAAGAAGGTAAAATCACTTTCGATGGCGATACCTTCAACATGCCGCTAGCCGCAGACCCAACAGCGCCAAGCGCAGTCATCAAAGCTTTTTACGTCGCGCTGAACGCCAAAGAGGTTGACCATGCCATGACTTTTGTGGCGGATGATGCGACGCTTACCGATAATACCGGTTCCCAGCAAGGGAAGGATGAAATCGCAGCCCACATCATGGGGGCTGACAATGCAGGGCGCAGTTATGACATCTGGGACATCCGCGCAGAGGATGATGGCACGGTAAGCTACAAGGCCAGAGTCTATCAGGGAGATACGGTCATCTACGAAACTACTGGTAGCGCTGTGGTCAAGGGTGGGAAAATCACGCAGACCTCTACGACGGAGCAGTAAATCGAGCCGGCGGGATTCTCCTTGGTTGCACTCGGCGCTATTGATTGAAGTGTACATACCCGGCCAGCGGCAAGCAACATGCAGAATTGGGCATCATGATGCCTTTTGAGATAAAGTAACCTAAGTCGGAGAGTCTATACGGCGGCTGAGAAGCTGTCTGAAAAGGTCGTCCTTCTGTAGGTCACGTCTCAGACGTGACCTACAGAAGGACGAAGATCGGAACAGCCACCTTCGCTGCTTTTCCCATTGGTACGCTGGTAAAGTGAACGCTCTGTCGGTATCAGGCGACAGCCGCGGCGTAATGCAGCACCTGGCGCGTTAAATTAGCTGATCCAGTATTTTCTGCCAAGACGGACATTTCATCCTCCAAGACAAAGTGGGCATAGGCCCAACTAAAGGCATCATGCAAGGGAACCGCTGTCAAGCTGGCTTGCGGTACATCGAACAATTCAGCGGCCATGAGCAATTTCAGGCCCCAAATCACAGACGGGTAGGTTTTGTGAAAATTGTAGCTGATCCAGGCAAACGGGCGATCACTCCCGACTCGATAGTCAATCATCAGATCCGGGATGGTTGAATCACAGTAGCCCTGGCTAGGTACATGTTGATTCGTTCTGGGTGCCGCAGGATCGGCGGCAATGGCTTCCAGCATCCCAGGTTCTTGAAATAAAAATTTTAGTTGTCTTCTGGTTGTCATGGTCTTTTCTTTTCCAACAAATTCCACAGCACTTCCCTTTACGCAGATTTCACGCCAAACCCTGTAAGACTTTTTCCTGGCGCCAGATACCAGACTTCAGGTGGAACGGCTTCGCGATACCCTTTTACCTTTCCGCTCTCTTGCGGATGCATGTTGTAGAAAAATTTAATACCCTGACGCCACTTGACTACTACAGCCATCAATTGGGTGATACCCAATACACCAATGTGAAGATGTTTATAGTAAATCAATGTATCATCCGGACTGGTATGGTCGCGGATGACAATTTCGGGCTGGACAAAATGGTCGGGATTCGTTCCAGTTCATGGATAAAAGCGTGAAAGTCCTTTGCCGTTAGCGAATCCGTAGCATAGGTGAGTCCATC
>Ga0163153_10004277_pt1 | contig 18107 bp, 18 predicted proteins | sample OliLakLV19MP6IB1_FD_148629 | JGI IMG/M metagenome (GOLD analysis project Ga0163153, IMG submission 148629) | Freshwater microbial mat bacterial communities from Lake Vanda, McMurdo Dry Valleys, Antarctica - Oligotrophic Lake LV.19.MP6.IB-1 | ecosystem: Environmental > Aquatic > Freshwater >... | reverse complement strand
CTTCACATTCCGTGGGACATACCAACCAGTACGCGCAAAATCAAAGCCCTCGCTGCCGAACATGGTTTACAATTCGATGCGGTGAACTCGAACACCTTTCAGGATCAGCCCGGACAAAAACTCAGCTATAAATTCGGATCACTCCAACATGTGAATGCCAAAGTACGCCAACAGGCAATTGATCATAATATTGAAGTAATCAAACATGGTAATGCCCTCGGTTCAAATTCAATTACGGTGTGGCTATCGGATGGCGCGTGCTTTCCGGGGCAATTAAATTTCAGAAAAGCATTTCAGCGCACGCTGGAAGGACTGCAGGAAATTTATACAGCACTTCCGTCCAACTGGAAAATGTTTGTCGAGTACAAAGCCTTTGAACCTAACTTTTATTCCATGACGGTGGGCGACTGGGGACAATCGTATTTATATGCGAGTAAGCTAGGACCCCAAGCGTATACACTGGTGGACCTTGGCCATCACCTGCCCAATGCTAACATTGAACAGATTGTTTCACTGTTACTGATGGAGGGAAAACTCGGTGGCTTCCATTTCAATGATTCCAAATATGGAGATGATGATCTTACGGTCGGAAGCATTAACCCTTATCAACTATTTTTAATCTTTAATGAACTAGTGGAAGGCATGGACGCCAGAAAAATGAATCACGCCACTGATTTAGGTTGGATGATTGATGCGTCACACAACGTGAAAGATCCTCTGGAAGATTTATTGCAGTCGGTAGAAGCTATCAAGATTGCCTACGCACAAGCATTACTCGTTGATCGAAGAGAATTGAACCGTGCCCAGGAAGCCAACGATGTGGCAAGAGCCCAGGAGATTTTGCAGCAAGCCTATCGCACGGATGTGCGCCCACTGGTAGCCGAATCAAGACTGAAAGCCGGAGCTTCATTGCAACCGATACAGTTGTTCCGCGACCTGGATGTCAGAAAGCAATTGATTTCTGAACGGGGATTAAAAGCAATAGCTACAGGTCTTTAAGTTTAAGCTACGAGTTACGAGCTATGAGTTTCGAGAAAGTACTCGCAACTCGAAGCTCATAGCTCGAAACTAACTATCCGTATGAAAATTCAAACCATCGCCATCTTCGACATCGGCAAAACCAATAAGAAAGTTTTTCTCTTTGATGAAGAGTATAAAATCCGCGTGGAGAAATCTGTACAACTAACAGAAATCAAAGACGAAGACGGTTTTCCGTGCGAAGATATCAACGCACTTATCAAATGGGTAAAGGAGTCTTTCTATGAATTATCAATTTTATCGGAATACGAAATCATAGCAGTCAATATCTCTGCTCATGGAGCTAGTTTTGTGCACATCGATGAGCATGGCAATCCGGTAGCTCCCCTTTACAATTATCTGAAACCTTACCCGGATGATCTAAAGAAAAAATTCTATGCCCGTTACGGTGGAGAAAATGAATTCTCCCGCATCATGGCTTCGCCTGTTTTAGGCAACCTTAATTCAGGAATGCAATTGTATTGGCTCAAACATGAACATCCGGAAATTTATAAACAAATAAAATATTCGCTTCATCTGCCGGAGTACATCAGTTATCTGTTCTCAGGCAAACCCGTATCCGGTATCACCAGCATTGGTTGCCACACCAACCTGTGGGATTTCGCGAAAAACAACTATCATGAGTGGGTAGAAAAAGAACGAGTTCTTGAAAAACTGGCACCCATTGTTTCATCCAAAGAAGTAACTTCCATTACCATTAATCATCAGGAAGTTAAGGTGGGCATTGGCCTCCACGACAGTTCGGCTGCACTCATCCCCTACCTTTCATGCTTCTCTAAGCCATTTGTATTGTTATCCACCGGCACGTGGTGTATCAGTTTAAATCCATTTAATCACACACCACTCACAGATGAAGAATTGAAAAAGGATTGTCTGTGTTATCTGACCTTCGAAGGTAAACCGGTGAAAGCTTCGCGTTTATTTGCCGGACATGATCACGAACTTGAAATCAAACACTTGGCCGGGCATTTCCAATTATCAGAAGATTTTTATAAAAGAGTTAACTATCAGTCAGCGGTAGTCAATAAGCTTTCAACAATTGAATATCACACCAATAACCTTTCAATATACTTATCTGTTGATGAAGCATACACCCACTTCATGATGCAATTGGTTAAACAACAAGTGACTTCTACGCAACTTGTTCTTAACAATACCAAGGTAACCCGCATTTTTGTTGACGGAGGATTTAGTAACAATCCGATTTTTATGAATTTGTTATCCCTCGCATTTCCATCCATAGAAGTATATGCCGCCTCCGTGGCTCAGGCTTCGGCTACGGGTGCAGCGATGGCCATTCATGAACATTGGAATAAACATCCGCACAAAGCAGATATGATCGATCTTAAATTTTTCTCCAGCAAAGAGAATACCCTATCATGAACATCGGACTGTTTATTCTGTTACATCGATCAACTCTATCCGCAGGTAGGTATTGCCACGCTGCAATTACTGGAGTGCCTTGGTTTGTCTGTTACGGAGTCCGCCTCTAATTCATTTTGCAGCAGGTGTACCTACCTAATCTACTATTGATTGGATTTGCCGGGAGTGGGCATAGAAAATTCTTTCCAGTCGGCACCGCCATCCGAAGTTCTGCCGTAGGAGGTGTTCTCATTCTGCTTATCAAACTTAAGCCCATCAATCCTTCTTCCATCTTCATAAAATAGTCCGATGTACTCACCGGTTTGGTTGAGTTTGAACTTAAGGTGCAATACTCCCTGGTCGGGATTGCCATCTGCCCAAAGTAATAAAAATCCACCGGGCTGGATTGTAGTGAGAGCAGTGTTTGTTTTTGGAATCTGATACCCCAACGGCTCATCTTTATCCTGAGAAAAATACATGCCTCCAATATCGATTGGTGTTTTTCCAGGATTATAGACTTCAACCCAATCATCAAACTCATCCTTATCCACATCGGTATCAGGACAGCAGGATGCGTTGTTCGCCATGAATTCATTTATATAGAGGGTTGGCACCTCTTCCTTTAAAAGGAAAAATATACCAGCCGCTACTAACATTAAGGTCAGTGCGATAAGGCCGAATTTATTTAAGGATTGGGTCATTTAATGATTGATCTTGCTTAAAAAACGCACAAATATAGCCCTTTCATCAATTCTTTTCGCAGGTAAAAAAAACCCTGACCGTAATAATTATACCGCAATCGGGGCTTTTATGGAAGGATGTGCCTGGTAGTTCACGATCTCAAAATCCTCAAACTCATAGTCAAATAAGCTAGAGGGCTTTCGCTTGATCACCAGCTGGGGCAGCGGGAAAGGTGTGCGGGAGAGCTGAAGTTTGGTTTGTTCTAAATGGTTAGAATATAAATGAACATCACCACCCGTCCACACGAAATCTCCGGGTTTTAAATCGCATTGTTGGGCAACCATGTACGTAAGCAGCGCATAGCTGGCAATGTTAAATGGAACACCTAAAAAGTAATCGGCACTTCGCTGGTAAAGCTGGCAGGAGAGTTTTCCATCGGCCACATAAAACTGGAACAGCGCATGACAAGGCGGCAAGGCCATCTTATCTACCTCTGCGGGATTCCATGCTGAAACGATATGCCTGCGTGAATCAGGCTTGGTTTTAATCTGATTGAGTACTTGTGTAATCTGATCAATATTCCTTCCATCGGGAGCAGGCCAACTGCGCCACTGACTTCCATATACGGGACCCAAATCCCCATTTTCATCGGCCCACTCATCCCAAATAGACACCCCATGATCTTTGAGATACTTGATGTTGGTATCGCCACGCAAAAACCATAACAATTCATAAATGATAGAGCGCAGGTGAAGTTTTTTGGTAGTGACCAACGGAAATCCTTCTGATAAGTCAAAACGGATTTGTCGCCCGAAAACAGACAACGTGCCTGTGCCAGTGCGGTCCGTTTTTGAGGTTCCACTCACGAGAATTTCATTCAGAAGGTCAAGGTATTGCCGCATAAAAAAACTTTCATGCAATTACGCGGTTCGCACAAATAAAAAAAAATATCGTTAAGGTGTGTGATAACTAAAAAGCGCAACCCCGTAAAACAAAAAAAGCCCCCACCCGGAGGCGGAAGGCCTTTCTATTAAACCCCTTTAAAACTTACATTTTACCTTTTACCTCAATTTCTTTCGACTGTCCGTTGATGGTGATCGTAATCAACTTGTCACACGTGCCACTTCCATAGTCGATGGTAATTACTTTTCCATCAACGGTTAACACTTTCGTTCCTTCCACTGCAATGCCACCCTTGTTTGAGGATGCACACTCCCTCTTATAAACCAGTGGCTTGGTGATCTCCATCTGGTACGTCTTTCCATCACGATTCGAACCAGCAGCTGTTCCGGTAACAATCCACTCATCATTTAGCGGGTTGGTCGCTCTTACCCATTCACGGGTGCGGTTCACCTCGCGGGTTGCTACCGTGCCATCGGGCCAGGTTGACTTACCACCTTGAACCGTGATAGTGAATTTAGGATTAGCTTCAAGACTTCCTGAAGCGTTGGTCACCGTGCGCACACCTTCAATCGCAATGCCATTGATTGAATACCCTTGGAGAGTGGTGATGATTTGTGAGTTAGGCTTAAAACGTTTGCCCTTAAACTCAACTTTAATAATTCCTTTGCGCACATTGTTACGTGCATCTGTACATCCGGTACCAAAATCAATCGTAATGTAACCGTGTGGGTTTTCGAGTGTATTATCGGCAGCAAATTCAAATGTTACCGCTGCACACGTAAACCGATCATCACTTGGCTTGGTACCTTGTCTTCCCGAAGAGGATTCACGCGAACCGGTTGACGTAGATGCATCGGCCGAAACCGCCAGAGTTGACATATCATCTACATCTTCGAAGTAACTTTCAGTGGCCGCCTCATTTTCTACATTGTTTGAGTCATTCGCAGAGAAATCAAACTGGTTGTCATCATTGCAAGACCATAAAAAACCCAGTGAGATTACAGCGAGGGCTGCAAGAGCTTTCTTAAATACGCTATTCATTGTTTTCATGTGGAAGTGTTTTTGTTTAATTCGGCTCTTAGAACATGAATACCTCCAAAGGTTTAATCGTAACAAAATAATTTTTACCGATTTCCATTCTCTCTACCTTTGACAGGATGGTTTAAGGGAATAACTTACCGGTAAAATCCGTTTTAATGCAAAAAATGAAGATTTTAATAACTGCACTTATAATTAGTGTGAGTTGGATCAATGGCCTGGCGCAGGTTCCTTTAAAAATCGCCAAGCTGAAATACCAGGGTGGTGGCGATTGGTATGCCAACAAAACTGCTTTGCCCAACCTGATTGCATTCTGTAACAAGGAATTGGGAATGAATCTGTCAAGCGAAGAAGACGTAGCCGAAGTGGGAAGTGCTAACTTGTTTGACTATCCCTATCTCTACATGACTGGTCATGGCAACGTAGTGTTTTCCATGAACGAAGCGCAGAACCTGCGCAACTACCTGATCGGTGGTGGCTTTCTGCATGTCGATGATAATTATGGCATGGACAAGTTTGTGCGCATTGAATTAAAGAAAGTGTTTCCGGAACTCGAACTGGTCGAAGTGCCTTTCACACATCCCATCTATCATCAAAAATTTGAATTCCCCAATGGCCTCCCCAAAATTCACGAACACGATGCCAAACCGGCACAGGGATTTGGGCTTTTTTTTGAAGGAAGACTCGTGGTATTTTATTCTTATGAATGTGATCTTGGAAACGGTTGGGAAGACAAACGCATCCACAACGATCCGGAAGAAAAACGACAGCAGGCTCTGAGAATGGGCGCTAACATTCTCTCCTATTGCTTCACCAGCTACTAATCGGCCATGTTCTTTACTGTTCGATTTCCTTTTTTTAAAGTTGTTATTCTATTGGGGCTATTGCCGATTTTACTTTCCTGCGAAAGCAACGAAAAAAAAGGTGAGCGACTTGCCAACACCTACTGCAGCAGTTGTCATGTTTTTCCAGAACCCGGCTTACTAACTAAAAAGATTTGGGAAACTTCGGTGCTTCCAAGAATGGGCGTTCAACTGGGGTTGAATACGTTTGATTATCAAATGGATGTTCATGTCAATGATCTTACTACGTTTATAAAAACACTTCCTGCTGCACCGGTGATCTCTGAAAACGAATGGGACCACATCGTGCAATATTATAAAACAAATGCTCCAGACTCACTGGCTATCCCTGAACCAGCGAGTGTTAGTGAACTTACTCAATTTGATGTTTCGTCATTTCGCTTTAATCAGCGCGAACAACCGATGATCACTCTGCTGTACACCGATACAGTACATCAGCAACTCTATGTAGGCACTCGAGAAGCCTGGCTGTATAAACTCGATACAAAGTTTACGGTGAAGGATTCTATGTATGTGAGAAGCGCACCTTCTCACCTCCGGATTTCTGAAAATGGAAAAGCAGAAGTCTTGCTCATGGGCATCATGGATCCCAATGATCAACCCAAGGGGTCGTTAGTGAATTTGGATTTTGAAAGTGAAGAACCTTTTGTATTACTCGACTCTATTAAACGCCCTGTGCATTTCGAAAAGAAAGATTTGAATGGCGATGGATTGGAAGACTACATCATCTGTGCATTTGGAAATTATACGGGTGCATTATTGATTTATGAAAATCAGGGCGAAGGCAAATTCAAAAGAATCATTCTCAACGGACAACCCGGCACACGCAATGTTATTGTGCGCGACTTCACGCAGGATGGCAAGCCCGATATACTCGCACTTATTTCACAAGCCGATGAAAAAGTAATGCTCTTTACCAATGAAGGTGACTTTAAATTTAAACCATTCAATCTGGTTCGCTTCCCTTCGGTGTATGGCTCCAGCTACCTGGAAGTAACAGATTTTAATAATGATGGTCATTTTGATTTTGTCTATACCAATGGTGACAATGCCGACTTCTCCATCGTATTAAAACCGTATCACGGTGTGCGCATTTTCATGAATGATGGCAACAATCAATTTAAAGAAACCTGGTTCTATCCCATGCATGGTGCCTCTGAAGTAAAAGCCCAAGACTTTGATGGTGATGGCGACATGGACCTTGCCGCGATTTCATTCTTCCCCGATTTCAACCATCAGCCCAACGGTTTTCTCTATTTCGAAAACAACGGTAATGGTTTTGATGTGCAAACTACTCCACTTTCACAATCCGGACGGTGGCTAAGAATGGAGGCTGCCGATATTGACCAGGATGGAGATCAGGATCTTTTATTAGGTGCCTTAAACTTCCAACCGTTGGTGCCGGATTCCACTTTTAGTAGATGGAAGGAGACTGGCTCAGCTATACTAATCCTTCGAAATAAGCGTAAATAACGGCTTTCTTAACTATTCCTAAGAAATGATTTGCTTTCAATAACTAAATTATTAGTTTTGAAACGTAATCAATAGTTACCGATATGAAAGAACTCACCAAAGCCGAAGATCAGATCATGCAAATTTTGTGGTCGTTAGAGAAAGGATTTGTGAAGGACATTGTTGAACAAATGCCTGAGCCAAAACCTGCCTACAACACTGTGTCTACCATTGTCAGGATCTTAGAGAAGAAAGGCTTTATCGGGTACAAAGCCTACGGCAAGACGCACGAATACTTTCCGTTGATCGCGAAAGAAAAGTACACACGCTTCTACCTCAACAATATGGTGAAAGGATATTTCGATGGTTCGGTTCAGAACCTGGTGTCCTTCTTCGCCAAAGAAAACAAAATGGATGTGCAGGATATTGACCTGCTGATGAAACAACTGGAAGAAATTAAAAACAAAAAGCCATGAATGCCGCACTCAACTACCTGATTGAAGCCAACCTGGGACTGCTTTTCTTTTATGCATGCTATTGGTTGTTGCTTCGTGGTGAACATCAATTCAGTTTTAAGCGGGCCTATCTGCTGGGGAGCTTAGTGGCTTCCCTCCTGTTTCCCCTGATCAACATACCCAGTGAAGGTGCACAGCTCATTCCTACCTTAAGTAATTCACAAGCCTATTGGCTGCCGGAGATAACCATCTTTGCCAATGGCACGAATGCAAAAGCAGAAACACCCATCACAATCTGGCAATGGGTTGCTTATATCTACCTCGCTGGCTTCATCTTGTTCTTCATCTTGTTTGTCGTTCGCATTGCATCTTTAGTTATGTTATTCAATTCATCAAAGAAGTACCCATGGAAAAACTATCTGGTGGCCGAATCAGAAAAAGGTCATGGCTCCTTTTCATTCTTTCACTACATTTTTTTAGGCCAGGCAAGTGAATTGAGTGAGCAGGAAAAGCAGGAAGTATTAATTCACGAGGAAGTACATGCCCGGAAAATTCACTCTTTTGACATTGTGTTAACGAACCTGCTCGGCATTGTATTCTGGTTCAATCCCATTCTTCACTTCTATAGAAATTCTTTGGTTCAGGTTCATGAGTTTGAAGCCGATGCGCGCTCGGTGGAAGGTCGTGATGTGAACGCGTATTGCAGCTTGCTGGCGAGAGTTGCTTTGCAGTCCAACGGATATCCACTCGCCAATCATTTTACCAATTCCTTAACCTTAAAAAGAATTACGATGATGAAAACTGTTAGAACGAAAATAAAACAATGGAAAGTAGCTACGGTATCAATTACCGCACTGTTGATCTTTTTTGTAGTGGCTTGCCAGGATCAGGTGATGCAGGACATTCAGACGATTGCTGATAATTCAAGTGCTGCTACAGTCTTGCCTGCCCAGGTAGAAGCCGAGTTGCTGAAACTGAAACAAGCCAACCCGAAAGCGGAATATATTGTGATGGAAATGAATGACGAGGGTAGAAAGAAAATGGAAGAGCTTGATAAAGACGAAGAGTTCAAAAAAAATCTCATTGGGGTCCACATAATCAAAACCACTGATCAGTCCTTTGCTATTTTACAAAAAGGAGATCACGCCAATACACTTGCTACGATGACGGCATCCGATGATGACGTTTTTAGCATCGTTGAAGAGTCGGCTTCACCCATAGGTGGTTATCCGGTACTTTACGAATACATTGCGAAAAATATTAAATATCCTTTAGAAGCCAGAAGTAAAGGTGTGGAAGGAAAGGTATTTATTGAGTTCGTAGTAAATGTGGATGGCGTTCTTTCTGACTTCGCTGCATTGAAAGGTATCGGATCTGGTTGTGATGAGGAAGCGATAAGAGTTTTACAAACCTCAACCATCGCATGGACTCCTGGGAAACAACAAGGCAAGTCCGTTAAACAGCGAATGGTAATACCAATATCGTTTAAACTTGGCAGCGGAAACCCCGCAGCTATCATAATTGGTGAAGCACAGAACGACTATCCTGGATCACAATATGAATTTAAGGTTACCGTTACTAAAACGGTTGTCAATGGTCTTGTGCAAATCAACGGACAGATAAAAAATCAGGATGGTGTACCCTTGGGTGGAACAAACATTGTAGTAAAGTCCACCACCACCGGTACGGTGTCTAACTCAGACGGCACTTTTAAGATAGATACACAACAAAGTACGGGAACTTTAGTCTTCTCTTTTATTGGGTTTAAAACAACGCAAGTAGAATTCTGATTTTTGATTCCATCGCACTGACAATCGAAATACGAACTCAAAGTGTCGTTGCAGGTCAACCAACCAAAAAGAATAAGAATTAGAAATTGCGCTAAAAATGGATTGATGTCCTGCGTACTGTCTGCGAAAAGAAAACCTGACGAACATTGACATTGCCCGCGGGTGGAAAAAAGTAATTCCAGGCCTTTGTGAAAATTCATCGACTGTCTTACTCCTTGTTTAAGATGTTATGGCTTTTCTCCAACAGCGACAACCATTTCGCAGGGTCCCGCAAAGCCGTTTTTACTTTCAAATTTCGTTAGTTCTTCTTCAATCTCATTCCAAACCGAATCTTTCTCACCGTCAGATAAAGTACTCATCATCTGATGTAGGGCTCCAAATGATTCTTTTTCAAACCGCACACATTCTTTTGCTGATGGAAGCAGCAAAGGAGAGTCAACAAGTTCCGATTTTACATTTTTAAATCCAGCTTGTGAAAATGCTCTTTCAATAATACCTTCTGCACCTAAACTGAAAGGCCCCGGTTGACCCGGCAAAGGAGGTGCTAATTTTGCACGATTGCGAATAATGGAAACAGGGACAGAAAAGAATTTATTTTTCTCAGGAGTTGAATAAACTATGGCAGCAACTTTTCCACCTGGCTTGAGCACTCGCAACATTTCTTTTAATGCTCGTTGCTGGTCAGGAAAATAAATAAGACCTACTCTTGAAATAACAGCATCAAATGTAGCGTCAGGAAGAGTAAGATTTTCCCCATCCATTACTTGCGTTTCAATATTATTCAGTCCTGCCAGCGTAGCCATTTGTTGGGCAAATTCAAGAATATTGGATGCGATGTCAGTAGCCAGAACATAGCCCGAAGTGCCAACTTTTTTTGCAGTAGTGATAGATTGCTCACCTGCACCCGCAGCCACATCAAGCACACGATCTCCAACAGTGACGCTTGCCATCTCTAACATTTTGTCTGTTGCTTTGCCAAGCCATTGTTTGAGCGTGGGACTCCACCGATGCCAAGGTTCTGCCGCTGCCTGCCACTGGTCGCGGGTTGTGTTTTTGTATTTGACCGGGTCAAATTGAGGTGTTGTTGATTCCATAATTTCAATAGTATTTAATTTTCCCTACTCATATGGCTTTTCGGTTATGCCCCGTTTTTTTTAGTGAACGCAGGTCTCCACTTTTATTTTTTTTGTTTTGTCACCCATGTAACGGTCATAATTTAAATAAAGCTATTCGTCAGTTGGTCGCGTCAAATGAAAAAAAATCCTGCATTTTTACGCCTTGCCCACAACGACCAGTGCTTATGCATTGGGCTTTCGATGCTACGACATATCCCCTCAGCCGGGCCTGCCGCGGGCTTTAGCTAGTGTGCTGCGTGTGTAGGCACGCCCAGATGAACAATACGTTTACTAAACTGTGCGAATACATCAACTTGCAATCGAAGAATGGATGATGATTTTTCTGAGTTGCTTTACGGTGACAACACAGTGACAACAACGACCACAAATAGAATGAGTTTAGGAGAAATCATAGCTTATTTCTAGTTAAGTATTTCCATTCTCCGGAAAATTCTTTTCTAAAATTTCTACCATCATTTTCTCCGTAAGCGGTTTAGAACTAAAGCTTGCAATTTCAGGAAATTGCTCTGCTCTTTTTCGGTCTGCCGGATTAATGGAAGTGGTCAGCATCACCACAATCACTTTCGCTTTTTGATCTGAACTCAATTTCACATAGGCTTCCAGGAATTCCCACCCATTCATTTTTGGCATGTTGATATCCAAAAAAATAAGTTGTGGGGCAACTTGGTTCGGTTTTGTCAGAAAGGCTAATGCTTCCAGACCGTTTTGTGCAATCTCGATAGTATCCGTAATGTTCATCTCACGAATTACGATTTGATGGAAATAATTATCCTCTGAATCGTCATCGACCAGGAAAATGCAATTCAGTTTTTTTTTCATGATCGTGTTTTGGGTATAGTAAAATTAAATGTGCTTCCTGTGCCAAGTTCAGATTCTACCCAAATGGTGCCTCCGTGGTGTTCCACTATTTTCTTACATTGGGCTAATCCAATACCAGTTCCCGAATATTCATCTTTGTTATGAAGTCGCTGAAAAATAACAAAGAGCTTGTCGTAGTATTTTTTCTCTATTCCAATTCCATCGTCTCTAACAACGAAGTGCCATTCCATTCCTTTCGCTTGTGCCGAAATGCTAATCGTGGGATGATAGTCTTTTTTTCGAAACTTAATGGCGTTACTGATCAGGTTTTGAAAAAGTGATTTTATCTCTGTAGAATAACAGTGCACTATAGGTAATTTTTCTAAATGTATTACAGACTTACTTTCCGAGATCGATAGGGCCATGTCACTCAGAATATCATTCACAAGAATGTTGCAATCTATTGGTTCTTTAATTTTATCATTTCCAACTCTAGAATAATCAAGTAAATCTTTAATGAGCGATTGCATCCTGCCCGTTGCCCCCTTAATAACTTCCAGGTATTGATCAGCATCCTGATCCAGTTTCCCTTTATATCGCCTTACTAATAGTCCAACATAGTTGGAAATTGTTTTGAGAGGTTCTTGTAAATCGTGCGAAGCGATATAAGCAAATTGTTCTATTTCTTTATTCGAACGCTCGAGTCTGATGTTTATTTTTTCCACACTTGCCTTTTCGGCACTATAATCTTCCAAAATGTTGATTACCGCTTTTTGGGTATTGCGCAACATTATTTTCTCATCCTCTGCATCTTCCAGAATATTGAGAATTGCCAATTGAGTTTCTTCAAGAGACTTTAGCTGGCTGTCCTTTTCATGGAATATATTTTCCATCAGTAACTATTTTCATCCTTTACAATGCCAAGCCTTTCTTTCAACTCTTCATTCTCTTTCTTCAGCTCGATCATTTTTAATTCCCTTCCTACCGTTAATTTTCTAAATCGTTCCAGTTCCACCAATCGCCCTAATTCTTTTTCCCGTTCTGCTACATCTCTTTCCAATTTCTTTTGAGCGGTGACGTCTCTTGCCGCAGCAAATACTCCGAGCACAGTTCCTTTATCATCTTTATAAACGGATGCATTGTATAATACCTCTGTTAGCTTTCCATTTTTATGGTGAATAGTAAGCGGATAGTTTGAAACTAATCCCTTTTCAAAAACTTGTTTATATCCTTCGCGTGCTTTTTCGGGCTCAGTAAAGTAATCGGAGAAATCGGTGCCGATAAGTTTCTCTCTTGTTTCTCCTGTCACGTTTACAGACGCCTCATTAACATCTGTAATTTTTCCTTCGGGAGAAATGGTAACCAACGGGTCAGTAGAAGCTTCTATTAAACTTCTTGCATATTGAGAAGCTTGTTTTTGTGAGTTGCTGAAGGCTTCAAGTTCCTTATTTTCGATTTCGCGTTTATCTTTCTCCTGGTTTTGAAAGACAAGTTCTTTTCCTGCAATCACTAACTCTGCTGCTCTTTTTGCTTTTTCTTCATTTTGAAAGACAAGCTCTTTGTTGGCGATGATCAACTCATTGGCTCTTTTTTCTTTCTCGTTGTTTTCAAAGACAAGTTCTTTGTTAGCAATAATTAATTCGGAAGCTCTTTTTTCCTTTTCTTCGTTTTGAAAGACCAGTTCTTTGTTGGCAATAACTAATTCTGCTGCCCTTTTCTCTTTTTCCTCGTTCTGAAAAGCGAGTTCCTTGTTAGCAATAAATAACTCAGCAGCTCTTTTTTCTTTCTCTTCGTTTTGGAAAACAAGTTCGTTATTAGCAATGATTAATTCATTTGCGTGCTTTTCCTTCTCCTCGGCTTGAAATAAAATATTTACCTGCGTTTCTTTTTGGAAAGTAATATCAATCCGTACAGCAATATATTGATAGGGCTTTCCCTTATCGTTTAATAAAGGAATAATAGTAGTATCTACCCAGTAGAATGTTCCGTCTTTTGCTTTATTTTTTATTTCGCCTTTCCACACTTTACCACTGGCAATAGTAGTCCACAAATTTCGTATAAATTCCTTTGAATGATGTCCCGAATTAATAATACGGTGGTCTTGTCTGATTAATTCTTCCCTGCTGTATTTTGAAATCTTGCAGAAGTTGTCGTTTACATAGGTAATGATTCCCTTTTGGTCAGTGGTGGCTACAATAGAAGACTCATTAAGTGCAAATTTATAATCCAAAATTACTTTGTTGGCAATGATTAATTCAGCAGCCCGCTTTTCTTTCTCATCGTTTTGAAAGACCAGTTCTTTATTCGCAATGGATAATTCATCCGCTCTCTTTTCCTTCTCTTTATCCTGAAAGGCTAGTTCTTTGTTTGCAACAATTAGCTCATCTGCCCGCTTTCCCTTCTCTTCGTTTTGAAAGGCCAGCTCATTGTTGGCAACAACAAGCGCAGTGATATCTCTTGATAACGAAGCAATGCCAATTACTTTTCCTTTTTCATCTTTAATGGGAGACAAGGAAAGCGTGACCTCAATAACAACACCATCTTTTCTGACTCTTTTGGTTTCGAAGTGTGGAATAATTTCCCCATTTCCGATTTTTATCATTAACTGACTAAACTCAGTATGACGCTCAGAAGTAATGAGAAGGCTTACGTTTTTTCCGATAATCTCTGAATTCTTATATCCATAAATGGTTTCTGCTCCGTGATTCCACGAGGTAATAATTCCCTCCAATGTTTCAGCATTTATAGCTAAATCAGAAGATTCAATAATGAGCGAAGAGAGGGTTCCTCTCTTTTCGTACTCTACAAGTCGATCGAAATCCACTCTTTGCTGCATCACGTTGGTTGACATTGGAATATCTCGGTTCTTTAAGCGTTGCGATAAAATAGTACGTAATAAGCCACGAAAGTTACTTGTCTTCAGATCGTACAAGATGCGAAGGCGATCGAATTTTTACAGCCTTACCTTTATTGAGGTCGTTACCGTGACTACCGGAATTCTTACCAAGGTGATCATTATTTTCGAGTATACTTCTAATTCTCTTTATAATCTTATACCACAGACACGAGTTGCTTAAAATCTGTACCTCAATTTTGCATTGAATTATCCTCTTCTGCCTCCGCAGTGGTGTGCAGAGAGGTAAATGCTTAGGTCGGGTAACCCCTACCCATCAAATGAGCAATCAAATTAGAAATATTGACTGTATCTCTGAAACTGTCCCACTTAATGAACCTAAGGTGTAAAGTTTATGAATCCATTGGCAATCTTTCACATCCGTCTTTTTTCCTTTTATGTTCTTGGTGAATTTACCATTGCCGAGGATTACTTCAAGGCCTCCACTTTGAAGAGTGGTGAATAAACTTTGCCGGTAGCAAGTCGGTCCAACGCTTGTTGGTAGTCCTTTTTCGTCTTTATTAGTTTTAAATTCATATTCGTCAAATTTTATTCGCGTCAATCCTGTAGCATTCCTTATGAGTTCCTACAAATCGTATCCACATCATTTTATAATGGAAATTAATCTTAACAATTAGTCGATAGTTATTTCCTTTTATGTTGAAGACAACCCGATTGTCCTTGAGAATACTTGCCGAGGGGTACTCCTTCTTTATTTCATTGACATTTTTCCACTCACTCTTTTCAGCTTCCCGATACCAGGATTTAAGTTGTTGTTCGCAGTCTGAATGTTTCGCCCAAAACTCACGGAGCTATATGATAAAAACTACTTAAAAAAAACTGCTTAGACATTATATTTTGCCATGGAATGCAGAAACTTTTTGTTGGCGTTTCGTACCGATTAGTCCAAGTCGAAAACTATTTTCAAGTTCTCTCTAACTTTGTCAGCTGTGTCGCTGCCCACTTCTCCGACTTTTTTAACCAGTCGTTTGTTGTCAATTGCTCTCACTTGATCAATCATTATGTCACAGTCCTCTTTGAGTCCAAATTTTGACTTCTTAAGATGCACCCTCAATATCTCGGAGTCCGGCTTTACGTTTGTCGTTATTGGGCAAACAATAGTCGAAGGGTGCTCTTTATTCAATAAGTCAGTCTGAACGACTATTACAGGTCTGATTTTTCCGGTTTCTGATCCTATTCTTGGATTTAGGTCAGCAATCCAGATTTCAAATTGCTTAATCTTCATCGTTCAGTTTTTCAAACTCAGCTAAGATTTCAAGTGAGTCACTGGAAACAATTTTTGATTCTTTACTCAACTGTTTTGAAAGAAGTTTCCGCTTATGAAGTAGGTTATAGAATTCAATAGCTTCATTTATATACCTATTCCGGTTCTTTTTAACCTTTGCCACGATTTTCTCAGTCTCTTGAAAAATATCGTCTTCAAGTTTTAATGATAGATTTTTCATAGTATTACCTTTGTCTAAAGGTATATACTTTTTAGATATACTACAAATCTCATCGGATGTCCACCGGCATCTACTGATCCTAATAGTCAAACAAGGCTTATTAATTTACATGGAGCTTATAAAAAAAGCCTATTCGCACCGAAAAAAATTCACGGTTCAATCAACGCAGCGTTCACGAAATGCGAGCGTCCTTTGGAAACTGCCGTGTATACTACCCGATTAAAGCGGTGGAAATAAGTATACTGAAAAAAAGCCTCGGCATTTAATCGCTGAGGCTTTTCTTTCTACTTGATTTATATTATTAAATCCCACCCAACACTTCTTCCAACTTCTTATCCAACGCAGCACCGCGTAGATTCTTGGCAATGATCTTGCCTTGTGGGTCTAACAAAATAGAAAATGGTATAGCGGATATATTGAAATCATTGGCAGCTTTTGATTCAAAATATTTTAAGTCAGACACGTGTGTCCAGGTGAGGCCATCTTCCTGAATGGCTTGCAACCAATCTTCTTTATTGCGATCGAGAGATACGCCAAATACTTCAAAGCCTTTGGTTTTATATTTATTGTAAGCCTTTACCACATTAGGGTTTTCTCTGCGGCATGGTCCGCACCACTTGGCCCAGAAATCCACCAACACATACTTTCCTCTCATTGAAGAAAGCTTAATAACTTGTCCATTGGGATTAGGCATCTCTATCTCAGGAGTGATCTGTCCAATTGCTGTCACTTTCATTTTATCCACCATGGCAACAAACTCTTTGGAAGCTGCATAATCGGGCCATTCCTTTTTTAATTTATCGGCAGTCGAAACATACAATTCATAATACTTGTCGCGATCGAGAAGACTATTTTGTTGCAGCAAATTAATGACCGCCAACGACACGGGCTGATCTTTGAGAATAGCAGCTACCTGATCGTGGCCTTTGGTAATGATTCTCATGTAATCGTTTTGCAACTCAGTAATACGGGGAAGATCCTGGTTAGAGGATGCCAACGAAAATTCAGTTTCCAACTGCATCAGATCAGGAGAGTTTTGAACATTGTTCATCACGGTTTGCACCTTCACGATCAGGTCCTGATCGGGTGAACCTTTTACTTCGAAGAAGGCATTGGCATTGTTGCCATCGGCATTCACCTCTACATCACTCTTATTCAGAATGAAAGTCACAAATTGCTTTCCATAAAATGAGAGGCGATAATAACCGGGTTCCGTGATCCTGATTTTTTTCTCGTAGGTATAATTCTCCGTCAATGTAATAGATTCTTTTTTCCCCGAACCATCCTGTTTCATCTCCTGCAACTCAATTTCACCTTGCTGTGGAAAGCCCACCTTTCCGCGCACCGCCACCTCCCACCCTGCTTCTTGTTTGCAGGCCATGAAGAAAACAGAAAACACAACTGCCATTAAAACATGGATACTTAATTTTTTCATATGCTACTTAACTTAATTTTTTCAATAATAATTCCGTGGCCAACTTAGGATCGGCTTTTCCTTTGCTGCGCTTCATCACTTCACCCATAAACATGCTAATGATCGCCTTCTTTCCCTTCTTATATTCCTCCACTTTTAGCGGAAATTCCCTGATCACTTGCTCCACAATCGGCAAGATGGAATGTTCGTTGCTATCCTGAAGAAGATTTAATTGCTGCGCTATTTCCAGCGGAACCCGGTTAGGTTGTTTGATCAACTCAGGAAATATCTTTTGAGCTGCTGTCGCAAAACTTACTTTACCCTGCTCTACTAACTCAATCAGGTCAGCCAATGTAGGTGGTGAAACCGGAAATTGAAATTCATTTTCTTTCAACTCATTCAGGTACGATTTCACCGGGCCCATCACCCAGTTGGATACCGCTTTAAAATTGTGACAGTGTGTACAAATGGATTCAAAATAGTTGGCTACTTCGCGTGAGTCGGTAAGCACCTGTGCATCATAGGTGGGCAAGTTGTATTCGGTAATAAACTTTTGTTTCAGTTCGCGCGGCAACATCGGCATCGATTTTTTTATCTCGGCCAGCCAGTCTTCAGAAACCACCAACGGGCTCAGATCCGGATCAGGGAAATAACGATAATCGTTGAGTTCTTCTTTGGTGCGCATACTATACGAGTCGCCTGTGTTTGCATCGTAGGTACGTGTTTCAGAGAGAATCTGCTCTCCCTTTTCAATATGGCTAATCTGCCGCTCGACTTCATGATCGATTGCCCGCTGCACATTGCGAATGGAGTTCATG
>Ga0163153_10004275_pt1 | contig 18111 bp, 9 predicted proteins | sample OliLakLV19MP6IB1_FD_148629 | JGI IMG/M metagenome (GOLD analysis project Ga0163153, IMG submission 148629) | Freshwater microbial mat bacterial communities from Lake Vanda, McMurdo Dry Valleys, Antarctica - Oligotrophic Lake LV.19.MP6.IB-1 | ecosystem: Environmental > Aquatic > Freshwater > Lake... | reverse complement strand
GCGCTCGCCCGCGCGGCGGGGCACGGCGGGGGGGGCGGGGGGAGCGCCTTCGCGCAGGGCGTGGAAGCGCTCGAGCAGCGCCGGCTGCTGTTCACGCTGACCGTGACGCCCGACTCGGTGGACCCTGCGACGGGGATGGGGGTCGCGTCGACGTGGTTCGGGTATGCCGGGCCGACGATCTTCTTTGAGATCCCCGAGCCGGAGGATTCCGACTTCGTCACCGAGGGCTTCGACGACGAGGACGGGTTCTGGACGCAGTTCCTGCCGCAGATCCCGCCGCGGGGCACGGTGTTCAATGAATCGAATTTCCAGATCAACTACTCGGGCGCGGGGGCGACGCCGACGCGCGTCGTGGGTCCCAACCCGGGGCAGGACGGGGACTTCGACCTCAACGTCGACCTGACCGGCAACGGGTTCGTGTCGTTCGCGTTCCTGACCGAGCCGGCGGGCGGCGGTCAGCAGCAGCTGCGGCTGGCGCGGTCGGCGCAGTTCGTCATCCGCGGCCTGGACACCAACGGGATCACGGGCACGGAGATCGAGCTCCTCAACGCGACGGGCATGGTCGTTGAGACGTTGAGCGGCAGCGAGCTGACGGCGATCGGCGCCCCGACGCCGCTTGGGATCCTGTACAACCTCACGTTCCCCAGCGGCTTCACCAGCGTCCGGATCTCGAGCGTCCAGATCCCGCCGGACAACGTCGCGTACATCGATCAGTTCGTCATCGAGTCGATCACCGCCGAATACCCCCCGGGGCGATTCGGCGGGGTGGTCGACAGCCGCAAGCTGGGCGTCGAGGTCGTGCTGACCGGACCGGCGGGGGCGACGGCCCAGTTCCTGGACCTGTACGGGCGGGACATGGCCGACACGATCGCCATCGGCATCCCTGATAACAGCGAAATCCCGATCATCGACCCCAACGACGACGGCGTTCCCGACTTCAACGACGGGATCGGGCGCGTCATCGTCAACGGCACGAACGAGGACAGCAGCCTCGTCATGTGGGGCGGGACGATCGAGCTCGGCCCCGTCGATCCGGACACGCGCTTCGCCGAGCAGGGCTTCGTGTTCAAGCTCCCGACGACGGTGGCCGGCCTGCTGGACACGTTCGAGGACCCGGTCGGCTTCGGCTACGCGCTCACCGAAGAAATTCCGCCCAGCGTCATCGGCTTGCCGTCGGCGGCGGGCTCGATCATCTTCGGCGCGCCATTCCTGCGCGACGACACCGACCCCGACCGGTACCTCATCCACCCGGGCGTGCCGATCACGGACAAGCCGTCGTTCAACCGCCCCGATCAGGGCTTGCTGGTCAACGGGTCGATCGGTACGGTGATCATCAACGCCGTGATGCACGGGTCCAGCCGCGTCACGGGCGCCATCCGGACGTTCAGCACGGGCATCATGCTCGGGTCGCTCGCGGTCGACGGCGATGCGCAGCTCATCGCGATCGCCGGCGACTACGGGCACTGGGTCCCGGACAACCAGCCGGCGTCGGCCGACAGCAATCCGGACGAAGACAACCAGATCGACACGGGCAACCAGATCACGGTCGGGCGCACGCTGGGCGAACTGCGCATCGGCGGGCGGTCCACGGGGGACGTGCTGGTCCTGGGCGACCTGTCGAACCCGAACCGCACCGCGCTGTCGAACTACGAGATCTTCGAGAAAGAGGTCATCTACTACGGGTTCACCGATCCGGCCGATGTCCGCGAGACCATCGAGCGCATCCTGTCCAATCCCCAGGCCTTCAACGGCGGGGGGTTCACCGACCTGTTCTTCGGCGCCTACGGCAAGGCGATCCCCTTCGGCGAGGCCTACCTCCGCAACGACCAGCTGATGAACGCCGAGTTCATCGGCGGCGGCGGCACCGCCGTGCGGCTCAACGGGTTCCTCGCCAACAACGACCAGGTCAACACGGCGCTGGATTCGACCGACGTGTTCGCGTTCGCGGGGACGATCAACACCACGGTGACGGCGGACGTCGAGTTCCGCTTCACGCGCCTGGAGTTCGACCCGACGCTCGGGTTGTCCGGCACGCGGGCGTACGCGCGGATCGTGAACAACAAGGGCGAGACGGTCGCGGCCCACGAGGTCCCGCAGTTCAGCGACAACCGGCTGACGGGTGTGAATCCGGCGGTGCGGTTCACGTTCACGCCCCTGGCGACGGACGTGTACTACCTCGTGCTGAACATCCCCGTCGACGGCGGCTTCGCCGGCGCGTCGACGCCGTACCAGGTCTCGTTGTCGGGATACCGCCCGACGGTGCTGGGCTCGTACATGAGCGCGGCGCGCACGGGCCTTGACGGCGATCCGAACTCGATCGTGCTGCAGGCGGGGGACATGGGCGCGTTCCGGGTGGGCACGGGCATCACCGATGCGAGCGGGGCGCTGGTTTCTCCGGCCTCGTTCCTCACCACCGAGGAAGACGACGACGACCTGCTCAGCTGGCGTGCGTCCACGCTTTCGGTCGCCGGGAACCTGTACGGAGCGATCTTCGGGTCCGACATCGAGGGTCTGCGCGTCGGCTCCCCCGGACCGCAGATGTTCATCGGCGGCGATCTGGGCGCGTTCCACACCGGGCAGTCGCCGGTGGTCGGCATTGGCATCGAGGAGGGCGACGTCGAGGACCTCGCGCTGGAAGTCGGCGGGGGCATCGGCACGTTCAACGTCAGCGGCGCCATCCGCCTTGACCAGGATTTCGGCACCGTCCCCGACCCGAGCCGCACGGTGAGCGTGCGCACCGGGACCGCGGGCGGGCGCGGCGACATCGGGCTCTTCAACGTCGGGCAGTTCATCGACGCGACGAGCTTCAATCTCCGCACCAGCCCGGGCTCGACGATCGACCGGTTCGTCGTCGGGGAGACCGCCGGCTCGCGCGGCGAGATCGACGAATCGTTCGGCAACTTCCAGCTCGGGGCCGGGTCCGACATCCGCTTCGCCAGCTTCACGCAGATCGGCGACCAGGTCGACCCCGACGTTGTGTTCACGCTCGTTCCGGGCAGCCCGCTCTCGTTCACCGACGACAGCGGCGCGAACGTGCGCCTGTCGATCTCCGGGGGCGGCGTGCCGGGCGGGCTGTCGACCGCCGCGGTCCGCGTCCTGCCGGTCAACGGGTCGCAGGGCGTCGCCGTCGCGCGGATCGACGCGAACCTCCTCGGCGGCGCGAATCTCGTCATCGACGCGCCCAGCGGCGGCGTCGTCTCGATCGGGCGGATCGTGGTCACCACGGACGCGGCCGCGCGCTCGGGCATCCTGCTGGGCGGGACCGGCGAGATCGACGTCTACCGCATCGAGCAGACGGCGGGCCTGGGGCTCAACCTCGTCCGCAACGCCACGCCCAACGGCGACATCGTCGCGATGGACGTGGTCAGCCTCGACACGCTCGAGATCTCCGGCGGCTCGCTGGGGCGGACCCAGGTCAACCGCGTCGGCCCGCGCCTGATCGGTCCGGACCTTGGCGTCGCGGTCGGTTTCACGGGCGGCGGGGGCGGGGGCGGCGACGCGGTCGTGGGCGGCCCGATGGGCGTCAACCCCGACGCGTTCAACCCCGACCTGCAGGACGAGGTCTTCCCGGGGGTCAACCCCACCACCAGCGACTTCAACGAGGACGTGACGCTCTCGGACATCGGCGGGGTCTTCGACCCGGCGCTCAACGGCGCCATCGTCCGCACCGGCAACGTGGCCCGCGTCACGGTGAACCGCTCCATCGGCGACTTCATCATGCAGGGCGGCGATATCACCGAGCTCATCGCCAACGCCGACGGCATCACGCCCGCCGGCGCGTTCGAGGGCATCGTCGGGTCGATCTACGCCCGCGACATCATCGACATCGACGTCGGCAGCGGGCTCGTCGGTCCCGGCGACGGGCCGATGCCCACCGCCGGCATCTTCGCCGAGGACGACATCCTGGCGATCTCGGGCGGGCGCGGGCTCAACCCGCAGATCAACGGGCTCATCCTCGCGGCGAACACGATCGCCGAGGACGTCAACGACGGCATCTTCGCGATGCGGATCGAGGGCGGCTCGATCGACGGGGCGTACATCGCGTCGGCGACGCTCGACTCCTACTGGCGCTCGGCGCGGTTCTGGTACACCGTGACCGACGCGGACGACCCCGCGGCGCGGGCCGTGATCGGCCAGGTCATCGCGATCAACACCGACATCTTCCGCACCGAGATGCTCGCGCTGGTGATCACCGAGGTCGCGATCCAGGGCGGGGCGTGGGACGCGTCGGTGATGCAGGCGTCGCTCGATATCGGCACGGTGACGGCCGACGAGTTCCGCAACACGACGCGCCTGGGCCAGCCGCTGGAGAGCCGCTCCAACCTCATCAAGGCCAGCCGCAACCTCAACCGGCTCTCGACCAACGGGCGCGCCGGCGACATCACCGACCTGGCCTTCGATATCGAGGGCGACGTGACCGGCGAGATCAGCGCCCGGAACATCACCCGCGCCACCGTCGAGGTCAGCGACGACCTCGTCAACATCTTCGCCGTCAACGACATGCGCTCGTCCACCCTCGACGTCGGCCGGCTCAGCCAGCTCAGCGTCGGCGCCGACCTGCGCTCGAGCCGGGTCACCGTCAGCGGCCCGATCGTCAGCCTCACGGCGGGCGACAACATCACCTCCACCGTCATCGAGTCGGTCGGGACCTCCGGGCGGATCGACAGCATCCGCGCCCGGCTGTTCCTCACCGGCGATATCACCTCGTCGGGCCCGATCAACTCGATCGTCTCCACGCAGGGCGACATCATCGGGACGGTCACCACGACCGACCCCGCCGACGGGACGCTGGCCCTGCTCCAGGCCGGCGGGAACATGTTCACCAAGCTCTCGATCCAGTCCGACGTGACCCGGATGGTGGCCGGGCTGAACATCGGCGCCGTCGGCGACGAGGGCAGCGACCGTGCGATCAACATCCGCGGCAACCTCGGCACCATCGAGGCCACCACCGGCCAGATCTACACCGACCTGCGCGTCGGCGGCACGCTCAACAGCTACCGCAACGCCCGCGTCGTCGCGCTGCCCGGCAACGACCTCGCCAGCCACGCGTCGATCGTCACCTACGGACGCATCAACGCCCTGAACCTCTTCGGCGACTTCGACGGCTCGATCACCAGCCACTCGGGCGGCATCGGCGCCATCACCCTGACCGACGGCTCGTACCGACCCGGGAACAACATCCAGGTGTTCGACGGCGGGATCGACAGCTTCACCATCACCGGCGGCCACCTGCAGGGCAACGTCTACGCCGACGAGACCATCGGCTCGATCCGCGTCCTGCCCAACGCCCTGGGCTTCGCCGGCGACATCGGCGTCAACCCCAACCTGTCGCAGGCGGCCCCCTTCGACCCGCAGCGGAACCAGCTCCCCCCCGGCGTCGCCCCGACCGCGACGTTCCAGGGCGCCCGCATCCAGTCCGGCACGAACATCGGCCTCGTCGAGGTCGCGCGGGCCAACATGTGGGAGTCGGCGATCATCGCCGGCCATTCGATCGGGCGCGTCTTCGTCTTCGGCGCCATCATGAACGACGACGTCACGCCCGGTCTGGGCGGGTCGTTCATCACCGCCGGCGACACCATCGCCGCCATCGAGGTCAACCAGTTCGTCGGCGGAGCGGTCATCGCCGCGGGCGTGCTCGCCCTGGGCCAGGACGGCCGCCCGGGGGGCACCGGCCTCAACGCCGACACCGTGCAGTTCGGACGCATCGGCAACCTCACCTTCCGCGGCGGCACCGGCGCCGTCACCATCTCGGCGGGCATGAACGCCGGTCCCGACGGCGTCTACAACACCGGCGACGACGAAGTCGCCGACGGCATCAGCTCGGTCGGCTCGGTCACCGTCCTGGGCGCCCCGCTCATCACGAGCGTCTTCGCCGACAACGGGATCGGGTTCACCACCCCCGGCGTCATCCGCGGCGGCCCGGGCCTCAACCAGGCCAACCCCGGTCGCATCATCGAGTTCGTCCCCGCCGGCGGACAGGTCACCCAGGGCGTCGCGACGCCCTTCGCGCTGCCCTCGGGCGAGACCGGCAGGATCACGTTCAGCGGTCCGGGCCAGGCGTACTTCGAGCACGCCTTCGACCCGGCGCTGGGGCGCACCGTCGGCCGCCTCGCGGTCATCAACTCCACGCTCGCCAGCACGCTGATCGTGGACTCCGACCAGGGCAAGTTCACCGACCTGGTGATCACGTCCAACGACAGCTCGTCGCTGGGCTTCGCGTCGGTCCGCGCCAGCCTCTTCGGCGCCAGCCAGTTCTACTTCGACGGGTACGTGCAGGCGGCCGAGTTCGGGTTCGTTGACATCACCGGCGTCATCGGCGCCGGCAACGACATCGGCCTGCTCACGGTCGGCCCGACGGTGGGCGGGACCATCTTCGGCAACTTCATCAACTCGCTCATCATCGGCGGCGACCTCGGGCCCAACGCCGCGGTCGACTTCCTCGCCGCCAACTCCGTCCTCATCGGCGGCAACCAGGCCGGGCGCGTCACGCTCGACCGCGACCTGGGGTCGGTCAACATCGCCGGCCGCGCGGGCGGCGGCGTCCGCGCCGGGCGCTCCATCGGCTCGTTCACCGCGGGCAACACCCGCGACGCCCGAATCGGCGCCGGCAACGACATTGGCTCGGTCCGCATCAACGGCGACGCCGACTTCACCCAGATCCTCGCCGGCACCGACCTGGGCAAGGACACGCGCTACGGCGGCGCCGGCCTCGACGCCGACCGCGTCAGCAACGGCAGCGTCGGCCCCGTCACCATCGGCGGGAACTTCCGCTCCTCGGATATCGGCGGCGGCATCGCCCGCGGCGTCGACGGCTTCCTGGGCACCGCCGACGACCTCATCGCCGACGGCCGGTCCTCGGTCGGAACCGTCACCATCGGCGGCGGGCAGGTCGGGTCGCAGTTCAACGGCCAGTCCTTCCGCATCACCTCGAACGGGTCGGTCGCCGCCGTCACCGTCGCCGGTCAGCCCGCCGAGACCATCGGCAACTTCACCGTCGAGCGTCTCCGCCCGAGCAACTTCCCGCTCCAGGTCGCCGACCTGCGCGTCATCGACGAGTCGGGCCTCTATACCGCCTCCATCGAGTTCAACCAGGCAATCAACGCGGCGACGCTCTCGCCGGCGCTGCGGATCAGCGAGATCCGCGACGGCGGCGTCTTCGTTCAGCTCGCCGAGGGCTCCGACTACTTCGTCGAGTACCAGCCCGAAACGCACGTCGCGGTCATCACCTTCAGCCGCGACGTCACCAACCGTTCGCTCCCGCGGGCCGGCGGCGTGCCGAGCCCGGGCGTCTTCCGGTTCGAGATCGACGCCGCCGTCTTCCGCGGGCAGACGCAGAACGCGCTGCTCGACGGCAACGCCGACGGGTTCGCCTCGGGCGCGGGCGACAGCTGGTCGCAGGACGACGTGGTCGGCGACGCGGGCGACAAGCTCGTGGACAACACCGTCACCGCCACCTTCGGCGGGCAGTCCCACGTCATCGACTTCTACGCCGCGACCGACCTCAACCAGATCCTCGACAACAACTACACCCCCGACTTCCTCCCCGACGTCAACAGCGTCTACACCCTCCGCGGCACGTTGGGCGACCACCCCGACGAGGACGTGAACTTCTTCCGCGCCTCGGGCGACGCCGACGTCTACCGGCTCACCCTCCGCGCCGGCCAGATCCTCAAGCTCGGGCGCATGACCGGGGCCGCGACCGAGGCCGGGCGAGCGCTGCTGGATTCCGCCGGCAACGTGCTGCTTTCCTCCACGAGCGTCTCCGCGAGCGGGACCGTCACCCCGCAGGCGATGCGCGTGGCGAGCGCCGTCCCCGAGTCCGACGACCTCAGCATCGCGGACAACTTCCTCATCACGCAGACCGGGACGTACTTCGTCCTCGTCACGGCGTCCCTCTTCGACGTTGACGTCCAGGATCCCGACGCCATCGCCGGCCTCGACCAGGTCGTGGCCAGCGCCCTGGGCCGGTACAGCTTCTCCGTCGAGGTCTTCGACGACTCCGACACCGGCTTCGCCGGGGACACCGACTCGGGCGACGGCGTGGGCGTTGTCAACGCCCCGGCCCCGATCGCCTTCGGCGGCGCCGACGGCCAGCTCAACACCGGCGACGACCTCACCCAGGTGGTGGTCGGTCAGTTCACCTTCAACCTCAACCCCGGCGCCGACAACATCAAGGGCACCAGGGACGACCTCGTCCTGGGGGTCAACGGCTCGGGCATCACCTCGCAGCGCACCGCCGGGGCCGACAGCGTCTTCGGCACCGACGACGACGACGTCATCTCCTTCGTCGGCGCCTCCATCGGCCAGTCCGGGTTCGCCGGGGCCCCCAACGAGGTCAGCCCGGACGCCGACGTCTACCGCCTCAACAACGGCGCCCCGATCGCCCCGGGCACACGCGTCCGCGTCACCCTTCAGCTCACCGAGTTCGGCTCCAACATCGGCCTGACGCCCGACCCGCGGGCCCAGGATCTCCGCGGCGACGTCCAGCTCGCCGTCTTCGAGACCTCCGGCTCCAGCACCGCGACCAACGGCCAGCTCATCGCCGCCCCCACCGACTTCAAGCCCATCGGGCAGGCCCCCAACCAGATCACCAGCAACGGCAACACCAGCTACGGCTACAACGCCAACGGCGACTTCTTCATGGAGTTCGTCGCCCCCGGCCGCCTGGGCGTCGCGGGCCTCAGCCCCGCGTCCTACGCCATCTACGTCCAGGGCGCCATCCGCAGCGACTACTCGCTCGAGATCCTCACGCGGGGCACCGGCACCGTCACCCCGACCGCGCAGAACGTCTACATCGAGCTCCGGGGCGGCTCGCTCGACTGGCTCCAGGCCGGCGAGGACGTGCAGACGACCGTCACCCCATTCACCGTCTCGGGCCTGGGCTTCACGGGCTTCATCGGCGCCACGCCGATCGACTCCTACGTCAGCCAGAACGTGATCTCCCGCGTGCAGGGCATCTTCACCAACGCCGGCCTGAACGTGAACGTCTCCACCACCACCGCCGGCTTCGAGGGCTCGAGCTTCTCGACGATCTTCCTCTCCGGCTCCCCCGAGCCCACCGCGTTCTTCTTCGACGGGCGCTTCGGCTACGCCCAGCGGTCCGACCCCTTCAACACCGATCCCACCGACCAGGGCGTCGTCTTCCTCCCGCAGCTCAACACGCTGGGCAACCCCCAGAGCCCGGCCGGCCTCGAGGCCCTCATTAACCAGATCACCAACGCGACGGTGCGCCGCATCGGCGAGCTGATGGGCCTCCGCGCCGTGAACACGTTCCCGCTCACGGGCCAGGTCTTCGACGTCATGGACGTCAACTCGGTCAATGCCGCCTTCGGGAACACGTTCCCCTTTACGGAATTCGCCGCCAACCTCTCCACCCCCACCGACGCCGCGAGCAACACCAACTTCTACCTCGGCCAGCAGCAGGGCTCGCTCCTGCTCGACAAGTGGATCTCCTGATCGGGCTCGGGCTCACCCGCGTCTGGCAGGCGAAACTGAATACGCACGCTGACGCACGCCCGAGCGACATACGCTCGGGCGTGCGTACGCGCGTGAAGATCTGCGGTGTTCGAACCCCCGACGACGCGCTCGCCGCGGTGGACGCGGGCGCCGACGCCGTCGGTCTGGTGTTCCACGCCGACAGCCCGCGGGCGATTGAACCCGCCGACGCCTGGGCCATCCTCGCCGCCCTGCCGCCGCTGGTGAGCAGCGTCGGCCTCTTCGTCGACGCGACGCTCGACGAGTTCTGCGAGGTCGAAGAGGTCTGCCCGACCGACTACAGCCAGCTGCACGGGAGCGAGGGCGTCGAGCTCGTGCGCCAGTGCGGCCCGCGCGTGATCAAGGCCGTGCGGTTCGACCCCGCCACCATCCGCCAGGAGCTCACGCTCTGGGACGACGTTGAAGAGGTCGACGCGATCCTGGTCGACGGCTCCGCGGGCGGACGCGGCGTCGCGTTCGACTGGTCGGCGCTCGCCGACGCCGTGCGGGGGCCGGGCACGCCGACGGTGCGCAAGCCCTTGATCCTCGCCGGCGGCCTGACGCCCGCCAACGTCGGCGCCGCGATCCGGGCCGTCCGCCCGTTCGCCGTCGACGTGTCCAGCGGGGTCGAGCGCGAACGCGGCGTGAAGGACCACGGGCTCATCCGAACGTTCTGCGCCGCCGTCCGCCAGGCCGACGCCGGCTAAGGCGCGCCGGTTCGCACCAGCTCGCCAATCGCTCCCGCCGCCTGCGCCGGCGTCAGCTGATCGACGTCGATCACCGCGTCGGCCGCGTCCTGGTAGAGCTTCTGACGTCGTGACAGAACCTCATCGACCTCGTCGGCGGGGTGTGCCGCGCCGGTGAGCGCGGGGCGGTGGGCGTTGTCCGCGGCGAGCAGGCGTGTCCGCAGCGTGCCGGGGCTCGCCCGGAGGTACACGACCTTCGCGCGCCCGTCGGCGCGGGCCCGCGCGAGCATCGCCGCGCCGGCGGGGGAGCACGGCGTGCCGCCGCCCAGCGCGATCACCGACACCGGTTCGGCAAGGGCTCCTTCGAGCTCGACACACTCGGCGGCGCGAAACCACGGTTCGCCGAAGCGCGTGAACGCCTGGGCGATCGTGACGCCGAGCTTGGCGGCGAGCCGCTCGTCGAGGTCGACGAAGGGGATGGTCAGCGACCGCGCGAGGATGCGCCCCGTCGAGGTCTTGCCGCTGGCCCGGTAGCCGATGATGACGATGTGCCGAAGGGGAGGTGTCGCGGTGTCGGGGTGTCGAGGTGTCAAGTCGTCAGGCTCGTCGTCTCGAGACCCCGGCACGTCGGCACCGTGCGGGCCCGCATTGTTCGATCAGGCGCGTGAGAGGTACGACCCGTCCTCGGTCGAGATCTTGAGCGATTCGCCGATGTTGATGAAGCTGGGGACGCGGGTCTTGAGCCCCGTCTCCATGGTGGCTTCCTTCCCCACGTTCGTCGCGGTGGCGTTGCGGACGCCCGGCTCGCACTCCTTGACGATGAGCTCGACCGACGCGGGCAGCTCGACGGAGATCGGGTTGCCGTCGTACAGCAGCACGATCGTCGAGGCGTTGGCGCGGATGTACTTGAGGGCATCGCCCAGCACGCTCGCGGGGATGACCATCTGCTCGAAGTTCTCGGCGTCCATGAACGTGGCGCCGGTGTTGTCCGAGTAGAGGTACTCCATCGGGCGCCGGTCCAGGTCGATGACCTCGACCTCGTCCGACGAGCTGAGACGCTTCTCGATGATCGCGCCGTTGATGACGTTGCGGATCTTGACTTGGATGAACGCCCGGAGATTGCCGGGCGTGCGATGCTCGAAGTTGGTGATCACCCAGAGCTTGCCGTCCATCTTCACGCCGTAGCCGGGTCGCAGGTCGGTCGCCTTCATCGCAAGAATCCTTGTGTAACCAAAGCAGATCGAGAAAGTCGCCCGCGGGAGATCGAACGGTGTTTGTTCACTCCCGTGCGTCGCGGGGATAAGGATAGAACCCATGCCCGCGAAGGGCCATTCGCGATCTTGGCGGCGCCTTCGTCAGCGCGGCGTCACCGACGAGATGAGGGCGAACGCCGCCTCGTCCGCGGCCTTGGGGCTCGCCGGCGATCCGCTGTTCGTCGCCACCATCACGGCCAGCCGCCGATCCGGGCTGAACCAGGTCACGCAGTACCACGTCGTGTTACTCCCGTTGTGCCACAGGGCCGCGTCCTTTGCGGGCCCGGGGTCGCGCGCGTTGACCGCCCACGGACGGTGAGTGGTCACCCAGCCCATCGCGTAGCCGTCGGGACCCGGGGCGGCCTGCGTGTGCAGTTCGTCCCACGTCCGCGGCTTGAGCAAGGGGCCCCTCCCGGCATGGGCGCTCACGAACTTCGCCCAGTCCTCGAGCGTGATGTGTACGCGCCCCGCAGGGGTGATCGCCGGCGGGTTGTCGGCCTTGGGGCCCGGTTCGACGGGCGTGCCGTCGGCCCTGTGCCCGCGCGGCTGGCCCGGCTCCGCGGCCCCGGGATCCGACCCGGGCGGGCCGAATCCAAACCGCGTGATCCCCAGCGGCGCAAAGACCAGCTCGGCGAGCAGCCGCTCATAGGGCTTGCCGCCCGCACGCTCGGCCATCATCCCGGCGACGGTAAATCCGACGTTCGAGTAGCGGTCGCGCTCCCCGGGCTTGAACTCCGGCGCGAGCGCCAGCTGGCGCTTCACGAGCATCATCCCTCCCGCGCTCGAGCCCTCGGGGCCCATCCGCCACGCATCGCCCCAGACATCCGGCGGAGGCCCGCCCGGCAGGCCGGAGCGGTTGTTGAGCAACTGCTTGAGCGTGATCCCCTTGCAGTCGGGGTGGAAGCCCTCGGCGAGCTCGGGGAACACCTCCGAGACGGTCGACTCCCACTTGAGCTTGCCCTGCTCGACGAGCACGGCGCACAGCGTCGCGGTCATCGCCTTCGTACACGAACCGATATGCCAGAGGTCGTCGGGAGTGACGGGTGTGGCGGCCGCGGCGCTGCGCTTGCCGGTGGCGCCCAGCGCCACGAGCTTGCCGTCGAGCACGATCGCGCCGCCCATCGCGGGGATGTTGTGCTTGGCACGCACGGCCTCGAGCGTCGCTCCGAGATCAGTCACGCCAGGGCGCGCGGACGCGGTGGACGCCGACACCGTCGGCGGCGGGCCCAGCGAAAGCGAGACCGGCGTGAGCGAGAACGCGGCGACGATGGTTGCGAAGGAGAGTGGGGGTCGCATGGGCGGATTGTTGCCGTCATCATGCTGTGACTGAACGGAATCTCGGTTGATTCACGCCAGAACGAAATGCCGTACGCAGAGCTACGCGAGAGGTTGTCGGAGTAACGCGGAGCAGAGGCCTTGGATCTTGAAAAAGCCCCTGTAGTCTCCGCGTTCCTCTGCCACACTCTGCGATCTCTGCGTACGTCTTGATGGTTGAGGTCTTACAGGGCAACGGCGCCGACCAGCTCCCCGATGCTCGCGACGTGGTGCGATCGGGCCCACCGCGCAAGGCCCTTGGCGATCTTGACCGGCGCCCGGGGATCGGCGAAGAGCACCGTGCCGAGCTCGACCGCCGTCGCGCCCGCGAGGATGAACTCCGCCGCGTCTTCCCAGGTCATCACGCCCCCGACGCCGACGATCGGCACGCCCGCCCCCCCACGGGCCGGCTTGGCGACCTTGCGGTAGACGTCGTGGATGATCTTGACGACCGGGGCATGCACGCCCGGGCCGCTGAACCCGCCGGTCACGTTCGCCAGGCGCGGGCGGCGCGTCCGCACGTCGATCGCCATCGCCGGCATCGTGTTGCACAGGACCAGGGCATCAGCGCCGTGCTCGATCGCGGCCGCGGCGACGCCGAGAATGTCCGGGGTCGCGGGCGAGAGCTTCACGAGCAGCTTGGCCCGCGTGGCCGCGGGGCGGACGGCCTTGAGCAGCTCGCTGAGCAGCGCGGGCGTCGAGCCGAACTCGGTCCCCGTGTGGACGTTCGGGCACGAGACGTTGAGCTCGACCGCCGGGATGCCGCGGTCGGCCCAGGCGTCGAGCGTCGCCACGACTCTGACATAGTCCGAAACACTGAAGCCCGCGGCCGAGCCGATGACGACCGTCGGCATGGCCGCGGCCTTCTCGGCGAGGTTCTGCTCGAAACGGTCGACCCCCGGGTTCGCCAGGCCGATGGCGTTCATCATCCCCGCGCGGCACGGGATGATCCGCCAGGTCTCGTTCCCCTCGCGCGGGAGCGGCGTGAGCGACTTGGTGACGATCGCGCCGATCTGGTCGAGCGGACAGACATCGGCGAACTCGTCGAGCGTGCCGTGGGTGCCCGCGGCGAGCATCACCGGATTGCGGAGCTTGAGGCCGGCGAGGGTGGTGGCGAGGATGGGGTCATGTGGGGGGGCGGCGGCGGGCACTGAGCGATGATATCGAGCACGGGCACGCGCCGCATACGCTTCAGGAGCCCGCGTTTGCACGCACGCCCAGGAGCCCCGACGACATGGATATCGCCCAGCGGATCGCCCAGTTCGAGAACATGACCAAGGCCGATCCCGAGAACGAAATGGCCCATTTTTCGCTCGGCGGGGCGTATGCCCAGGCCGGGCGGTTCGCGGACGCGGCCGCGAGCTACCTGCGCTGCGTCGAGCTCGCTCCCGGCATGAGCAAGGCCTACCAGCTCGCCGGCGAGGCCCTCGTCAAGGGCGGCGACAAGGACAAGGCCGCCCAGGTGCTCGCCCGCGGCTACGTGGTCGCGTCCGAGGCGGGGGACTTCCTCCCCAAGAAGGCGATCGCGACGGCGCTCGAGCAGATGGGGCGTCCGGTGCCCGAAACTGCCTCGAGCAAGGCTGCGCCGGCGGTGAGTGGTGGGGCGGCTGCGGGCGGGTTCATGTGCCGCACCGGTCGGCCGGGGACGAAGATGGACCGCCCGCCCTTCAAGGGGCGGGTCGGCGCGTGGATCGGCGAGAACATCTCGAAGGAGACGTGGAGCGCCTGGATCGGCCAGGGCACGAAGGTGATCAACGAGCTGCGACTGGACCTCTCGAAGGAGCAGGACGGGGTCACGTACGACAACGCGATGTACGACTACCTCGGGATCGATGACGAGGTGAAGGCGGAGCTGGGGATGAAGGGGTGAGAATAACGCCGAGCGGATGACCGTCACTCACCGGTCGGTGTCGCGCCGTGCTCGCGAAGCAGAGCGACGAGCTTCTCGTCATTGTTTTCCAAGGCAATATCCAGAGGCTTGTCGTAGGTGAGCGAGGCCGCATTGGCGTTCGCGCCTGATCGCAGCAGCAATTCGGCCATCGGATACAGCCGCAGCATGCACGCTGAGTGGAATGGCGTCTCGGTGTTGCTATCGTCGCCGAGATTGACGTCGGCGCCTCGCGAGATCAGAAACTCGACGCCCTTCTTGCGGTTCTCGATCACCAGGTAGTGCAGAGCGGTTTGGCCCCAGAACTCGGGATGGTTCAGGAGCTCGGGGTGCGCCTTGAGCAGGCGGTCAGCCTTGGCGTGGTCGGCCTCCGCGGCTTCGATGAGCTGCTTCCAGTGTTCTTTGAGCGGATGCAGCGGTGGGGAGGTCATGCTTTAAGCCTGACCCCAAAAGGGCAACCCGGCGGACACGAGCTCCGCCGGGGCACCCCACGAAATCTGTTGTGACTCGCCCGTCTGAGGCAGCAAGCTCAAGCCCCGAGCCGCTTGAGCATGCCACCCGCCTCGTTCACGCCAATCGCGCGAACCGGCGCTGCGACTCTGGGAAGTCGACCCCCATCGCGAAGAAGTAGATCGCTCCGACGCCCAAGGCCCACGCCCACGCCTCGCCCGGAGGGAGCACGATCGCCGTCGCCGGGCCGGTGAACATCCCCGACACCGCGATCCCCACTCCCACGCTCGCCATGGCGAGCCACTGGTACAGCCTCAACCCGGCCCGCACAGGCGTGTGCGGCTCGCCCCGGTAGTGCTCTTCGATGAACCGGAGCAGTCCGGCACCGATCGCGTACATCCCGACGACGATCGGCGCCGCGGCGCCGTCGCGGCACATGCGGGCGAGCACAACGCCCAGGATGATGTTCCCCGCGATCGAGTACAGCGGCGTGGGATGCACCGGTCGCCCGCTCAGCCCCGTAAGACGAACCACGCGAGAGCGCTCGTGCCGATACGTGATCCCCTCCTCGCACGCGCGCCCGTGGCAGCACCCCTGCACGAGGCAGCGAAGGCGCCCGATCGCCTGGACCCAGGGGGCCGCCGCGCATGGAGCGGCCGCGGCGCGCCAATCCGCCCAGCCCGCGGCGCCCGCGACGGCGAGCGCCACGCCCGCGCCCAGGACGCTGCCGTAGTAGCCGAACGGGCGGAGCGAGCCGGCGCGCCCGACGAGCAGCTGGCCGACGACGGCCGCGCCCAGCAGGGCGCTCGCGCCGGTCACCGCGAACACGCCCAGCGCGTGCGGAGCGATCGAGCTTGCAACCACGATGCCGACCAGTGCCGCGATGCCCGCGTAGAACGCGTGACTGATGACGCGCACCGGGCCGAATCGCCACTCGCGCCACGAGTTGGCGACCCGCTCGCCGGCCCGCAGCGCGCCCGCCCACCACCGGCGCCAATGGAACACGCCCACGCTGAACGCCACGCCCGCGCCCACGTCGAGCACCGAGTGCATCCCGGTCGTCCAGCACGAGGTGAGAGCCGCCACGCCCCACGCCCACGCCGCCCATCGCCAGCGGGGGAACCGGGCGGCGAACGTTCGCGCCGCCATGAGACTCCAGAAGACGTGGAAGCTCGGCAGCGCGGCACGTCCGGCAAGGCCGTCGGCTCGCTCCCACGCGTGCAATGTGGCGAAGAGCGCGCCCGAGTCGAACGCCCGAGGGGGCGTCGTCACCGGCAGCGCGACGTACAGCAGCGCGCCGCCCAGCGTGGCAATCCACGCCGTGAACGCGAAGTTGCGCAAGTCGTCACGCGTGCGGCACGCCAGGCATGCCGCGGGGGCCATCAGGTACACGCTCGCGTACAGAGGCTCGGTCCAGGTCCATACGGGCAGGTCCTGTTCGCCGCCGATCCACCCCGACCACGGACGCGGCACCGGAATGTGCCCGACGAACTCGTACACGACGAGCCACGGCAGGAACACGATGATGAGCGCGCCGGCGCGCTCCCGCCGGGATGCGTGCCCTTCGCCGGCCTGCGCCAGCGAAAGCCAGGGGCGGCCGGTCGGTTCGCCAAGGCGGGCTCGCGTCGCGTCGCGTTCGTATCCCAGGACGAGCGCGGCGCACCCGAGCGCCAACACCGGCGTGACCATCCACAGCCCCGCCGCCGAGCCGATCCAGATGGAGAGCCCCGCCCCCATGCAGGCCGCGCCGACGTAGACCGGATGGGAGAGCAACGCGAACACGCCGGTCGTCACACGCCGACGCGGCGGGAACGCGTTCATCGGCAGGCCGCCGCCGCGGCGCCACAGCGCCCACCAGCCGCCGAGCACCAGAACCACGCCGAGGCCGCCCAGCGCCGCTCCGACGGGCGATGACCGCCAGGCGGGCAAGCCCACGACGGGCTCGAGGCGCACCGCCCACCACGCCAGCGCCAACGGCAGCAGGACGCAGAAGGCCGCGCCGTAGAGCGCACGTCCGATCACGCCATGTCCTCCTCGACATGGGGGAACGTGACGAGCTCGTGGATCGCCCAGCCGGAGTCGTATCCGGCCGGGCTCTCAAGCCGGGCGCGGGCGAGGAACTTGGTCTCGCGGGCGTTGAGGAACGAGGCGGGGACGAGCGGACGCACGAGGGTCGCGAGCGAGCCGAGCGTGTCGCCCAACGGCGCGTCGTGCAGGGTGCGCTCCGGCTCGAGCCGAAGGCGGGCGATGTCGCGGGCGACCTCGGTCTCGGTGACGTGCCCGGATCGGTGCAGGGCGTGCTCGGTGGCGATCCAGGTGCGCCGCTCGCCGCCGGGGCCGTGGCGCCAGTCGATCCACGTGAGCCAGGCGCGCCGGCCGATGAAGCGGCCCCAGCGCAGCTCGCGGAAGCGGAACCGCCACGGCGGGACGCTCATGGTGAGGCGTTCGACGTAGCCCGTGCCGCGGATATGGGTGTTGCCGATGCGGATCTCGGCGTCGGCGGCGGGGACGACGGCCTCCCAGTCGATCGTGCCGTCGGGCCCGTCGTCCAGGCGTGCCCGCGCCGGCTCACCTCGGCGCGCCCACAGGCCGCTGATCGAGCCGACGCGGTACTCGGCTCCGGCGGCGTCAACGCGCGGCTCGGCGCCGCGAGTCACGAGCCGTATCGACCGGGTCGGCGCGTCGCGCGGCGCCAGCAGCGCCGAGCGGTAGCGGATGCGCACCGCGCCGATCGAGATCCGGGCGTGGTAGAGGATCGCGGCGTCGCCCTCGGGCGAGACCACATCCATGTACCACTTCTCGAGGAACACGCGGCGGGCACGCATGCTAGTGAATACTAGCATGCGAGGGACCGGTTGCAGATTCCGTCCAAAAGGGCGACCCGGCGGACACGAGCTCCGCCGGGGCACCCCACGAATTCTTGTTGGCTCTTCGTTGAGGCAACACGCCCGAGCGTCCGGACGCTCGGGCATGTCACCGGGAGGAGTGAGCCGGTTAGTTCTTCACTTCATACTGCGCATCGATCACGTCGTCGCCGCCCTTGCTG
>Ga0163153_10004274_pt1 | contig 18113 bp, 12 predicted proteins | sample OliLakLV19MP6IB1_FD_148629 | JGI IMG/M metagenome (GOLD analysis project Ga0163153, IMG submission 148629) | Freshwater microbial mat bacterial communities from Lake Vanda, McMurdo Dry Valleys, Antarctica - Oligotrophic Lake LV.19.MP6.IB-1 | ecosystem: Environmental > Aquatic > Freshwater >... | reverse complement strand
TGTTAACGGTTCGTTGTTTTTTTTTTGTTGTTTCCTTTCCTAATGTGAAACTGATTATTGTTGTTATTGTTTTTCAATTGTTGATATATTATTTTTCACGCCCTTAATTAAAAGCCATAGAGTTATTGAAATTTCCCCTATTGCTACTAATAAAAGCGTAGGTTGGTTCACAAAAGCACTGTAACTGGGAAAAAGTATAGAAACAAAACTGGCATGCATATAAACAATACCCGCTATGATGAGCAATATCCCAATTAGGCGAGGAATAAAACCTGACTTATAAACCAAAAGAGCCAGTGGTATAAGCCAAAGTCCCCAGAATAATTCTAATCCTATCATTCCGTATTCGTTAATTTTAAGAAACAGCATAGCCAAATCGTGCCTCTGACTAAGTTCGAATGTTTCAAATATTTCCCTCTTAAAAATCATGAGTGAAGTTATATTGAATGCCTCCATGAAAAAAACAGCAGGAATTTGCACAATCACTAATGCTACCATAAGTTTAGCCCTATGTTCGTTAACTTGTTTTAATAATCTGTACAGAGCCAATACCAAAAACACAAAAATGATATTGCTGATAAAATCACTAATTATGCCTGTTCGAAATAAAAATTCATTGGAAAGTATATTATTGGCAACTTTAGCAGCATCGCCCTTTACAATAATTTTTGAAGATAAATACATAATATTATAAACACCTGTTATTATCAATAGAAGATACAGGAAGCCGGCAAGTCTTGCTGTTTTTTTGAGTGAAGTTATTGTTTCATTCATGTCTCTTAAATTTATTGCGGTGTGTATTTATAAATGTTTGAAAATGATTTCTCAAAATATCACTGCAACTATGAATAATGAAAAAATCAATATTCTGTAAGCGGGGTTTTACTTTGGCTACTTTATTTTTTTGCTCATATTGGAAAAGAAATCCCAACACTCAGGCTCAAGGATGATGCCCTTGATGAAAAATCCATTCTTGCTTCCGCAGTATTTAATGTTTTACTGCCATGATTGCCAAATGCCTTCAGGTATTGAATGCCAATGTAAAACTTCTTAGCATGGCCTTTACTGAATTCAAAACCCCATCCATAAAGAAATGCAAGATTCCAGTTGCCGGCGTTATAAGGATAGGTTTCCTTTGCACCATCCACAGTTTTGTCAAAATTCCTTTTTACAGATGGTATGCAGGCCAGTCCAATTTGTTCCATGTAACGTATAGTCAGTATTTCATTTTTGGCCTTGTCTCCCGGCTTTGCAGGACTTGCCTTTGATTTCGATGAAGAAGAACTACACGAAAATTTTGAATCAAACTGATAACCTCCTTCTATTTGCAGCTGTGTTACTGAGGGATGAAGAATAATTGTTGATACCCTCTTTTGGGTTGCTGAAACTAAAAGCTACTACCTTGTTGCTGGTAGAAATACCGCCAAATTCGCTGTTGCCTTTTTTAAACTGATAATCGAGCCTGATGTCCAACTGCGGAATAAATTGCTTTGATAACGGTTTGAAAAAACTACCGTCATTGATATTTAGACGGGTTCTTGCATTTTCAAAACCAATATGGGGAGTAATGGTGAGTTGCGAGTAGGTTGCCTGAACTATTAATATCAGACAGAGCACAACTAATTCTAAATATTTCATGCGTATATTTTTTATTAAAGAATAAGGCCACATGTTATTCGCCATAATTTAATTTTTATAATAGCGGATTATAGAATCAAAAATGCTTTCTTTCTGAGTTACTGGTATTTTATTGGTTTATATCCTTTCCTGCTTTCAATTTCTCAATATTTGCAATAACCTTTGTTTTAACCTGTTGACCTGTGGCCTGAACTAAGGCTTTATTTGCAAAATCTAACGCTTTCTTAAAATCAGCTTTAGCGGAGTAAGCATAAGATAATCCGTTGTTAACAGCATACACATCGCCGAATTTGGCTTTCGCTCCCAACATCACTTCCAAAGCCCTATCGCTTCTTTTTTGTGTAATCATTGTTCTTCCATAATTGATATACTGATTTATAGCTGCAATGGTTAATCCTTCATTCATAACTGAATCGGCCTGGGGCAAGCGGTTCAGTTTTTCATTACCGGTTGCAAGGTTGGTATAAGCGTCAAAACCCGACTGTCCAAAAGGCTTACCGGTAACAGCACTTTGAGCCCAGCCCAATGCTTCTTCCATATTAATATTTTTATCAAAGCAATATGTGGAAGCCTGAAGCCGGTTAGCGCTGATAAAACCTTTAATACCAGTAAATTCAGCCCTCATCCTGGCCAGTACAATATTGTCAACATCTACTTCCACTTTAAATGGCACAGACATCTTTTCCCACTGCATAGCGATGACACAACTTTTCTCAGTCTGTTCAACAAATTCATACTTCAGCCTTTCAACACTTTTCTCCAAGGCTACAGGCTTTACATTTATTCTTAGAACATCTTCTTCTGACCTATAATAGAAACTGCCCCAGGCATCTGATTGCTTAGAAAAGATCAGCGTAACATTATCAGCTCCCATTGCCATAAAAAGGACATAAGTGCCTACTTTCAGGTCTTTGCCTTCAACCTTTACATCATGTTCAAAACTGATAACGGTTGCTTCATTGGCGCCGGCCCTCCAAGGGCTGGTCATTCCATTGGTAATAAAACTAAAAGTGCCGAAGCCATTTGTTACCACCCCTCCCCATATTTTCTCTTCACGGCCTTTAACCCCTGGTCTTGAATATTTAATTGTAATACTGGTGATGCCCACTTCTTCTGAAATAGTTGCTCTTGGATTAAACCCAACTGGTGGCAAATCCATTTGAGCTGTTGCAACGAATACAGAAAGAGTTGTTACCAGGGAAAGAATAGTTTGTTTCATGATTTAGGTTTATTGATTTACTATTTGCATTTTGATACTTATACATAGTATTCTTATGCAAGAGTATCAAAATAAATAAACACTAAAAGCTAACATCTCAACAAACGGAGGATTATGGTAAACGGACTACTATTATTTGTCAACCACTGAAATAATATGGGTAGATAAAATGGAGTAGATATATTTAAGGATATTGCATAAATCTTTTTGCCAGATTTTCAGGTTAGTGGTTTATTTATTAAAGCCATCATCTTCAGATTATATTACAGGTGAACCATTATTCCGCTCTGCCTATCCTGGGCCCGCAAGTGTAGACCTGGGTCAATATCCACCTACACATGAGATTTAATATTTTCAGTTTGATTTCGGCTTGTCCGGAATCTGATATAATTCGCTGCTGTAAAAGTAAAGGTAAATAATACATTTCCTGCAGGTTAGAAAATACATTGTGTTTAAATTTATGCTCCTGTTGAAATATACCCAGTTTATTGGGATGATTTTCGATAGAAAAACTTATAAAATGCAATTTTAGGGTTTATGGTTTGGTAAATTTTAGTTAAGCTGAGAAACCACTTTTATTGTGGTCAAAAATGAATGAATTTATCGTTGTAGCAATGCTGACAGCATGTTTTTTGCATGTTGGCACGGAGAGTTGACGTGCATTCAAAAGTTCCAAAAAGGAACAGGGTTGTGCGAAGCAGGTAATTTTTACCTCGGATCAGCAATCCGATATAATTCGTTCCTGTAAAACTAAAGACTAAATTTACCTGGATCTTAGAAAATATTGTGTGTAAATTAATGCTATTGTCGAATTAAATCAAGGGTGAAAGATTGGTTTTCAAGGGTCAGTCCTGTAGGCAGGCTGATGTTACGGTCGCCTGAAAAGGGCTCCCAGTTTTATCCTACAATTCATTGTATGAAAAATCAAACGTATTGGTAAACAGCGTTTGGGGTCGGGCTCGTAGCGGCGACTTTAGTCGCTCAATGACTTCAGTCATTATATGGAAATTCAATTATCAACAATCCAGCGATGTCTCCTACCGCATATAAATTCTAATTTAGGTGTACATATTCACGTAGGCAAAGCATTTGAATTCTGGTTGGTCCCGCTGGTCAAGTCGTGTCAGGTTACACAGAAATTCTTCTTTAGGGTCCTCATTTTTTTTGCAACTCAAACAAAGTTGAGGTTTCGGATACAAGTCGGGATTTATTTCAGTCCCGTCATCGTCAAAATAGGTTGGGCTGTTTCTCATTGTGGTTGTTTTTTTAATGGTAGAAAATTAGGTGTATTTGTGAAATATTGCTATAAATAGTATTTATCATCAGTAATTGTCCATAGTTGGATTGTCAATAGTAAAATGTTCAAGCCCAATCTCAGTTGTACCTGATCTCAATAGGTGTTTCAGTAAGACGGTTTGTCAGTTCTTTGGCTTTGTTCACCTGTGAACTCATTTTGTAGTTTTTTTTACCGACAGCTTCAAATAAACTCCTGACATCTCTTGACCATATCCGGTAGGTTAACCACAAAATGCTATATAGCCCTAATTTTGTTACAAATATATGTAAAAATATGCCTAATTATGTTACAAGTATATAATAATTATACCCTAAATTTGTTACATGTTTGGACGAGATCTGATAGCTGATTTAAAGAGATGGAAAGTAAAATATAACCGTAAACCTCTCATTATCAGTGGCGCCAGGCAAGTAGGTAAAACTACGGTAGTTAAACAGTTTTCAAAGGAATTCGTCCAATTTATTTATCTCAACCTGGAATTGCCTGAAGACAGGAAACCTTTTGAGCAGTTTTCAGATTTTGATACGTTGGTCCGGGCAATTTTTTTTCTAAAAAACAAATCCCTGGTTTCAAAAACCGATACGTTGATCTTTATTGATGAGATCCAGGAAACGCCTGAAGCAATACACCAATTGAGATATTTTTTTGAATTTGCTCCGGACATTCCCGTTATTGCCGCGGGTTCGATGTTAGAGAGTTTGTTTGATCCTCAGATCAGTTTTCCTGTTGGTCGGGTGGAATATCTGGTGATCCAGCCTGTTTCTTTTCCTGAATTTCTGGGAGCTTTAGGTGAAACCAATGCGTCGGAGCAAGTCCACAAGGTACCCATTGATGAATTTGCTCATGATAAATTAATGAAATTGTTTCACACCTATGGTCTGATAGGTGGAATGCCGGAGATTGTTGCGCACTATGCGGAATTTCGCGATCTCACTTCGCTCTCCACGATTTATGAATCACTGCTTGTTTCTTATATGGATGATGTGGAGAAATATGCTCACCGGGATAGTCAAATAAACTATATCCGTCATGTTATCCGGGCAAGTTTTGCGGAAGCAGGCAAACGAATCAAATTTCAGAATTTTGGAAAATCATCTTATAAGTCCAGGGAGATGGGTGAAGCCTTACGAACCCTGGAAAAGGCCTTGCTTATTCATTTGATTTATCCGCAGACCAGTCCGCTTTTACCCTTACTCCCGGATATGAGTAAGTCCCCCCGATTACAGGTATTGGATACGGGCATGTTGAATTATTTTCTCGGACTTCAGCGCGAAATCATTGGCACAGCAGATCTGAATAGTATTTACCAGGGCACCCTGATAGAACATTTAGTGGGTCAGGAATTGCTGGCTCTGCAATCTAATGCCTTACATGGACTTGCTTTTTGGGTCAAAGAAAAAACAACTTCAAACGCGGAAGTGGATTACCTCTTTCGGTATAAAGAAATACTGGTCCCGATTGAGGTAAAAGCAGGAGCCACCGGGACTTTACGGTCTTTGGCAATGTTTATGGACGTGGCTCCGCATCATATTGCAATCCGGTTTTATTCCGGAAAATTGCACTTGACCAAGGTGACCACGGCCGGTGGTAAAACATTTTATTTACTTAGTTTACCATATTATCTGGTGTCTCAGGTATCGAAATATATAGGTTGGTTGGAGGAGCAATTACTGAGCCCTGAATAAAAACGACCTGTGACATATTGCTTCAGTAATTTTGCGGAGATGAAATCTAACCAACCAAGAGCAAACCTTCTGAAGGTTAACAAATCTGAATATATCATTGACATGTATGAAAATGAATACCTGTATTTATCACAACACAAATCATTCAGGGGACCAGACTTCGAAAACAATGGAATTATGGATCCAAGAGAGCAGAATGTTACAACTTTTCATGGCAAGAACGTAACGATTACTGGTAAGGATGGTAAGTCTTTAATACCTAATAACTTGGTTTTTCTGAACGGAGAACTAAATGAATCAATAGATGATGAGCAAACCTTAATTTGCCCATTTTACTACTTAGAGAACGATCTGGATGAACCTACTAAATTATATCAAGAACAGTTTTATAAACCACAAAACCATATGTTTGTAATTTTTGATCTTATTGAATTTCGAGATAAGTTTCGCGAATCCATGGACCGGTTGAATCTCGGGTATTTAAATAAACCGGTTGAATACTATGAACCTAAAACCTGGAATGGATCCAGGGACAGTCTAGATGTTCACCATAAGGATATTGCATTTTCGTTTCAATGTGAATTTCGGATTGCTGTTAGACCACTGAATTATGGTGAGCCAGGATTACCTCCATTATTGCCTATGAAAGTTCCTCTTCCTGGGTTGCGAAAAATTAGTTACATCAAGAGAATTTATCCTTTGCACCAATAGGTTTTAATCCATGAAACTAATTTGGTGAGTAATTCTAATGACCATTATATCCCCTGTCATCACTCTTTCCCATGGGAATATTAGTAACCACCCGCGTATTCCCGTTCATATTCCTCCCACATTTGCCGCTTAGTCATATGAGAATGCAGAAGTTCAGCTCGAAGCTTTTCCCGCCGCAGTTAAAGTCCTGCTGCCTGTAGTTCTCAGTTCGCAGCGGCAGGCGTAAAAGATGTTTAACACGGAGGTTTTCCCTGTTTAATGCCTCCTCCAGATCGATTTCCCTGGATTTTAATTGTAGGTAAATATCCTTTTACGGTATTATGTGAAATTCCTGTTTCCCTGACGATGCCTTGGATGGAATGTCCCTGGGCGAACAAGAGTAGAATTTGTTTGAGTTGACTCATAAGAATTGGGTTGGCTGACATGTTTTGTGCTTTGATTTTCTGCAAAATCACGCACCACATAACCACAATCCAAATCCTTATTAAAACAGGGGGGTCTACCACCAAAAAGCGGGAGCCGGAATAATTAAAATTAGAGGGGCCTATATTCCCGAATATCCCATTTTGAGGGGAGTCAGTCCCGCAGTTGCGGTACCCGATATTAAAAATTACCCCAGGGGGGTCATTCCGAAAAAAAGGCGGGACGGAATGGGGGGTCAATATGCCCCGGAATATACATTTTTCAAGTAGTTGAATAATAGTCCGGATCTGCTGCATTGATATCACTTTATTGGCCATGCTTTTTGTTACAAAGCAAAGCAGTTAAAAAATGCAATCAACAAATCCTCTCAAAAGTGGTAAACTTTGTGCCGTATTGTCAGGTCCTAAGCCCTAAAAGTGGTAAACTTTGTACTGAAATAAACCAACCTACGTAAGCTTAGGTGGTAAACTTTGGACTGAAACACTGGTAAACTATGCACTGAAATATGTGGTAAAGTATGGGCCGTAATATCCAGAATTAGAACAGACACGGGAACAATTAATTGATAACATTCATAAAACAATGACCTATGATGAACGACATTTGTTACTGTCTTTCAAAGAGAAGAATCCTAAATGGGATTTACTTGGATTACCCAACATTGAAGAAGTAACCCAACTCCCTTCTGTGCAATGGAAATTGCTAAACCTTTCCAGAAGGGATAAATCCAAACATCAAAAGGCTGCAAAGAAGTTGAAGGTGGTTCTCTTTCCCTGATTAAAATTGGTCATGAGTATTAAATGGACTAGGATTTTTACGCAAGCAAGATTTAGTCCATATTGCACTTCCACCAGAATTAAATTGCAGTAATTCTTTTGACGGATATTATACCTTACGCTAATTTAATTCTAACATCATAGACAAAATCTCTCGATTCAAGTATTTTAAAACTTTTACTATTAGGATGGAGAGAGTTTTATAAAATTAAATTCTTGGATAATTACGGATGATGGAACTTTGGGCTAAATCTTATTTTGAGGTGCTAAGCAAAATAAACCTGGCATCTATAGAAGAAACCGATTACCGATATATAAATATGCTCAATAAATAGTTTAATTTAAATGCATAGTCTGCCATTGAATTGTATTTGGCAACCATATATTTTATTCATTTAAAAGCCAAATACTTTAAGTTTCCCTTGATTTATTCCTAGAATAATAGAATTATTTTTATCATTATTTAAAATGCACATGCTTCTTATAGCTTCCCTTATTTTTAAGCCAGAATATATTGGTAGGAATCCCATTTTATTATCACCTTTTAACAATACCCCTTTATTAGAATCCATTCTTCCAAGCTGTACCATATATTCATAAAAGTTACCACAAAGCAATAGGTCTTTTACTCCATCATGAGTAAAATCTTCAGACAAAATAGACATTATAGGGGCTACTTGAGCTTCCATTGGTAAATCAATCGGCAGCCAGTCATTTTTATCGTTTTGAAAGATCATTGATTTTAAAGTAAATGCCTTTAACTCAATAGTTAATGTAAAAGCGGTAGAGCTTAAAATTTCGTGAATATTTGCATGGGCATAGTCATGATAGGAAAGAAATTTTTTACGAAGACTTACCACTTGAGAAAATAAATCATCTTTTGCTGGAAAAGGATACTGAATACCATTTTCATAAATACAAAGTATAGGTGCTATCTTTCCATTCTTATCAAATTCCCCTCCTATTAAACAAAGAGGGTGATCAGTACTAGCTTTTAATTGAGAATTCAAGCCCAAATTGCCGGCTATGATATCTAATTTGCCATCATCATTAAGATCTGCAACCTCCAGGGTATTCCATAACCCTTCAGTATTAGTCAGGCCACGGAAGTCAGTTTTTTGTAAAACTCCATTTTTATTTTCAAGAATAGATATGGGCATAAATTCTCCGCAAATCGCAATATCTGGATCACCATCATTGTCAAAGTCAAGTATTTTGGCATCGGTAACCATTCCAAATTTTTCAAGGAAAGGAGCTCTGATTTTCGTTTCATCAACAAAATTGCCTTTTCCATCATTAATTAAAATATAGCTATCCGGCAGGTTGGGATATTTTCCATTTGCTAACCGCGATCCTAAAAACAAATCAAGATCATGATCACCATCTAAATCGATTGGACAAACTACAGAACCATTAGATAATAATTTAATCATGCTTGGATTTTTTGAAAAAATTCCGGTGCCATTATTATAAAACAGTAAATCATAAAGAGCGGTGTCTTGTGGGTTTATCTCGCTGCCTCCTGTGACAACGTATAGATCCTGGTCACCATCATTGTCAGCATCAAAGAAAATTGAATTTGTAGTTTCATATTCGTGATTATTTCGAAGGAGAGGATTCTCCAGTATTTTAAAGGAGTGATTTTTTGTCCCAATAAAAATAATGTCATGCTGATTTTTTGCTCCTCCAATAAAAATATCATCGATTCCATCTTTGTTTATATCTGCCTTGGAAATATGAGGACCTTGTGTAGAGTACATTTGATACATTAAAGGATTAGATTTGAAGTCGTCATATTCATTTTCAACATGATGGTAATTTATTTGATCATCCAAAGGGTAAAAAGGAGCGTTTTCTACGACTAATTGCTGGTTGTAAAATTCAGACTTTTTAGCAATTTCAAAAAAGCTGTTTATAGGAACATCGATCAATTTTTGTACTTCATTAAAATTCCATTTAATTAATATAGAATCTATTTTTTTTGATTGGCCTAAACCGAAATAGGCTAAAGGGGGAACTGAGGATTGAAAACCTTTGGTGGTCTGAATAATTTTTTCTTGCATTCCTTCGGTGGTGAATAATTGTATGGAGGCTCCAAGGCCAAAATGATTAGTCCTTGAACCGTCTAATTTTATAGTAAGGTAATTCTTATCATTTTTATCATTTGAATGGTTTTTGAAAAGTGAAGCAGGCTCATTAATATTATTTACAACTAAATCAAGGTCGCCGTCATTATCTAAATCGGCATAGGCAGCACCATTACTTAATGAAGGACGAGCGATTCCCCAATTACTACTTACATTTTCAAAGGAATGGCCGTTCAAGTTTTTATAGAAATAATTCGATGAGCGAATAGCCGGTATTTGATTAATCATTTCTGTAAGTGAAATGGAATCATGAGATTGATTTTTTATTCGAAGGTCGGCAGCGTATGCCAAAAAATCCATATTTGTATAATCAGATTTGTAGCCATTGGTTATAAAAATATCATTCCAGCCATCCATGTCAAAATCTGCTATCAAAGGACACCAGCTCCAATCGGTGTTTGAAATTCCTACCAGCTGTCCCATCTCAATAAAAGTGCCATCACCCTGATTGACTTGAAGCATATTTCGCATGAATTGAAAATGAAACCCACTTTGATGCAGAAGCTGCACTTTTTGATAGTTATCAGATCCGGATGTTACTTTTTTACGGGCATGGTTTTCAGGAAGCATGTCTAATGAAATGATATCCATTTTGCCATCATTATTGATATCACCTACATCATTACCCATTGAAAATAGAGAAGTATAATTGAGACACTCCCTTACAGATTCTGTAAACCCTCCTTTTTGATTATTAATATACAAATAATCTTCTTCGTTATAATCGTTGCTTACATAGATGTCGGGCCAGAGATCTCCATTGAAATCGGCAACACTAACTCCCAATCCAAATCCGAGGACATTTGATTTCAATTCTGCAGCTTTAGATACATCTATAAATTTTCCAACATAACCGCCTGATATTGGAACTAAATCATTTCTATATAACCTATCGCCAAAGCCATCTATTTTCTGATTTTTTAATGCTCTGATATTCTTATCAAATCCAGCGTACGCCTGGACGCTATGATTAAGCAAGTATAGATCTAAATCACCATCTTGATCATAGTCTATCCACGCAGCTTGCGTGCTATAACCATCGTCATCTAATCCATATAACATTCCTAGCTCAGTGAATGTCATATCATGATTATTTATAAATAATAAATTTTTACGACGATCTGCTAAAGCCGCAGCAGACCTGCAAACATATATATCTAACCAACCGTCATTGTTGACATCGGCCATTGTTACTCCGGTATTCCATAATCCTGATGCTTCAACTCCAGCCTTCTCTGCCATGTTTTCAAATTTCAGATTGCCTTTATTTAAATATAAGTGACTTGATTTCATATTGGCAGTAAGATATATGTCTTGAAGCCCATCATTATTAATGTCTCCTATGGCCACCCCTCCGCCGTTATAGAAATAGCTATATGTTAAAACGTTAAATTCCGGGCTTTCCTTCAACGTATTTTTAAAATTTATTCCACTTGAATTTGGGGAAACTAAAGAAAATAATGCATTTGCATTTTTATGGCAAGATGATAAAGTTATCAAGAAAAGAACTAAATATATTCTCATGAAATAAAAAAAAAGACCGTACAAAAATCTAAATTTCTGTACGGCGAGGAATATCAATTTAGTACAAGGCTATTTTTTGTCCCACCACAATTTTGTAGTTCCTTTATCAGGGCCACCTAATAATTTGTTTACGGCATCATTTACTGCAACGGCATTAGTAGTATACTCACTTACCGTGTAAGTCACCCTCCTGGGAATTGAGGTTACAGGTATTGCTGGATCATCCGTATTCAATCGAGGGTAAAGAATCGGATACCCTGTTCGACGACGCTCAGCCCACGCCTCCCAACTATTGGGATAGAGTGCGATCCATTTTTGAGTTATTATTTGCTCTAATTGTTGCTCTATACTTCCACCAGTATTAAATGCAACAGGTACTTTTGATACGGCAGGTGTGCTGGCATTAATTGCTGCAGGGGTATTCGTACTGGATGTATATTCACCTCCAGAAAGATCTGCGTTGGTCAAACCATTTTGAGCCATTGATTGCCGAATTCCTTCGTCATAAAAAGATTTAGCAGTGCCAGCACCCATATTCCAGCCTACCAGGGCACCTTCTGATCTGAGGAAGTAAACTTCAGAAGATTTAATTAATGGCCAATTTGGGCCAGCAGTTTCTGCTGTGGTATAGATAGAAGCCATATCTGAAGACAGATTGTTAAAATCTATGCCTTGTTTTGCCTCCTTTGTTTGTCCATTTCGCATCCCTTCCCAAGGAAAAGAAAGTCCTGCAGGATCATCCATTGCGTCAGGCTTTTTTGCAGGTGCAAAATACTGCCCTATCCGGGGATCTTTATATCCTTTCAGAATACTCTCCATATCGGCACTCATCCTGAATTCACCCCATTGGGTAATAGTGGTATATCCATTTCTCCAGTTATTACTTGTTTTTACATAACCATCATCTGCCACAACCTCTATCACACCGTCAATAATTGATTTTTCGGCATTAGCTTTCGCAAGAGTGGGATTAGCATATCTTACTCTCATAGCAAGTCTTAATCTTAGACTAGTTGCAAACTTTAACCATCTGTTGACATTACCTCCATACACTACATCATTTATGCCTAAAATGATTGAAGTTTTACCAGCATTACTTTTTAAAACGGTTATAGCTTCGTCAAGGGTCTTAAAAAAGTCATCATAAATTTTGTCCTGTGCATCGAAAGGCACAGATTTGGCGCCATTTCCAAAACTTGAATAGGGTATAGGGCCCCAATAGTCAGTGATCCTATGGTAAGCAAAAACTCTCCAAACTTTGAATATTGCATTCTCAACCACTAATCCATTTTCTTTGGAATAATCCTCTACATATTTGATTTGGGGAGCAGCATCGCGATAAAAATCTAAATAAGCCCCATTCAACCAGCCTCCTACAAGAATGAACTTGTCAGAATCGAAATTAGGAGCAGTAGTTGCCATGTAATTGGAATATACATCTGCAAATAAAGAATGAGCTAATTGGAAGGGTCCTCTATCGTTTACACCAATGTGTACAGGGGTGTAAAGTGCAGCAGCAGCTACCAAACCGAAAGACCCCTGATCTAATTTATCTACTGTTAGATTTTTTGGATCAGTATTAATATCATCAAATTTATCTGTACATGCCGATATCAAGATAAAAATCGGCAAAAACAATAATAATAATTTTTTCATTTTCATTCTATTAAAATAGTTAAATAAAATAATTTTAAAAGTCAAAACTTAAAGAAATGCCAAATGATCGTGTTGTTGGAAGCGAAAAGGCTTCTTGACCATCAACGTTATTACCAGTACCTACGGTGGCCTCTGGATCTACATATTTTGCTTTATTACTTAAGAAAAATAAATTTCTACCCACCAAAGATACCCTCGTTTTATACTTTGGCAGACGATAGCCTAACACAAATTCTCTCAATCTTATATTGGAAGCATCTCTTACAAATGCTTCACCTGTGGGGGCATTCCTTCCCCCTACTAAGTTCCAAAATTTTTCTGCGGATGCTTTTATAGTATTGGGTGAACCATCCTGTAATACAGCCACCTCATTTGTAAACACATCTTTTCCAAATACCAATCCTCCATCTCTTCCAGGTAAAGTATATTCTAAAAATCCATCACCTGCTAAAATGGCTTCACTAAATGCAGTGATAGTACCTCCTTGTCTGATATCGACTAAGAAACTAAGATTCAAGTTTTTATAGGTAAAGGCATTATTAATTCCTCCCAACCAATCGGGATTAAAATTTGCTATCGGTACATTTTTACCTGAGGTAATCAGGGGTAATCCATTAGATCCCACAATTACCCTTCCTTGAGCATCTCTTTGAAACCCTCTTGATTGTACATCACCATATGGTTCCCCTTTTCTCAACACAAAGTCACTTATGAAACCGGTTGGTCCGCCTCTATTAAGTTCATTTAATCCTTCCGCAAGGTCTAAAATCTTACTATTGTTCTTGGCAAAATTGAAGTTGACATCCCAGGTAAAATCATTATTTGAAATAGGAGTTGCCCCTAATACAATTTCCACCCCTTTATTCTGAACATCAGCACCATTCAAGAAACGGGAATTGATACCAGAAGCAACAGGTACAGAAATTGCAAAAAGTTGATCAAAAGTGTTTGTTTTGTAATAGGTTAAGTCCAGTCTCAAATTATTATTTAAAAATCTTGCATCAAGACCAAATTCTATAGAGCGAGTGGTCTCGGGAAGCAAATCTGCATTAGGCAAAACAGAATTTAAGCTCACCGTTCCATTGAAAACGATGGCTCTTCTAGATAGTTGATAGGGGTCGGTGTCGCTTCCTACTTCGGCCCATGATCCTCTCAGTTTTAAAAATGAAACATAGTTGGGTAAATCTACCAAATCACTTAATACAGCTGAGAGCCCAAAGGAAGGATAAAAATAGGACCGGTTTGCCGCAGGCAACGTTGAACTCCAGTCATTCCTGCCTGAAAATTCAAGATAAATACTATTATAAAATCCTAATGAACCAAACCCATATAATGATTGAACTTCTTTATTACTAAAGCCTTCGCTTGGTCTTGGATCAGCAGTATTACCTAAGGCAAATATATTTTCTATATTAAAGTTTACGCCTGAACCAGCAACCTGATCAAATAATGAGTTTCTAACATTACCTCCACCATTTAAATCAAGGCTTATTTTATTGGTAATTGCTCTATTATAGTTCAATAAGAAGTCAGTATTCCATTCATAACCATAATTGAAGTTTTTTGAATAGGAGCCACCCTGTGCTACGGTATAGGAGTCGGTCTTTCTCCTAAAGTCAGTAAAATTATTAACTCTATCAATGGCTGATCTACCCATTAAAGATAAACCTTTAGCAATTTCATATTTTAATGATACCAAGCCTGAAACTCGCTCTCTCAAACTGGGCTGTAAAATATTATTTATGGTCCAATATGGATTGCCTCCACCATTGAATCTTGGACTCCAATAGTGCTGTCGATTTTGGCCTGAACTATTTATAAACTCATATTCCTGAATGTCTTGAGTACGAATGTTGCGTGGTAAAATGTATAAGTAGCGAAGCGGGTTGTCAAAGTTTTCCCCTTGAGAAAGTATATTCGAAAAGTCATCCCTAATATAATTCACCTTTACATCGGCTGCCAGTTTTGGCAATATTTTTGTATTCACTCTCAAGCCTAGATTGTGACTATTTAATTTGTTATTAGGGATGATGCCAGCTGCATCCGTATAAGTATAGGATAGATATGTATTGGTATTTTCACTCTTAATATTTACACCTAGATTTGTAGCCAGGGTATGACCCACATTGAAAAAATCTGTAATGTTATTTGGCTGGGGATTTAAAGCATAGGTCTTTCCAAAATCAGGATGATTGGGATCGTTTGTCCAATGAGCAACTTGTTGTCCAGTCATTTTTGGTCCCCAGGAAGTGGTGGCAGCTGGAGCATAATTACCTGCAGATCCTTGACCATAATCATTTTGAAATTTAAGTAAATGTAAAGGTGACTCTGCTTGAAAGTTTATTCCTAATGAAGTAGTAACACCATTTTTAGCACCTTTCCCAGACTTGGTAGTTACCACAATAGCACCATTATTTGCACGGCTGCCATACAATGCAGCTGCATTGGCTCCTTTCAAAATTGAAATATCTTCTATATCATCCGGGCTAAGGTTTCGTATATCTCCATTCATGACTATACCATCGACGATATACAAAGGTTGGCTACTGCCACTTATTGATCGATTGCCTCTTAGCAATACTTTAGAGCCTCCACCAACTCCCTCTCCTGAGGAAGTAACAGAAAGGCCCGCTACTTTACCTGATAAAGTATTAAGGATATTACCAGAACGAGCTTGCTTCATTTCTAGTGAGCTTACACTTTGGGCTGAGTAGGAAAGAGATTTCTTCTCCCGGCTAATTCCAAGAGATGTTACAATTAACTCATCCAATAAAGTACCTGACTCTAAGCTAACATCCAAAATAGTTTGACCTTTGTAGTTGATTCTTTTATTACTGTAACCTACATATGAAAAAACTACGATCGCTGCATTCGAATTAATATTTAATTCATAATGCCCATCCACATCTGTTACGGTACCGTTTGAAGTACCTTCTTGCAATACGGAGACACCAAGCAATGGTTCTCCAGAATTTTGATCTGTTACTTTGCCACTAACAGATTGAGCTTCAATTACTAAGCTCAATACTAAGAGGGGTAAAATGTATAGATTCTTAAAGATCTTGTTTAAAGAATAAATCTTAACTGTAGTCATAACAATAACATTTTCTTGTTAGTGAATGTAATAAATTTTCATTATATACTAGGCTTTTTTGCCAAAAATTTTTTCCACTCCGGGATGAAAAGCAGTTAATCTATCCTCAGCACCTATCCAAATACTACCATCCCTGGCTTCAACAATTGTATTTCCAACATTTACACCAATACCGGAAAAGCCATCTTCATCTGTGTATGTTTTATAAATATGTTCGGATTCAGCTGAAGCAAAGGACTTATTAATTGGTGATAATTTGTCTTTCTCTAATTTGTTTAACCCAAAAGTTGTTCCAAACCAGATGTTTTCGCTTTTATCTTGCAGAATATTCTATACATTATTATTACTAAGTCCTTCCTTTTCAGTAAAAATAGTGAGTCTGATACCATCATATCTACTCACACCCCCACCTAAAGTTCCGAACCATATGTTACCGCTTTTATCTTCTATAATACTCCGTACGTCATTATGGCTAAGACCTTCCTTCATGGTAAAATGAGTAAATCTTTTGCCAGCGTCAGCAGACGCGTCATATTTACTTACTCCCCCGTTATAACCGCATAACCAAAGATTGCCATTTTTGTCTTCCAGGAGACTCATGGTATTATCAATGCTCAGGCCTTCTTTTTTGGTAAATTGAATAAACTCTTTACCAGTGAATTTACTCACCCCTCCGCTATCAGTACCAAACCATAGATTACCGTCTTTGTCGTCCAGGATACGCTTTACATCATTATTGCCCAGTCCTTCCGTTTCAGTAAAATATGTAAAATCTTTACCAGTGAATTTACATACTCCCCCAGAAGTGCCAAACCAAAGATTACCCTCTTTATCTTTCAGGATACTCCAGACATTATTATTGATTAGTCCTTCTTTTTCAGTAAAATGAGTAAAACTTTTGCCATCATATTTATTCACTCCACGGCCATTTGTACCGAACCAAAGGTTGCCGTTTTTTTCTTCCTGAACAGCCATCACCTTATTTTTGCTTAGCCCTTCCTTATCAGTATAATGGGTAAATCGTCTTCCACAATATTTACTTACCCCTCCTCCCCATGTACCGAACCAAAGATTTCTGTTTTTATCTTCCAGTTTACTTCCAACATGATTACTACTCAGCCCCTCCTTCTCTGTAAAATGGGTAAAACTTTTGCCATCATATTTATTTACGCCAGCCCCGGTACCGAACCAAAGATTTCTGGTTTTATCTTCCTGGATACTTAGAACAGAATTATTACTCAGTCCTTCCCTTGTGGTAAAATGAGTAAAACTTTTGCCATCATATTTATTTACGCCAGCCTCCGTACCGAACCAGAGATTTCTGTTTTTATCTTCCAGTATACTTTCTACATGATTACTACTCAGTCCTTCTTTTGTAGTAAAATGAGTAAAACTTTTGCCATCGTACTTATTTACTCCGTCACTCATGGTACTGAACCAAAAATTTCCATCTTTATCTTCCAGGATACTTAGAATATAATTATTACTCAGCCATTCATCCTTTATAAACTGGATGAAACTTTTGCCATCGTATTTAATCACCCCTTTAGTCCAGGTACCGAACCAAAGATTTCCCAATGATTATAGTCCCAAAGAACGGGATAAATTTACTTTCCTTTTTCTTAGGTACTCTCCGGTTAAATCTATTCGATGTGCATTAGATACTTTCCGGTCGAGGATCGTGTCTGCAATTCTGCAATGACATAACTGCAATCCATTATCCAGGAGTATTGTTTCAGATAGTGTCTTTTATGGTGCTGATCCATTCAAAAATGTTTGACAGATGTTTGACAGCTAAAATAAAAAACCATCTTAATCAATGACTTAGAGGGCAATTATACGGACCGGACGGGATGGCGAGGTCGGAAAAATAACCGACTCGCCATCGCGAGTTGCGAGACGCTACCTCGCGACTCGATCTTTGATCCTCCCAAGTATTACAG
>Ga0163153_10004273_pt1 | contig 18115 bp, 11 predicted proteins | sample OliLakLV19MP6IB1_FD_148629 | JGI IMG/M metagenome (GOLD analysis project Ga0163153, IMG submission 148629) | Freshwater microbial mat bacterial communities from Lake Vanda, McMurdo Dry Valleys, Antarctica - Oligotrophic Lake LV.19.MP6.IB-1 | ecosystem: Environmental > Aquatic > Freshwater >... | reverse complement strand
TCGTCCGTGATCATGTACCGCATGGCATCCGAGCCTCCAGGGTGCAATCGGAATTCCAATTCCGACCGCAAGTGTTTAACCTGAAGCAGACCGAATCGTCAACAGAGCCTAGCCCGTAGCGCAAGCGAGGGAGTGCGGACGCCGCCGGAGTGATTGAGACTAAACTCTCAACAACGTCGACAGGAAAGTACTGCTCCGATGTCGCTGAGGGCTCGATCCGAAAACGCCATGCAGCGTCAACTCTCCCTCGCTTGCGCTACGGGCTAGTGTTTTCGCCATCGGCAATTGCGATTAGCGCACGACGCTGGGCTTGCCGCCGCGCGGCGCTGTCTTGCCGGCGTTGGGACGTGCCGCGGCGCGGGGAGGCTCGGCGGCTGGTTGTTGGAGCGGTACCGGCACCAGTTGCCAGCCCGGCGGCGTGACCGGTTTGCTGAAGTCCTTTTGCAGGAATTGGAACTTCGGATTGATGACCGGCGTGCCGAAGACATGCACGGTGCGCGACTTGCCGTCTGGGTGATAAATCTGTAAGCCCAGCATCGTCAGCGACTCGGCGTCGAGAATGACTTGCGCGCGGCGATAATTCTGCGCGTCGGCCTGAAACTTCGGAGTTGCTTCGAGCAGCAGTTGGCCCGGTTGCGGCTTGACACCTGGTGGATCGATACGCAGCCAGTAGCGCGCCTTGAGCTTAGCGGCCTCGGTGCCGAACAAAAACGGCAGCGGTCCGTCTTCGATGCCTTTGCCCTGTAGTTGCGGCGGCAACTCGTGCGCTTCAACGCGCTTCTTGTCCGGATTGAAGAGAAAGATAGTCTTGCCGTCGGTCACCCAGTGGTCGACTTCGACGTCCTTGTCGTCGCGCGTTACATACAGCCCTTTATCGGGACGCTTGTATTTGATTTCGCCGGTGGTTTTGACCGCTACTGCCGCTTGATTGCCGGGTGCCTGGGGTGCGGCGGCGATGGCGTTTTGCCGGTATTCGAGGCGCGTAAAAGACACGGAAAACTGATCGATCTTCTTGCCTGCCGCTTCCCAGGCCTGGAGCAATTGATCCAACTGGGCTTCTTCTTGCGGCGATAACTGAAACGGCGCACGCGGCGCACCTGCCGGCACGTTGATATTGGGTCCCGGACGTTGGGCCGGAGCCTGGGCGGTGCGCGCCGCTGGTGCGGCTTGCCGCGTGGTATTCCGCTGCACGGGGACGCGCTGCGTTTGCGCGGCGAGGCCGTTCGTCAAACCGGCGACGAGCGCCAAACTCAGAGAGCCCGAAAGAATTCGTTGCATCGCCCGCCTCCATGCGTGGCAGATTGAAGCGTTACACGGCGGAGCGGCGCGCAACGGCCGCGCGCAGCATCCACCGGGGCGAGATTGTAGCGGCCGATGGTCGAAACGCCCAAGAGCGGTTTCGCGGTCTAGTTGGCGGGCTCGGTAAGCTGGCGAACTTCGCGCAAGATGCGGGTATGAATGGCGAAGAGGCCGCGCATGCGTTGCATGCCGAGGGCCTCAGCCAAGCCAAAGTGTTGGACCAGATCGCTCGGCGTGGCGAGGATTTCATCCGGCGCCGCGCCGTCGAAGGCGCTCACGAGGATGCCGACAAAGCCCTTCACGGTCGGAGCTTCCGGGGCGACGTCGGCGTGAATCCGCACCTGTCCGTCGGCCAGTTCGACCCATAAGAAGACCGGCGTTTGGCACTCTGGCACGCGGTGCAGGCCCGCGTCGCGCTCCGCGCGATACGTCTCCGGCAGCGCGGGCAGGCTCTCGGAAAAATCGAGCAGCATGATCAAACGCTCTCGCGGTTCGCAGTCGGCGAATTCGGCTTGAAGCCCGGCGAGCTTTTCTTGAACGGTAGGCATGAGGCAAAGTTGTAGGGACAAGATGAAATGGACGAGCGCGATGGTTGACTACTCGGCGCCTTCGTTCGTTGGCGCTTGGCCGAGAATTATCTGTTCAATGCGGCCCTCGCGTTCGATTTCCAGCGACAGCGGGAGCGTGGCGTTGCGGAGTAACTCGCCGCATTGCTCCGGACCATCGAAGGGCTGCTCGGCGATGGAGTAAACACGATCTCGCAGCTTCAGGCCAGCCTTGTCCGCGGGAGAACCGGGCACTACGCGCGTGAGGATCACGCTGTCTGGTTCTGCTTCATCGCCGCGCCAGGCCAGACCGAGGCGGACCGGGTTGCCGCGCAAGGCAATCGAAAGCGTGCGCGGTTCCGGTTCGTCGCCGCGACGCACCACGAGGTTGAGGGGACTTTCCGCCGCGAGCACCAGTCCGCCGAAATCGGTGGCGGCGGTGACAGGGACTCCGTTGATGCTTTCCAGCACATCGCCGACCTGCAAGCCAGCAGTTTCGCCTGGAGCGCCGGGCACGACTCGCGCAATGCGCAGGCGCGCATCATCCACTTTTTCCCAAGCGATCCCCAACCGGCTTCGCAGCGGCGCCAGCGGTTGCTCGCGCTCCGCGCGCCCTTCGGTCGTCTCGGAACGAGAACGTCGCCGGAATTCCGGCAACGTATCGGCGTCGGCCGTGGCGACGATCAGGTCGAACATCAAGGCGCTGACGCGTTGCATGCCTTCGACATTCAATAGTTCCGCATCGTCGCGGGGCGTGTGGTATTCGTCGTGCAAGCCGGTGTGCAACATTACCGACGGAAGTCCGGCGACGTAAAACGTGTAGTGGTCGCTGTCTTCGGACATCTCCCAGGTGAAATCGAGGCGCAGGCCAACCTGGTTCTGCCGACTGATAAAGCGGCGCAAGCCTTGGCCGGTGCGCGTGCCGTAGACTTCCAAGCGATCCTTCCGCAAGCGTCCGACCATGTCCATGTTGAACGCGAGCTTGACGCGGCTACGGGCGACGGTCGGCGCTTCGATCCAATGCTGCGAACCGAGCAGTCCTTTTTCCTCGCCGTCCCACAACGCGAACAACAATGTCCGGCGCGGATGCGGATTGAGCTGCACGATGGCTTCGATGCACTCCAACAAAGCCGAGGTGCCGCTGGCGTTGTCGTCGGCGCCGTTGTGAATGAATCCCGTCGGGCCGTTGCTGTTCTCGCGCGTGCCGTAGCCGACGTGATCGTAGTGAGCACCGACCAAGATGACTTCGTCCTGCAATTCGGCGTCGCTACCGGGCCAAAGCCCGAGGATGTTGCGGTAGTCGTTGCCGAATTCCTGATAGTACGGCTTAGTCGGGCCAGCCGGTTGGAGGCCGTGACGCTGGAATTCCTTGACCAGATAGCCGCCCGCGGCTCTTCCGCCGCGGCTGCCGGCCTCGCGCCCTTCGAAGGTATCGTCCGACAGCCGATCCGTATGGACTTTGAGGTCAGCGCCGCGGATCGACGCCCGGGCGGCCGCCACCGCCGCGAGGTCGGCCCCCGCGGCCTGCTGTCCAGCTTCCCCGACGCACCAGCCAAGTAGGATTGCCGATATCCACCATAACTTATGCGTCATCGCACGCTTCTCGCGCTGAGATCGATCTTGCCCAAGGCTCCGATCGATTCAATATATCGACGCGAATGCATTCTCGCAGTACGAGAATGGCGCGAAGCTTTGCGTAGCGCTCATTTGACTGTGGGAGGCGTCTCCGACGCCGATGGAGACGGCGCGGCAGCCCTCGACGCGTTGATTCAAATTCACGCTCGCGCCATCGGCGTCGGAGACGCCTCCCACAGGGTTGCTGCGGCGCTCGGTCGGTTAGAGACGAATTGTGTCGATCAAGCGCCGGCGGCCGCGCGTCGTTGGCAATGCACTGAACACCGTGGCGCCGCTTGATTCCAAATCGGCAAACGCCTGATCCCGGGCGGCGACGACTGGATTCGACGAGGTTCCTCCTGCGGCGCGAAGCTGCTGGCCCACGGCTTCGAGTTCGTAGAGCACCGTCGCGGTCGTGCCGGGCGTGGTCGACATGGTCAAGGTTCCGGCGCCATTCGCCGCACCGGAGGCGACGGTCGTGCCATTGCGGGAAAGCTCGTAAGTACCCGCCGCGGCAAGTTCATCGAAGACCAGCGTGAGCGTCACGCTCGCGGACGACGCCATGACTTTGAATGACGATGCGGCATTCACCGGTTCGACGGTCGCCGTACCGCCGGAAACCGCGACATGCAGAGGGACGCGTTCCACAAGCGCCTCAGCTTCCAGGCCGGTGAGCGCGGACGTCACCACGAAGGTCGACCCGGTTGAAGTGACCGTGTTGATGTCGCCCGACGCCGCTTCGCCGTCTTCGTCAAACAGCGAGTAGATTGCTCCGAGCGCGTCGCTGAACGTGACGATGCTGTATTGATCGAGATCGAGAAGTACCGCGTCCTGACCGCTGACCGCGAGCGGTGTGGAAGCGGTGGAAAGTCCCCGTACCTTGAGCTTGGTGTCCAGCGAAACGGCATTGTCGCGGAACACATTGTTTCTCGCCCACTCGAACAATACGGTATTCCCTTCACCATTGTTGAGGATCGTGTTGCCGGCGAACGTGTTGGCGTCGGATTCGCGAGCGCGGACCGCGTAGCCGCCGTTGTTGGCGATGGTATTGCCGGTGAAGACGTTTAATTTGGGTCGACCGTCATCGCCCGGGCTGGGCGGATCGGATCCCTGAAAGAAGCGGATGCCTTGATCCAGGTTGTCGCTGAAGACGTTGTTTTCGATGAGATTCTCGGCCGCGCCGACCGTAAAGCGGATGCCGTGCAGATTGAACCGTGCGGTGTTGTTGCGAATGACGTTGTAACGGCTGTCGAAGATGGCGATCCCGGTATCGGCGTTGCCGAGCGTGATGTTGTCCTCGATCAAGGCGTAGTCGGTACTGCGATGCAGCATGATGCCGTTGCCGCCGTTGTTGTTGCTGATATTGCCGGCGATCGTAATGTGATCGCAGCGCTTCGAGCCGATGATGCCGTGCGTGCCGTTGTCGTGCACGTAGTTGTTGGTGATGGTGAGATAGTCGGAGTCGTCGTGCGGATCGAATCCGTAGGCGACGTTGTAGGCCAACTCGTTGCCGTCCCACAGGCCCCCTTGGTGGCCGTAGGTGAAGACGCCGAAGTAATTATGGTGGATGTAGTTGTTCAGAATGTCGCCGTAGACGTTGACGACGTCGTACAGTTCGTAGTTCGGTCCGGCCTCGCCGATCACTTTCCAGGACAGTCCATAGGCTTCGCTGTTGTGCGAGCCGAGGTAGCCGATCTCGCTGTCGACGATGTCCATTCGGGATTCAAGCGGCGTGACGCCATCCGCCGCCAAGCTCGAACGGACGCGAATGTAAGCGCGGCCGAAAAAGTCGTACTCGGTGTCCGGCCCGTTCACCGCGTTATTCCACGAGGTGACGTAAGTCGAGCGGATATCGACCGTGCCATAGTCGCCACGAATCTCGACAATCGCGTTCGTCGCGAGCGTGTTTTCGCTGCGCAGGCGCAGTTGATTGACGTCCCCGCCGATGGCGGTCCCGTGTAGCAGCAGCGCGCCGCCGTTGATGATGCGAATATTCGCGTCCAGCTTCCAAATTGCCGCGCCGGCGTCGACCAGCGCCAGCGGCGCGCTGGGCACCAGGTATTTGATGTCGGACAGCGTCGCCGTGTCGCCGTCGATGTAAATGATGTTCGACGTCGCCGAATAGCTGACAAAGGCCGCCAGCACCACAATGTTGGACTGTTTGCCGGTCGCGCCAGTTGTCGTGTCCGTGACGACGATCGCCCGGTTCTGCGCCGTGTTGCGCAGCACTGCCGTGAACTCCTTCGCGCCCGCATCCACCGGAGTGAACGTGTACGGCGCCGGCAGGATGGCATTAGTGTCGCCGCTGGTAAAGGCAATTGTGCCCACGTAGTTCAGCACGACATTGCCATAGACATCGAGCGCGGAAACGCTCAGCGGATGCGCGTCGCCGGCAATCGTCGGCGAAGTGAAGCCCTCGACTTTAAAGGCCGCCAGGTCTGCGTGGACCACGGTTCCGGCCCTGACCGTCGTGAAAACGCCTGAGGCGATGTCCGTGAAGGTCAGTGTTTGCGGACCCGCCGTTTTCAACGTGACGCTGATTTGTTTGCTACCGGCGTCCGCCGACGTCATGGTGACGCTGCCTGGCACTCCGCCAAAAGGATCGGACGTGGTGACTGAAACCGTTCCAACGTAGCTCTGAAACACGCCGCCACCGACATCGAGCGCGCCGATGGTAACCGTCTGCGTCGCGCCCGCGGTGCTGATTGGCGCCGTTCCGGTGGCGCTGAACCCCGTCAATCCATGTGCGACGACAGTGATACCGGTCAGGCTCTTGTTGAAGCCTCCTGCCGTGTCAGTCGCTTTCACCCAGACGCCAGTGTCGCCGGTCACGAGCGTCACCGGCAACGTGGCGACGCCGGCATTCGCCGTGGTGAAGCTGAAGTTCGGCGGCAGGATTGCGGCCGCGTCCTTGCTCGTGATCTGCACTGTGCCGGCGTAGCCGGTGGCGACGTTGTTATAAGCGTCGAGCGCCGTGACGGTCAGCCCATATTGCTGGCCGGCGTCGGCGACGGACGGAATTCCATCCAGCGCGAGCTTCGACGCGGCGCCTGGAATAATGCTGAATGTCCGCACATAGACGCCGCCGGCGGTCCCATTGCCATCGCCGTCGAGCATTTCACCTTGCAGGTCGACAATCGTGTCATACGCGGTGAGACGATAGGCGCCGACGGGAATCCGATCAAACTTGACCGTGGCGGTACGGCCGGAATACGTCGGCGTGGTCGGATAGAGCACGTCGTCCGAGGTGTTGAACAAGGAATCTGCGCCGGCGGCGCGCAGATCGTAGTTCGACGATACAGCGCCGCCGGTGACGGTTTCACTGAACACGACTTTGATCGACGTGATGCCGGCCACGATCGAGGGATTGCCGTTCAGCGCTGGCGTGGTCGACTCGACAAACGGAGCGCCCGCTAGCAGGCAGCGGCGCTCGAGCGGCTCGCCGTGAAGGCGAACGGAAGAGTTCAGGCAGGCAGGGACGCGGGAGGTTCGTCTGGAGCGCATATCAAGGGATTCCGGATTTGAGAAAGGGCGTCCTTGCGGGAATAGATCGGTGCGCCGACCGCCGGCGGGGGCCGCCGGGCATCCGAGCCCGACGACCACCAGGCAGGCAGTTCTTTGAACAAATCAACGATGAGTACGACGGGCGGCGGCCCGCTATGCACGCCGCGCCACGGCGGCCGCGGCGCGTGGCCGGGGCGACTTCACGCGTTTCAACGATTTATGCGACCCGCTGAGAGCCACGGTCGGCACGTCCACGTCGGCGACGGACTCCGCGTGCGCGGCGATGGTTCGGCCGGCGCCGGTCAGATCGATGACCATGGGGGGACATTCCATGCTGCACGCGACGTCAAACAAGTCGTTGTCGTCGCGCGTTAGCACCAGCGCGTCGGCATGCGCCAGCAACTCTTCGGCGGTGCCGACCAGGCGATTGGCGAGATGCGGAATGTGATGCTCGATGTAATCCCGATTCGCCCCCGTCAGTCGCGCCGTCTTCACAGCGGCGTCGAGGATTCGCAAGTCGTACCCCTTGCCGATCAGGTATTCGGCGATCGTGACCATCGGACTTTCACGCAAGTCGTCGGTGCCTGGCTTGAAGGCCAGCCCGTCCATGGCGATGCGGCGATGGCCATTGAGATGCAGCACCGCATCGTAAGCGCGATGTTTGTGCGCTTCGTTGCTGAGACCAATGGATCGCAGCAACGGCGTGTCCACGCAATGCTTGGTCGCCAGCGAAACCACGGCGCTCAAGTCTTTCGGCAGACAAGAGCCGCCGTAGGGCATGCCGGGACGAAGGTATGCTGGCGAGATGTTCAACTTGCGATCCATCGTGAGCAATCGCATGACGGCGCGGCCGTCGACGCCCAGTTCCGAGCAGAGCGAGCCGACTTCGTTGGCGAAGGCGACCTTCATCGCGTGGAACACATTGCAGAGCGTCTTGAGCATTTCCGCCTGCTTATACTGCACCCATTCGATCCGCTCCGGATCGACGGCCATCAGCGCGGCAATGGCGCCTTTTTCCACGTCGGGCTGACCGTCAGCCGTGCCGACCACGACGAGCGGCGGGTCGAAATAATCGCGCACGGCAGTGCATTCGCGGAGATATTCCGGGACGATCACGATGCTCACATGGCCGTTGGATTTTCCTGTTGGGCCTAGGATCGCTGGAACGAGCAGCCCTTCCACCGTGCCCGGCGCGACCGTGCTGCGCATGATGACGAGGTGCGGCTCCGTCTTCTTGCTGAGCGCCGCGCCGATAGCCTTCGCGGTGGCCATCACCGCGGACAGATCGTGCGAACCGTCGCGGCCGGTCGGCGTGCCGACGCAAATGAGCGTGGCGTCCGTGTCCAGTACCGCTTGCTCCGCGTTGGTGGTGGCGGTGATCCGCTTGGCGAGATGCCCTTCGGTCAACAACTCGTCGACTTGCGGCTCGACGACCGAGGCGATGCCGTTGGCGATCGCATTCACTTTGGATTCCACGACGTCGACGCCGATCACGTGATGACGCAGACGAGACAAACAGGCGACGCTGACGCAGCCGACGTAGCCCAATCCGAAGACGCTAACTCTCATCGATTCAACTCCTGGGGATTCCGAAAAGTGATGGCGGAAGTTTCGAGGGAATGCACGGCGCTGGCGTCATGCTCGGCAATCGGCCTAGCGCCGAAAAACAATTTGGATTCAAGCAGCTCCGGTTCCAGATGCACCGCGAGTTCCAATGACGCTCGCTTCGTGGTGATCAGCGGCAACTCGTGGAGGAACGGAATGAACTGCGTTACCGCGCCCACGCTCAACACGAAGGCTGTCACTGCGACGCAGCAATAGAAAGTCGCTAGTCGGCGCCGCAGACCCGCGAACGGTACGGAGCGCGACGAATCGAGCGTGCGGTTGCCGCGATTGAGCCAGGTCTGCTTGACCGGGTGGAACACGACCCAGACCTTCACGGCGGCCCCTACCCATTCCGACGCGACTTGCAACGGGATGTACCAGAGCGAGATTCGCCGGCTGTGTTTCCAGGCCGACGCCACGCGGAACGTGCGTGTCGCCAGTAGCCACAGCACATAGCTCGCGGTGATTCCCCAGCGGCCGTGCCAGATGCTCAGCAGCATGCCGGTCGGCCCGATCAGCACCGTCCAAAAAGAAATCTTCTGATCGACGCAACAGAGCCAGGGAAAAAGACCGAGTCGTTGAGGACCAAGCGACATCGCACGGCCGGAATTGCGAAGCATATTGCCCGACCAGCGTTTGAGATTGGCCACGGCGCGATGGAACGGATTTTCGTTCACCGCTTCATAGGTCGTGACCATCGCGTCGGGGACATATAGCGTTTGGTAACCGTTGGCGGAGAGCCAATACCAGGAGCTTTTGTCATCCCCGGAGAACATCTGGTATTCGCCGAACAGCCAGTTGTGCAGGTTGTCGCTTTCGATCTGCTCGATGAAGCGCTCGCTGGTGACGACGTCGGCGCGGAACACCGAGAAGCGCCCAGTGAGGCAGAGGAGATGTTTCGATAAGGACACCGAACACATGTAGAGATGACGTTGCCCAAAGCGGAGCTTGATCCATTCCGTGTACCACATGGGGGCTTCAATCACGGCGCACTCGTTCGTCGTGACGGCGCCGACCTTGAGATCGAGCCGGAACATCGGCAGCACCTTGGCAAAGGCGCCCAGGTCCGGCGCGCTATCGCCGTCCATCAGTACGACCACGCCGTCAGGATCCACGCCCATCGCGGCGATGTGCTTCAAGCCCGAGGCGATCGCAGGTCGTTTCCCACAGTCGCCGCGCAGCAGCACCAATTCCGGCGCGCCGTTGATAGTCCAGGCGTCCCTTTCTGAATCCACGGCAGTGCGGAACTCTCTCTCCACCGCCACGTCGTCCTCCGGCGATCCGGTGACGAACACGAGCCGCGGCGATCGCTTCAAGCCGGTGAGTTGGCCGAATTCTTTGACGACGGCCCAGATCACCGCCCGAGTAATCGCGGAGCGCTCGCGGTAGGTCGTCGCCAAGACGACAACGTCGGTAACTCCGCCTTGCGCTTGTACGGCACGCCGTGCGGCGGCTGCCCAGCGGGGATAGACGATGTAGCGGTAGATGATGGCGCGAACGCAATGCAGCAAGCCCCAGCCCCAGCGCCAAATGCCGATCAATCCCAGAGCGATCCAAAGTCCCGTGGATTGCCGCGACTCAATCTCGGTCTCCAACGTCATCGCAGCGCCCAAGCCGACGCACAGCATGACGATCATCATGCCGCACTGGTACTTCCAGTCCGCAATGCGTTCCGGCGGGATCGAATTAGCATCCGGCGTCGGTGACATTTAAGGGTCTCGTGGTGCGGTGGCGAAGTGCGCGCAGTTCCAGACAGCGTCAACATTGCCGCACTTTTGCAAGTACAGAACGTGAGCGCGGCAAACCTTGGGATTGCAACACACTCCAAAGGAGTCGCAGGCGGGGCGCGATCGAGGCGGGCGAAAGCGCTAGGCGGGCGCTTACTTTTCAGCTACGCGCGGAGCGGGCTGGAACCAAGCGGATAGGGCCGCGAGTGGCGGCGGTTGATCGGTGCCGATGCCGACCATCGCGGAGAGACCCGGCATCAACCGGACGCCTGGCTCGGCGGGCAACATGATTTGCACGGCGACCTTTGAAGTATCAGTCGCCTGCATCGGTTGACGCGTGTTCGCGGCCGCGCTTTGCAACTCGCCGTCGGAGAGCACGCCAATGGCTTTGACACGTCCTACGATGACGCGTTCTGGATAGGCTGCGAAACGCACATCCACGGCGCGATCGACTTGCACGTCGTCCAGAGCGGATTCGTCGACCCAGGCTTCCACCCAGAGCCGATCCCCCGTCCAGAGTGCAACAATCGGATAGCCGACGCGAACGCTAGCACCGGCCTCGGCGAGCCGCTGGGCGACCCAACCGTTTTCCGGAGCGCGAATCACGGTCGAGTCGAGGTCGGCCTGCGCCGTCGCGAGCTTGGCCTTCGCTACGTTGATTTCTTCGGCCAGCACGCTCAGCCTGGCCACGCGCACTTCAAGGCCCTGGAGCGCCACGCGATCGTTGTCGTTGTCGCTCTGCGCGGCGGAGTGCTGGGCCTCGACGGCGAGGTGATTCGCCATCGCGGTTTCGTGTTGCAGGTGAATGTCATCGGATTCGCTGCGCGATAGCGTCCCCGGGCGGGTGATCCGCGTGATCCGATCGACCTCGTTTCCCCAGCGCTTTACGGCGCTCTGGGCGGCGGTAATATTGGCTTTCGCCGCTTGGAGTTGCGCGCTTGAGGCGGCCAGCGAGAGCGCCAAGGACTGGCGATCGACTTCGAGCATTTTCCGCTCGTTGTCGAGCGTGTCGGTGGCCCGCTGCAATTCGGCCTTCGCTTGCTGTAACTGGGCCAGTTGCCATTGATCTTCGAGACGCGCGAGCACGTCTCCTTTGAAGACCCGCTGGTCGGGCTCCACGTCGACCGTCGCGATGCGACCCTCGATGCGGGCGCCGACTCGCGAAACGACTCCCCGGACGATCGCGTCTCGGGTGACGACATGGTCGTAACGGTAGGCCACCCAACTGCCGACCAACCACAACAGCGCGACGCACGCCGTGACCAACAAAAGACTTCTTCTCCACCAACGTCCGTGCTTCCAGCGACCGGATTTCTCCGTGTTCGACTGCATAGAGCTGCCCCCTTCTACGCTTGATGTCGACTGCCGCGACGGCCTGCCGAGCAGGTCGAGGCGACGTCAAATTGTAGGAACTGCCGATTTCCTCGCTTGTTCGAGAAAGCGCGCAAATCACTCGATGCCATGAGCGCCGCCACGTCCTGCAATGTTCGTTCATCGCGCCCAACGCGCGACCACGGACAAAGCTCGACAACGAAGCGAACAACTCATGTTCGCCGATGCAGCCGTTCGCAACTTCCGTGCCGCAAGGTTGACGTGAACCGCGCACTTTGACAAATAATGCCAAAAAACAGCGTGTTTTCCGGGGTGCGCGCTCTATTTTTGATAAAGCGAATTCACGAAATGTTCGTCGCTGGGCAGCGCGCCAGACGTCCGCGTCCATTGCGCTAACCCGAAACTAAATCAATTCGACTGAATTGCCATTGCCGATGCACGGCAAATGCGCACAGCGCGAACACGATTTCAGCACGGACCGCTTCTATCGAAAATACTTATACCATGCGCGTGTAAGTGACACGGCATCTGGGCGCAATGACACGGCCGTCAAACTGCGCAAACTATCAGAAGTCGCACTGCACGATGGAGCAATCGTCGTCCAGCACGCCGGGTCCGTGCAACGCGCCGATATGCGCCAAGAGTTCGTCGAGTGAGTTCGACGTCGCACGATGTTCAGCGACAAATTCGATCATTTCCGGCAGCGTCCAGGTGCTGCCGTCGAGACATTGAATTTCGAAGGCGCCGTCACTGAAGATGAGCAAGGACGCTGGTTCGCTGAGCTGCGTAGATACGTTCTCGAAACCCATGTCCATGCCGAAGCCCACCGATGGCCCGGTCGATTCCAACAGAATCGGCGCCGCGGAGCCCATGAATAGCGCCGCTGGCGGGTGGCCTGCGCCGGCGTGAATCAACGTCCGCGTGCTGGGCCGATAGACGCCATACCAGATCGTAAAATACTTGCCGTCGTGCTTGTCCATATCGAAGGCCAGGCACAATCCGTCGAGCACTTGCGCGGGATCGCGGAAATCGACATTCGGCAAACTTTGTGAGCCGATCACGTTCATCGCCGAGACCGACATCAGCGACGCCCCGACGCCATGCCCGCTGACGTCGAGCAAGTAGAGGCAGAACTGGTCGTCGTCGAGCCAATGATATCCGAAGGAATCTCCGCCCAGCGACAACGACGGTACGAACCGCCAGTCGGTGCGGACTGGCCCCTCCGTGAGCGGTTGCGGCAAGAGTGAGCGAACGTAGTTGGCCGCCTGCTCGATCTCGTCGGCGAGTTGCCGGCGGCTTTCGTCCAAGCGGTGATACGCTTCATTTCGCTCGCGCAGGGCGATATATCCACGGGAGTGGTAGCGAATCCGCGCGATCAGTTCCAGCTTGTCGGGCAACTTCACGACGTAGTCGTTCGCACCGAGGGCAAACGCCTCGGCCTTCACGGCAGGGTCTTCCTTCGTCGAGAGTACGATCAAAGGCACGTCACGGGTGCGCGGATTTGCGCGAAAGAACTTTACGAGTGTCAGCCCGTCGACCTCGGGCATGACGAGGTCTTGCAGGATGACCGTCGGCCCGGTTTCGTTCGCGCGGCGCAAGGCCTCGGTCGGGTCGGAGCAATAGTGAAACACGATGTCGCGCTCGTCGGCCAGCATGCGTCGGATCGACTCCGCGACGAGCGGCTGGTCGTCGACCAAAAGCACGGTGACCGGAATGCTGGCGACGGGCGAATCGGACGCCTTCGAGGTATTCAATGGTGCGGCCATAGTGTGCAAGCGATGAGAGTGGACGGGCGCCTGCATTATGCTTGGCGGCGCCCGGCTGAGATAGCGCCAGGGCGGCGCAGCGGCCGCCCGCCGACATCAGACCGTTACAATCGGACCGCGAGCGATCGGTTTTGGCCCAGGACCGGCGTCGCAAGCCGGAAACGTCCGTCCTGAACAGTGGTGAGGCGGCCCGCGGTAACTACAATGGGAGGTTGCTTCTCCTTTTCCGCCCGATCTCGGCGATCCCCGAGTTTTGTACGCCGGCGACCAGCCGTGGTGGCTGTTTGCCGCGAAAGTCGACCATGGCCATGAATCTCGACGCCGCGATGTTGGAGATGTTTCGCTCCGAAGTCGAGACGCATATGGCGGCGCTCAGCGAAGGCTTATTGGCGCTCGAAAAGCAGCCGCGGCGGAGCGAGTTGTTCGAACCCATGATGCGCGCGGCCCATTCCATCAAAGGGGCGGCGAAGATCGTCGGCCTGCCGGCCGCGGTACAGGTAGCGCACGCGATCGAGGATTGTTTCGTCGCGGTGCGCGAGAACCGCGTTGCCATGAGCAGCGGTTTGGTCGACGTACTGCTGGCCGGAGTTGACTTGCTGGGTCGCGCCGCGGACGTCGACGACGCGGGGCAAGTGTCGCTGGCGGAAGGCGATCCGCAGATTCTGCAAGCCGTTTCACGCATCGCCACGGCGATGCGTGAGAATGCCGCGGGCGCGCAGGACAATCAAATACAGCAATTGACGTTACGGGCGCCTGCGCAATTGACGGGATCCTGGGCCGCGTCACAACGCGATCGCATTGTCGCGGCGCTCGCTGCAGGTGGAACTCCGGCGCAATTTGATCTCAGCGACGTAGAGACCATCGACGCGGCCGCCATTGGTTTTCTGGCCCTCGCATCCGGATCAACTCAAGCGCGCGAGTCAACCAAGTTCACGACTTTTGGAGCGCGCCGCGAACTTGCACAATTGCTCCGCGCCGCGGGATTGAGCCTCGCGCCCCATTCTGCGCCGGGAGGGGCCTAACGCATGGCAGGGCGCGCGCCGCAATCGGCGGAGTTCATCGCGGAGGCCAAAGAACACTTGGCCGACGTGTGCGACCATTTGCTGCGCTGCGAACGGGCCACGGGCGACGCCGCACGCGTGACGGTCGAAGGACTGTTGCGGGCCGTGCATTCCGTGAAAGGGGGCGCGGGCTTCTTCGGGTTCAGCATCATCGAAACCATTGCGCATCGGATGGAATCGCTGTTGGAAAGAATGCAAAGCGGAGAGATCGTCCGCGACGGCCAGGCAGTCGACGTATTGCTAGCGGCCACCGACCGCATCGGAGCGCTCCTGGATGACGCCGATCACAGCAACGAGGCGGATATCGCCGCGCTGCTCGCACGGCTGGACGAGATTCAAACCACTCGCGAGCCGATTTTGTCCAGCGATGCGGTGGAATCCGCAACACGCGATCCGGTTGCCGCGAAATCTCAAATCGTCGAATTGGAGCTCGATCTTCTACGTTGTGGCGCAGCCGGCGTATCGCCGCTGGTGTTGTGGGAACGACTCGCTCAGTTAGGCGAGATCGCCGCAGGAAGAATCGCACCTGCGGCAAGAACGCTTGCCGAATGGTCTCCGCAGGATCCGGTCATTTGGGAAGTTCGCCTCAGCACGTCCCTCGACAAGGAAGACTGCTTGCGGCGACTTGATTTGCCGTCGGCAACGGCGGAGCAAGCGCCAACGGAAACCGCACAAGCCACCGGCATTCCTAATTCTGCAGATTCGGAAGTCGCAGCTAAGCCCGCGCTCGATCGCGGTGGTACGATGCGCGTGCCGGTTGGGCTGGCCGATCAGTTGATGAATCTTGCCGGCGAACTCGTGCTGGTACGCAATCAGTCGCGGCAGGTCGCTGAATCGAACCAGCAGCTGCCGGCAGCCGTCATGCAGCGGCTCGATTCCGTGACCCGGGCGTTTCAGGACACAATCCTCCAGACGCGCATGCAGCCAGTCGGCGTGCTGTTCAATAAGTTCCCGCGTTTGGTGCGCGATTTGGCGCGTCAACTTGGCAAGCAGTTGGAACTGCGGATCGAAGGCGCCGAAGTCGAACTCGACAAAACGATCCTCGACGCGATCTCCGATCCGCTGACCCACCTGGTGCGCAACGCTTGCGATCATGGCGTCGAATCGCCTGGCGAACGCATGAAACACGGAAAAGCGGCGGTCGGCCGCGTAACGCTCTCCGCGCATCGCCTGGGCGATGAAATTCGCATCGCCGTTTCGGACGACGGCGCGGGCATTGATAGCGCCGCGGTTCGCAAGCAGGCCATCAAGCAGGGGCACAGGACGGAACAATCGCTCGCACAACTTTCCGGTTCCGACGTGCTGGCGCTGGTGTTGCTGCCGGGACTCTCTACCGCGGAAACTGTCAGCGAGGTCTCCGGGCGCGGCGTCGGGATGGACGTCGTGAAGTCGAACCTGGCGCAGCTCGGCGGGACGATTGAGATTGAATCAGCCCTCGGCCAGGGCACGACGTTCACATTGCGACTGCCGCTCACGCTGGCCATCATTCCCAGCTTGCTCGTGACGGCCGCCGGGCGCCGGTACGCCATTCCGCAAAAGGACCTGGAGGAATTGGTGTACGTCGGCCCGGGTCAGTCGCGCGCCCGTATCGAACGAGGGCCGGAACAGGACTTCGCGCGCCTCCGCGATCGATTGCTGCCGTTGGTGAATCTCGCGCAACTGCTGCGAAAGCTGCAAGGCGATCGCGCTGACGATCAAGTCGATACGACTTCGCCGGACTCGCCGTCGTTGTTCGCGGTGGTCAAATCGGGCGCACGGCGATTTGCCTTGGTGATCGACAGCGTGCTGTCCAGCGAGGAAATTGTCGTCAAGCCAATGCATTCTCGCTTGCGCGGCCTCAAAGTGTTTTCGGGCGCGACGATTCTCGGCGACGGCCATGTCGCGCTGATCTTAGACCCCGCCGGCGTCGCCACAACGGCGCAGCTTCGTTTCGGGAGCGATTCCGCCGCATCGCGACACGACCACTCTGCGGAAAAGCAGGAAACGCAGGCCGTGCTGTTGTTGCGGACCGCGAGCGGTGACAGCTACGGCGTCCCAGTCTTTCAAGTTCGCCGTCTGGCCATGTTGCGACGCGCGGGCTTCGAGCGACTGTCGTCCGGTTGCTTTCTCGCCATCGACGGCAGGCCAACGCGGCTGATTTCAATCGACGGCCGCGACGTTTCCCAAGACGGCGCGGAATTCGCCTTTGCCCTTTTGCCGCGCGACGTAGTTCGCGCGGAAGCCGTCGTAGTGGACGAAGTGCTGGGCACGGAACTCGTCGACCTGCGACGGCTCAGTCCCTTGCCGGACCAACCCCATGCGCTGGGCATCGCGCAACTGCGCGGGCGCACGACGCCCGTGGTCGATCTTTACCGCCTGCTTGGCAACGAACAAATGGAGACGATGTCGGCACGACCCGCGGCGAAGAAGAGAATCCTGTTGGTCGACGATACGCAGTTCTTTCGCGAAGTGGTCGGCGGCTACCTGGAATCCGCTGGCTACGAAGTGGCGAAGGCGGAGCACGGCGCAGCGGCTTTGGAGCGGCTCGCCAGTGAGTCGTTCGACCTCATCGTCTCTGACCTGGAAATGCCCGTGGTGGATGGTTGGACGCTGGCCAAAGAGGTGCGCGGAGGAAGTTCCCAACAACAGCAACTCGCAATGCTGGCCTTGTCTACACTTTCCGCCGAACAGGCCGAAGCGAGCGCCTTGGCGAGCGGTTTCGACGCCTTTCAAGTCAAGCTCGATCGCGCGACGTTGTTGGCGACCGTCGCCTCGCTGCTGGCGAAAAACCGCGTTCAGGGGGTGCAGCGATGAGTCCGTCGATTCCCACTGAAGCGGCCGCCGCGCTGTATTGCACCTATTGGGTAAACCAGCAATGGTTCGGCGTTGATGCACAGTATGTGCGCGAGGTTCACGCGGTTACGGACCTGACCCCTGTGCCTGGCGCGCCCGCAGGAGCGGCGGGCTATGTCAATTTGCGTGGGCAATTGTTCCTGGTACTGGACGCCCGAGTGTTACTGCTTGGCGAAAGGCGAAGCAAGCAGGAAAGCACGCAGCTCGTCGTGTTTCGCGCGACCGCCGGCGAATCATTCGCCCTGTTAGTCGACGTCTTGGCCGACATGCTGTATGTCTCGGGCGATCAAATTGACGCGCCCGACGCCGATCGCCTGAACATCGCGCGCGATGGAGTCACCGTCGGGAGCGCACGCATGGAAGACGGACTTTTGACATTGATCGACCCTCGACAATTGCTGCCGGCAGTGTTTTCCGGCCCAGTGAAGATATAACCGCTTCGAGACAACTGCTTCGCTCAGCGAATTCACCTCCCTTGACTTGAACCACCATGCGCAACATCAGCTTAAAGTCCAAGATCGCGATTCTCGTCAGCGTACTCACCGCGACGGTACTGGCCGTGGCCATCGTCGGCGCCTGGGAACTGCGTCGCAACAACATCCAGATGCGGCAATTGGTGGACCGCAATGGACGGGCCATTGAACTGGCATCGCAGATCCGCGTCGGGCTGCTCGCGGCCGTTCGCAGAGAAAAAAATGCGGTGCTCGCGTCGGATGAGATTGCCGCGGCGAAGTTCGCGATGGATGTCGACAAGAGTGCCGACCAAGTCGAGACGCTCTCCCCGGAACTGGACTCGTTGATCGGCGAGATTGCCGGCGCCGGCGAAATCT
>Ga0163153_10004272_pt1 | contig 18120 bp, 18 predicted proteins | sample OliLakLV19MP6IB1_FD_148629 | JGI IMG/M metagenome (GOLD analysis project Ga0163153, IMG submission 148629) | Freshwater microbial mat bacterial communities from Lake Vanda, McMurdo Dry Valleys, Antarctica - Oligotrophic Lake LV.19.MP6.IB-1 | ecosystem: Environmental > Aquatic > Freshwater >... | reverse complement strand
CGCCGCGAGTCCGGCAAGACGAAGCCGAAACGGACGCGTAATCGTGTACCGGATTGGTATGCGTATCGCGAACAGATCGAGCAAGCGATCAGCCGTCAGCCGGACCTCACGCTGGCGGAACTCAAGCTCGAACTGGACACGGCCTTGTCACGTCAAACGCTCTGCACGGCGCTCCGCCGACTGAAGCTCACGTTGAAAAAAAGTCGCGAGGGCCGCGGAGCAGGACCGGCCAGACGTCGCCCAACGGCGCGTGGAGTGGCGCGTGGCTCAGGCAGGCATGTCGCCTGATCGCCTGGTGTTTCTCGACGAAACCTGGGCAAAAACGAATCTGACGCGTCCGCGCGGCCGCGCGTGGTGATGGACAACTTGTCGAGCCACAAACGCGTCGGCGTGCAAGCGGCCATCGAAGCGGTCGGCGCGTCGCTGTTGTACCTGCCGCCGTACAGCCCCGACTTCAATCCGCTTGAACTGGCGTTCGCCAAATTCAAATGGCTGCTCAAAAGCGCCGCGCACCGCACCGTCGACGCGCTCTGGCAAGCCTGCGGCGAACTCCTCCATCACTTCACCGCCACCGAATGCCGCAACTACCGCCGCCACTGCGGATATCGCTACATAGGCTTGATGCGCTCTAGCACCGCGAAGACGACGCCATTTCAGGTTGACGAAGGCTTGCTTGCTTTGCCGAAAGAGGCAGGGCCGTCGCCGGCGAAGAAGTAGTCAAGGACGGTGAATGTCGTCTGTTCTTGAAACCGAACCGTCCGGAAAGAATTGGACAGTTCGGTAGTGCGTTTCAAGAACCCGACAACACAGATGCCGTTCAATTCTCAGCGTGATGAGCCAACCAGCAAGCCGGCTATAAATGACAGGATAGCCATGGCAGTTGTGCCGATCACCTGAATGAATGTGATCGGCTGCTTTTCGATCGCTTTTTGAAGCCAGCCTTTATTGGCTTCCGCGACGGCTGCAAGTCCTTCTCTTGTGACTTTTAGACCAGGGCGAGTGTGGTTCGCAATCAAGCCATTGCTGTCGTAGTCCAAATAGAAATGCTCAATCAGACCTTCTGTCGACAATTTATTGAAGTCGTATGCAGAGTCGCTTCCACCTTCAAACATGGCGTTTTCTTTGTCTACGAACCGAGCCCCGCCACAGAAGTCTTCACGATCAATCATCGGAGCACAGTCTAACAATGCGATTGCAATGTCATGGCGAAATTGCGCGGCTTCGGATAGGCGCTTCAGCAACGTCATGCGGCGATTTGTGAGCCGTTCAACGCTCATGTCTTCTTCGCCGCAAGGAAGTTTGTGATTGCCTGGCCTGAAGTACTCATTGCCGTAATTACAGCGAGGCAAATGAATCACTTGGTTATGCGGTTTCTAAACTGCCGCCTCTTCGTTCGGCTTCGCCGCGGGCGCGAACCTCTCGCTCCAACCCAGCAGATCCTCCAGCCCCTTGCGGTGGCAGAAGTCGCCGAAGGTTTCTTTTTCTTGGCGGTCTTGTTTGAAGTACACCAGCAGCGTCACCAGCGTGGGCACCAGGTCTACTTCCGGCACCATGTCTTTGTAGATGAAGTTCAGCCGGTCGCCGAGCAGGCGGCCGCCGATGAAGATGGTGTATTTGCCGGCCGCTTTGCCGACGATCCCGACGTCTGAGTTGTACGGCCGCGCGCAACCGTTCGGGCAGCCGGTCATGCGGATCGTGAAGACTTCTTGCGACAGCCCGAGTTTCGCCAGTTCGACTTCGAGTTGATCGATGATGCCCGGCAAGGCGCGCTCGGCTTCGGTGATTGACAGTCCGCACGTCGGCCAGGCGACGCAGGCCATGCTCCAGCGGCGGACCGCGGAGATCTCGTGCGAGAGCTTGATCCCGTGCGCGCGGAGGATGGTCTCGATCGCTTCCTTGTTTTCCGGCGCGATGTCCGTGAACAGGATGCTCTGGTGCGACGTGAGACGAATGCCGGGCTGGAATTCGCCGCAGATTTTTCGCAGCGCCGTTTTGAGCCGGAACTCGCCTTCGTCTTTGATGCGGCCGTTCTCGACGTTCAGGCCGTAATACCAGCGGCCGTCCCCTTGTTCGTGCCAGCCGAGGTGATCGTCGAAGCCCCACACGTCCTGCGGATGTGGGTCGGGCAGCGGGGCGCCGTAGTATTCCTCGACCGTGGCCTTGAACTTTTCGAGGCCCCAATCGTGGATCAAATATTTCATCCGCGCGATCTTGCGATCGGAACGATTGCCGTGATCGCGTTGGACTTTTACGATCGCCGTGGCGACGTCGACCGCCTGGTCCGGCGTAATGAAGGCCATTCGCTTGGCGACGGCCGGAAATGTTTTCTTCGCGCTCGGCGTGCGGCCAAAGCCGCCGCCGACGAGCACGTTGTAGCCGATGATCCGCCAGTTTTCGCAGATCGCCATTAAGCCCAGGTCGTTGGCATAGAGGTCTACGCAGTTGTCGCCGGGCAATCCGACGGCGGTCTTGAACTTGCGTGGCAAGTACGTTGGCCCGTAGATCGGTTCCACTTCGTGCGCGTGGCCGTTGGTCTGGCCGTTCGATCCGCCGACGGCGCAATGTTCTTCGCCGCTCTCCAGGTCGCGGACCCAGATTTCGTGGTACGCCTTCGTGCGCGGGCAGAAGTGATCGGCGAGTTTCGCGGCCAGCGCGTGCATTTCTTCATGCACGGAGTCTTGATAGTGTGGCGCGGGGCAGCACATGAAGTTGCGTTGTACGTCACCGCACGCGGCCAGCGTGGAAAGCTGCACCTCGTTGATGCGGTGGATCGTCTTCCACAGATCCGTTTTGCGGATGCCGTGCAGCTGCAAGCCTTGGCGCGTGGTGATGCGCAGCGTCTGGTTGCCCAACTCGTCACCGAGATCCAGCTCGGCCAGCAGTTGGTCGCTCGTCAGGCGCCCGCCAGGAATCTTCGAGCGCACCATGAACATATAGGCCTTGCCGTCCTTACCGCGGACGTCGCGATCGTCCTGCTGGTAGGTGCCGTGGTGCTTGAGCAGTGTGGCGTTGTCTTCAGTGAAATGATCGTCGCCGCCACTCAGTTGCTCGGGAATCGACCCGCGCAAATGGTGACTCGCCAACTTGATCTCTTCCACCTTGCTCGGAGCGGTCTTTTCTGCCATCGGTTTCTTGCCTAGGAAAACGACCGTGCCGGGGGATTCACCACGGAGGCACGGAGAACACGGAGGCTGCGGGAAGATACGTGTGTCAATGGATAATGTTCGGTAACATTATCATCATTGTCGCGTATCTCGCGGCACTGACAATAGTATACCTCCCCGCATCGGAAAACTCAGCGGCGATTCGTACGGCTGCCGGCAAGGCTCGGCTTTGCCCATTTCTCCCAGGTTTCGCATTCCCGGCGACCTGACGTTGACCCGGTTCCGGGCTTCACTAAAATGTTGCGACGCTTTGAGTTAAATCCGCTGCTTCCGCGCTCACGTCCATGACCGAAACGCCCACGCCTGTTCCCGAATCGGACGATGCCAGCCTGCATGTGGCGGCCCGACGGGAAAAGTTGCGCAAATTGACGGCGCTCGGCATCGACCCTTGGGGCGGGCGCTTCGACGACCACCAAGGCGTGGGCGCGATTCGCCACCGGACCGGCGAGATCTTCTATCAGACCGAAGCCGGCGAACAGATCATCCTGCCCGACGAAGGGACCGATTTCCGCGCCTGGCTAGCCACGCAGCCCAAAGGGGAACTGCAGGGCCCGCGCGTGCGCGCTGCGGGACGAATCGTGTTGCGGCGTACCGCGGGCAAATTGCTGTTCATCGATATTCGCGATTGGTCCGGACAGATTCAGATTCTGATCGGCATGAACCAGGTCGGCCCGGAAGGCTGGGAACTGGCGCAATTGCTCGACCTCGGCGATTTAATCGGCGTCGACGGCATGTTGCGACGGACCAAGACGGGCGAGTTGACAATCTTCGCCGAGCGATTGCACTTCCTGACAAAGATGCTCGAACCGCCTCCCGACAAGCATCACGGTTTGCATGACGTTGAGTTGCGGCAGCGGATGCGCTATCTCGACCTGCTGTACACCGAAGGCGCGCAGGAGCGGTTTCTCAAGCGTACCAAGATCGTCCAATCGATTCGCCGCACGCTCGGCGAGCAGGGCTACGTCGAGGTTGAAGGACCGACGTTGCACACGATCGCCGGCGGCGCCGCGGCGCGACCGTTTTTGACGCATCACAACGCGCTCGACATGATGTTGTTTATGCGGATCGCGTTGGAGTTGCATTTGAAGCGACTGCTGGTGGGCGGCATTGAACGCGTGTACGAACTCGGGCGCGTCTATCGCAACGAAGGGATCAGCCCGCGGCATAATCCTGAGTTCACGATGCTCGAGGTCTACCAGGCCTACGGCAACTATGAAACGATGATGGAGCTGACCGAGAAGCTGATCGTCGACGCGATTCATGCGACGGGCGATCACTATCAGGTCGCCTGGCACGACCAGCAGATCGATTTCACGCCGCCGTTCCAGCGGCGCAGCTACGACGAGCTATTCGCCGAGCACGTCGGCGTTGATCCGCACGACCACGACGCGATCCGCAAGGTCGCGGCCGAAATTGGCTTCGACACCGCGGGGCGCGATCCGGACGTGATCAAGAGCGACGTCTTCGAGGAAAAGGTCGAAGACAAGCTGCACGGGCCGATCTTCGTGATCGACTACCCGGCGAGCATCTGCCCGTTGACTAAGCGCAGCAAGACGAATCCGCAAATTGCCGAGCGATTTGAACTTTACGTGTGCGGCATGGAGCTGGCAAACGCGTATACCGAATTGAACGACCCGGACATGCAGGAGCAGTTGTTCCGCACGCAGCTGACCGGCCAGAAGGAAGAGGATTCCATGGCCAAGATGGATCACGATTTCATCCGCGCCCTGCGCCACGGCATGCCGCCGGCCGGCGGGCTGGGGATCGGCATCGACCGTCTGGTGATGCTGCTCACCGGCAGCGCGTCGATCCGAGACGTGATTCTGTTTCCGCTGCTGCGCGAGGAAAAAGAAGCAGGAGAATGACGAATTTCGACTACGTTCCCTAGAACGTGCGACTGAATAGAAGACGCTTACCGGCAACGCGCGAAAGGATTCGCCATGTATAAGTTCTTGCTCTGTTGGCGCTATCTGCGCACACGGTACATCGCTTTGGCTTCGATTATCAGCGTCACGCTCGGCGTGGCGACGATGATTGTGGTTAATAGCGTGATGGCCGGGTTTTCACGCGAGATGCAGACCCGCATCCACGGCATTCTCTCCGATGTCGTGCTGGAGTCGCAGTCGATGACCGGGTTCTTCGACCCGGACCGGCACATGGCCATGGTGCGGGACATCGCCGGCGACGACATCGAGGGAATGACTCCCACGGTCCACGTGCCGGCGATGCTGGCGTTCAACTACACGGGTCAGCGCATCGTGCGGCCGATTACGTTGATCGGCATCGAACCCGCGACGTACGGCAATGTCGGCGATTACAGTCAGTATCTGCAGCATCCCGAGAATCAAAAGAACTTCAGTTTCTCGCTCCGTGACGGCGGCTATCGGACGCGCGATCCGAATGCGAAGGATGCGCCGGAACGCCCGCAGATGGAGGATGCCGGCTGGAAGATGCGCCGTCGCCGCGCGGAACTGGATCGCCGCTGGCGCGAAGAAGATGCGCGACAAGCCGCGGAACTCGCCGCGGCGACGGCGAAACTGGAATCGCCAGATGGTATTGTTGCGTCGCCGACGGAAGAGAGCGTAGCGGACCCCTTCAAGTCGGCAGGCGCTACCGTCGAGCCGGAAGCCGCGGAGTTTGATCCCGCAAAAAGCACCTGGCCGGGGATTGTACTTGGCATCGGTTTGGTGAACTATCAGCGCGGCGATGGCGAGGAGCACTTCCTTTGTCTGCCCGGCGATGATGTGACGATCACCGTGCCAAGCGCCTCGTCGATGGATACCGAAATCAAAGGGACGTACGACTTTTTTACCGTCGTCGATCTCTATGAAAGCAAGATGAGCGAGTACGACTCGAGCTTTTGCTTCGTGCCGCTCAAGAATCTGCAAGAGTTGTTGCAGATGGTCGACAAGCCGACCGGCATCGGCTACGCCTCGGCGATTCAGATCAAGCTCAAGCCTGGCGTGAATCCGGACGTCGTGCGAGACAAGCTCCGGGCCGCGTTCCCCGAGTTCTACAGCGTGCAAACCTGGCGCGACAAGCAGGGGCCGCTGTTGGCCGCGGTGCAAATGGAAACGGCAATCTTGAACGTGCTATTGTTCTTGATCATCGCCGTGGCTGGCTTCGGCATCCTGGCGATTTTCTACATGATCGTCGTGGAAAAAACGCGCGACATCGGCATCTTGAAATCGCTCGGCGCGCCGGGTCGCGGAATCATGGGTATTTTCCTGACGTACGGACTGTCGCTGGGCACGGTCGGTTCCGGCGCTGGGATGGTGCTGGGGCTATTGTTCGCGCTGAACATCAATGAAATCGCCGGGCTACTCGCCTGGGTCACCGGCCAGGAAGTGTTCGATCCTTCGATCTATTACTTCTATGAGATTCCCGTCGATATCTCGCCGTTCACGGTGAGTTGGATCGTGCTCGGCGCCGTGGCTATCGCGGTGATGGCCAGCGTACTCCCAGCGCGGCGCGCCGCGCGACTGCATCCGGTGGAGGCCCTGCGATATGAGTAACACGCCATCGCTCCCTACGACCGATTCCTCGCAGCGTCGGTCCCCGCGCGCGCCCCATCGCGTCGCGCCATCGCCCGCACCGCAGCTTCCTCGCTCGGGTGAAACGCAATTGTCTGCGCGCCAGGTGAAGAAAAGCTACCGCAAAGGGCAAGTCACGATTCCCGTGTTGCGCGGAGTCGATCTGGAAGTCCGGCGTGGCGAGTTTCTGGCCATCATCGGCCAAAGCGGGTCCGGCAAGAGCACGTTGTTGCACTTGCTCGGCACGCTCGACGCTCCTGACGCCGGCGAGATTCACTTCGGCGGACGGCGGATTGACAACCTGCCGGCGCGCGATCGCGATGCTTTGCGCAATCGGCAGTTCGGCATGATCTTCCAGTTTTATCACCTGCTGCCTGAGCTGACGATGTTGGAAAACGTCCTCGCGCCGCAGATGATCGCGTCCGGTGTGTTTCAGTATCTGCGCCAGCGCAAGGCGCATGTGGAAGCGGCGACGCAATTGTTGTCGCTGGTCGGTCTGGAACATCGGCTCAAGCACAAACCGCGTGAGCTGTCCGGCGGCGAGATGCAACGCGCGGCGATCGCCAGGGCGCTGGTCACCGGCCCCGAAGTACTGCTGGCCGATGAGCCGACCGGCAATCTCGATCACCAGACGGGCCGCGAGATCCTGCATTTGCTGCGCACGCTGAACCGCGCCCAGCACCTGACGATCTGCATGGTCACGCACGATCTTTCGATCGCCCAGGAAGCCGACCGGATCGTGCGACTCGCGGAAGGCCAGGTCGTGGAAGCGTAGCGCCACGCTTATACTAGCCCGTAGCGCCAGCGAGGGAGGGTTGACGACGGTGATAGCTTGACATGAACGCCAGATTGACGTTCCAGTTCGCCAAAACCGTTATCGATCGCAGGTATACGGTCTACTCGGCGTATTCGATCAGACTATCACCCACATCCTCTCTCCCTCGCTGGCGCTACGGGCTGGTGTTGCGTTGACCGAAACCTGGAGTTAACGATGCTGCGCGTACTATGGAACGAAATGCTCGCGCGCATACGTCGGTATCTTGCTCCCCAGACTTTGGGCCAGCGCGGCGAGATAGCCGCGCGCAAGTTGCTCCAGCGGAAGGGCTACAAAATCGTCGGGGGCGGGGAAAGGGATTTTCTCGGCGAGTTGGATCTCGTCGCCGTCGATGGGCGCACCGTGGTGTTCGTCGAGGTCAAGACGCGCGCCACGCACGACGCGGGACATCCGGCCGAAGCGGTCGATCAAGACAAGCAGCGCCGCTTGACGCGCCTCGCGCTCAGTTATCTCCGGCGACATGGCCTCTTGGAAAACGCAGTCCGTTTCGACGTGGTGGCGATCACCTGGCCGACGAACACGAAGCAGCCGACGATCGAGCACATTGAAAGCGCTTTTCCGGCGGTTGGGCGCGCTTCGATGTTTAGTTGAATCAGCTGGCCCGCTACTCGTCGTGCGCCGTGTTTCCGGTGCGGCGGTCGCGTTTTTTGCTGGAGAGTTGTTTCTTCTGCTTGAGCCGACGCTCGATCATGCCGCGCGTGGGCTTGGTCACTCTACGGACCACCGGGCGTATTGCGGCTTCTGCGAGCATTTCGCGGAGCTTTTCCAGGCAATCATCGATGTTCCGCGCCTGGTCGCGATACCGTTGACTGACGACCAGCAAATCTCCTTCGCGCGTCATGCGCCGGCGCTGTTGCGTGGTCAGTCGAACGCGCACTTCTTCGGGGACGCTGGGACTTGCGAGGAGCGGCCAGCGGAGGATCGCCTTGCTGTTGACTTTGTTGACGTTCTGCCCGCCCGGGCCGGAGCTGCGCGCGAAAGTGAACTCAAATTCGCTCCGCGGAATCCGCAGGCGATGGTTGACGACGAGCAGGTCGGATTTCGAGGCGTCGTCCATGGTTAGCGAAATGTCTGGCGATGGAAAAAGGGGCGCTGGCTCGTCGCAGGGGCGATGCTGCATTATACTCCGCGAAAGACCTGCACTTCACAGGGGAGTTTCACGTGCGTTGGTTGTCGTTTTTTCTGGCGTTGGCCTTGGTCAGCTTCACCGTAGCCTCCGGCTTCGCCGCGGAGACGGTTGCGTTCGATCCGGCGAAGGACGACTTTCCGGAGGATTTACGCACGCGCCGCACCGGTCAGGATTGGCCCGCGTTTCTCGGTCCGCACGGCGATAGCAAATCGAGCGAGCGGGGTATTCTGGCCCCCTGGCCTGCCGAGGGACCACCGATCGTCTGGCAGCACCGGGTTGACACCGGCTACGGGATGCCGAACATCAGCCGCGGCCGATTATTTCAGTTCGAGCGCATCCGTGACCAGGCGGTGCTGATTTGCCTGCAGAGCGAGACCGGCGAGGAGCTGTGGAGGTTCGCGTATTCGACCGATTATCAGGACCTTTACGGCTACGACAACGGCCCGCGCTGCTCGCCGGTGGTCGACGGCGGTCGGGTGTACCTCCTCGGCGCGGAAGGAATGCTGCACTGCGTTCGGGCGATCGACGGCGCGCTTGTCTGGAAAATCAACACACAGACCCAATTCGGCGTGGTGCAGAATTTTTTCGGTGTGGGCAGCACGCCGGTGATCTTTGAGGACTTGCTACTCGTCCAAATTGGCGGCAGCGCGCTGGCGGATCAGGCCGCGGCGCCAGGCCGACTCGATCAAGTCGATGGGGCAGGCTCCGGCGTGGTCGCCTTCGACAAATACACTGGCGCGGTGCGCTATAAGCTTGCCGATGAACTGGCGAGTTATGCCGGCCCGACGTTGGCCAATATCAACGGACGCGATTGGTGTCTCGTTTTTGCGCGGGGCGGCTTGTTTGGCTTTGATCCGCGGGCTGGGAAACTCGATTTTCAATTCCCCTGGCGCGCAAAGATTCTGGAAAGCGTGAACGCCAGCAATCCGGTCGTCGTGGGCGACCAAGTGTTGATTTCCGAAACGTATGGCCCCGGCGCCGCGCTGTTAAAAGTGCGCCCCGGCGGTTACGACGTCGTCTGGAGCGACGAAGATCGGACCATTCGCAACAAGCGCTTGCAGACGCACTGGAACACGCCGATTCACGTCGACGGCTACGTCTATGCATCGAGCGGCCGACACAGCGAGAACGCGGAACTGCGCTGCTTGGAATTTGCCACCGGCAACGTGAAGTGGAGCGAACCGGGCCTCACGCGGTCGTCGCTCTTATACGTCGACGGGCATTTCATTTGCCTCGCCGAGCGCGGGATGTTGTCGCTGTTGAAGCCGAATCCCGAACGTTATGAAGAGATTTCGCGCGTGATGCTCCTCGACCAGACTTCGACCGACTCGCCGCCGGGCTTTCCGCCGCCACCGCTGATCCGCTATCCCGCTTGGGCCGCGCCGATTCTGTCGCACGGGCTACTCTATGTCCGCGGTCGTGATCGGCTGGTGTGCTTGGAGCTGATTCCGCGGAAGTGAAACGAGGTGGGCGACGCTTATACTAGCCCGTAGCGCCAGCGAGGGAAAGAGGACGTTGGCTTACAGCGAGGAGTTCAAACTCTCGGTTGCTCTGCGTTGAGGGCAACTGAGAGTTTGATCTTCCTCGGTACGCGACGTCAACTCTCCCTCGCTGGCGCTACGGGCTAGTGTGGGAAAAACAGCGAGGGCTACTCGGTTTTCTTCTTCAAGACGAACATGTTGGCCTTGTTATCTTTGGTCGATTCGAGCTTCTCGGGGTAGTCGGCGGAGCCTTCGTCCATTACGTAGACCATCGTCAGCTTGTCGTCCTTCATTTCCATCAGCCCTTTGGCCTTAGGGCCGGCGCCGAAAGGGGACTCCGTCATTTCCATGTCGAACTTGACCGGCCACTTGTCGCCGTCGAGTTTGTACTTCATCACGAACTTCCCGGCGGTCTCTTCGCCTTGCAGCGTGATGGTCTCGTCGGTGATCGTGATTGTCCCCTTGAGGCGGTCTTCCGTCACTTTCTCGCCCAACTTCAGACCGGATTCGTATCCCACTTGCCGACGATCGCCTTGGCGTCGAACTTGGCCTCGTCTTCCTGCTTGTCTTCAGCCCAGGCGGTCGCGGTGAGGCTCAAACAGAGGGCCGCCAACGTCATCCACTTGTACATCCCAGATCTCCGTCAATGCTTCCAGGGTTAGCTGCCTGTCCCGTCGCGCGGCGGGAATTCAGGTTGCGCACCGCGCGCGGGGCGATTCGCCGCCGCGCAGGTTGCATTAAGCCTACGCAGTCCGCCCTGGAACCGCCAGCCGGAATTATCGAATCCGGAAATGAGCGTTTCGTGAGCGCCGCCGCGTCAAGCTGATCGTCGCCGGCTCAGAGTGTACGCGGAAACGACCCGGAATCACGCGAAATGCCGTTGGCATGACGATTGCTATGGTCATTTCATCACGATCGAAGCCACCACCTTCGGTCCTTCACCACAACGCACACCTGTCAGGTAGGAGTATTCCATGGGTCTGGGAACCATTCTGCTCATCGTCGTCATACTACTGTTGCTCGGCGCCGCGCCGACGTGGCCGCACAGTCGCAACTGGGGTTACGGTCCGAGCGGCCTGCTGGGCCTGGTGCTCGTGATTATCCTGATCCTGGCCTTGCTCGGGCGATTGCCCTGGTAGCCATGCGGCCGGTCGGCCCGGCGGAGAGGACGTTGCTTCAACTTCCATCCAAAACGAAGTTAGCTCGCGCGACGCATCACTGCCCCGAGCGCCGCGCGGGCGCACTAACTTCCGTGTTTGGGTCGAGTCACCCGACCGCAACGTCCTCTTCCCCGGGCTGAATCGACTGTTGTCTGGCTGAGTAGAGTCGCGTCAAAATCACACTCGCGATGACAGCGAGCGCCGCGCCGAGGCCAAATGCTCCGGCCGCGCCATGGCTTCGGTAAAGTGCGCCGCAGAGCAAATTGGCCGGCAGCGCGACGATGCCCAAGGCAAAGTTGAACCAACCGAACGCCAGTCCGCGTCGCGCGCCCGCGTATTCCGCGACGAGTGTTTTTTCGGCCGGCTCGGTGACGGCGTAATGCAACGCATACACGCCGAACAGCGCCCAGGCGTGCCAGGCCGCCGTGGCGAAGGCAAAGCCAGCGTAGATCAAAGCATAAGCAATCCATCCACCGAGGAGCATCGGTCGTGGCCCAACGCGATCGGTGATTCGTCCCGCGATCAGATTGCCGCCGCTCTTCATCAGATGAAAAGCGCACCACAGCGTCGGCAGCCATACCGGCGCGACGCCAAGCTCTTCGGCGCGGACTAGCAGGAACGCGTCGCTGGAATTGCCCAGCGTGAATACAACGATCGCCGCCAGCAGCCAGCGAAATCGCGGATCGAAATGGCTACGCGACGCCGAGCGATGGACGGGCTCGGAAGCCGAAGCCGGCCTCGTATTTACTTGCGGCGATGATTCTCGGGGCGGTTCGCGCAAGCCGAAGATGGCGATCGACACCACCAGCAGGCCGGGAATCAGTGTCAGCAAGAACAGCGCCCGATATTCGCCCGGCCACAGGAACAGGAATCCGGTCGCCAGTAGCGGCCCGATCGCAGCGCCGAGGTGATCCATCGCGCGGTGGAAGCCAAACGCCCGCCCGCGAATTCCCGGAGGCACCGACTCGGCGATCAACGCATCGCGCGGCGCGGTCCGCACTCCCTTCCCGACGCGATCGGAAAATCGCGCGGCGAGCACGTGCCAGGGCGCGGCGGCGATACCGATCAACGGCCGCGCCAGGGCCGCTAACAAGTAGCCAAAAACGACAAATCCCTTGCGCCGTCCCAAGCGATCGGACCAGGCGCCGGCAAACAACTTCAACAGGCTCGCGGTCGACTCGGCGATCCCTTCAATCACGCCAAGGAATAGCTTGTCACCTCCCAGCACGCCCAACAAGAACTTGGGCAACAGCGGAAAGATCATCTCGCTGGCGATGTCGTTGACCAGGCTGGTCAAGCCCAGCAGGCGGACATTGCGCGGGAGCGCCGTAGACGGCGGAGTCTCGTCCGGAATGCTCACACGAAGAACTTCTTGGCCGGCACGGCGAATTCCTCGCCGAGCACCTCCGGCAGCTTCAATTCCGCATCGCCGGACAAAGATTCCGGCTGGCGATCGCCGCGGAAAACCTGAATGGTTTCACGCGCGGGATCAAACACGCAGACGACGATCACGCCGGCGCGGAAGTACTCGGTCACTTTCTCCAGGACTTCCGCCCAAACGTCGCTGGGCGATAGGACTTCACATGCGAGGGGCGGGACGGCCTTCCAGTAACCCGGCGGAAACGGCTTCTCGGGGATTTGATCGTGCCGGTAAAACGCGATATCGGGGCCGCGAACCGAGTCTGGATCCCGCGCAGTGATACAGCCGCTGTCGTTTCCGACAACTCGACCAATGTCGTGGGTTGCCAGGTAGGAGCGAAGGATGAATCCAATTTCGATACAAACAAGTCCGTGCGGCTGTCCCGGCGGCGTCATATAAATAATCCTTCCCTGCACCAATTCCTTCGGCTGATCGCCGCGTGGAATGGCAAAAAACTCTTCGGCGGTAAGTAATGCTTCAATCGTTGCCATATGCTTCCAACTCCGCGTGTCTCGATACGAGCGCGATAGCGCTCGTTCCACTACTATCATACTTCTCCCAAATATGGACCGGCAATAGAAACCCCCTCCCTCTGCGTCTCAGCGCCTCCGCGGTTCAAAGCGTATCGAGCCCTATTCCCCGAGCACGTAAGAAAAAATCAGCGGCGCCACGATCGACGCGTCCGAGTTGATCATGAACTTCGGCGCTTCGGGGTCCAGCTTGTGCCAGGTGATTTTTTCGTTCGGGACCGCGCCGGAGTACGAACCGTACGACGTGGTCGAGTCCGAGATCTGAGCGAAGTAGCTCCACAGCCGGACTTTCTTTTCCAGGTCCTGGATGATCAGCGGCACGGCGCAGATCGCGAAGTCCCCCGCGATGCCGCCGGCGATTTGGAAGAAGCCGATCTCGTGCTTCGGTGTGTTCTCCAAGTACCAGCGGACCAGGTGCTCCATCTGCTGCGTGCCGGACTTGATCGCTGAGTGACTCTTCACTTCCCCTTCCAACACGCGGGCGGCGAAAATATTTCCGAGCGTCGAATCTTCGAAGCCCGGCGTGTAGACCGGAATCTTCATCTCGTAGGCGGCCCAGACCCAGGAGTGCTCCTTCGGCAAGTGGCGGACGCGGTCGATCACGCCGTCGTCGAAGAGCCGATAGAAGTATTCGGTCGAGAAGTACGACTCGCCCTTGTTCGCGGCCTCGACCCAGTACTCCAGCAATTTGCCCTCGATATCGCGGATCACCGTTTCCGGGATGCAGGTATCGGTCACGCGATTGAAGCCCGCGTCGCGCAGCTCAACCTCGGCCTCAGTGGAAAGCGCCCGCCAGTCCGGGACGACTTTGTAGTCGCGATGGGCGACCAGATTGAAGATGTCTTCCTCGAAGTTCGCCGCCGTGGTGGAAATCGCGTGCACCTTGCCGGCCCGGATCATCTTGGCCAGCGAGATGCCCAACTCCGCGGTGCTCATCGCTCCGGCCATGGCCAGCAACATCTTGCCGCCGCCGTCGATCAATTCGCACCATGCCTCGGCCGCCGCCACGGTTTCCCGGGCGTTGAAGTGCAGGTAGTGCTTCCGCATGAATTCCTTGACCGACATGTCAAACTCCTCAACGCTTCCAGGGAACGCGACCGCGAACGAAACCGGGAGTATACCGCTGAACAGCAACGCCTTCTACCGGCGGATTGGCCCGCGAAACACGCGAAAGGACGCGAAAAACTGAAGCGATCGAACGACGGGCGGATCGGTCCACGGAACACACGGAGAACATGGGAAAGAATCCAAACATTCCGTGTCCTTCCTTGGATCGCTCGATAGTTCTCCATTTTCGCGTCATTTCGCGTGTTTCGCGGGCACTTCTGTACGTTGTCGGGCTGTGGCAAGCGTGCGATACTTCATTCGTCGCTTCCGCGTTCCTGGAATGATCTTTGTGAATCCATCGCTTGCTTCCGTGCCGGTGAAAAGCACGCGCCATGTGCTCGTCGTGGAGGACGAGCAGCACCTGGCGATCGGCATCAAGTTCAATCTTGAGGCCGAGGGCTATCGCGTCACCGTAGCGGGCGACGGACCGACGGCGCTCAAGTTCGTGGAACAAGGCACCGAGCCGGTCGACCTGGTGATTCTCGACCTCATGCTGCCGGGCATGAGCGGGTACACCGTCTGCGAAACGCTGCGCGAAGCGGGCCACGTCTTGCCGGTGCTGATCCTGAGCGCGCGGACCTTGGCGGAAGATCGCACGCGCGGCTTCGATGTCGGCGCAGATCAATATCTGGAAAAGCCCTTCGATCTGGACGAGTTGATCGCGCGCGTGCGCAATCTACTCGCGCGCCACGCCCACACGCCGTGGATCGGGCTCGATCAGAAAGTCGGCGACTCGTTTGAATTCGCCGCCGGCCGCGTGAAGATTAACTTCAACACCTTCAAAGTCGCGGTCCGCGACGAGCCCTGCCGGTTGACGCATATGGAGATGAAGCTCCTACGCTACTTCGCCGAAAACGAAGGCTCCGTCGTCAGCCGTTCGCAGTTGCTGGACAACGTCTGGGGCCTCTCCAACAGCCCCACGACGCGCACCGTGGACAACTTCGTGATGCGACTCCGTAAATACTTCGAACTCGATCCCGCGGAACCGCGGCACTTTCTGAGCGTCCGCGGCGCGGGATATCAGTTTGTCGCGGAGCCGGGAAAGAAGTAGGTAGTAGGTGAAGTAGGTAGTAGGTGAAGGAGGTAGTAGGTGAACGAGGCGCGCGTTCGCCGCGCGGCGTCGATCCACGCTTAATTGAACCTACTTCACCTACTTACTACTTCACCTACTCCACCTACTTTCCTTTCCTCACCGCCACGTCCTTGAAGAAGACGGTCGAGTCCTCATCGTGATTCTGCAGCCCGAGGTAGCCGGCTTCGGGCCGGGGGCCGGGTTCCGGATCGCCCATGCCGCCGCGCGGGTTGAGCTTGGGGACCGGATCAGCGGGATTGAAATCGGCCACATCTTCGCCGTTCAGCTTGGTGTGGACGAGATTGCCGTCGAGCGTGATCTCCAGCGTGTTCCATTCGCCGGACGGTTTCGACGGCTTCGCTTTCGCCGGCGCGAAGGAATAAACGCTGCCCGTCATCCGCAGCGGCTGATCGCCGTCGATGATCTGCACTTCGTAGCCGTGATGCACGGCGTACCAGGGATCGTCCGGCTTGTCGGCAATGCGGATGTACACGCCGGAGTTATCCGCCCGCTTGGTCGTTTTGAACACGATGCGGATGGTGCAGTCGCCGAACTTCTCGCCGGCGAACCACAGGAGGCCCATGCCCCCTTCGGTCTTCATCAGGCCGTCCTCGACGACGAATTTGCCGGGACCGATGTGTTCCCAGCCGTCCAGGTTTTCGCCATTGAACAGCGGTTGCCAGTCCACTTCGGCCGGCTCAGCGGCAGGCAGGGCGGCGGGGAACGCCAGCAGGGCGGCTAACCATAGCGGGGTGAGCAGCGATTTCATATGCGGCCTCGACAGGGAAATGTGGGCGAAATGCGCTCCATGAAGTTACGGCACGATCGCCCGCCATGCAATCGCCGGAACCACCCGATCGGGCTAAGCAACTCGTCTGGCCCCCGTTTCCCCGTTCCGATAAATTGCCCGCTCAAGGAATTCAGATATTCGGCCAGTCCTCCAGGATCGCGAAAGGAGTCGCGGTGCCGTTCGATTGCCAGCGCGCGCCGGCCCAGCCGTCGCTCGCTTCCGTGGCGTCGGAGCCCAGCCTGCAGCGCCTCGATGCGCAACAGCTCACGCGGGTCTCCGTGTTGCTACCGCTCTCAACGGGCGCCACCGGCGTGACAGCGAAACTGCGCGCGTGGCTCGATCACTTGGACGGTCGCCAGGGCGAGATCGTGGTGGTCGCCGACGGCTCGGCCGGCGACGCTTGGAAAACAGTCGCCGAACTCGCCTCGGTAGACGAGCGCGTCCGACTGATTCGGCACGCTCGCCGCGGCTTTGGCGAAGCGCTCCGTAAGGCGATTCAGCAAATGCGCGGCGATATTGCGCTGATTGCCCCGCTCGACGCCGCGCCGGTTGATACGAATCTCGACGCCTGGCTCCGGCCAATCCGCGGCGGACTGGCCGACGCCGTCCTCGCCGCGCCTTCGAGTGCCCCTCCGCGCTCCGTTTCACGGCCACGCCCGTTATTGGCTCAGCGAATGACGACGCGCTGTCTGAATGCGATGTTCGGGCTTTCGCTGTCCGAAGGCTGGAGCGCTCCGATCGCGGTCCGCGCCGACGTGCTACGCCATCTGCGGCTCACGAGCCACGGCGACGAAATCGTCACGGAGTTGATTTGCCGCCTCGCACAATGGGACGCGAAGATTCGTGAGATTGCCTGCGACACGCAGTCGCTGCCGCGCCGGGCTGGACTGCTTCGCCATCTCATGCGCGCCGTGCGTTGCCGCGCTTGGGACACGCAATTCACGACGCACGCCGGGTTCTACATCCTGACCGCGGTCGCGAAAGCCGATCAGTACAACCGCTGGATCGTCGACCAGGTCCGGCCGTTCCTCGGCCGCCGTGTGCTAGAGGCCGGCGCCGGCATCGGCAATCTCAGTCAACTGTTCGACGATTGCGAGCGCCTGGTGCTTGCTGATCGCGAAGAGGTCTATCTCGACCGGCTCGAACAACGCTTCGCCCACGACGAACGCGTCCGCGTGATGCCGGTCGATCTGACAGCGGAAGCGGACGTCGAAGCCTGCGCGGCGGAGCGCATTGACACCATCTTCTGCTCTAACGTGCTGGAGCACCTGGAGCCCGACGAGCAAGTGCTCCGGTCCTTCGCCGCAGCGCTGCAGCCGGGCGGACATTGCATCCTCGTCGTGCCAGCCGGCGAACGGCTCTATACCGGCATCGACGCGGCACTGGGGCATTTTCGCCGCTACGAACCGGCAGCGCTGGAGCGGAAGCTCTCGAACGCCGGCCTCGACGTCGTGTTCACGCACCGCTTCAGCCGCCTGGGCACGCTCGGCTGGGCCGTCTCTGGGCACGTGCTCCGCCGCCGTACGCTCTCCCCGCGGCAGATGATCTGGTTCGACCGCTTGTTGCCAGTGGCCCGGTTGCTGGAACTCGTTCTGCCGGTGCCCGGCATGTCGCTGATCATGGTCGGCCGGAAGCCGTTACGCCCAGCGGTTCCGCAGCAACGCCGGGCTGCTTAGAACTGGCGCCTCCACTTCCTCACGCCAGATACGCATGTCAGGTGGTAGCTGAGCACGAAGACTTTTGCTCGGCGAATTGGCGCCTTTGGCCGTTGAACTCAGCCCCGGTAGGGCCGACAGACAATAGCCAGGGGTGCAAACCCTCATCCTTACCCACATTTTTGTCGGTTTTCCGCGTATTGCATGACGATCGCGAGTTTGTTGAAGCCGTGCCAGATGGTTT
>Ga0163153_10004270_pt1 | contig 18121 bp, 13 predicted proteins | sample OliLakLV19MP6IB1_FD_148629 | JGI IMG/M metagenome (GOLD analysis project Ga0163153, IMG submission 148629) | Freshwater microbial mat bacterial communities from Lake Vanda, McMurdo Dry Valleys, Antarctica - Oligotrophic Lake LV.19.MP6.IB-1 | ecosystem: Environmental > Aquatic > Freshwater >... | reverse complement strand
CACCTACATCATCCGCCGACTCCTGCTGATGATCCCCACGCTGATCGGCATCACCATGGTGGTGTTCTTCACCATGGCGCTGTCGCCCGGCGGCGTGGCGGGGCCGCTGTTGAAGTCGGACGCCGGCATCGAGATGGAGGCGGAGCGAGGCAAGGCGCTGCTGGCGTATTACAATCGGCGCTACGGGTTGAACAAGCCCATCATCGTGCAGTATTTCCGCTGGCTCAATCAGGTGTCGCCCATCGGGTTCCGCACCTCGGCGCAGATCGAATACAGCGACGAGGAGCAGGCCGCCGCCGAGAAGGTGCTTGCCGACCTCGGCCTCACCCGGACGCGTACGCTGCGGGAGCGGTCAATGATGATCACCCGCACGATCGCCTCGCTGGGAGACGATGACCTGGTGGAAACTGCCCGCGAAGTGGGCGTGAAGCTGCTTCAGCCCATCGATGCGTTGGAACTGTTCCCGCGGTTGAACGCCGAGCTGACGCCGGAGGCGCGGGCGAAGGTCGAGGCGAAGATGACCACCGACCGTCCTGCGGCGCAGGCGATGGTGATGGAGATGCTCAGTGAGGAGTCGGCGGGCGCCAACCGCGTGCTGTTCAGTCGGCCGGCGATCAAGTGGCCCGACCTCGGCGAGAGCATCGCCAAGGGCCGGCCGGTGACCGATCTCTACGGCGAGGCGCTGCCCGTGACGCTCCTCCTGAACGTCATCACCACGCCCATCATTTACTTCATCGCCATCGCCACGGGTGTTTATGCCGCCCGCCACCGTGGCAAGCTCATCGATGTGGTGTCTGGCGTGCTGCTCATCGGCCTGTGGTCGCTGCCGATCATCTGGGTGGGCGTCATGCTCATCGGCTTCTTCGCCAACCGTGACTTCGTGCATTGGTTCCCCGCCGGAGGTTTGAGCTCGACGCTGTCCGATCAAATGGCGTTCCTGCCGTCCTTCAACGAGGAAGGCTTCCAGCGCGGTTGGCTACTCGACCGCCTGTGGCACCTGGTGCTGCCCATCATCTGCCTGACCTACGGCGGGTTCGCATTCCTCTCGAAGATCATGCGCTCGGCGCTGCTCGAGAATCTGTCGGCCGATTATGTCCGCACCGCCCGCGCCAAGGGCGTCGAGCCGCGCGTCGTCCTCTGGCAGCACGCGTTCCGCAACAGCCTGCTCCCGCTGATCACCTCGGCGTCCCACCTGCTGCCCGGGCTGCTCGTCGGGTCGATCGTCGTCGAAACGATCTTCTCGATCCCCGGCATGGGCAAGCTCACCATCGACGCCATCGGTTCGCGCGACCGTGAAGTGGTGCTCGCCGGCGCGTTCATCGGCGGCATCCTCGGCATGACCTCGGTGCTCATCGCCGACTTGTGCTACGCCGTGGCCGACCCGCGCGTGAGTTTCGATTGAGGCGCGGATCATGCCTTCAGTCCTGAACCCCACCCCCTGACCTGCTGACCCTGACTCCTGACCCCTGACCCCGCCCCCATGTCCACCCTTTCCGCCAACCCGACGCCGCTGCCGCCGAGCGATCCTGCGCCGGTGGTGAAGGCGCCGCTGCGGCGGTCGTGGTTTCAGAACGTCCTTCATGATGTGCTGTCCCGGCCCGGCGCCCGCATCGGCGCGATCTGGATCGCCATCGTCACCTTCCTCGCCGTGTTCGGGCCGATCATCGCATCGTCGCACCCGTTCTATATGAAAACGGCCGACGGCACGGTGAGCAGCCCGTGGTGGGATCACCTGACGCCAACGGACCTGACGCTGTTCATCATGACGCCGGTGGGCATCGCGCTCGCCTTCTTCCGCACAGTGCCGCTGGGCAGACGGATGATGATTTTTCTAGCGGTTTTTGTGGTCGTGATGATCGTGACCTCGTTCACCGTCCATCTGCCGCAAGCCATCGACTATTCGCAATACCGCGAGCAACAGGCGACGGACAAAATCGAAACTGCCTGGTTCGCCCCGCTGCCTTACTCGCCCTCGGATCGCCTGCGCGACCAGCCCACCGCCCGGCTCCAGCCGCCACCGTATGAAGGTCATCCGCTCGGCACCGAAACCAATGGCTCCGATGTCCTCTCCATCATCATCCACGCCTCCCGCATCGCGCTGACCATCGGCTTTATCTCCACCGGCATCGCCATCGTGATCGGCGTCGTCGTCGGCGGGCTCATGGGCTACTTCGCCAAGGGCTTCGACCTCATCGGCATGAGGCTCGTCGAAATTGTCGAGGCCATCCCGCAGCTTTATCTCCTGCTCACCTTCGCCGCGTTCTTCCCGGGCAACCCCGAAATCTTCGGCATCAAAGTCCCACGCATCTATCTCATGATGGCGATCATCGGCGTGACCGGCTGGACCGGCTACGCCCGCTATATCCGCGCCGAGTTCCTCAAGCTCCGCAAGCAGGACTTCGTGCAGGCCGCCGTCGCCTGCGGCCTGCCGCTGCGATCGATCCTCTTCAAGCACATGCTGCCCAACGGCGTCGCGCCCGTCCTCGTCGGCGCCAGCTTCGGCGTCGCTTCCGCCATCCTCACCGAATCATTCTTAAGCTTCCTCGGCCTCGGCCTGATCGACGAGCCGAGTTGGGGCGGCCTGCTCAAGCAGTCCGTCAGCGAGACCGGCAAGTTCACCTGGTGGATCGCGACCTTCCCCGGGCTCGCCATCTTCCTCACCGTCTTCTCCTACAACCTGATCGGCGAGGCGCTGCGCGACGCGATCGACCCGCACACGCAGCGATTGAACCGCGCGGGCGGATGAGTTTTTCTTATGGCCGAACAACCTTTACTTCGCATCGAAGACCTCGCCGTCAGCTTTCCCATGGCCGCCAAGCCCGAGCCCGGCCAGACGGCCGAGCAGGCCCGGCGGCGGGTGCGGGCGGTGAACAATGTCAGCATGACGGTCTACCCGAAGCAGACGCTCGCCGTCGTCGGCGAGTCCGGCTGCGGCAAGAGCGTCACCGCGATGTCCATCCTGCGCCTCGTGCCCACGCCGCCGGGCAGATACGACAACGGCGCGATTTACTGGGACCGCGAAGCGACCGGCAGCGCCGCCGCGCCCGTCAACCTGCTCGACTACAACGACAAACAGATGCAGAAGATCCGCGGCAAGGACATCGCGATGATCTTCCAGGAGCCGATGACCAGCCTGAACCCGGTCTACACCATCGGCGAGCAGATCATGGAGTCGGTGCTGCTGCACCAGAATGCTTCGCGCCGCGAGGCGGTCGAGATCGCAACGCGGGCGCTGGCCGACGTCGGCATCCCCGATCCGGCGGGGAGGCTGAAGGAATATCCACACCAGATGTCCGGCGGCATGCGGCAGCGCATCATGATCGCCATGGCGCTGGCGTGTAATCCGAAGCTCCTGCTCGCCGACGAGCCGACCACCGCGCTCGACGTCACCATTCAGGCCCAGATCCTCGAGCTGCTCCGCGAGCTTCAGTACAAGCGCGAGATGGCGGTGATGCTCATCACGCACGACCTGGGCGTGGTGGCGGAGAACGCGGACGTGGTGGCGGTGATGTACGCGGGCCGCATCGTTGAGTATGGATCGGTGATGGACGTGTTCAAGAACCCGCTGCACCCGTACACGAAGGGCTTGTTCGGGTCGATGCCGGTGCTGGGCCAGGAGAAATCGCGGCTCCAGGCGATCCCGGGCAATGTGCCCAACCCGGCGAACTTCCCGAGCGGCTGCCCGTTCCATCCGCGCTGCGCGTTGACGATGGAGCTGGCGCAGAAGGAGGCGGCCGAGCGTTTGGAGATGGTGCGCGTCGAAGGCGCAACGGAGCGCGTCATGGCGATCTGCGCCCACGACGTGCCGCCGCTCTTGGAGGTCGAGCAGAGCCACTGGATCGCCTGCCACTTCGCGCCGGGGTACAAGAGCGGCAAGGCGACGATGCCGGACGTGGCGTACCGGCGCGAGGCGTTTGTGACGACGTAGGTCAGGCTTTCGCAGCCTGACAACCTCGGCGGGTGGCACTGACAAGGACTGCTTTGAGGCCTTGTCAGTGGCGGGAGAGTCTTGCTCATCTCCACTGACAAGCTCCGCGGACTACGCTTGTCAGTGCCACCCCATCGTTCGTCAGTGCCACTCATCATCATCGATCGGTCGCCACGAATCATTCTTTGACGACCGGTTCCTTCTCCGCCCGCATCCACTGCCGGTGGATGACGGTGTTGCCGACGATGCTGCGGGCGAAGAAGCGGTCGCTGAGTTCCATGACCTGGAGTTTGTTGGCCGCGTCGATCTGCCGGTCGTTCGTCTTGGGGGCGGCCGGGCCGTGGCTCATGAACGCGGCGATTGCATCGAGGCGCGGAGCAGTGGCCAGCAGAGCCTCCGGCGACGGCGTCACGTAGTTGTTGAGTCGCTTCGCTTCCGCGCCGGCCAGCGCGGTGATGGCGCTGCGCTGCGAGATGTGGACCTTGCCGTCGGCGATGGTGTAGGCCAGCGTATCCGCCTCCTTGCCGCCGGCGAATTGAAGCACCTGGCGTAGCACCTCGTCGCCGGGCGTGGTGCGGACACGGACGACGATGCGCTTGTCGCGCTTGATGCCCGCCTCTTCGATGGCCGACCAGTCGATGACGAAATCGACATCGGCGACCGCCCGCAGGTCATCGAGCACATCGGCGAACTCCATGCCGTTGTACTTCGTGTTGAGCGGCTTTTTCAGATTCTCGGCCACACGGTCGTTGCGGCCATCGGGCTTCGCGACGATTTTGCCGTTCCCGCCCTGCTGCTCCGCCGCCTTGCCTTGGGCCTGCGCCGGCTTATTCTTCGCCACGGCCGCCTCCATCGCGTACGACTCGAGCAGCCGCGGATACATCTTCGCCATCAGCGGATGGCCGGCGTAAATGTTCACTTCCTCGATCTGCCCATCGACCGCGAACGCCACGCCCACCACATCCTTCTGCCCCTCAAGCAGCTTGCCCAGCGGCTTCGTGTAGCCCGCAGCGGCGTCGCGCGCGAACTGGCTGTCGAGCGATTCGTTCAGGCTGGAGTTGGTGTTCCCCGACCGCAGCGACGCCGCGAACTCGACCTTCGTCTTGTTCACGTTGGACCAGACGACGGATTGATCCGATTCGAACTTCGCCGCTGCCCGCACGCTCTTGGGGGCGCTGGCGCCGCTGATGCTGGCGGCGAACGCGTTCTGCGGATTGGACGCCTGCCACCGGCCCTGCTCGATGCAGAAGGTCGGCAACTTCTGTGGCCCGCTCTTCGGCTTGATCACCAGCGGCGTCTGCACGGTGCGGTCCTGCTGGCCGCCGGAGAGGCGGTCGCCTTCCTGGAGGTAGAGCGGGTAGTCGCTCTTGTTCTCGATGATGAGTTCCTGCACATCGCCGCCGCCGCGCTTCTCGCGGACGGTGACGAGGCGTTTGCGGAGACCTTCGTCGAGCGTGAGGTAGGTCTCGTCGGCGCGGGCTTCATCTTTGGCGTGCACGAGATAGACGGCGAGATTTTCGTGGTTGAAGGGGCCTGTGAGCCGGTACTCGATCTTGTCGACGTTGATGGTTTTCCCCTCCAAGACCACCTGTTTTGCGGTGATCTGCGCCCTTTTCTCCGGTTCGCGGCCGGCCGCCTGATCCGCGGAATGGCCTTGGAGGGTCAGGCCAAGCAGACATCCCAACGACAGCAGAAGCCGTTTCGTCGTGCCGATCATGTTGCACCTCGCAGAAAGGGATTGGAGGGACGGACGCCACAGCGCGTCGCGAATGATCAGGGTGAGCGCGAATCAGTTTGGCGGGTCGAGTCGGAGCAGGCGGGAGGGAGCGGGGATTGAAGCGGGGAATCGAGCGGGGAGACTAGCGGGGGGAACTGCGGGGGAAAAACGAAGATCGAATGAGGACGAGTCGAATATAAACGAACGCCCCCCGACGTTGGAAGTGGGTGGAATGAATTTTCAAAAAGAAAAGTGAAATACCTGACGGTGCTTAACGAGGCAGTGCGCTCAACCTTTATTTAGGAAAGCAGGAAAAGAGGAAATGAGGAGAGGAGAGTCGGGTTCGAACATGCTCAACTCTCATGCCCTTTTTCTATTCCTCATTTCCTTCCTTCCTGCTTTCCTAAATAATACTGAGCTTCGGGCCGGCCTGTGACCCCGACGATTCGCGGACTCATCATCGGGCTTGGCCGCGCTCTATCTACTGCCACTGCCCCTCACACTTCAAACCCTTCTTTCTGATACTCGTTGAGCCGGTAGTAGAGCGTTCGCACGCTGATGCCCAATTCCTCGGCGGTGGCGTTGCGGTTGCCGTTGTTGCGGCGCAACGCGGCGAGGATGTGGTCGCGTTCGATCTCGCGAAGCGTGGCGGCCCCGCGCTCTTCGGCGCCCGGCGGCGGGGCGATCGGCTCGACGTCCTCTTCCGCCTCCTCGATCCGATCCAGTGCCGGCTTCGCCTTCGGCGGCTCGCGGAACCGGCGGCGGGCCCGCTCCAGCGCGGCTTCCAGGTCGCCCAGCGGTGTCGGCTTCGTGAGGAAGTCGGCCACGTCGAGCTGGATCGCCTTCTTCGCCGTCTCCAAGTCACCGTAGCCGGTGAGAATGACCACCTGCGTCGACGGCCAGCGTTCGCGCACCTGGGCGAAGAACTCCAGCCCGCTCATGCCCGGCAGGTTCAGGTCGAGCACGATGATCTGGTGCGGCCGCTGCTCCATGACCTTCAGCCCCTCCTCGCCGCTCTTGGCGCCGGAGCCGGTGAAGCCCATGTCGGGCAGGGCGTGCAGCAGCATCTCGCGGAGGCGGGGCTCGTCTTCGACAATGAGGACGCGGGGGGAAGTGTCGTCTTCGAAATCGCTGGAAGGTGTCATGACAAGAGTGTAGCGAGGGGAGAAGGGCCTTGGGATCAAGGCCTGGGGCTCGCGTCAGGGCAATCGCATGTACCCCCAGGGTGGCACTGACAAGCGGAGTCCGCGGAGCTTGTCAGTGTGGGTGGTGCGAGGGTCAACCACACTGACAAAGGCCTCCGAGCAGTCCTTGTCAGTGCCACCCTCGGTCCCTTCTCTCCCGCTCACGCCGCCGGCAGTTCCACCGTAAACCGGCTGCCCTTGCCGGGTCCGGCGCTGTGGGCGTGGATGCGGCCGCCGTGCTGCTGCACGATGGCGTGGGTGATCGACAGGCCCAGGCCCGTGCCGCGCTCTTCGTTCGACTCGGTGACGCCGCGCTTGTTGGTGAAGAAGGGTTCGAAGATGTGGTCGAGGGTGTCTTGGTTCATGCCCTTGCCGTTGTCGGCAACGGCGAGGTTCACCCGGTCGCCCTGCCGCGTGGTGGCGATCTTGACGACTCCCTTTTTCGGGTCCGTGGCCTCCAGGGCGTTGATCACCAGATTGAGAAGCACCTGCTTCAACTCGGTCTCGCGGCCCATCACGGCGAGGCCGTCGCCCGAGGTTTCGGTCTCGATCTTCCGCGCCCGGTACCGCGGCAGGCCCTGCACGATCTCGGCGACGTCGGAGACGACCTGCCCGATGGACACCTTCTCGCGCACCTCTTCGCCGGCCGGGCCGCCGCCGCCGCGCACCAAGGAGAGCAGCTTCTGGATGATCCGCTTGCAGCGCATCGCTTCGTCGAGAATGATTTCCAGCGACCGCACCGCGTGCTCCCCGGCGTCGGGGGCTTTGTTCTTCAGCTTGCGGAGCGAAAGCTCGGCGTAGCCGGACATGATGCCCAGCGGGTTGTTGATCTCATGGGCAACGCCGGCGGCGAGGAAGCCGACGCTGGCGAGGCGCTCGGAGCGCACCAACTCCTTGCTCTTGGCGGCGACCTTGGCTTCCAGCTCGCGGTAAAGCTCGTCGAGCTCGGCGGCCATCTGGTTGAAGTCGTGGGCGAGCTCGGCGAACTCGCGGTCGCCGGCGGTGTCGAGGCGTTTGCTGAACTGCCCCTGCGCGATGGTCTTCACGCCACTGCGGAGCGTGCCCAGCGGCCGCATCACGCTGCGGTACTGCCAGACCGCGACGGCGAAGGCGGCGAGCGTCACCGACGCCGAGACGAGCCCGACGATCAGGATCGTCGCCTGCCGGCGTGCGGTGGCGGTGCGCTGGGCTTCCTCGATGATCGCGCTGCTCTGCGTGCCGAGCTTGGCGAGGAAACCGATCACACTGTTGATCACCAGGATCTGATGGTCAGGCGACGGGGGCTTGATGTCGTAATCATTCTCGGCGATCCACCGGAGCAGGTCCTTGAGCAGCGTCATCTTGCCGGCCTCGAGCTCGTCGTCGCGCAGCAGCAGGCTCAGCTTCACGCTTGCATTCTGGAGCTCGCGGTAGACCCTCGGGTCCGCCGGCTCGCCGCTCTCGATCATGGCCCGGGCCCGGGCCAGGTTGGGGCCAATCTCGTAGACCGCCTTGAGCTTGCGGTATTCGTTCAGGGCCACGTCGACCTCGCGGCCCAGACCGTTAAGCCCCCACCAAGCGACGGAGGACACCACCAGCAGGTTTAAAACCAGAAGGGACGTCGCGATCAACATTCTGCGTGCGAGGGTCATGCTGGGTGCCGACGTGGCCGAAGAATTGTAGTGGCATTCTCGCCTGACCGATGACGGCAAGGCGAGGCGGTGATTTGGCTACGGACCCGCCGGGGGCCCTCGAATATGTCCGATAAACCCTACATTGACCTCCTGCACCTCTCGGAGGCGGAAGCGCTTGAGATCGTGCATTCGCTGCAGACGGGCGGGACCTGCCGCATTGACGAGCGCCGCAAGTACGATCGCCTCCCGTTCCAGGAGGAAGCACTGCTCCTGTGCGAGGTGAAAACCAAGTACCGCATGTCGCCGCCTTTCCTCGTCAAGTGCATCGACATCAGCGCCGGCGGCATCGGGTTCCTGCACGGGGCCTACATGCACACCGGCACGCCCTGCGTGATCACGCTGATCAACCGAAATAAAAACGGGTTCCGCGTCGACGCCAAGGTAGCGCGGTGCCAGCACCACAGCGGACACATCCACATCATCGGCGTGAAATTCAACAAGCCGATGGGTCAGGACCTGCTCGATCGCCTGCAAAATCAGGCGATGGGTGCGGCGACTGAATGAGGCCGCGAGCTCCTTCCGAGCCGCGAAGCATAAGCGAGCGGATCGCACGAATCATCAAGTGATCAGAGGACCATCCGCACGCTTACGCGTGGCGGCTCGGATCAATCAGTATTCACTGATCGGCACGTGACGCAGCGGGTCGACGCCCGCCTTCTTGTTGCCCATCGCCGCCGCGGCATCGGGCGCAATCGCCGCGATGATCGCATCGAGGTCATCCGGCACCGGGATCGGCAGGTTCGCCAGTCGGCCGTTCGGCCTCGTGCGCTTCGCCGTTTCCTGCACCGATTTCATGTCAATTCCCGTGTGATACTTCACGGTCGCGTCGGGGTCCTTGAGCTCGTGCCCGGTGAGGATGCAGACGACGCGGTCGTCCTTGTTGATGACGCCTTCCTTGATGAGCATGTGGGCGCCGGCGACCGATGCGGCGCTGGCGGGCTCGCAGCCGAAGCCGAACCGGCCGACGAGCGCCTTGTGCTCGAGGATGGTCTCGTCGTCGACCTGGCGGACGATGCCGTTCATGACGTCGATCGCCCGCAGCGCTTTGGCGAGGTTGACGGGCCGGCCGATCTCGATGGCGCTGGCGATGGTATGGGCGTGGCCGCCAGTGTCGCTGGCGTCCTGCTCGCGGTAGTACGCCTTCATGGTGTCGTAGTCGACCCGGCCGCCGTTCCACTTCATGCCGCGCTCGTTGACCAGCACGTGCAGCGGATTAGCGCCGGCGGCCTGGATCACGGCAAGGCGCGGCACGCGGTCGATCAGGCCGAACTCCTTGAGCTCCGCGAACGCCTTGCCGAACGCCGAGCAGTTTCCCAGGTTGCCGCCGGGCACCACGATCCAGTCAGGCACCTCCCAATCCATCGCCTCCATCACGCGGTACATGATGGTCTTCTGCCCCTCGAGGCGGAAGGGGTTCACGCTGTTCATCAGGTAGATGCCAAGCCCCGGCTGCTCGACGGCGATCTGCCGGACGCGGCGGAGGCAGGCATCAAAATCGCCCTGGATTTGCAGGGTTTTCGCGCCGTAGTCGAGGGCCTGCGACAGCTTGCCGTAGGCGATCTTGCCGCTGCCGATGAACACGATGCCGGTGGTTTCCGACAGGCTGGCGAACATGGCGAGCGAGGCGGAGGTGTTGCCTGTCGAAGCGCAGGCGACGCGCTTGGCTCCGACCATGCGGGCATGCGTGAACGCCGCGGCCATGCCGTTGTCCTTGAACGAGCCGGACGGATTAAGGCCCTCATATTGAAGGAACAGCCGGTCCTTGTTGAGTCCGATCTGCGGCGCGAGCAGCACCGCGTTCTGCATGCACGTCCGGCCCTCGCCGATGGTGACGATGTCGCTCTCCTTGCGATAGAACGGCATCAGCTCTCGGAACCGCCAGACGCCCGAGAAGTCGAGCGCCCCCTGGATGCCCGCGCCTTTCGTGCTCCAGCGGTGCTCGAAGAAGTTGAGCGACTTGGGCACCGGCAGGCGCGACCAGTCGTAGGCGATGTCCAGCAGCGAGCTCTTGCCCTTCTTCGAGCAGGCGGGGCAATTGACGTGGACCTCCTCAACGCCGAACGTCGAACGGCAATCGGGGTCCATGCACTGTTGAAAAGCGACTTCCATGGCGGACATTGTAGGAAAGACTTTGCTTAGCGGTTGGGCCGAAGGCTCGGCGAAGGCCCACCCGTTCACGGCGGCCGCGGCGGCATCGATGGTCCGTGGTGCCAAAAAAGGGGGCCTTCGCCGAGCCTTCGGCCCGACCGCTAAGCGTTAGGTGCCGCCGGAATCCGCCATCTTCCGGAGGTACTCAAAATACTCCGGGAACGTCTTGTTCACACACTTCGGATCGTTGATCACCACGCCCGGCGAGCGCAGGCCGACGATCGCGAAGCTCATCGCCATGCGATGGTCATCGTAGGTGTCGATCGCGGCGGGCTTCACTTTGCCATCGGCGGGCGGGGTGATGGAGATGTCGTCGCCTTCGATCTCGACCGTCGCGCCGAGCTTCGTGAGCTCGTTTTTCAAAGCCCCGAGGCGATCGGTTTCCTTCACGCGCAGGTTGCCCACGTCGCGGATGGTCGTCGTGCCCTCGGCAAACAGCGCGACGGCGGCGAGCGTCTGCGCCATGTCGGGCATGTGGTTCAGGTCGATGTCGATGCCGCACAGCTTCTGGCCATTTGCGGGGGCCATGACCGTGATGAAATCACCGCCAAAGAGCAGCCCGGCGCCCATGCGGTGCAGCACGTCGGCGAAACCGATGTCGCCCTGAATGCTGCGCTTGCCGAGCCCTTCGATGGTGCATGAACTGCCGGGCACGATCGCGGCGGCGGCGAGGAAGTAACTGGCGTTGGAGGCGTCGGGCTCGATGGCGTAGTTGGTCGCGCGATATTTGCCGGTCGGGACATGGATGCGCGTGAAGTTCGCATCCACCTCCGCCCTCACACCGAAGGTGTGCATGAGCCGCAGCGTCATCTCGACGTACGGCCGCGAGGTGATGGGGCCGTCGAAGTTGATCGTCAGTCCCTTCTCGCAGTAGCCGCCCACTTGCAGCAGCGCGCTGATGTACTGGCTCGACAGCGTCGGCGGCATGGTGAACTGCCCGCCGGCCAGCGAGCCGCGGGCGGTCACCTGAAGCGGCGGGCAGCCGTCGTTCATGGTGTAGTTGATCGTCGCCCCGATCTGCCGCAGCCCATCGACGAGCTGCTTGACGGGCCGCTGCCGCATGCGTTCGATGCCGTCGAGGACAAACTCGCCGCGTCCCAGCGGCATCGCGGCGGTGAGGAACCGGTAAGCGGTGCCGGCGTTGCCGAGGTTGAGGTTGGCATGGTCGCAGGGGATCACCCCGCCGCGCCCGGTGATGCGGACGGTGGAGTTCGGTTCATCGATCGCGACGTCAAACTTGAGCGCTTGCAGCGCCGCCAGCATCCGCCGGCTGTCGTCGGCGAAGAGCACGCCGGTCAACGTCGACTCGCCCTCCGCCAGCGCGGCCAGCAGCAGGGCACGGTTCGTCAGGCTCTTGCTTCCGGGGGGCGTGACGTGGGCGCGAAAGGATCTGACAGGCTGGATGGCGAGAGATTCCATGGCAATGATTACGTCGCCTTGCGGAACACCGCGACAATGTTCTCCACCGGCACCACGTACAGCCGGTTGTCGCCCTCGAAGTCGACGGGGATCGCCTCTTTCGGGTTGAACAGCACGCGGTCGTACTGCTCGATCGGGTAGTTCGAGTCGTCGGCCACCTCGACGGACACCGACACAATGCGTCCGGTGAGCGTGGGGATCTCCATCTTGTCGGGCAGGTGGATGCCGGACTTGGTCTGCTTCTTGTCCTCATCCTTGCGGATCAGGACGCGCTTGCCGATCGGCTCGACGGTTTCCAGGGCCGGCTTCTTGTTCGTGGTTTGGCTCATGTCGGCGGGATTGTAGCGAGTTGCGCGAGAGGAACCCACCCACGGGAGTGGGTGGGCATTGATGTTTCAATTCCATCACCTCGTCATTGCTTTCAGCAGATCTACCGCACGGCGCTGCGGGTTTGGCAGCGGCAGTTCGTCGATCGCGTCGAGCGCTCGCCAGCAGTGCGATAATCGATTTGACTTGCTCGTGCGGCCGGCCGCGTGCCAGAGGATGAACGTGATCGTGCGGTGCGTGGTCTGGTGCGTGAAGCGCGAGACCTCGCACGGCGTTGCGGTAGCGATGCCGCGCGTCGATTTCGTCCATGCCCGGATCGTCTCGGCCTTGACCTCGCCTGCGAACGCCTCCGACGTCGGCAGTTGCCACATGTTCGACCACAGCCCCTTCGCCGGCCGCTGCTCAAAGAGAAACGCCCCGCCGCGCTCCACCGCCGCGACATGATGCGTCACCGCCATCGGCGCCCGCTTCGCCCCCTTCCTCGGCAGCTCCTCCGCCACCTGCCGCTTCGCGGCTTCGCACGCCCCCGCCACCGGGCACACCAAACACTTCGGCGCCCGCGGCGAACACACCAGCGCGCCCAGTTCCATCATCGCCTGATTAAACTCCCCCGCCGCCCGCTTCGGCACCAACATCTCCGCCAGCGACCACAACTGATCACGTACCGCCGGCTCCTCGATCGGCTCTTCGATCGCGAACCATCGCGCCAGCACGCGGGCCACGTTGCCATCGAGGATCGGTGCCGGCACATCGAACGCGATCGACGCCACCGCCCCGGCCGTGTACCGCCCGACGCCCGGCAAGGCGAGCAGCGACTCGACGTCGCGCGGCACCGCGCCGCCGTGCTCCTGAACAATCACCTTTGCCGCCGCGTGCAGGTTGCGGGCACGCCGGTAGTAACCCAGGCCCTGCCAGAGCCGCAGCACCCGCTGCTCGTCCGCATTGGCCAATGCTTCGGCCGTCGGAAACACCTCGATGAAGCGATTGAAGTACGCGATGACGGTGGCGACCTGCGTCTGCTGGAGCATGGCCTCGCTGACGAAGACGTGATACGGGTTCGCGCCCGCCGCCGTTGCCGCCCGCCACGGCAAGTCGCGGCGGTGCTTGCGGTACCACGCGAGCAGCCCGCGGCGGAGCGTGGCGAGGGTTGTGCGCGGGACGACCATGTGGAATGGAATAGTACCGCTGTTTAGGAACACCATATCCCGTGCTTTCGCGACGGTTCGAGATTCCGATAGCGGGCCACTTGGAACTGGGTGGCACGGGCAGGCCGCCGCTCGAAGCGGTTTGCCCGTGTTCAAGGAGCATCGTAGTTCACCACGGGCAAACCGCGCAAAGCCGCGGCCTGCCCGTGCCACCCAGATTCTCAAACTGGCCCACGATTTGAATTCCAGCCCGCGCCGTGCGAACGCCGATAACCCCGTGGGCAGCCGCTCGGCGGCCCACGTTTTCGTGGCGGAAACGGCACCGCCGCGATACGCTTATCGGATGGCCGACGAATCCAAAGAGCCCGACATGATCGCCACCCACCGCCAGGCACTGCCCTCCCGCCGCGAGTCGGTCACGCACAAGTTCGCCATCATGGGCCACGAGGGTTACCTCACCATCGGCCTGTTCGATAGCGGCGAGCCCGGCGAGATCTTCATCAAGATGTCCAAGGCCGGCTCAACGCTCGGCGGCCTCGTGCAGGCTTACTGCCGGGCCTTCAGCCTCGCGCTGCAATACGGCCTGCCGCTGCAGGAGGCGGTCAACCGCTTCAAGGGCATGCGCTTCGAGCCGATGGGCCACACGTCGAACCCCGAGATCCCCGAGGCGCTCAGCATCGTCGATTACGTCGCGCGGTTCATCGAACTGCACTTCATCCACAACGCGCCGTGAACCGATCGGCCCGCGCGGTACTTCATTTCATGCGCTTCCAGACGGTGACCGTTCCAACTCCGAGCGCGTGCCCCAACACCATAACGTCTCGATTGGGAAACGTGAGCCGCACATTGGATTGCATCGGCTTCGGCCCTACCGTCATCTCGATCTGATACTCCTCGCCCTTTTCGCTGCTCTTCTTTTGGCTGACATACTTCCACTGGCCTTCGACCGCGCTCGGCTGCCCGCCGATCGTGACCGTTTCGACGAACGTGCCATCCATCCGGAAGTGAAGCTGCCGGGGCGTGTCAGAGGAGGGATCGGCGAGCGACTGCATAACCGCTTCGGCCAGTTTCGGATCGATCGACTTCAACTCCTCCTCGAACCCCGGCTGCGTCGCGACGGTCGGAACGATCTGTTCCCACCGGTCCTCAAACGGAAACCGCTGCGGCGGACAGCCGGTAAGCAGCAGAAGCGAGGCGATCAAAGCGACGCGTAGTGTTGCATGAAGCAGGCGCATGTGGTGGGTTCCTTCTGATGGCAGGAGCATGTTCTTAGATGGCGCTGTTCGCCGCAAGCAGTACTTAGCCGTTCGCCTTGGCGAACGAGGAGCGTTGGCGCACTACCTTGGACGGTTAAGGACGCTCCGAAGTTACGTCGTTCGCCAAGGCGAACGGCTAAATGCCCCGACGACTGTTGGCGTTAAACCGCAATCCACCTTGTTGACCGCCTCCCCCCCTTCCGCTACCGTTCCCTTTTACACGGATGGCAGAGGCATGACCTCCGAAAAGAAGGATAAGTGCGGCGTGTTTGGCGTGTGGGGTGCGCCGGACGCCGCGCACCTCGCCTACATCGCCCTCTTCGCCCAGCAGCACCGCGGCCAGGAGTCGGCCGGCATCGCGGTCGGCGACGGCGACCTCCTCAACGCACACGTCGGCATGGGCCTCGTCTCCGAAGTTTTCTCCGGCGATGTCCTCGGCAAGCTCAAGGGCACCGCCGCCATCGGCCACAACCGCTACTCGACCACCGGCTCCAGCAAGGCCTGCAACGCCCAGCCGCTGCTCGAGGAATACATCGGCGGGCAGGTCGCCGTCGCCCACAACGGCAACCTCATCAACGCCGGCCTCCTCCGCCGCGATTACGAAGAACGCGGCCACATCTTCCACACCACGACCGACACCGAAGTCATCCTCCACCTGCTCGCCGCCCACCACCTCTCCAAGCTCGACCCGCTCGTCGAATCGCTCACCCATCTGCAAGGCGCCTACAGCCTCGTGTTCCTCTTCAAAGACCGCATTGAGGTAGTGCGTGACCCTTGGGGCTGGCGGCCGCTCGTGCTCGGCAAAACGAAGGAGGGCGCGTTCTGCGTCGCCAGCGAAACGGTCGCGATCGACGCCATCGGCGGCACCTACATCCGCGAGATCGAGCCCGGCGAGATCCTCACCATCAACGACGCCGGCCTCTCCTCGCGCCGCTTCGCCGATGTTCAGCAGCCGGCCCACTGCATCTTCGAGCACATTTATTTCGCCAACCCCAGCTCGCGCGTCTTCGGCGACACCGTGCAGATTGTCCGCGAAAAGCTCGGCGAAAAGCTCGCGATGGAAATGCCCATCGCCGCCGATTACGTCATCCCCATGCCCGACTCCGGCCGCTCCGCCGCCCTCGGCTACGCCCGCGCCAGCCGGATTGAGTTCCGCGAAGGCATCGTGCCCAACCGCTACGTCGGCCGGACCTTCATCAAGCCCACCGACCGCCAGCGCAAGGACGCGGTGCAGCTCAAGCTCAACGTCGTCGAGGAAGTGGTGAAGGACAAGCGCATCATCGTCGTCGACGACTCGATCGTGCGCGGCACCACCACCCGCGGCAAGATGGAGCAGCTCCGCCGGGCCGGCGCCAAGGAGATCCACCTCCGCATCAGTTGCCCGCCGATCCGCAACGCCTGCTACTTCGGCGTCGACTTCCCGGACCCCAAGGATTTGGTCGCGACCAATCGCACCGTCGAGGAAATCCGCGCGTTCCTCAACGTCGACAGCCTGCACTACCTCTCGATCGAAGGCATGCTCCAGTGCGTCAGCCGGCCGAAGAGCCAGTACTGCCACGCCTGCTTCAGCGGCGAATACCGGTTGGAGGTCAACCGCCCCGTCACGAAGCTGAGCCTGGAGCGGCACCAGTTGAAGATGTTTACGTAAGCCGCCGCGTGCCGTTGACGTGCGCTCGTAGGGTGGCACTGACAAGCGCAGTCCGCGGAGCTTGTCAGTGTCCGAGAATGCAACCACTGACAAGGCCCCGAGCGGCCTTGTCAGTGCCACCCATCACTTCGCCGCTTCGTCCTTCTTGATCGTCTCCGCCGTCAGCGCCGCCAGCGTCGCCGGCGTCAGCGTGAACCACTTGTCGTTCAACGTCGCCAGCGTCGGCTCGCCCTTGAACCCGATGAGGATCGTGTGCTTCTTCGCGGTGCGGGTGACGACTTCGATCGTCGCCTCGGCGTCGCCCAGGACGGCCGCATCAGTGGGTTTCGGCACGTGTCGCCAGACGCGCAGCGGCGTCAGCGCATCGAACATCTTGGCCGCCGAGTCCGTCTTCAACTGCGCCGTGGTGATCGGCTTGCCGCCGACGGAGTTATCGAGCTGGTTGTACCTTCCGAACTCGTCCTTGCCGATCGTGAAGGGCTTGTTCTGGCCCTTGGTGATCGTGACCTGCGCGACCTCGCCGGGCCGCAGGTCGAGCACGGTTCGCGGGCGGTATTCCGCATCGAAGTAGAGCTTGGTTTCGTCGCTGGCGGCGAACACGCCGTCAACGCCCGCGACCTTCCCCTGCCTCGTCTCCAGATCGATGGTGATGACCCGCGTCTGCGCGCCAACCGTGGTCAGCGACAGCTCGACCGTGCGCTGGCCGAACGGCTTGGGCTCCTCGAGCCACGAACTCGCCCGCAGCGTCGACGAGTGCTTGAGCAGTTGATCGAGCCCATCCTTCTCAAATCCCTCGGCATCGGCGCCGACCATCTGCCACTGCGGCTTCGCCGACGGGCTCACCGCGGTGGTGAACCGCTTGAACTCGTAGGTCACGCCGTCGAACCGCTTGAGCACCACGTGCTCGAACTGCTCGGGCTTCACGTCCACGATCTGCCGGTCGCGGAGCCTGATCACCGGCTCGAACACCGGCCGCAGCGACGCCTCGGGCACCAGATAACCCGTCGTCTCGCTGTTGCGGATCACCATGATCATCGGCGTCTGATCACCCCTGGGGATCGCCTCGGCGGGCGGCTTGGACAACACGAGCCGTTCCTGGTCCTTGCCGATGTTCACCGAGAACTCGATGGTCGCCAGCGGCTCCGCCGGCTGCGTGGCCCGCGGGTGGTAATACTTCGCTTTCGCGTTGATCACGGCGTCGAGCAACTGGCCGACCGCTTCCTGGTCCGGCTTGAACGGCGCCGGCGGCTTCCCTTCCTCCGCCGCGAACGCCCAGCCCGCCGTCGGCGACTTCTGGAGCCGCAGCTCGCCCCTCTCGGCCGTGCGGATCATCACCTCGCGCAGGGCCGCGGTCTTCGCCAGCGTGATGCGCGGGTCGCGCAGCTCATCGGTGCGCGGGGCGACGAACCGGCCGCGGGCGTCGCCCATCACCGTGAACACCACCGGGCTCGGCGCCTCGCCCAGCGACCACGTTGCGTAGTACGTTTGATTGGAAGGGTCGGCGGCATTCCCGATGCGCAGCGTCCGCGTCCTCGGCTCGATGGCGCTGGTCTGCACCGTCACCTCGATGGCGGGCTTGTCGAGGCCGAACATCGCGAGGTTCTTCGGGTCTTCGCTGATGAACCGGCCGACCGAGGCGCCCTTGACGAGCCCCAGCAGGGCGGCCGGTTCATCAG
>Ga0163153_10004266_pt1 | contig 18139 bp, 20 predicted proteins | sample OliLakLV19MP6IB1_FD_148629 | JGI IMG/M metagenome (GOLD analysis project Ga0163153, IMG submission 148629) | Freshwater microbial mat bacterial communities from Lake Vanda, McMurdo Dry Valleys, Antarctica - Oligotrophic Lake LV.19.MP6.IB-1 | ecosystem: Environmental > Aquatic > Freshwater >... | reverse complement strand
AATTCCAAAAAACCCTTACAAAAGGTTATGTTGAAGCATTAAAAAAGTTTTTCAATAAAGCTGTTGGGGGTATTGATCCTGAAAATCTACCTAAAGGTATAGTTTTAAAAGGAAATATACTTCGTGTTGATGGGCAAGAAGTATTTAACCTTCGTCAAACCTTCGGTGTTCCTATTGAAATTTCTCAAGAAATTATGAGAGATTGGGGGATAGAATTTGACCAGCAAACAATACAAGAAGAAAAAGATGCTTTCGAGAAACACCAAGAGTTATCCCGTTCGGGAAGCGAACAAAAATTCAAGGGGGGAATGGGAGGTACGGGAGTACAAGAAGTTCGCTACCACACTGCTACGCACCTGCTTCACCAGGCGCTTCGAGACGTGCTCGGAGAGAGCGTACAGCAGAAAGGCTCAAATATCACTTCAGAGCGACTCCGCTTTGACTTTGTATACCCACAGAAAATGACTGAGGAAGAAAAGAAGAAAGTAGAAGACATTGTCAATGAAAAAATCGCTCTTAAACTCCCGATGCAGAAAGTAGTCATGAAAAAAGAGGACGCAGAAAAAACTGGAGCACTTCACTTTTTTGGAGACAAATATGGAGATGAAGTATCTGTGTATTTTATCGGCGAATCAATCAAATCTGCATACTCAAAAGAATTCTGTGGAGGACCGCATGTTACCAATGTTGGAGAACTCGGAGTATTTAAGATTGCAAAAGAAGAAGCTGTTTCGGCAGGAGTGCGCAGAATTAAAGCGACACTGAGTTAGAAGTAGAAAGTTGAAAGTTGAAAGTTGAAAGTTGAAAGTTTGTAAAGTTCAATCTTGATTTTACTTTATAAACTTTACACTTTAAAACTTTACACTTTTTCTGTGTTAGAATAGTTACATGTTATTCAATTCATCTGACAAAAAAGGAGATGTTTGTCTTGTTCTTGACCTCGGCAATGCTTCAATTGCAGGCTCACTTGTTCTTTTTAAAGAAGGTTTGCCTCCAGAAGCACTCTTTACCGTCCGAGTTCCTTTTGTAATAGGTGAACACGCTCATCCGGAAAAGATTGAGATAACACTCCTTTCCCAACTTCACGAAATACTGGATACTATACACCAAAAAGGTTTTCAGTGTGAGTATTTTAAAACTCATCATAAAAAAATAGCAAAGGTTCTCTGTGTATGTGCCTCACCGTGGTATGCATCTAAGATAAAAAAGGTAACTGTCTCAAATCCAAAGTCTTTTTTAGTAACAAAAATATTCCTTGACGATGTCTTGAATAAAGAAGCTGATTTTTTTCGTACAGAGCTGTCCTCTGGTGTTCATGGGGAGCAGTATTTAAATGGAGTTACCGTAATGGAAAAAATAGTTATCGATGCAAGGATAAATGGCTATTCACTCCCTGACCCTGTCGGACAAAAAACAATCCTTTGTGACATTACCCTCTATCTTGGACTTGCTTCATCGGGAATGATAGGGGCAATTAAAACTCAAATCATTAAATTTTTTTCGGTCAATCAAAGTGCAATCCTTTGGCATTCGTTTCCACTTGTCGCATATAGTACACTGCAAAAAATCTTTCCTCACGAAAAAGACTATGTCTTATGTGATGTCACCGGAGAGGTAACTGATGTTACTCGGGTAATGGGAGGTGTTGTGGGTAATACCGCTTCTTTTCCGTCAGGTAAATTTTTCTTGATCCGTAAACTCATGAAAGCGCTCGACTTGCCTTCTGAGGTAGCACAGTCATTTCTTAATTTATTCCAAAATGGCACTGCAACATTAGAAATGGAAGGTAAAATAAAAGAAATATTAATTGATGTGGAACATGAATGGGCAATTTACCTAGAAGACGCTCTGTCTTCTATTGGTCCAATCGAAAGTTTGCCACAAAAAGTGTACTTGACTGCAGATCCCGACACTGCATCTATATTTGTCGGTTTTCTAAAAACTCAACATACTGATACGACTTTATTGTGGAGAAGAGGAGTAACCGTAGTCCATCTTTCAGAGGATATACTGAGTCATTTCTACATATCAGGCAATCATCTGACTTTTGATGAGTGTGTTGCACTGGACTCAATTTTCCTTTCTTCGTTTCAATAGAGAGTTTTACACCTTTATCCATTGCGCACAAGTAAGTATCCCTGGTATAATTATATGAAACAAAGTACTCACGTATGAAGAAAAACATTGTACAAGACGTCGTATTTCCAAAACGTTCTATCAGGGACGTAGCGCTTCCTTCTCGAAGGAAGGAAATTACATCTGCTGTACCCCTGCAGTCAGTGGAGCAGTCACGTCCTCAGTTTACAGAACCTGTAGAGCCACGCTCAATTCAACGAGGAGTACCAATAGAGAAAAAAAGAGTACAAGACGAAGAAGAACATGACTCTGTCTTCCATCGGCGTATTCCCCCGGCTACTCCTCGTACACCCTATACATTTGACTACAACACTGATCTTCCACCTCACAAAGAATCCCGTCTTGGGTTGTGGATATCTCTCGTTTTATTTATCATTGCACTCGGTTTCGGAGTATCAGCTCTTTTTGTATCAGCTCAAGTGACTGTCTCGCCTAAGACACAGATCCTACCAATAAATGTTCCCCTCACGGCTCAAAAAGACAGACCAAGCGGTGAGTTCGGATATCAAGTCGTCTCAATTTCTGCAAGTACAGAAAAGGTAGTCGCAGCTGGTGCAGTACAGAAAGTAGAAAAGAAAGCAACTGGAACGATCATTATCTACAACGCCGCGAGTGAAACACCTCAGAGGCTCATCGCAAATACTCGATTTGAATCCGCGGATGGAAAGATATTCCGTATTGCGAGTGCGATCTCGATCCCTGGACGAAAGACGGAAAATGGCAAAATAATGCCGGGCAGTGTAGAAGCAACTATCACTGCAGATCAAAGCGGAGAAAGCTACAATCTCGGCCCCTCAGACTTTACCATTCCTGGTCTCAAAGGTGACGCTCGATACACTACGATATATGCCCGCTCTAAGGCGCCCTCGACTGGAGGCTTTTCAGGAATTATGAAAATGGTAGGTACCGCACTAGAGCAAACTACTAAAAAAGAGCTTGAAACAGCGCTTAAGGCAAAACTTAAGAACGATATAATGTCTCAGATCCCAGTTAACTTCGTGTTTTTTGACGGTGCGCTTTCGTACCAGTTTGAAAGCATCAGTCAGAAGGAGGGCACTGAAGATGACCAGGCGATTCTCCTGCTTATGGGTACTGCTCATGCTGTGATCTTTGATAAGGCACTTCTTTCAAAGGCAGTTATCGATGGTTTGAAAGATTCGGTAACTACGGCAGGGCAAAATATTGCAGTAACTAACCTCGAAAACCTTTCTTTAATTCTCACTGGTACAAGCCAGGTGAGTCAGATAGCTACGACTCCAATTACCTTTACTCTCACCGGAGATGCACAAATCGAATGGCTCTATGACGAATCTCAGCTCAAAAACGACCTTTTAGGTATAAAGAAAGCCGATATCAGTAGTCTCTTACAGGCGAAATACCCTTCAATTGAGAGTGCACAAGTGAAGATCCTTCCCCTCTGGAAACACTCATTTCCACTCGATCCTAACAAGGTAACAATCATAAAAGCTATTCCTGTAAAGGGAGCTTCAAATTAACGAGAAGAATCTGAGGTAGAGGAGTTGACTTAGGGTGCTAACTTCTGCTACAATAGTACGCATTGATTCAAATTGAATCCAAAGTTGATTTATAAAGAATGCATAACCAAGACAAAAAGCAAGATAAGAACATTGTAAGCGTTTCAGGTGTTGTCGTTGAGGCACTTCCAAATACTTTTTTTAAGGTGCGAAGGGACGACACCGGTGAAGAGACGCTTACATATCTGTCAGGTAAAATGCGTTTGCATCGAATTCGAGTCTTAGTAGGCGACAAGGTGATTTTTGAACTTGAGCCCTACGGCGGAAAAGGACGCATCGTGAAGCGCACGTAATAGCTTCCAGATTTTATGACGTATTCCTTCGTTAAAATCTGATTTAAAATCGTCACCAGCACAAGGAGGCTGGCTCCAATTTTAAATCAGATTTTGCCTTGGACTGCATTCAAATCTGAACGATATAGACCACAATAATATTTAATTATGAAAGTTAAAGCATCAGTAAAGAAGCGATGTGCGCACTGCCAAGTAGTCCGACGAAAGGGCTATGTGTATGTTGTATGTAAAGCTAATGCTCGACATAAACAGCGCCAAGGATAAAATCCCAAATTATGAACAATATCATCTTCTAAAATTATAAAAATGTTTTCCGTCTTACAACAGTACGTCTCCAAACATTTTCAAAATTTTATAAGCGATCTTGTCCAAATTTGAAATTTTAAAAAAACAACAATTTAAATTATGAGAATCCTCGGTATCACAATTCCAGATGAAAAAAGACTCGAGATAGGACTTACCGTCCTCTACGGTATTGGTCGTCCTCTTGCAAAGACTATTCTAAAAAAAGCAAAGGTTGATTTTGGTTCAAAAGCGAAAGATATGACTGTTGAACAGGAAAATGCAATCCGAAAGGAAGTCGAAAGCCAGAAAATCGAGGGAGACCTCAAGCGAGAAGTGGCGGGAAATATCAAACGTCTTAAGGACATCAAGTCGCTCCGAGGCTCTCGTCATCAGCGAGGTCTACCATCACGTGGACAGCGTACGAAGACAAACTCTCGAACACGAAGAGGTAATGTTCGAAAGACTATGGGTACTGGACGGCGTGCAGCAGACAAGAAATAGTAAAATCAGTTTATAATGTATAAAGTTCATAAAGTTTCATCAAAAAACACAGAATTCAACTTTATAACCTTAAAACTTTAAAAACTTTAAAACTTAGACCATGGGAAAGAAAAAAATCGCTACAGCTAAAGACAGTGGAGGAGAATTAAAGGCATCAAATGTGCCTTCTTTGTCGAAAAAGAAAGTCGACCTAGGACAGCTCCATGTCCAGTCTACATACAACAATACGATCCTTGTACTGACAGACGCAAAAGGTAATGTCCTGGCGCAGTCTTCTTCAGGAGCTCTTGGTTTCAAGGGTGCAAAGAAGGGAACACCATTTGCAGCAACAAAGGTGGGTGAGATCTTGGGCGCAAAGGCGGGAGTAATAGGAGCCTCGGATGCTTGACTGGTGGTTAAAGGAGTCGGTTCTGGACGAGAGTCAAGCATCCGAGGCTTTATTTCAAAAGGCATCGTGATCACTTCGATCAAAGATGTGACGCCGGTGCCTTTCAACGGGCCAAAACCTAAGAAGCCACGAAGAGTGTAGGAAATTAGTAGAAAGTTCATAAAGTCATAAAGTCATAAAGAAAATGAAAATTTAACTAGAGACTTATGCTTTATAAACCTTATAACTTTACAAACTTATTATGATAACCGGACCAAAATACAAAATTGCACGAAAACTTGGAGCCCCTGTCTTTGAAAAGACACAGACTCAGAAATTCGCTCAGCACCTTGAGCGACGTTCTCGTGTAAAAAAAGGCTTCTCGAAGCCAAAGTCAGAATATGCATTTCAGCATAATGAAAAGCAGAAAGCTCGAATGGTTTACGGTGTTTCAGAAAAGCAGTTTGTAAATTACGTAAAAGGTGCAATCGAAAAGAAAGCTTCTCGAGCGGTAGCAGCTATCTACGAAGCCCTTGAACTCCGCCTCGACAATGCAGTCGCTCGCCTTGGCCTCGCGACGACTCGCCTTGCAGCTCGTCAGATGGTCTCTCATGGCCATATCACGGTAAACGGTAAGAAGGTTACTATTCCTTCGTATAAGCTCTCCACGGGAGACGTGATTGGCATCCGGAAAGGAAGCCTTGAAAAACCTCTCTTCGCTTCATTCCCCGAGCGATTCAAATCAATGATTATACCGACATGGCTCGGATTTGATGCGACAGCAAAGGTAGCGACAGTGCAGGGTATGCCGAAAATGGAGCCAGGCAGCACATTGTTTGACCTTGGAGCGGTCGTTGAGTTCTATAGTCGATAGTCCTACGGAAATCTACGGTTCTAAATTTATATAAATAATGTATAATTTATAAACCAATTTTTTAATAAACATATGTCTGATTACACAATCGTATTACCATCTAAGCCACGAATCGTCTCTGAAGAGAAGTTTTCTGGTGTCTATGAAATCGATGGCCTTTACCCAGGGTACGGTCACACGCTTGGAAACTCGCTTCGACGCATTATTTTGTCGTCTCTTCCGGGAGCAGCTATCACTTCTGTAAAGATCGCGGGCGCAGACCATGAATTCTCAGTGCTTTCAGGTGTAAAAGAAGATGTCATTTCGATTCTTCTCAATCTGAAGCAGGTACGAATGCTCCTCACTTCATCTGAAACCCAGGTAGTATCTCTTAAGGTAAAAGGTGTGAAAGATGTGACTGCAGGAGACATTAAAGTGTCCGGACAGGTTGAAATCCTTAACCCTGAGCTTCCGATCGCAACACTCACTGACAAGAGTTCAGAGCTTGATATCGAGATCACTGTAGAGAAAGGTCTTGGCTTCGTTACAAAAGATGTAAGAGAGAAGAATCGAGTAGATATTGGTGCGATCGCAGTGGACTCTATCTTTACGCCGATTCGACGAGTGAGCTATGAGGTAGAAAACATGCGAGTAGGAGACCGAACAGACTTCAACCGACTCCGCCTTGCTATCTCAACAGACGGTACGATCACTCCGAAGGAGGCTCTCGAGAAATCTATCGAGATTATGATCCACCAGCTCAAGTCGATCGTTGGCTTCAAGGAAGAGGAAGAACTCCCAATGTCTAAGAATGTAGCGATCGACGAAGCAAGTGCGGGAGCAAAAAAGGAAGATGATGAAGACTTCCTCAAGACTCGTATCGAAAACCTTGACCTTTCAGTACGAACACTCAATGCGCTTTCAAATGCAAACATCCGAACAGTTGGAGGTCTTGCTCGCAAGAAAGAAGAAGATATCCTGGAAATCGAAGGAATGGGTGCAAAGGGAGTGTCTGAAATCAAGAAGGCACTCAGCGAGCATGGTATCATGCTGAAGTAGATATTAGAATTAAAGAAGTAAGAAAGTTTTAATTTCAACGTTATGAACCACCACAAAGCAAACAGAAAATTCGGGCGAGTCACAAAAGTACGAAATGCACTCATGAAGTCGCTCGCACGCTCTTTGGTGTTGGAAGAAAAGATTAAGACGACAGATGCAAAAGCTCGAGAACTAAGACCTATTGCAGAAAAGATGATAACTACAGGCAAGCTCGGTACACTTGCATCTCGTCGAACACTCATCGCACGGGTGGGGGAGGATGCAGCGACCAAGCTCGTAAAAGATGTCTCTCCTCGATATATGACTCGAGCAGGCGGATATACACGTATTACAAAGTTGCCAAGACGGGCTGGAGATGGTAGCCTCATGGCCTACATCGAATTAGTTTAATAGGACATATTTGACCTGTTAAGACCTATATAATAAACATGAAATACACAATCGACGCAGAAAACAAAAAACTTGGACGAATTGCAACAGAAATTGCAGTACTTTTGATGGGTAAAAACAAGATCGACTTTGCTCGCAACATAATGCCGAATGCCCAAGTAGAAGTAAAGAATGCTTCTAAGCTTTCAATTACAGCTAAGAAGGCAGAAAGCACCGTGTACAAGACTTTTTCAGGATACCCTGGAGGTCTTACTGTGAAGCCACTTTCTAAAGTCGCTGCAGAGAGAGGTTTTTCAGAAGCACTCAGACGGACAGTCTCTGGAATGCTTCCAAAAAACAAGCTTCGAGCACGAATGCTTAAGAACTTAACAATACACGAATAGAGATTTGAGACATGAGACAAGAGTTAAGAAAATACAATTCTTAAAACTCATATCTCATGTCTCCATTCTCTTATCTCAACCAAACCATGGAAGATACAAAAACAGCAAAATACATAGAAGCAGTTGGACGACGGAAAACAGCCGTGGCTCGTGTTCGACTTACACCAGCAACAAAAAACTCTTTCATGATCAATGAAAAAGATTTGGATTCATATTTTCCTACAGAAGAAATGCGCCTTATTGTGACTTCAGCAGTGAAGGAAGCAAAAGCAGGGACATATAAAGTGTCAGCAAAGCTTATGGGTGGTGGTATTCACTCTCAGTCAGAAGCACTCCGACATGCGATTGCTCGAGCACTTGTGAAAGAAGACGCTCATGTCCGCGGGCCTTTGAAAAAAGCAGGAATGCTCAAACGAGATCCCCGAGCTAAAGAACGACGTAAATTCGGATTGAAGAAGGCACGAAAAGCACCACAATGGTCGAAACGATAAAAATAGAACTCCCGAAAGGGAGTTTTATTCACGACGTAAGATGAGAAACATACAAAAGTATTCTTTTGTATGTTCGAGTCGAGGAGTGGAAAATGGATTGAATACCCCGGGGCGTAAGCCCGGACCTCTGGTCCAGGCGTGAGCCTGGGGTCAATACCCTTTATTCTTATCGAGTGCAATTTCAAAAGAGTTTTCCATATGTCTGGCAAGTTGCTAGTTTTTTTATATGCAAGTGACATAGTGCATCTAACCTCGGAACTGTCCGAAAGAATACCCTGTTCTAAAACAAAAGCGGACATTTGTCCGTTTTTGTGTATAACAAAGGCAAATATGAACAATGTGAGAGTATGTATTTTCGTAGATGGGGAAAATGTACGACATTCAATTGGGGATTTGTTTCCTGATTTTGATAAAAGAGGCAACTTACCAAAATCAAAGAGGATTTGAGTTGTTACAGAGCGATAAATTAAAAGATGTCTCGGGTATTTTTTTCGCCTGCTCCGTTGTTGAGAAGAATAAATTTATGTATACTTAAATAATAATAATTATCAATATCAAAAATAAACATTATGGATAATGAAAATATACCTAATAAACGAGAAGGAGGTATGGAACCATTTATAAACACCAACCCTACTGCTTGGATTGCATTACTTTTTATACTACCTCCTATACTTCCTGCAATTTTGATTACTATTTTTTTATTACGTGGTGGAACTGAAATTATTATCTATAGTCTCGGTGTGTTAGCTCTTATGACAAGTATCGTAATAGGGAGATATGCTCGTATGTACAAAGCATCTGCAAAAGATTTATGGAAAGGAATATTAATTGCAGTTAGTTTTTATGGAGTACTTGCACATATACTCAAGAGAATTTCAGGATGGGTGGATGTTTGGGTATTTCATAGATTTCTGTTTGAAATATTGTTTGTAATGATACCGCTCTTAATTATATTAGGAGTGGGGGCTTTTATTAGTTTTGCATTCCAGGCGAAGAATCCTCGAGAGTTATCAGGGAGTACATATCTGAAGAGTAAAAAGATCCTGAAACTTTTACTTGTTATCATTGGTACGCTATTTGTACTTGATATAGGATGGGGTTTTACATCTCTCTTTTCTCCACAAATTTCTTTATCCTACTGTACTCTCGCCGGCACAGATACTAATAGCTCTACCCATGGAGTTTGTCAAGATGCAGTTAGTGAACGTTTTATCAACAATAAATCGTTTGAAAATTGGCAAGAATGCAGAGATAGCCTCCCACCGTATACAAATTCTTTCAGTTATATGGTTTTGGCAAGATCAACTTCCTATCGTTGTGTAAGATCTGTTGCTCACTCAAAAAAAAATCCATCATATTGTCAAAATATTATTGATGGTTCTCTTACAGATACAGACTTGGGAATTGTATCCGCAACAGAATATATGACAGCTTCTAAAGAAGATATAATCGATGCTAAAAAAGATCTACATTATTATTGTGTGCTCTCCGTAACTGATCCATTTTACCTCTACAATTAGTTAAAAAAAAACACAGAACTTTCTAAAGATAAATTTACCAGATTTTCGGACTTTTGTTTAAAACAACATTATTGATCATCGTCAAGTATTTGAGATTACTGCATTTACATATATAATCGACTCGTATGAATGATGATGAACTAAAAAAAGATTTAGAAGAAACGCTCGAAGCTGATATTGGCGAGGGTGGTCTTGAAGCTGAAGAAAGAATGTCTAGGTTTACCCTAAACACCAGCAGTTCCCCTACCCCCGAGGTAGGGGAGGAGATAGAAGACGATGTCGTATTTGAAGACAACACCGAAGTTGTCGGTGTGGATTTTAAGAAAAAGTATGATGCACTCCGATTAAAGGTAAAAGAGCTTGAAGCTAAAGTCTCTGAATATTTAAATGGCTGGCAGAGAGATAAAGCTGATTTTATTAATCTTCGCAAGAAGGACGAGGGAGAGAAGAAGCAGATTGCTTCATTTGCAAAAGAAGATTTGATACAAGAAATAATCCCCGCACTCGACAGCTTTGAGTCTGCGATGAAAAACAAAGAAGCCTGGGAGAAGGTAGATCCAAACTGGAGAGTGGGAGTAGAATATATAAACTCACAGCTCACCACAGCACTTGAAAACAATGGTTTGAAGAAGGTGTACCCACTGGGTCAACCTTTTGACCATACACGCGATGAGGCCCTCGAAATGGTGCCTACAGAAGACGAGAGTCAGGATGGGGTGGTGGTGGATGTAGTTCAGACTGGATACATGCTCGGTGACCGTCTGGTACGACCACCAAAGGTGAATGTAGGGGAATACAAGAATGATTAAAAATTTCCCCTAGGTCCGACTTAGGGGAAAGATAAGTAATTTGAAAAGTAAAACCGCCGGGTCCTGTGAGGGACTCCGGCGGCGGAGTGAAGCGGATCAGCGGCAAGCGTTGGTCCAATTCACTATGAAGCAATATATCTCTCGAAATTCGGGCTTCTGATCCCAGAGTGAAGACCAAGGATCAAAGAATTTTTCCAGTTGGTCGACGTCTCCCGAGAGCGCGGCGATCTGTGGTCCACCAACTGTGCTTAGCTCGCTAATGCGAGCAGACAGTACCTTACGGATAACGATCTGATCAGGGTTCAGTCCTCCGATTTGGCTGAGAAAATCAAGCGTTTTTACATTATTCATTCAAAATCTCCTAATATATATTCTACACCTTAATTATGTAATTGTCAAATACAATTTTCCATCAAAAATCTACACATATACTTGCACAAATAACAGAAAGTATTATAATAGTTAACATGTTAAGTGTTCAGAAGGTACAAATTTAGCAACTCACGAACTCTCATAATATAATTAACCACAAAACACATATGAGCAAAATAATCGGAATTGACTTAGGTACAACAAACTCTGCCGTTGCAGTCATGGAAGTCGGCAGTCCTAAAATACTTGAAAACGCAGAAGGTGTACGAACAACACCGTCTATTATTGCTGTCTCTAAGACAGGTGAACGTCTCATTGGACTTCTCGCAAAGCGACAAGCAGTGACAAACCCAAAGAATACTATTTTCGGTATCAAACGATTTATTGGTCACTCATATGACGATACAGCAGTACAAAAAGATAAAAAAATTGTGCCGTATGAAATTTTGAAATCGAATACTGGTGGAGTAAAAATAAAACTTCAAGACAAAGAATACACACCTGAAGAATTGTCTGCGATGATTTTAACGAAGCTTAAAACTGATGCAGAAGCAAAACTTGGTGAAAAAATTACACAAGCGGTTATTACAGTACCTGCATATTTTAATGATGCACAAAGAAAAGCAACGAAAGATGCTGGGGCAATTGCAGGCCTTGAGGTGATGCGTATAATTAACGAACCAACAGCAGCAGCACTCGCATACGGCTTTGATAAGAATAGAAAAGATGAAAAAATAGTTGTATTCGACTTTGGAGGAGGAACATTTGACGTCTCTGTGCTCGAAGTTGACGTGGACGAAGTAGGAGGGGATATCAAAGTAAAATCAACAGACGGGGATTCGCATCTTGGAGGAAAAGACATCGATCAAAAAATTATTACTTACCTTGCAGAAGAATTCAAAAAAGAATCTGGTATTGATGTTCGTAACGATGTACTCGCACTTCAACGACTAGATGAAGCTGCTGAAAAGGCAAAAATTGAACTTTCGACAGCAATTGAATCTGAAGTAAATATTCCTTTCCTTACCTCAGACTCTTCTGGTCCTCGACATCTTTTGATCAAGATCACTCGTTCAAAGCTCGAAGAGCTTACAGATGAATTTATTGTTCGAGCAATGCAGATCACAAAGCGTGCAATGGAAGCCTCTGGTTTTTCTACATCACAAATCAACGAAGTCATTCTTGTTGGAGGCCAAACTCGCATGCCAAAGATGGCAGAAAGAGTAAAAGAATATTTTGGTAAAGAGCCGAACAAGTCGATCAACCCAGACGAAGTAGTTGCTCTCGGTGCAGCCATTCAAGGTGGTATTTTGGGGGGTGATGTCAAAGGAGTATTACTTCTCGATGTGATACCACTTTCACTTGGTATCGAAACAATGGGCAATGTTTCTACAAAATTGATCGAGCGAAATACGACAATTCCAGCTTCAAAGTCTCAAGTATTCTCAACTGCTGCGGACAACCAGACATCTGTAGAGATCCACATCACTCAAGGAGAGCGAGCTATGGCTGCGGACAACAAATCTCTTGGAAGATTTATTTTGGACGGTATTCCACCAAGCCCACGAGGTATGCCTCAAGTAGAAGTGTCTTTTGATGTGGATGCAAACGGTATCCTTTCAGTGAAAGCAAAAGATAAAGCTACAAACAAAGAGCAGTCAATTCGTATTGAAGCACGTTCAGGACTTTCAAAAGAAGATATTGAGCGAATGCAAAAAGACGCAGAAGCACATACTACTGAAGATCAGAAGAAACGAGATGTTGCTGAAGCGAAAAATATTGCCGAGCAGATGATTTACACCGCTGAAAAAGCACTGAAAGACAATGGAGATAAAGTAAGTGCGGATATTAAGTCGGGAGTAGAAGCAAAAGTGGCTGAGCTCAAGACTGCAAAAGATGGAGGTGATATTGAAGCAATGAAAAAAGCAACAGAGGTTCTCTCAACCGAAATGTCTAAGATAGGAGAGGCGATGTCAAAAGCTCAGGCAGAACAGCCAGCAGGTGAGGATCCAAAAACTGAGGCAAATCCTACGGAGGCAGAAGCAGGAGAAAATGTAAGAGAGGCGGAGGTTGAAGAAAAAAAAGAGGAAGGCAACAAATAACTTAAGTTTCAGTTGCCCCTAGGCAACGCCTAGGGGCAACCAGAAAGTTAAACTATTTATCCTTGTGTTGAGATGTAAAAAGACCGGGAGCGTGAAGCGTGCCCGGTCTTTAGTAGCGAGGTTCAACAATTCCTTTCTTAAAGAACATTGAGAGCAGTTGGTTTGACAGTTCGATCAGGAACTATCAACTTTTGGATTTCGGATACATCTCGCGTCGTACGATACGGTACGACAGTTGCGATCATCCCATCTTTAAAGTAGCCAGGGATTTGATACGAAATCCAGCCGTTATTCACTAGCCATGTTTCGGCTTCCTCTACTGTTTTGAATGGATTGTCGGCATCAACGAAAATATCACGAATGCCCGACCTGTCACGTACTTGAATTCCAAACACAGTCGTTTAGTGTCCTTTCCGTTATAAAGCCTACTTGAATAAAATTATTCGTCAAGTATACTAAAAACCATGGCAAATAAAGACTATTATCAAATTCTGGGTGTTTCCAAGAACGCATCAAAAGAAGAACTCAAAAAAGCTTTTCGTACTTTGGCGCACCAACATCACCCAGACAAAGGAGGAGATGCTGAGAAGTTCAAGGAAATCAACGAAGCATACGGTGTACTTTCAGATGAAAAAAAGAAAGCTCAATACGACCAATTTGGCTCTTCAGATGAGGGAGCTGGTTTTGGCGGCGGGGGCAATCCATTTGGCCAAGGCGGAGGATTTGGAGGTTTTGATTTCTCAGGTTTTTCACAAGGAGGCCAAGGAGGGTCATTTGAATTTGATATGGGAGACCTTTTTGGCGACATGTTTGGTGGTGGACGACAAGCACGCGCTCCCCGAGGCAGTGACATTCAGGTAGATCTAGAGCTTCCCTTTAAGGACGCAATTTTCGGAATCGAGCACACATTCACTTTGAATAAAACATCGCTCTGCGAGCATTGTGGAGGCTCTGGAGCGGAGAAGGGAAGTGACCTTTCACAATGTTCGACCTGTGGCGGAAAAGGGCAAGTAAAGGAGGTTAAGAATACATTTCTTGGTCAGTTTGAATCAGTGGCGACTTGCCCGACCTGCCATGGAAAAGGGAAAGTTCCGAAAGTAAAATGTCCAGTCTGCAAAGGTCACGGCGTGCATAAAAAACCTACCGAGATCAAGGTGAAAATACCGGCAGGGATCGATGCAGGACAAATGGTCCGTATGACTGGCGCAGGAGAAGCAGTCGAAGGAGGAAAGGCGGGAGATCTTTACATTCGCATCCAAATAAAAAAACATCCAGTCTTTAAAAAGGAAGGTCTCAATCTCGTAATACAGAAAAAGGTAAAGCTCACGGACGCGCTCCTCGGAGCAAGCTTTGACATTGAAACACTCGACGGCATGCTCACACTAAAAATTCCTGAAGGCATCCAGTACGGTGAGGTACTTCTCATTAAAGGCAAAGGTGTACCCTATGATGGCTCAAAGCGAGGAGATATTTTGGTCACCATCCTATTTGATACACCAAAGCTTTCAAGAAATACACAAAAGATAATAGAAGACCTTCGCAAAGAAGGCCTATAAACCAGAGTATCCACTAGGGTTACCCTAGGGGAAATCAGAAGCTTCACGAAGCCATGATATGCCAGAGTATTTTAAATAGTATCAAAAATCTACTAGGGTAACCCTGGGCCATTCTTTTCTGTCCACAGGGATATGGTGATATTTTTGATATACTACAGATATGATTTTTCCTACAGATGTTCTTGTTATCATTGGTCTCGTAGTCGCTGGCACAGGCTTTGCATTTTTCCTCGGTAAAAGTAAGGCTGTTGCGCTACTTTTGGCACTTTTTTCCGCGATCCCGCTCTATCAGAGCTTTCCGTTTGTAAAACAACTCACTGTGGCGACCGGTGCTCTACCACAGGCAGCAAATATTCTTGGTATCTTTCTTGTATTTGTTCTGCTCATGTTTTTCTTACTCAATAAATACATAATAGGAGATTTTATAGGGGGTAAATTTTTCAAATCAGTCATTTTCGGCCTCGCCTTCACAGCTCTTATCCTTGCACTCTTCCAATTCATCCTTCCGCTCGATGCTCTCTATAACTTCGGTCCAAAAATAGATGTGTGGTTTGCGGGCAATTTTGGTCTCTTCTGGTGGCTGGTTGTACCCCTTAGTATCATCTTATTTATATAAGCTTCCATATTAAGAAATTGATTTTATGGGTTTTTTTGACTTAGTATAGCAATTTTGCTATACAGGGACTACAATTTATATTATTCTCGGTTTTGTAAAAAAGACACTGAAAACACAGATACAGGAAATTGAAAGAGCTGAAGCAATATATAAACTAATTTAAATTAAATATGAAAACAACTACACGGAAACAAAAAAATACTAAGCTAAAATTCAAAACATTTGATGATATTCTTGCGAAAGCCTCGAAATCACAAATTTTTATAAAAGAATATAATGAGGAGATTGTGCGACTTCGTCTTGCTAGTGAAATCAAGCAAATCCGTACTGACCGAAAATTTACCCAAAAAGATGTTGCGGACAGAGCACAAATGCCACAATCATTCATCGCAAGAATTGAAAGTGGCACTCATAGTATATCTCTCGGAACTCTAAATCGTATCGCACAGGTGCTTGGTAAAAAAGTTCAACTTGTGTAGCAAAGTACTCCATATCTGGAAGGTGTCAAGGCTTACAGAGACTATTTTTAGGTTTTAGTGTATAATATAAGTAATGAATACTCATATTCACAACTCTATTCCCGATTTTGTACGGCCTTTTCTCTGGTCCTATGACATCTCCGCACTTGACCTAGAAAAAGACAAGAAAAGAATCATCACCAATGTATTAAATCATGGGACAAAAGAAGCCACTGACTGGCTTTCTTCTGTGTTCGACAGAAGCGACTTAGTAGAAGCAGTCGAACATCCGTATCCAGGCGAGTGGAATAAGAAGTCGCTCTACTTCTGGTCTTTCATGCTCGGAGTCAAAGCGGGGGATACGAAGAGAAATATTTCATAATATGTTTTACGACATTTTAGACAAAAAAAGAATAGATTTTCTTCCAAACCTTGCAGTATTTAAGGATAGGTTTTACCTTGCAGGAGGCACCGGTCTTGCATTACAAATTGGTCATCGAGACAGCATTGATTTTGATTTTTTTATACAGCGTGATTTTGACACCACAGTACTCTATAACGAGATTTTCGACCTTTTTAAAGGCAGAACAATCATAAAGACTTTAGATGAGAAAAACTCTCTCAATGTTGTTATAGACGAAGAGATTAAACTAAGTTTCTTAAAGTATCCATATCCACTTTTGAATCCTCTTATACATGAAGATTATTTAAACATCGCATCTATCGAGGACATAGGTTGCATGAAGTTTTCAGCTTTAGTAGGTAGAGCGGTAGAGAAAGATTATGTTGATCTCTATTTTATCCTGCAGAATATCTCACTTCAGACACTCCTCCTTAAAACTGCAGAAAAAATGCCCGACCTTGACCATAATCTTATCTTAAAAAGCCTGGTGTATTTTGAGGATGTTGCCCGAGAGAAGATTATGTTCAAGCATGACTTTAAGATTTCATTACCAGAAATACAGGAATTTTTAGAGTGTCAAGTGAAGATTCTTTAATTATGAAAGCAATATTTTACCCAGGACTAGGAGAACTAAAGAAAAATTATAAATCACTATCAGATCACATAATAGTTGCTGAGATTGATTGGAATACGGGAAAAGCTACTCCTACAAAAGATTGTGATATTGTCGCAAGCTTTTCTCTTGGATGTATATTTTCTCTAGATGTTGCTTTAAAAAAGAAATTAAAGAAGTTGATTTTATGTTCACCGACTCCATTTGAAACACTTGGGGACCATAAAGCAGAAGAAGTAATATTTATAATCGGGGAAGAAGAGAGGTTTTTACAGAAGATATTTAAACCACTCTGTGTTAAAGGTGTAAAAATGATTATTGTCCCAAAGGGAGACCATAAGATTGATCAAAATTACCAGAACGTGCTTCTAGAGCAGATAGAAGGGTAGGGGTGGCTCTAAAAACTCATACCAAATCAAACTATTTTTTAATGAGTTTCTAATACTGGCTTTATTGAGCCATTATTTTAGGTGTTTGTGAAGTCAATAGAAAACTATGGAAAAACTATTGACAATTTTTTAAGAAAAGTTATAGTTTTAGGTAGAGGAGAAGTAAAGGGAGACATTAGATCTCTTATTTCTCAAGATTTTTGAAAAGGAGGGACGCCATGCGCCCCATCATTGCGTTCGTGATTTTTCTGGTCATGGTTCTGTCCATGTCCACACCCGCAACCGCCGAGGGGCCGCCACCAGACTCCCGTCTCATCGCTTCACCGACAGGTTTGCCGTGTGTTTTGGCGATGGTGGATGGACATCTGTTCCCTTCGGGGAACTCCGTGTCTGTGTCTGCCACCCACACGCGTATTGCAAACTGCCATGGAGCTGTCATCTTCGATGACCAGAGAGTACTTTACGACGCCTTGTGGCTCACGCTCCAGAGGTGGTCGGTCACGACGGGTGAGTGGCAAACTGTGGTTGGGCAGCCGTTCCGGCTCGCAATGGCTCTGGACAACCGTCGTCAGGTCGCGTCGTTTAGCGACTTGGGCGACGGGCGTTACCGCCTGCTTCTCGTCAGCGGGACTGAGCCTGGACCGTGGTATTTTCTGGATGCCGTCCACTTCGTGGTCGGCGGAACTGGGGAAGATCAGCTTAGGGTCACCTTGGGGTTAGCCCCACGGTTTGATCCTGAGGGGCGCACGCCTAGCATTAAGTCGGCTAGGCAGGCGTACAACGGCAAACTGTACTTCGGAGGAACACTCCCTGTCGGTTACGCAACTGGATTTATTTACCAAGTGCGTGCCGATCGGACGGAAGTCCTTCCTGTGCAGTTCCGTCAGGCTGGGTCGAGGATCGTCGTGGAATTACCCAACAATTCCTTCGACGGCACCCGGCCGGTGTACGCATCGGTGACCGCCGACGGAGGTGGACTGACAATCCAGGGGGTCGTCTTTGACC
>Ga0163153_10004264_pt1 | contig 18145 bp, 11 predicted proteins | sample OliLakLV19MP6IB1_FD_148629 | JGI IMG/M metagenome (GOLD analysis project Ga0163153, IMG submission 148629) | Freshwater microbial mat bacterial communities from Lake Vanda, McMurdo Dry Valleys, Antarctica - Oligotrophic Lake LV.19.MP6.IB-1 | ecosystem: Environmental > Aquatic > Freshwater >... | reverse complement strand
CGTCCGGCTCGTCCGGCGGAAGCTACGGCAGCTCGGGCTCGTGGGGCAGCTCCGGTTCGTCCGGTGGCAGCTCGGGTAGCTCCGGTTCGTGGGGCAGCTCGGGTTCGTCGGGCGGTTACAGCACCTCGAACGACGTGATCATCGAAGACGGCGCCGTGATCGAAGAAGGCGCTATGCCCGCTACCGAAGGCGCCGCTCCGGCCGCCGAAGGCGTGACGACCGAACCGCAAGCCATGCACAGCGCCGACAGCGCCGTGTTGACCGTCCAGGTTCCGACCAACGCCAAGATCTACGTCAATGGCGTGGCCACGACGAGCGAAGGCGCGGAACGGAACTACGTTTCCCGCGACCTGCGCCCGGGCTTCAACTACACGTATGAACTGCGTGCCGAATTCGTCCGCGAAGGTAAGTCGGTCACCGAGACCAAGTCGGTCACGTTGACGGCCGGCCAGACCGCGCGGGTTGATTTCGAAGCCGAAACCACGAAGACTGCCGCCGCGGGCGAACCGCTGACGACGGTCCTCAAGGTCAATGTGCCGGCGAACGCCAAGGTGTTCTTGGCCGGACACGAGACCGATTCGTTCGGCTCGGTGCGTGAATTCTCCACCAGCCGCCTGAACTCGGGCGACCAGTGGGAAAACTACACCATCCGCGTCGAAGCCGACGTGGATGGCCGGATGGAAACGCAAGAAGAGACGATCACTTTGGCTGCTGGCGATAATCGCGAAGTGAACTTCGATTTCGCCGCCACCAAGGTCGCCTCGAAGTAGTCTTACAAACAGCCTCGCGATGATTCGCCTGTCCCTCTCGGGCGATCAGCGCAAGAACCGTTTGAAATACGAACCCCTCGATTCGGACTTCCGGATCGAGGGGTTTTTTGTTTTATGCCGTCGCGCCGCACACTGCCCAGCGTTGCACGCACGCCACGCGCGCCCGGTTTACGTTCTGTTTTTGCCTCGCCGCGCCGATAAACTGGGTAGACGGTTCGCATCAGGCAGGCTGTGAGGCCGCCGTGTGAGTCCGAGAGAGTTTTCTCGGATACGCAATCACCGCGGGTGCCTGGGGCAGGGGCACACGAGACTCAGTCCCCATGGTCGAACCACTGGGGCTTCGTTTGATCGGTCAGCAGGTCGCCACGATGCCCCAGCGTTATCGGCTTGGTTACTTCCGTCATTCGCCCCAGCCCCAGGCATCCGGCGTCAACTCTTGGAAACGCGACTGATGAACATCGCCTATCCCTCCCTGCGAGCCCGAGTCATCGGCAGCGTGTTGATTGCCTTCCACATGGCGGCGATCATCATCGCTCCGTGGTCGGCGCCGCCGTCGAGTCCTTTGGCGCAAACCGCGGCCAGGCCGTTTCAGCCTTACTTGCAGGCCGGCTACCTGAATCATGGCTATCACTTCTTTGCACCGGAACCGGGCCCCAGTCACCTGGTGCGCTACGAATTGAAGATGCCGGGCGGCAGCGTGAAGTCGGGGCGGTTCCCGGATCTCGCCGAACATCAACCACGCTTGCTCTATCACCGTCACTTCATGTTGACGGAGTTCCTGAATCAGATTCCGCCGGATGAAAAGTCGGCGGAGCAATGGCGAACGCAGCCGGAGTGGCCGTTGCAACAACTGAGCGCAGGGCAACGTCAATTGGCCCGCGGCTACGCCGACCACTTGCTGAACAAACATGGCGCCGCGTCGGTGAAGCTGTATCTCGTGCGGCATCACTTCCCTTCGCCGATCGACGTGCAGAAGGGCATGAAGCTGGACGACGCGAGCCTGTATCAAGAGAAATCGCTGGGCACTTTTACGCGGAACGAATCATGAGCACCGTCGCCTTACGCTACCCGCTCGATCTCGCGCGCTGGTTTTCCGAAGGCTGGAACCGGTTTTGGTTCACGCCGCGCGATCCCGCCACGCTCGGCTTGATCCGCATCCTGGCCGGCGCCATGTTGCTCTACACGCACGCCGTCTGGACGCTCGGCCTGAGCGACTTCATGGGCGCGCAACCGTGGATTCCGCGGGCCTCGGCCGAATACATCTACGGCCCCGACAGCATGCGTTGGACGTGGAGCATGCTGTGGTGGTGCGAATCGCCCGCCGCGCTCTGGACCGTGCATGTCGCCGCCCTCGTGGCGATGTTCTGTCTGACGATCGGCTTTCAGACGCGGATTGCGAGCATCGTGTCGTTCGTGCTCTGCGCCTCGTACGCCAATCGCACCGTGGCCTCGCAGTTCGGATTGGATCAAATCAACGGAATGCTGGCGCTGTACCTGATGATCGGCCCCAGCGGCGCGTGTTACTCAGTGGATCGTCTGATCGCTCGCTGGCGCGCTGGCGAGAAGTTGCCGCTGCCCGCGTCGAGCGTGATGGCGAACATCGCCACACGGTTGATTCAGTTGCATATGTGCGTCATTTACTTCAACGCCGGCCTGTCAAAACTGCAAGGCGGCATGTGGTGGGACGGCTCGGCGCTCTGGGGCGCGGTGGCGAACCTGGAATACCAGTCGCTGGACCTGACCTGGCTCTCCAATCACCCGTATGTCATTAGCTTCATGACGCATACGACCATCATCTGGGAAATCTCGTTCTGTGCGTTGATCTGGAACCGGATGCTGCGGCCGCTCGTGTTGCTCGTGGCGATTCCCTTGCACCTCGGCATTGCCTTCGGCATGGGCATGATCACCTTCGGCTTCGTAATGCTGTACGGTTGCCTGGCGTTCGTCGAGCCCAGCTTTGTGCGCGGCATCGTCGACCGCTGGCTGCGGGGCGCGCAGGTGCTTCCGGACGCGGAGTTGAATTCGCTTGAATCCGGCGAGAAGGCGGAAGCTCAGCGACCCACAACGGCGCCGGGCGCGGGAGCGCGACTGCGGCGCGGTCCACGTGCAGATACTTTGACGACCGGAGCGCGGGCATCCGAATCGCGCTGACGTCGCCGTCCAAGCAACGTCAGAATTGCCGGCAGCATGACCAGCGACGTGAACATCGACGTTGTCATGCCAAGCGTGAGTACGCGACCGAGGCTCTGCAGGCCTTGATGCTCGGAGATCATCAAGCTGCCGAAGCCGACGATCTCTTGCAGCGACGACAGCAACACGCTTACCGCGGTCGAGTTCGACATCCGGTACGCGCCCGGCTGGCTCCGGTAGTCGTGGATGATATGAACGCCTTCGTCGATGCCGATCCCGAAGATCAGCGGCAACACGATCATGTTGGCCGGATTGAGCGGCACGCCGAGCCAACCCATCAGGCCGAACATCTGCAACATGCCGACCGCGAGCGGCAAGAACGCCAACAGCACGTCGCTGAATCGGCGGAAGTCGATGGCCAGCACCACGCACGACGCGATGAACGCATAGAGCATGGCAGTCTGGTAGCTCTCCTTCATCTCACGCGAGGCCTCGAAGGCCTGTAGCGGTTCGCCCGTGACTTCCGGATCGACCGTGCGCAACTCAGCAACAAAGGTTTCCAACGTGGCGCGGTTCCAGATATCGCCGCGGCCGTACACCTTAAGCAAGTGCATTCCCTGCGGACTGCGAAAGCGCCGCACCAGGCTCTCCGGCAGATCGTCGAACGACGGCGCTGAAGCCGACGACGCATCGCGCACCATTTCGAGTCGCCGCAACCCTTCGGCCGCCAGCGTCTGCTGATAGCGCGTCATGCGGAGGAAATAATCTTCCGGCCGCGTGGCGAACAGCAAGTCACGCACAGTCGAAAGTTGCTGCGCGACATGCGCGAGCTCCGGCGTCGCCGCGGCAGCTTGATAGAGATCGGTGACCGCCTTCGCTAATCGCGCCGGTTGCTCCACCGGCACGAGGGGAACATTCACCGGCAAGGTATTCAGCTTTTCATGAATGGCGGCGATCTGCTGCGCCTTCTCCGGTTGCTCGACGCCGACCAGCGAGACGATTTCCTCGACGCGATCGACCGTCGCAAGTTGTAGGAAACGCTGCTTCCGCGCGAGCAATTCGGGCACATCGCCGGCGATGGAGACCGCGTACCAGGTGTTTTGGTCGGAGTCGGCCAGGAGTTTGCGTTCCAGGTCGACGCTTTCCAGGCCCTGCGATTGCAGGTTCAGCAAGTTGTGGTCGTACCAGACACGCGGCGCGCCGGCCGTCAGGGCGCCGGTCACCACGACGCTGGCGACCAAAATCCAGCCGGGATTTCGCAACATCGCCACGGACCAGCTGCCGACATCCAGCGGCGCCGCGACGAACACGCGCGGGCGTTTGCGATCGCTCAGCACCAACATCGCCGGTAGCACGGTCACCGCGGCGACGAAGCAAAGCAGAATGCCGCCGCCGGCGATGATCCCTAGTTCTGCTACGCCGGGGAAGTCGGTCACTCCGGCCGTAAAGAATGCGAGCGCCGTCGTCACGGCGCCGGTCGTGATGCCAGGGCCGATGCCGATCGCGGTCTTGCAAAGTGCGTCGTCCAGCGTTTCGCGCTCGATGCGCAATTGCAGATACCGCGCGACGTAATGAATGCCAAAATCCATCCCGAGCCCGATGAGGAACACCGAGAACGAGACGCTGAGGATGTTCAGATGGCCAATGACGAGCGTCAGGTAGCCGAACGACCAGGCCATGCCGATCAGCAGTGTGATCGACGTCCAAAGCGGATGCCGCCAACCGCCGAGGATCGCCACGAACACAGCCGCGACGCCGATGAACGAGATAATGTTGGCCAGCGACATATCGCGCTGGCTGACGCGCATCTCGTCGTTCTCCATGATCGGCAAACCGGTCAGGCCGATGCGCACATTCGGATGACGCGGCTGCACTTCGGCGACGATCGCGCGCAAGGCGTCGATCGCTTCGCTGCCTTGCACGAAGCCTTCATCTTTGTTCACCACGCGCAGCAACAGCAATCCCAGCCGCCCGCCGTCAGCAGAAAGATACTCCGTCGGCAAGGCATCGGAGGACAACATCCCCTCCGCGAAGGGGCCGGACGCCGTCGGCGGCGGAGATTGATCGGTGAGCGCGCGTTCGAGATGATCCAACAAGGGGCGCAACGCATCGAGGCGCGCTTCCGCGGTGACCGGACTTGCCCGCGCGCCGTCGCTCCAGGCCGCGCCGGCCGCCATGAGTTGCCCGCCGAAGTTGAGTTGCGACCAATCGCCGCCCAGCATCGGCGAAGGCTGTTGAACCGATTTCGCCAACGCGGCGAGTTGCTCGTCGGACGCTAGATGCAGCCCCTTGGCCGCCAACTTGCTCGTGTCGATCTTGTACAGCAGCGACTCGAACAGCCGCTCCTCACGGGCGAGGATTTCGCCCAACTCATCGACGACCGGCCGGACCGCTGCCGAGGAGCCGCCCTCGACGACCACGACCACGTCTTCCGCATCGCCGAATTCGCTCAGGTAGTTGAGCCAACGGCGGTTGTATTCGCTCGTGGGGCTGAGGAGCTCGACGCGGCTGGCCTTGTATTCCAACCGCCAGGCCGTGAAGAGCACGGAAACGACCGCGAGCCCCACGCCGATGCCCAGGATCGCTCGTGGAAAGCGAAGCACCAGCCGCGTCACGCCGCCCAACAGGCGACCTAACCAACCATGCTCCTCCAGCGGCGGCGTCCGTTCCGCAGGCATCGACGTCCATTCCATGGGCCAGCAATCGCGCGGCCCAGCAGGGCACGCGGCATCCAAGGGGCCGAATTTTATCCCTCTTGCCCGGGAGGAACTACCCCAAGTTCCGGGGTTGGCAGGGCCGAATAAATAGCACGGGAATTGGATCGAGTTTCATCAATCGCGTAAAATTGGAGGCATGGACGACAACCCGTACAAGTCGCCGGAGAGTAGTCGAGGACGGCAGCCCGTCGACTTCCGGAAACTGCGGGGCTGGTTGCTAAACTTGGCCGCTATCATCGTCATCATCGCCATTGCGATTTCTCTCAAAGGCTAGCCTAGCACCACAGTCGTAGGACTCGCCCCCGAACCAACCCCGGTTGCGGGCCTCCGAACTAAAGTGTTAAATACTGGGTCTCGGCAGCCAGCTGCCGGGCGTGCGGGCCGTTAGCTCAGTTGGTTAGAGCGCCATGCTCACACCGTGGAGGTCACTCGTTCGAGTCGAGTACGGCCCAGTTTGAACCCGTTGCGGCCGCAGGGCGTCCAGCCCGCGGTTGCGAAATTCCCGAATTGCATATCAGACAGGTGTTTACGTCATGGCCAAGAGCAAGAAAAAAGCGGAAGTCGTCCACCTCGTCTGCAGCGAGACCGGGGACTATAATTACACCCTCTGGCGCAAGCCCGGCGGCGAAAAGTTGAAGCTGATGAAGTACTGCCCGCGCGTGCGCAAGCACACCCTGCACAACGAGAAGAAGAAATAGCGGACTGAGTCCGCCGTTGCGATGCACAGGCCCCGCTAGTCGGGGCCTTTCGCGTTTGCGCAATTCGAGTCTCGGCTCACCAATGCACAGCGAATTGCCGTCTGGGCCCTTTCGGGCACGAGGAGCAGGATTTGGCTCCTCGCATCCGTCCCATTGCCGAGTCGACATTTATTGCAGGTGCGACGGGCTTCACTGAGGGGCGGGGGAAATTCGCTTCCACGAATAGCGGGTGGGTCGATGCGCTTCACGACTCGTGGCTTTCCGCAACAAAATCCTCGCGACGGCGCAATCAAGTTTCTTGCGTCGACATCGCTTTCGAGATTTCGCCGATAGCGTTGCTGGCGGGTCACCGCGCATGCTGCGATTGGCTCAACCCGCGATACAGCATGCGGATGGCACGTGTGTGCGCGCGGAATAAAGTGCGCGCGATTGCCTTGCGGCGTCTATATGCCAGTTGTTAGCTGCCCCATTCGCAATGAGTGGGCGCTCACGAAAACCTCGGAAACATCGCACGCCCGGTTCATCAAACTCAAACATTCGTACTCCAGAATGCCCCGCAACTTATTCAGGGGGCGCTCCGCTCGGAGCGATCGCGAATGTTGCGGCGGAGAGGATTCACCTTAGTTGAGTTGTTGGTGGTCATTACGATCATCGGCCTCTTGATCGCGCTCGCGCTGCCGGCGCTGAACATGGCGCGCACCTCGGCAAGAAGCACGTCGTGCAAGAACAATCTGCGCGAACTGGGCATCGGCATGCACGCCTTCGCCGCGCGGAAGAACCGATACTGTAGCGGCGCATTCGATTGGCGCTGGGATGGCGCGGTCACCGAGCAAGGTTGGGTCGCCGACCTAGTCAACCAAGGCGGCGACGTGGGCGCGATGCTTTGTCCGGCGAATCCGCACAAGCTATCCGAGACGTATCACGACTTGCTGACGGCCACGGCGAGTTCCTTTCCGAAATGCGGCATCGATCCCGCGGGCAGCAAGCCGACCACTTCGATCGACGGCTCCGAGGTTAAGAACCCTTGCCGGAAGTTGCTGGAACTACCGCCGAATAGCCCTGAACGGTTGAAGGTCATCGTCAAAGAGATTCTCGAGAAGGGCTACAACACCAACTACACGGCCAGTTGGTATCTAGTGCGCACAGAGCCGGCGCTCGACGCCAGCGGCAACTTGAAATCGACGGCGACCTGTCCGGCGTCCCCGTCGGCGCGCTCCTCGACCATGGGACCGTTGCATCAGGCTAAATCCGACGTAGGCGAAAGCGCCATCACGCGGATTCCGCTGCTCGCTTGCGGTCAACCGACCGCGGTTGGCGAAGGGACGCTGACCGTGAAGCTCGACGCGTTTTCGCCGGGCGAGCGGTTCGTCGAATCGTTCAGCGACGGCCCGGTATCCATTAACGACATGAAAACGCCGCATTTCGCCGGCAATACGCCTCGCGGCGGCACCCTGGGCTGGTGGGCCAAGTGGTCGCGAGAAAGCAAGCAGGATTTCCGCGACTTCGGCCCCGTCCACGGCGGCGGAACGCAGCGCACTTGCAACGTGCTGTTCGCCGACGGCAGCGTGCGAACGTTCGTCGACGAAGACGGCGACGGACTCCTGAACAACGGCTTCACCGCCGACGGCCGCAACGGCTTTAAGACCTCGAACGAAGAGCTGCCCGGCGACGTGGTCTTCAGCGAGTGGACGTTGCAGCGCAGCAACTGAGAACCAACTGATTTCCGGTGTGTAGTTCGTTCTATATGACAACATTTTCGACATTCGTCAGTCGAGCTTGATTCGACACTCGGATTTCGCAATTCGACATTCCCGTTCCTCCGTCATGTTCCGGCGCAACGTCGCGCCGGCAGAGTGTTTTGGTCTCGTCATCAATCGTGGCCGTAAGAAAGGTCGAGGAGTTTTTCCATGCGAATGAGGATGCACAGGCGCGGCGGTTTTACGCTCGTCGAGATGTTGGTGGTCATCGCCGTGATTGCCATTTTGATTGCCTTGTTGTTGCCGGCGCTCGGCGCCGCGCGCGAGGCCGCGCGCCGCACGCAGTGCGCGAGCAATTTGAAGCAGTTCTACATGAGCTTTGCGACGTTCGCGGACAAAGACCCGAACAAGCGGCTCAGCACCGGCGCCTATGACGGTCAACGCGACGGCTCGATCGACACCATCGGCTGGGTCGCTGACATGGTCAACGCGGGCGTGGGCAAGCCGCAAGAATTGCTCTGCCCGTCGAATCCGGCGAAGGGCTCGGAGAAGTTGAACGACTACCTCGGCGTTCCTACGGCCAAGGCGGGAGAAACAGCCGATCCTACCGCGATTAACTTGGGCGCCACGCCGACCATCACCGCTGCGGCCGACGCCGACAAAGGCAAGGCGATCGCCGATCACTTCCTCACCAAGGGCTACGGCACGAACTACATGACCACCTGGTTCATGTCCCGTTCGGCCCCCTCCTTGACGGCGGTAGCTGCCGGCTCGGAACAGACCCTCGTTTATGAGAATGGCAAGAAGATCAAGGGCTTGGTCGCCACGCTCGGCCCCTTGCGCCTGGAAGTCGTCGACACCTGCCCGCATAGCTCGTCGGTGATTCCGCTCGCGGCGGACGCCAACGTAGGCGACGTCAAGGAAGCGTTTCTGAAGTCGGCCATTCCCGGCTTCATGCCGCAAGGTTCCCGTCTGGTGGAGTCGTTTTCGGACGGCCCCTGCCTGGCGAATGCCGCGACCGACAAGCTCGTTGCGTGGGGCACCTCCGGCGACGTGACAGCCTACGATAGCGCCAACCCTGCCACGAGCGTCTACGCCAAGGAACAGCCGCCGACCGGTACGCCGGCGCAGCCGTACGATCACCTGCAGGACTACCGCGACTTCGGTCCGGTCCATGCCGGCAGTTGCAACATTCTGTTCGCTGACGGCAGCGTGAAGACCTTCCAGGACACCAACAAGGACGGCTACCTGAACCCGGGCTTCATCATCCCGGCGGGCGCAGACGTCGCCTCGATCGGTTACTCCGATAGCAAGGTGGAACTGGAACGCGCATTGATCTTCTCGGGCGTCTTCCTGCAGAAGAACCCGAACAAGGGCAACCTGGATCAGTAGTCCGCAATTCGCGCAACTCACGTTGCGCGGAACGATGCGTGAACGATTGCGCAGGCCGACCTCGGAGCGAACGCGTTTCGCTCCGAGGCGGCGGCGCGTCATCGCAACACGAAACGTCTCGACGTTCGCAGAGCTGTTCTATGTCTCCTGTGCCCAAGCATCCGCCGAGCGCCGTTTGCCGATCGCTGTACGCGTTCGCGTTCATTGCGTCATTGGCGCTCGCCAACGCATGTAGCTCAGCCGATCCGCTGCCGCCGCCGAGAAAGTCGGTAGCCGAGGACGAAGTAGTCGCGGCCGAGGTGACGGCGAACGTTGTGACGACGCCGGTCGAAGAAGTCAAGAACACGAAAGTCGTCGCTGGCGTTGGACGCGGACTCGCCGCCAAGGAAACGCAGGGCGGGGCCAAGCCGCGCACGGCGGAACCGCGCAAGACGGCGCCGGATGATGAGGAAGTTGCGCAGAGGTTGCGTCCGGAGGATGGGCGCCTATGGACCGCCGACGACTTTCGCGAAGCCAAACGGATGAACGATCCGCGATTGGTGCGCACGGTGAACGATTGGGCTGCGCTGCGCGTCAACGATGAAGCGGCGGGGGAATTGATCGTCGAGCTGCTCGAAGCCCCGGACAAGATCGCGCCGGCGGACGGCGCGTCCTCCCACGTGGAACCATCGTCGCAAACGAGCGCGGCCGTCGACGAAGACGGCTTTCCCCTCGGCGGCAGCACGGCGCAGCGGCGTGCGAATCCGCAACTCGCCGAGGCTTGCGTGGCCGCCCTCGGGGCGAATAACAGCGCCGCGGCGCGCAAGGGATTGCGCAGGGCGCTGCTGGGAACACTGGCCACCGACCTGACCGACAAGCGCCTGGTCGAGGCAACGCTCAAGGCATTAGCGACGAATCGGCATCCGAAGCATGAAGACATGCTCCTCACAGTGCTCGCCAAGGCCGAGCAGGTGCGGCCGAGCTTGATCGGCGATCTGGACGCCAATGGCCTACAAGAGGAGTGCCTGAAGCAAGTCAAGAATCAATCGAGCGCCCGTTTCCGCCGCGCGGTCGCCGTGGAACTCGTCGCAAGCGGCAAGACAGGGCCGTTGCGCGAACGACTAGTGAGTTGGTTGATGACGGCCGATTTCGTCAACTTGCCGGCGCAGAGCGTGTTGTACGCGGGGCGGAACTGCGACTTGGAAACACGACGCAAACTGGAGAAGCAATTCACTCCCTACGGCAAGGATGCGCTGTTGGAAACCTTGGGTCGGGCCTCCCGCAACGACACGTCCTCCGATGGTCAGCCGATAACGGAACGCACCGTACAGATCAGCACGGAACTCTGGGCGCCGGACTTTGCCAGGGTTGTCGCGCAGCGCGTGCGCGAAGTGGACAACCTCGCGGCGGAACGCGAGCTGATAGCCTTAGCGACGGCGCTGCCACTCCACGATGTGCGGCGCGAAACAGCGCTGTTGCTGAAGCGCCGCTGGTCGACAGGGGCCAAGGCCTGGGAGAAAGATCACGCGGACGTGACCAAGTTCCTCGACCCTGGCTTGTTGCTGGCCGTGAAGTCCATGCCGCGCGAAGACGCGCTGGTCCATCGTTCGTCGTTGGGAGACAAGGCCGAGAAGCCCAAACTGGTCGAGTCGGACAATCCTGAAGTGCAGCGATTCCAGTCCGAAAAGAAAGCCAAGGAAGAATGGATGGTCGCGACGGAGAGCCTGGTCAAGGCGATCAACGAACGGTTGCGTTCGGCGTCACAAGGCGCGCTTTCCGGCGCCACGGCCACGCCCAACTTCACCAGCAGCGATTGCGGCGCTCAAGCGACGACGACCGACGACAGTGAGACGGCGACGAGTCGCGGTGGATTGCCGCTGCGATTGCCGACCGCGGCGCAAGTGATCAGCGAGTATCACCTGGCATGGCCCCGGCAGTGGCCTGCGCAGCTCAGCTCCGTAGCGGGCCCGGAATTGGTCGTGCACTACGTGCGCATGGAGCAAGAAGAGCGGGTCGCGTCGGTGCAGGGCTTCTATCGGCGGCAGTTGAAGAAGTCGGAATCGCGTTTGATCAAGCAAGGCAATTGGCTGGAGAGCGTCGAGCGATTGCCTGACGCGGGTCGTTTGAGGAGCGTCGACGTGATGATCACACGCCCCACGGAAGCCCCGCCACGCGACCGCAGCGCTAAGGAACCGCTCGTAGTCGACGTCCTCTGGATTGAAACGCCTGATTTCCGGCAATAGCGCACGCATTCACGCAACAACTTGTCGCTTATGTCTAACCGACCTGTCCAAGACCGCCGCTTCGACGCCCCGGCGTCGCCGATCAGCATGCCGAGCGAACTCACCTTCGCCGAATGTCACAACTGCCATGCGCGGAACGACGCCGAGCGCAGGTTTTGCAGGGAATGTGGCGCGCCGCTGCAAGGGCCGTGTCCGGAATGCGGCGAAACGGGGGGGCTCGCGGAAAAGTTCTGTGGCGGCTGCGGCTTCGCAGTCGGCGAGACGTTTCACGAGCGCATTCAAGCCGCACAGGCGATGCTCAACGAAGGCGTCGCCTTGCGAAACGCCGCCCAGTTCGCGCAGGCACAGCAACAATTGCGTCGCCTAGCGACCGATTCGGATCCGTTGCTCTACGGGCTGCGGCGGCGCGCCGAGCAAGAGTCAAAGCAGTGCGACGCGATCTTGAACGAGGCCGAGCGACGCCGCGACGAGCTGCTGACGGGCGCGCGAGCAGCAATGGAGCACGCCGATTTCGATCGCGCGGCGGCGCTCCTGGAGCAAGTTCCCGAAGGCATCCGCACCGAAGACGTTCGGCAATTGCTCACCCGCGCCGCGGCCTTTCGCGACGAGGCGGAACAACTGGTCCGCGCCATTCGCGCGGCGCTCGCCGCTAAAGAGCATTTCGGGCTATTGCCCAAAGTCGAACGCCTGCTGGTGCTGAAACCGCAACATGAGCAAGCCCGGGCGATGGTCGGCAAATTGCGCGTGTTGGAGCACGAAAATCAAGGCGAACGGCGGGATCGCCATCTCGCGCTCGGGAAACGCAAGCTCGCGGAATCGCGCCCTGACGAAGCGGTCGAGTTGTTGGAGCAGATTCCCGCCGAGATGCGCACGCCCGACGTCGCCAAGGCGCTTGATTTTGCCCGCGAAGCGTCTTGGCTGTCACGACAATTGCGTTCGGCGCTAGTACTCACGGAAACGCTTTGCCGGCTGGGCGACAAGCTGACAAAACTTCAGCCCGCCGATGCCGCAGCGGCCAAGCTCGTCGAGCAATTGAAGCAGCGCCGCACCTCGCAAATCGCCGCAGGCTTTGCGGTTCCGCTACGTTCGCAACCGGAGAGGCCCGCCGTGGGTTGCAAGGTGGAGCTTGTCGCCGCTTGGAAACGCATCACCGCTGCGGGCGACGTGAAGGCGGTGCTGGGAACTCGCTACGAGCAATTCTGCGTCGCGGCGGGGCTGGCGCTCGAAGGCCTCGGCAAAGCGGCGCTGAGCCCCAAGCTCAAGCTCGAATCCGGCGAAAAGCTTTGGCAGCGCCTTTCCCGCGCGGTTCGCAAGCGGGACGCGCACGTCGTCTGGGGCATTGATCTGGGGACGCAATCACTCAAAGCGCTACGGTTGCGCGTAAACGAGAAAGGAGACGTCAGCGCCGACGCCGCGGAGCAACTCGTTCATGAGGTTCCGTTGAATCAGGCGGGCGTCAACGTTGCCGAAGTTGTCGGGAAGACCTGGCAGCGACTACGCGCGAAGTATGATATCGCCGACGGAAAGGTCTGCGTCAGTTTTCCCGGGCAATCGCTCCTCTCGCGCTCGTTCAAGTTGCCGCCGGTGGATGCGAAGAAGATTCCGGAGTTAATGAAGTACGAAACGCCGCGGCAGATTCCGGTGCCAATCGATCAAGTCGCCTGGGATTACCATGTGTTCGGCTCGGACAACGCCGCGAATCGTTATGATCGCGAGGCCGCGCTGTTCGCCGTGCGCCAAACTGTCTTGCGGGATCGACTGGCATTGCTGGAAAGCATCGAGGTTCGCCCCGACGTGCTGCAAGCGGATTCACTCGCCATCTACAACCTGCTGGCCTACGAGGGGCACTGGTCCACGTCACGAAATGATGCGGCCGACGAAGAGGAAGTAATGATGGCCCTCGACATCGGGGCCGACGCCATCAACACGATCATCGGCCACACTCAAAGCGTGTGGACTCGCACGGGCGGCAACGGCGGTAACACGTTCACCAAAGCGTTGGTGAAAGAGCTGAAACTCACGCACGCGGAAGCGGAGCGCCAAAAGCGGCAGCCGTTCGCCGTCCCCGCGGCGCATCTTCTGGATCAGGCGCTGCAGCCGGCGTTTCAGAGCTTGCTGGAAGAAATTCACCGCACAATCACGTACTACGGCACGCAGCAGCGCCGCCGGCAGGTGAACCATATCATCTTATTGGGCGGCGGCTCGCGATTGCACGGCCTTGTCGAAGCGATGTGCTTGGGAAGGTAAGCTCGTCGCGCGGCGAGCTTAGCCAGCGTTGCCTTGCTTCCGCTCCCAGACTTCTTCCGCCGCGCTGCGGCGATAGTACACCGGCGCGAGCGTCCAGATATCGTCGACAAGTCCCTGCTGCACATCGCGCCAAGCAAGTTGCGCAACGGTGGCTGCGCGCGGTTCCCAGCATGCTTCGCTGGTAATCGTTGCGCCGGTCGGCAGGCGATCGCGAATGAGTCGCAATCCAGTGCCGGTGAGAGTTGCATCGAACGACGTTTTGAGGAGCCAGGTTGCGGACTCAACAAGTTGCGTTGGCGCCGTCGATAGCGTTTCGCCGTCAGTTGCAAAACAAAAGTGTCCGATCAGCAATTCGCCGCGCCCGGCATCGAGCACAACTTGGATGTTCTCGCTCTTACTCTCCACTTGCGCCGCAATGACGCGGAGCGTATCCACGCCGCGCACTTTCGCGCCGGTGGCGTAGGCAAACAGCTTGGCGGTCGCGACCCCCAGCCGCAGCCCCGTGAAGGAGCCAGGTCCGATCGAGACGGCGAGCAACTCCACGTCGGCCGGTCGCCAGCCGGCTTGTTCCAGTAACGAACGCATCGTCGGAGCCAGAGATTGAGTGCTCCGGCGCTGGCCGGGCAAGGCCGCTGCGGCGATGAGTTGCGGCCCCTCGGCCAGGGCCACCGACGCTGTGACGCCGCTCGTTTCCAATGCTACGATCCGCAAACCGGTCTCCCCGCTGCCGAATTTCGCCACTGGCCGGACAGCTCGTAACGGCCGCGCCGGTTACGCCGATGGAGGTTCGCCCGCTTCGCCAGACCACCCGAACGGCGGTTGCCTTGACCCTCATTGCACACTAACTTACATTACCGGTTGCGTTTAGGACAGCGAATGGGGGCGTGCGAAACGAGGCTCGGGTGTCTCGCGGTGCACGCCAAACCGGACGTTGGTATGCTCTTTCACCATGCCGGTCATGTGGCAACACTCGGGGAGTGGAAGGGACTCTGATGGGGAGGGCCCTCCGGCGTGAAGCGGGCGCTAATTAGCGATATCCACGGGAACCTTGAAGCACTGGAAGCAGTGCTCGAGGACATTCGTCAGCAGCAGGTCGAAGAGATCTACTGCCTGGGGGATATTATCGGCTACGGGCCGAACCCGCGCGAATGCATCGACAAGGTCATCGCCAAGTGTCGGGTGACCATTCTGGGCAACCACGATCAGGGCGCCCTGTTCGATCCCGAAGGGTTCAACTCCGGAGCCGAGAAGGCTATCTTCTGGACCCGCAAGCAATTGGAAAGCTCCGCCGGAAAGCCCGAAGACAATGCCAAGCGCTGGGATTTCCTCGGGGAATTGCCCCGGTCGCGCCGCGAAAACGGTTTTCTCTTCGTCCACGGGTCACCGCGGAATCCGCTGAACGAATACGTGTTCCCTGAGGACATCTACAACCAGAAGAAGATGGAGAAGCTCTTCTCGTTGGTGGAACACCACTGTTTCCAAGGGCACACCCACGTGCCGGGCGTGTTTACGCAGAACCTGAACTTTTTCAGCCCCGAAGAGATCGGCTACCAGTACAGTCTGTCCGACGAAAAAGCGATGATGAACGTCGGCTCCGTCGGACAGCCGCGGGACGGCGATCCTCGGGCCTGCTACGTGATCATCGACAACGATTTGGTGCGCTACCGCCGCGTGGAATATCCGGTCGAAAAGACCCGGCAGAAGATCTACGACACCCCCGAACTGGACAATTTCCTGGGGGACCGCTTGCTCGACGGCCGCTGAACGCGAAGTCGAGGCATTGCGACACTAGCCCGTAGCGCCAGCGAGGGAGAGTGGACGTCGGTGAGAGTTTGAGCCGGAAGCTCAAGACGTCGTCAACTCTCCCTCGCTGGCGCTACGGGCTGGTAAGCGGCGCTCCTGGCCGGGTATCCTGCACGATTCTTTTTCGAGCCTGCGACGATTCGCTCGCTGCGACACATATCCGGAGGCGGCCCTCCAAGATGGCCGGCCGGTTGGGAGAATAGTTGGTATGGACAAGCGATTCGTCACGTTCCTCGTCGTTGCTTTCGGCCTGTTGATGGGCTACCAGCTCTTGCTGGGGGCGCTCGGGGTCGGTCCCAAACCGCAGGCAGAGAAACCGCCAGCGCAAGAAGCCGCCGAAGTCGCGGCGAAAGATCAGCCGGCGGATGGCGAGGAAAAGGAAAACGGCGACGAACCGGCGGTTGCCGCCGAGGCTGCCGCGGGCGAACAACCTGCCCCGGCCGTGGTCGTGAATGCCGATTGGCCCGATCGTTACGCGTCGCTCGGCTCGCTCGATCCCGCCAGTCCTTATCAGATGCTGGTCGCGATTAATTCCCACGGCGCCGCCGTGGAACGCATTGAATTGAATCAACCCCGCTACGGTGATCTGCCGCAATACGATGCCGTGGAACTGAAAGGCGGCTACATCGGTAGCCTCGCGCCAGCCGATGCTGGCGGAACGGGCGTGGCGATCCACGTCGTCGGTCCCGGCACGCCCGCCGCGCAGGGCGGATTGCAAGCTGGCGACGTGATCACGCAGATCGCCGGCAAGGTGGTCAAGACGCCGGGCGAATTGCAAGCCGCGCTCGAAACTCACGAGCCAGGCAAGGTCATCGAGCTTACCTATTCGCGTGGCGGCGAGGCCGCGGTGAAGGCCACCGTAACGCCGATCAAGCCGCCGCTGGCCGTGGTACGTCCGGAAAAGCGCGGCGAAAAGCAAGATCCGCTCTCGATGCTGGTCGATTTGGACACCATTGACGGCAAACCGGCGGGCGGCGTCGACCTGCACGCGGCGAACTGGGAACTCTCGGAATCCACCGCCTCGCTGGCGGTCTTTCGCATGGCGCTCGATTCCGGCCTCGTGATTCAGAAGCGCTACGAATTGGTCCCCTTGACCGAAAAGGAAAAGGTCGGCGACGCGCGCGGATACGAACTCAAGTTCTCGATCGCGGTTGAGAATCCCACCGAGGCAAGTCACAAATTCGTGTACCGCCTCGACGGCCCCACTGGGTTGCCCACCGAAGGCTGGTGGTACGGCAGCAAGATCAGCTCGGAATGGTTCACGGCGGCCGGGATCCGCGATGTCGTCACCAGCCACATGCAGAACGGCGTCTCGAAGTTCAACGCCGTTGGCGCACCGGCGATCGCCAAGAACGAAAAGCCGGTGCTTGATTCCTCCAAATACGGGCCGATCATCTACACGGGCGTCGACGCGCAGTATTTCTCCGCGGTGCTCAAGCCCGATCGAAAACCGAATCCCGAGTTAGAGGAGGACCCTTGGTTCGCGTCGATCGAAGCGATGCGCGTCGGCCCGGTGCCGGAAGACACGAGCTATCGCAAAGTCGTCGACACGTCGTTTCGCTTGACCAGCAAAGAGCTCACCGTCGAACCTGGCAAGACGCTGCGTCACGATTTTCACTTGTTCGCCGGGCCGAAAGTGCCCGACGTGTTGGCGACGTACGGGCTGGACGCGCTCGTCGAGTACGGCCTGTTCGGCTGGGTCGCGCGGCCGATGTCACGGATTCTGCACTTCTTCTACTACGTGACCGGCAACTACGGCATCGCGATCATCATGCTCACCGTGCTGGTGCGATCGTGTATGTTCCCGATCAGTCGGAAACAGGCTCTCGGCGCGCAGAAGATGCAAATGCTGCAGCCGGAAATGAAGAAGATCGCCGAAAAACACAAGACCAACCCCGAACAGCGGATGAAGGCCCAACAGGAACTGTTCCGCAAACACAACTACAATCCGCTGGCAGGCTGCCTGCCGCTGTTCTTGCAGCTACCGATCTTCATCGGGCTGTATCGCTCGCTGATGGTCGACGTGGAACTCCGCCAAGCGCCACTTTTCCCGGGCGTCGACTGGTGCAGCAACCTGGCCGCCCCGGACATGCTCTGGAACTGGTCAGCCATGATGCCGGGCTTCATCGAGCACTACCTTGGCTCGCACTTGAACGTGCTGCCGCTAATTACCGTGGGCCTATTCCTCTGGCAACAGAAGCTGTTCATGCCGCCCGCGACCGATCCGCAGCAAGAGCTGCAGCAATCGATGATGAAGTACATGATGATTTTCATGGCCTTCATGTTTTATCACGTGGCCTCGGGGTTGTGCATTTACTTCATCGCTTCGAGCCTGTGGGGCATCGCCGAACGCAAGCTGTTGCCCAAGACGCTGCCAGTCGCCAATGGCGCCGCGCCGGCGTCAGACGCCTCGGGCGGCGATAATCGCAAGGCTTCGGCAGTCGACAGATTCAAGGCGCTCTTCCAGAA
>Ga0163153_10004262_pt1 | contig 18149 bp, 17 predicted proteins | sample OliLakLV19MP6IB1_FD_148629 | JGI IMG/M metagenome (GOLD analysis project Ga0163153, IMG submission 148629) | Freshwater microbial mat bacterial communities from Lake Vanda, McMurdo Dry Valleys, Antarctica - Oligotrophic Lake LV.19.MP6.IB-1 | ecosystem: Environmental > Aquatic > Freshwater >... | reverse complement strand
GAAAAAACCAACAAACGCGGTTTGAAAAACAAACGACTCGCCTGTGCGCTCGATCCCGACTACTTGCTCAAAGTCTTAGAAACTGCGAACTTTTGATGCGTCGGCCCTGCCTTTTGAAGGGCGGCGACGGAGGATGCAGTGACCTTGGTTTTCTGAACATCAACATAAGTGAGTTTTGGGCATTTCAATAACGGCGATAAATCCGTCACAGAAGTGTTGCTTACATGCACATGCGTCAGTTCCATGCCCTGCAATGGTGACAGATCGGATACCAAGCATCCATCTGCATTGAGACTTTTTAGCGGCATTTCCCGTAAGGCCATGAAATCCGCCACCTTCGTATCGTCTATGTTGAGAACCGTAAGCGGCATTCCCAGCAGCGGCGATAAGTCGGACACTGATGTTGAATTGACACTAAGGTTTTCAATTTGCAAACCTGCCAAGGGCGTCAAGTCGTTTAGATCACGACCTCGAACGGTCAATCGCTTTAACCCAATCAATGCTCGTATTGGGGAGGCATCCCTGATCGGGAACTTCGTGTTGGGTTCTATGTGCAGATTGACGCAGACATTGTTTTCAATGACATGCGTCTCTCTTGCCTCAAAGCCCGGATTTAACTCCATCAGCTTCTTTGAGACGGCCTGTATCTGCTCCTCGGCAGGCATCGCTTGCACGTCCTTCATCCATTGCGGGAAGGCGGGATCGTCCATGAAGAGTTTGGACGAAGGCGGTGCAGGCGTCGTCGCCTTCGGATCGTCCCACTCGATCTTGCAGTTAGGAAGGGCTTTCTGGAGGGCGGCGACGGAGGCGGGAGTGACTTTGGTTTGTTTAATGTCGAGCGATCTCAGGCTCTTACAGCCCTCAAGCGGCGACAGGTCCGACACCAGCGTGTTGTATATTTGAAGTTGGGAAATCGGTAAGCCCTTAAGATTCGATAGATCATTTATTTTTGTATTGTGCAACATAAGAGTGCCAAGCAGCGTCATCCCTTTGAGAGGCGACAAGTCCAACACCGCCGTACCTTCGCAGTTCAGGGTATACAACGGCATACCCTGGAGCGGCGACAGGTCCGATACCTGAGTCATGTGTAGCCAAAGGTGTTTTAAAGGCATTCCTTTTAGTGGCGTCAAATCGGATACTGGCGTTCCGCCGCACTTCAGGGTTGTCAGGGGCATCCCCATGAGCGGCGATAGATCATCGACTTTCGTGCCGTCGCACTGCAAGAGAGACAACTTCATTCCTTTAAGCGGCGACAAGTCGGACAACTTCCGACCCGAACAGTTGAGAGCCTTCAATCCTACCATTCCACACAGCGGAGACACGTCCGTCACGTTGTTCGTACTGAACCCAATCGATGTGACGACGCCGTTCTCGACCTTGGGCGTACTTTTTCCTTCGGCCTCGGTCATCTTCCCATCAAACCCAGGGTTCAATTCCATCAGCTTCTTCGAGACGGCCTTGATCTGCTCCTCGGCAGACATCCGCTGAACTTCTTGTTTCCACGCCTGGAACTCAGGCGAGTTGAAATCCGTGATCGGCTTAGATGGAGCGGTGGCGGGTATGGTGGGCTGCGGCGTGACGCTCGCCGTCGTAGATGGAGCGGCGAGTTCTCGGACGATGCGGAAGCCGTTGGTTTTTGAAGGGTGCCAGGGGTTTTCGTAGTGACGAAACGCACTACGACAAGCAGCGGCATTGAAACTCCAAATACCACCACGAACTACACGCTGGGAACCCGTGGCTGGACCTTTCGGATCAGTCGAGAGGGCGGCCAGTTCGAAAAACTTCTCATGGTACAAATCCTGACACCATTCGTATAAACTGCCGTGCATATCGTGCAGGCCGAAGTTGTTTGCCGATCTTGTTCCGACCGGATGCAACACGTTCTGGGAGTTCTTTTCGTACCAACCAAATTGCTCCAACAAGGCTACATCGTCACCAAATGAATACTGAGTCTCTGTCCCACTGCGACAGGCGTATTCCCATTCAGCTTCGGTCGGTAGACGGTAGGTTACTTTCTCTTGCTCGCTCAACCATTGGCAAAAGGCAACGGCATCGTTCCAAGTAATCATGGCCGCAGGCGATTCCTCGCCTACGGCTTGTTCGGGATGTAGATAACTTTTGGACGAGGCATCCTTGGCCGATTTCTCTGCTTCCGTGCGGTAACCGATTGCAGCGCAAAACGTCTTGTACTGTCGGACGTTCACCTCTGTCATGGCTATACAAAATGGCTTGGAGATAACGACACGATGCCGAGGTCGTTCATTTCTGCTGATACGATCCAAGGTGCGTCCTTCCTCCGTAATCTTCAACGCCTCCGCCACCTGCTCATCGGTGCTGCCCATCATGAACTCGCCGGGCGGGATCAGCACCATCTTCATGCCGACGCTGTTGGGCGTCTCGACTTCGATGCCGAGATGCTTGGCCCAGGCTTCTTGATGGGCCTTGGCTTGAGCGGCGTCGAAGGGGGCTTTGGCGAGAGGAGGAGCGGGACCGAGAGGGGCAGCGGGGGCGGGTGACTTCGCTTTGGCCGGATCGTCCCATTCGATCTTGCAGTTCGGCAGGGCTTTTTGGAGGGCGGCAAAACTAGAAGACGTGATTTGTGTGTTGCGGGCTTGCAGAAGTACCAGTTTATTGAAAGCCGGCAATAGTGAAATATCAGACACTCTCGTGTTGCTGATGCGCAGGGTGACAATAGATGACCCTGTCAAGGGGGGCAGGCTAGATACTTGCGTGCTAATTAAGTTAAGCTCGTTAAGCGGCATTCCTTCAAGCGGCGAAATATCATCAACCATCGAATAGCTGACATTAAGCGTGTTAAGCAACATGCCACGTAGCGGAGATAGGTCTTTTACTCGGCTTATGGCGCAACTCAGAAAAGTCAGATTCATTCCTTGTAGCGGTGATAGATCGGCAAGCATTCCGGTACGGCCATTGCCGTTACAACGCAGGTCGCTTAACGCCTTAAATGCTCGCACTGGGGAAATGTCAAGCACATAGGTTCCGTCAAACTCCAGTTTTGTGACTTCACCATTTTCCTCATGGTGCGTAATTGGTCCTTCAAGTCGGGGGTTGAGTTCGATCAGCTTGTTCCCGACAGCTTGAGCCTGTTGCTCGGTAGACATTACCTGCACGTCTTTCATCCACTGCTGGAAGGCAGGTGTATTCCAGGGCTTTTTCGGCTGCCCCGCAGCTACAACGGCCTTTACCGCTTCTAGCTTCGCCGTGATCGTCTTTTCGCCGCCTTTCTCCATCTCAAACTCTTGTCCAAACAAGACGAATCCGTCCTTTTCGACACGGAGCCGATGCTTGCCGGGATCGACGCTGATAGTCACCCTGCCGACGCCGCCCTTTTGGCTAACCTCGACCTTGCCCTCGGCATCCAACACCTGCACCATTGCGTCGGGCTGATCGATCTCGACGATGAGTGTGCCGTCCTTCGTCCTAAGCGAGACGATGATGCCCGCTAGGATCAGCACGCCAAGCAACGCCGCACCGATTAGAACCTTGGTATTCTTCCACGGCGGCTGCTTGGCCTCGCCTGCTTTGACGGGGGCGACTTTCTTCGTGGCCTTGGTCCTATGAAGAGTCGGCGTTACTTGGATCCCTTTCAGTGCCGCCAACGCTCCGCCGTCCAAGGCCGCCGTCGCTTCCATTGGATTGCCGACCGTGCCGGAGTTGCCGCCAAGTCGCTCCAGCGCACCGATCACGTCCGTCATCGTCTGGTAGCGATCTTCGATCTTCTTGGCGATCAGCTTCTTGAAGACAACTTCAAGTTCGTCAGAAACGCTAGGCTGCTCGCCCATCAGCGATGGAATCGGCTTCTCTCGATGAGCCAGAATCTTCTCGACGACCGTTTGGCCGCCGTAAGTCGCCTTGCCTGTGACCAAGTAATAGAGAGAGCAGCCGAGGCTATAGATGTCGGCCCGTGCGTCGGCATCTTTCGTATTGAATGCCTGCTCAGGACTCATGTAATCGACCGTGCCCATCACCGCTCCGGTGCCGGTGAGTTCTGCTTGGGCGGCACCGGGCGACTCGATTCGGGCGAGGCCCATGTCGAGAATCTTGACCGTTCCCTTTTTGTCCAACAGCAAGTTGGCGGGCTTGATGTCCCGATGGACAACGCCTTCGCCGTGGGCGAATTCCAAGCCTCGTGCCGCCTGAAGAACGAAGTTCACGGCCTTGGCGACGGGAAACGGCCCATTCTTCTTGACCAAAGCTGAGAGGTCTTGGCCCTCGACGTACTCCATGACGAGGAAGTGGACGCCGTTGGCTTCGGCGGCGTCATGTGCCGCAACGATATTCGGATGACTGAGCTTCGCTGCCGCCACGACTTCCCGTTGGAAGCGAGCCGCCGCCGCCGCATCCTTCATCATTGCGGTGGGCAACATCTTGATTGCCACAACTCGCTCCATGCGGCGGTGCAGAGCCTTGAAGACTTGGCCCATGCCGCCCGCACCGATCTTATCGAGGATCGTGTAGCCGCCGAGGATCAGGGACTTGGAGCGACCCGCAGCAACTTGAGCCGCCTGGAACCTAGTCAGATGGTTCTCTTTGACCAGTTCTGCGACGAGTGCTTCGACGCTCGTCGGATGAGCCTTTGGCGGCACGAAGTTTTCGAGCTTGCCGGGCGCAACGATGCCGCTGTCTTCGAGTTGCTTAACGACGGTTTCGAGGGCAACGGCCATGAGAACCCTTGGTAAAACAGAGGGGCCGTCGATTATAGCTTGCCCCTCAGATTGATGGAAATTCTTGGGAATACGGGGTTGGAAATCAGCGTTCTGGGAACGTGTCGTTGCAGAAGCCGCAATTCGGGCAGACGTTGCCGTAGTTCGAGCCCAGGCCGAACAAGCCGGTCAGGCTCGCTCCGCAGTTGCCGCAGGTCGGCTCCGTAGGCGGAATGCCAATCGCCGCTCGTACCTGAGGCGGGTCCGTATTGAAGGCGTACAGAGTGTCCCAGAACGGGTGCCCGCCAGCGGCAAGCCACTGCTGTTACGCCGGATGGTTGTTGAAGATCGCCCCGGCCAAGTACATGCCAGCCGCCATGAGCCACGTGATTCCGTGGAAGGCGATCCAGACCGCCGCCCAGGTGACGACGAACTGTCCCCACCAACTTGCCTCGGTCTGAATCGTGTGGCCGTCGCCGCCAAACGCCCCGACCGGGTTCGGCCTCAGAAAGTAGAGCAGCGGCAGCCCGATCAATATCCAGGCCGTGCCGTAGTACCGGCGCTTGATAGCGCCCAGCGGAGTCTTGCCGGTCATCTGGCGGGTCATGCGAAGTTCCGTTCGACGAGGATGAGGTTGCTACTCGTCGGAGACAGCGGGTGTCCGCTGGCCGTCTAGAAGGTCAAGCTCGTCGAGACGGAACTCTTTCCATGATGCGGGATCGTCCGGCTTCGAGCGGCCGAGCACCCAAATCTCCCGACCGTCCGTGTACGGATAAGAGATGATGCGGATCTCGATGCCGTCCCTGATGGAGGCGACCACGCCAGGTCGATACCCCGCATCGGTTGCACGTTTGAGGTTGTCGATCATGTCGTCTCTCCAACTCTGGCGAAGCGAGGCCAGTCCAGGGAGCCGATTACGATGCTGTCCGGCGTCGGCCCGGAGCCGGTCGAGACATCAATGGTGACGCCGACGTTGCGGCAGAGCCATGCACGAAGCCCTTCGAGGTCGAGACGCTGGTCGCTGAACGCCTCGAAGCGAAGGGGCACTTCGACTTCCTGGCGGAGCTTCATGCCAGCAGCTTCACTGCGCTGGAGGTCGTAGCAGTCATTCGAGACTGACGCCTGGTCGGCGTAGAGGACCGGGCGTCCGTTCCACGACGAGCCGTCCCAGGCGTGTCCTACGGCGTCGTAGATGGCGAACCGTGGAAACGCCGGTGGTCCGACTTGGGCGACGTAGAAAATGCGATGAGCCACGAATAAAGCCTCCATCCAGGGGTTCTGAATGGAGGCTTCAGCGGGTGTCAGCGGCGGGTTGAGGTCGGACGACTCGAAGTCATCCCTTTTCCATGCGTTCGATAGTTTTTCGAGCAGATACCATTCCCCATACTGGGCCAAATACGACTCCCAGCAATGCTCCAGCTTGAGAAAAGTTGAACGCCGCTTCATTTCGCTCCGGCGAAAAAGGCGCAGAAAGCATGATCGCCAGGTCACCGCTATAGAAATGTCCGCTGAATTCGGCATACGCAGCAGCGATCAACCCGAAGATGATGACAAGCATCCCAGTGCTGCCGACAATGCGATTGAGGTAGATCCACTTGCGTTTCGTGACGATTGCTTGTCCCACGACGGGAGCGCACATCGCCGCTGGCGGCGAGATAACGTCTACAGGCAGCAGCGGAACGGCAACCGGCGGTTGCTCCGCTACAGGAAATAGCTGCTTGATCGATTGCGCTTTAACATACCCCTTCATGTCATCCCGCCGCACGTCATCGCTCGGCTGGATTTTTCCCGCCGCAGCGAGCGATTTCAACTGCTGCGACGAGAACGGCCCTTGTTCCTTACCGTTGCGCCCGACAAACCATTGATTCGACATCACTATGCCCCATTGTTAGAAGAACCGGATGCAGGGCCCACTACTTCACGCACCTACTTCACGGGCGGGTGTCGGTTGAGTTCTGCTAGCCGCAACAGACCCTTCACTTGGTTCGGATGAATCGCCTGAGCGTAGATCACGACTTCGTCGATGATCCCCGGCCAACTGTCGCCCCATTTGCCGTGATCCGGGCCCATGCCGAGTACGAGCGGCGCTTTGTTGGGCGTCGTCGTCAACGTTTTGGCCGTTGCCGAGACTGACTCGCCATCGATGTAGTACGTCAGTTCGTTGCCGTCATAGACGATGCAGTGGTGATGCCAGTCGGTGTCCACGGCCCGCTCCGTTCCTAGCCCGCCGCCGTTGTCGTAGAACCGCCATTTGCCGCCTGCATTCATGATCCCGAAGGGCATGTGCTTGCCGTTGGGACCGTAGACCAGAGCGGTGCCGCCTTTTGTGTTGGCCGCTTTGAGCCACACCGCCAGCGTGCGTGGCGAAGCTCCTGTCGGAAGCCGCCAAGGGACATCAGCGTAAGTGTTGCCGTCCGTCTGAATGCCTTTACCGACCTTGCCTGCGACCAGTTTTGCTCCGTGGTTTTGGACGGCGGTCTCTGCGCCGTCGAACGTCAACAGCAGGAGCGGTTGCGGAAAGTTCGTATTCCACTGGCCGGTCTGAGTTGTCGCCGCTCCATTGGCCCCCGGTTGTTGAGCAGTGGCACTTTCCGTGGCAAGGAGGCAGACCAAGCTGAGGAGCAGAGCCGGGATTGTGATGCGTTTCATTCAAATGCCCTTTGCTGTTTCGCCGCTTTCAATTCCCGATGAGCCGTCTCGATACGGGTGTCACGACCGTCCAAGTTCCTGCTACTTTCGCTTGACTGTTGACCATAGTCAACAGACGACTCCCAGTCGCATGGCTACGCTCGGGCCATGCTCGGCAAGGAACTCAAAAAGGCCCGTGAAGAGGCCGGTCTATCGCAGGAAAAGCTCGGCTTCGAGGCCGAGATCGACCGTTCCTACGTTTCGCTGTTGGAGAACGACCACAAGTCGCCGACGCTCGACGTGCTATTTCGAATCTGCGACGCTTTGAAGATTCCGGCGTCGGAATTCATCGCCCGAGTGGAAAAGACTCGTGGGGCGAAAGGGGCGGGGCGAGCGGCGAAGCAGCGGCGGTGAGGCGAACTATCGGGTTTGTTTGAAGGCGAAGCCGTAGTGATACGGCGGCAATTCAACGAGACCTGGTTGTACGACTTCGAAATCTGCCTGCTCAACCCAAGTGCGGCACTGCTCTGGTCGAGGACGAATCTCCATCCTGGGGCCACGGGGTGTCGAAGAATCGAAGTCCCAGTGAATGACGGCCAGCATGCCGTCCTCGGTAAGCACTCGCTTCGCTTCGTGCAAGAGAACGTCTCGTTCCTCGGCGTGGAGGATGTTGAAGAGCATGGCGTAGTCCACGGACGAATCGGGTAATCCAGTGCCTTGCGCCACAAAGTCTCGCTCGATGGCCTCGACGTTCCGCAGGCCCAATGCATTGGCCTTCGTTTTGGTCGCCATCACCATCTCAGGATCGATGTCGAGGGCGAAGACTGTTCCACGCACAGTCTGAGCGGCAGGGATCGTGAATGTGCCGTAGCCACTGCCAAACTCCACCACAACGCCACACTCGCTCGTCAGGCCCAGCTTCTTCAGGATCGCCTGAGCGTCGAAGAAGTCGTTCCACATTTCCTCGGGTGGCATTCCACTTTCACGAGTCTTCATTGAAGTCCAAGTTCCAAGTAGCCGGTGCCATCACCCTTCGTGCGACATTCTAGCCAATTCGGAGAAAGCTCTGGACCCAAGTGCCCAAGTTGAACCGACTTACCGCCTGGAAATGCATTTGCCGAACTCATTTGGGTCGGGCGACGTATAATAGGGTTATGCGTAGCCAGGTACTTCGAGTCGCCGTGATTGCGAACGCCCTGCTTCTGGCCTTACCGCCAGGATGGTGTCAGGCCGTTGCTGCGCATTGCCGAGTCGAAAAGTCTCTTCCAGTGGCGTCCTGCTGCCATCAGACGCAGCAGACAACGTCCGATTCGGACAGCAAGCCGGTTTCCTCCGGGCTCCAGTGTTGCTGCTCACGAGACGCTGCGCCCGTTCCCGAATCCGTTCAAGCGCCGGATGACCACGGTGCTTCTTTGCACACAGTCTTCGGCGATCTTGCGGTCATTTCATGTCCCCAGATCGTCGGGGACTATTCGGTCCGTGCTGATCTTCACGCCGGTCCTCCTCTACGCATTCTCCAGTGCGTTTGGCGCTGCTAAATCGCAGCGCCCTCGTTCGTTTCCCGTCTGTCATAGGTCGCTTGACCTTCGTGCTGCGCTCATTTCGTGTGCGGCACTTTCCTGACGATTTCTTACTGGAGAATATGCTCGTGTTTACGAAACTGTTTGCTGGTTCGTTCCTCGTTCTGGGTGCGCTGCTAGCCGGAGGGGCTTCGGGTGCGGAGCAGGCCAAGGACTGCTGTTCCGCCAAGCTCGCCTGTTGCACTCCCAAGAGCGCTTGTTGCGCAGCGGATGCCAAGTTGGGTTGCTGTGAAAAGGGCCTGAAGTGTTGCGATGAGAAGCAAGCCTGTTGCTCCGCTTCTCCAAAGTGCTGCACTGACGGCTCGGCCTGCTGCAACGAAGCCAAGGCGTGCTGTGGCACAACGAAGCCGGTCGCTGCGACGGCGACGGCTTGCTGCGCCACGAAGCCCGACGCTGCAAAGGCAAGCTGCTGTGCCAAGAAGCCGGCCTGCTGCACTGAGAAATCGGCTTGCTGTGTGGCCGATGCCAAGCCGGGCTGCTGCAAAGCCGCCATGAAGTGCTGCGCCGAAAACAAGGGTTGCTGCGCCGCCGTGCAGAAGTGCTGCGTCGAGGGTGCCGCTTGTTGCGACGAAGCGAAGGCTTGCTGCGGACCGACTGCCAAGAAATCGGCGTAAAGCAAAGTCGGTTGTGGCTTGAGAACTCTCGGCGGAAGGTCACGCTTCCGCCGAGAGGCATCTCACGAATTAACGGCTTAATCGCCGCTAGACGCCCGCACCCGCCATGCGGCGACATTCGTCGGCGCACTTGCGGCACGCTTCGGCGCAATGCCGGCAATGGTCGACTTTGTGCTTCCCGCATTCCGTGCCACAAGCGTCACAGACTTCGGCGCATACTCGGCAGATGTCGTGGGCGAACTGCGACCCTCGGCTCATGTAGGCCGACGCAGTCCGGCAAATCTCGGCGCAATCTCGGTCAAGTCGAATGCACTCGGCCATCATCTTCACGTCTTTCTCGCCAAGACATGCCGTAGCACAGTGCTCGCATTCCTGCGCACACTGAACGCAGGCTGCGATGCAGGATTGAAAATGTTCGTGGGACATAGCTCGGTCCTCAGTCTGAATAAAAACGTTTCGGCGCACCGCTCCTTGAAACGGAGCAAAAAACATGCCGACGACCATCTGCCAATGTGCGACGTGGTGACGCACCGAGATGGTAAGCTGGTCGTCTCAAATAAGGAGGCGTATCCGTGGCGACTGATCCCATTTGCGGTATGACGGTTGATGAAACGACCGATCTAAAGGTCGAACGAGGCGGCGAGACGCATCACTTTTGCAGCGAGCATTGCCGTCAAAAGTTTTTGGCAATGGAACCGACCTCTGAAACCAAGCCTCACCATCGCCACGAGACTGGTTCCAAACCAGCCATTGTGAGTCAGCGATATACGTGTCCGATGCACACGGAAGTCGTGAGCGACAAGCCGGGCGCTTGCCCCAAGTGCGGCATGGCCCTGGAACCCGTTCGTCCCGTGGCCTCCACACGGAAGGTCATTTACACCTGCCCAATGCACCCGGAGATCGAACAGGATCATCCGGGTAGCTGCCCGAAATGCGGCATGATATTGGAGCCCAAGGCGGTCCAGCCCGGCATGGAGGATGACGACTCCGAACTGCGGGACATGAGCCGCAGGTTTTGGGTCTCGTTGATCGTTACGATTCCCGTTCTGCTGCTCGCCATGTTGCCGATGATCGGCGTGCCCGTGGATCACTGGTTGGGACCGACGATGCACTCGTGGGTTCAACTGATCCTGGCTACGCCGGTCGTCCTGTGGGGCGGATGGCCGTTCTTCGAGCGAGGCTGGAGGTCCATCATCACATGGAACCTCAACATGTTCACGCTCATCGCCATCGGCACCGGAGCGGCTTTTCTCTACAGTTTGATCGCCGTACTTTTTCCCCACCTCATTCCCGAGAATTTCCAGCATCACGGTCGAGTCGAAGTTTACTTCGAAGCGGCGGCAGTCATCATCACGCTCGTATTGCTGGGCCAAGTTTTGGAACTTCGTGCCCGACGCCGCACGAGTGGCGCAATCCGTAGCTTACTGTCGCTTGCGCCTCCGACCGCTCGTATCGTGAGAGACGGTTCCGAACAAGAAGTGCCGCTGGAAGAAGTCCGGCAAGGGGACGTGCTGCGAGTCCGTCCCGGCGAAAAGATTCCTGTCGATGGTCACGTACAGGAGGGTCGCAGCACGGTTGATGAATCGATGCTTACCGGCGAGCCGTTGCCGGTAGAGAAGCAAGCGGACGACAAGGTCGTCGGCGGTACGGTCAATCAGACCGGCTCATTCTTGATGGTGGCCGAAAAGGTCGGCCAGGACACGGTTCTCTCGCAGATCGTGAATATGGTGGCCGACGCCCAGCGAAGTCGTGCCCCGATTCAGAAAGTCGCCGACACGGTGGCCGGATATTTCGTTCCCGCAGTGGTAGTGATCTCCATCATCACCTTTCTCGTGTGGGCCATCGCCGCACCGGAGCAACCCGCTCTCGCTTGGGCCTTGGTCAATGCCGTAGCGGTGTTGATTATCGCCTGCCCCTGTGCCCTGGGACTTGCTACGCCCATGTCGATCATGGTCGGCATCGGTCGAGGAGCGACCGAAGGCGTTCTCATCAAGGATGCCGAGGTCTTAGAGACGTTGGAAAAAATCGATACCGTCGTCGTCGATAAGACGGGCACGCTCACCGAGGGGAAGCCGAAACTCACCGAATGTCTGCCTGCCGATTCTTTTGCCGAGGCAGATCTACTTCGGTTTGCTGCGAGCGTCGAACAGACGAGCGAGCATCCCTTGGCCCATGCCATCGTTCAAGCGGCCAAGGAGCGAGGCGTCACTCTGCCGACTGTGGAAGACTTCGACTCCGTCACGGGGGGCGGCGTTCAGGGCACCGTCGAAGGAAAGCAAGTGTTGATCGGCAAGAAGTCGCTGCTCGCCGACCGAGGCGTGCCGGGAGTGGACGCCCTAGACGCCAAAGCGGATGAACTACAACGTCAAGGTCGCTCCGTGATGTTCGTCGCCGTCGATAAGAAGTTCGCAGGTATCGTGGCCGTGTCGGACCCGATCAAACAGTCCACAGCCGAAGCGGTGACCCTGCTGCATCGAATGGGCCTGCGAATTATCATGCTCACCGGCGACAACGAGAAGACGGCTCGGGTCGTCGCCGAGAAGTTAGGGATCGATGAGTTCGAGGCGGGCGTCCGGCCGGAACAGAAACACGAACGAATCAAGTCGTTACGAGCCGAGGGCCGTAAGGTGGCGATGGCCGGAGACGGCATCAACGATGCTCCCGCTCTGGCCGAAGCCGATGTCGGAATCGCAATGGGTACGGGCACGGATATTGCGATTCAATCGGCGGGCGTAACTCTCGTCAAAGGCGACTTGCGAGGGATCGCCAAGGCCGTGAGCCTAAGCCGCCGCACGATGGCGAACATACGACAGAATCTCTTCTTCGCCCTCATCTACAATGCGTTGGGCGTGCCGATTGCGGCAGGCGTGCTCTACCCGATCTCATCGCATCTGCTGTTGAATCCGATGGTAGCCGCCGCTGCCATGAGTCTCAGTTCGGTCTCGGTCGTCGGAAATGCTCTGCGGCTGAGGACCATGCGGCTGACATAGAACAAACTTCACAGGATCGGCGGTTGCCGGTTCTGTCCTTTCTGCCCGACGAACGAAGGAGATTCCAACCATGAAGCTGATCGTACTATCGGCACTGCTCCTCCCACTGATCGGATGTTCTTCCCGGCAAGAGGAAGACAACACCAAGGGACATCTACAATCGGGCGCTGACCCTCATGCGGCTCACAACATGGAGCAGGGCGTCTCCATGTTGATGATTCAGACCGATCCGGCCCAGGTCATCGCTGGAAAGCCGACCACTCTCAAGCTCATGATCCACGGTGCGGACGGGAAAATGGTCAACAACTTCGAGGTCGTTCACGAGCAAAAGATACATCTGATCGTTGTGCGGGACGGCCTCGACCAGTTCGCCCATATCCACCCAGAGGTCGATGCGGCAGGCAATGCCACCGTGTCGTACTCCTTCCCCACAGGCGGAAACTACCGGCTCTATGCCGACCACAAACCGACCGGAATGGAACAGACCACTACCACGACACAGATGAAGGTTTCGGGAGACATACCTACTGTTCCATCCTTGCCCCCCAACGTACCGGGCGAAACGGAAGGAGACGGCTTGCGGGCCAAGGTCGCCGTCGAGGGTGCGAGTGCGGGCGGCGAGGGGACCATCACCTTCGACTTAACGGATGCGGCGGGGGAGCCGGTCGTGGATCTCCAGCCGTACATGGGGGCGATGGGACATCTCGTCGTCCTCAGCAGCGACGGCAAACAATACGTTCACGCTCACCCGGCAGAGTCTCAGCCGGGCAAGGCCAACCGAGTGGTTTTTCAAGCGCACTTCATGAAGCCGGGACTTTACAAAGCGTGGGGCCAGTTCCGTCGCATGGACACGGTTCGGGTCGTGCCTTTCGTCTTCAGGGTAAGTTGAGCGGAGTTGTCTCACACCCTGCTGTGTGCTGCCGGATTGAGCGGTCTTCCGTAGGTCGCGGGCGGCAGGTGGTGCGTGCCCTGCAGAAGGCCGATAAGGATTTCGAGCTGACCGTCGTCGCCGGCGCAGGCCATGGCGCGGCCGAAACGCCCTACGGCTCACGCCGTCGAAGCAACTTTCTCGTGCGGCACTTGCATGGCCGTGAACCTCGCGCGGATCCCTCACGTCGTTAGAATGGCGGCGAACTCGGCACTTTCAGACGGACGGCGAGATGGATGGTTCGCGCTGGAATGAATTCTCACGGCGATTCGCCGATGCGATCTTCGCCGAGTTCCCCGACTGGCGAACCACGGGCACCCTTTCGGATGCAAACGACGACGGCTCCACATGGAGTCTAAAGGTTCCGTCCCCCCAACATGACGACGACACATTTCCGCTGCACATATTGACGGAGGACGACGAGATCACCGTCAGCTTCGATTACTATCGCACGCATTTCGGCGATGGCGCGGGCGAGGAGGAAACTACTTTCCGCAACGCCCTAGCGTTCATTCGCGACATCGTTGCCGAGAGGGTGAGCGTCGTCTCATGGTGGTCGGGTGACCGCTGGAATGGTTCTTGCACGGCTGATGCCGGAGAGGTCCCCGCCGCCTAAGAGTGGGCGAATACGGCCGACCGAGTTCGCATCCGCTCGTGGCGCGGAACCTACAATCGCGACGATCCCGCCTAGCCGGGCGAGCTAATCCGGCTTCGCGGCGGCGACGTACACGTCGAGCATGTCGGGCCCCCGCAGCAAGCTGAGTTTGTACGGCGGCGGATACTTCCAGTATTCCACGATCCTCCATAATTGCGTCACGCCGACGGTCGCTCGGTCATCGATCGCGACCAGCAGGTCACCCTGGCGGATCCCTTGGTTCGCCGCCGGGGTCCCTAGACGGACTGATTTCACGCGAAGAGCTCCGCAGTACGAAGGGACGAGCGTCGGATCGATCGCCTCGAACTCGACCCCGAGTCGTCGCCGAATTCCATCGATTCTTCTCGCAGCCATCCAGCCAGCGGAGTGAAAGAACGCGTCAGATTCCAACTTAACCGGAGTCATCGAGACGTCGATCCCAACCATGTCGTCCATCTGGATCAGGTGGGCGAACTCCTGCAGAAACCGATCCAGCTCGGCGGCGTCGTAATACGGTTGCTTGGCCTCGGCGATCTTCGTCGGAAAGTGTTCTTCGTGCCTGCGCAGGGCTTTAACCGTGTCGCTCTCCTGCCCCAGCATTCGGACCGTGAGCGACATCGCGTCGTCGTACGCCGTGCGGGCCGCGACTCCATCGCCGCGGAAGTCAGCGATATAGGCACGGCACAGTCGCAGATGCGGTATGCGATGCGGTAATAGAGCTTCCGCGAGCTCGACGGCGTTCTGAAGTCGGCGCACCGCCCGGTCGGCCTTTCCAGTTTGCAACTCATGCCGCACCCGATAGATCTCCAAAGCGATCGTGACGATGTCGGCCCGTGTCGACTCCGCGCGGGCTTCGGCATATTCGTCGAGCATCGCGGCCGCTTTCACAGGACCTTCGAAGCGTAGCACGACGTCGCTTTCCGCCATCGTGTACATCGCAGATTGGCCGGAAAACTTGCCGGAGGAGTTTTCGCTTTCCTGCCGATTCAAGCGAGCGCAATCCAGGGCCTCCTCGGCCGCTCCGAGATTCTTGAGTATTGTGACCCGCCAGGCCCGGAACATCAGGGAATCGTTCTTGGATCGAGTTTGGTCGCCAATCCGGCGAATTGCCTCATCGACATGCCGCAGAGCATCACCCAGGCTTCCGGCATGGGAATCGCGGGCCGCCAGCAACGTTTGGACGACGACGGAAATCTCCGAGTTCGGTGGAAGATGCTCGCGGGTCAGCCGCAGCAGACGGTCGGAGGCCTCCTGAAGCGGGCCGCCGTCCGGGACCGATAGTTGCAGCGTGACCAACGTCATCAGCGGTGAAATCATGGCGCGCGAATCGGGTTCCGCCGCAAGCTCGCCGGCGGCCTGCCGGACGAGTGGCGCGGCCCGTACCGTCAATCCGTCTATGACAAAGGACGCCGCGGCCGACAACTTCCACTCCGTGCGACCCAAGCGCGAGCTGGAGGCGATGGCGGCTCGATCGGACGGCCACAGTTGAATACTTCCCGAAAATAGGTTTTCCGTGCCGGACGACGATGGGATTTGAATCGCCGCGATTGCGATCGGTCGCATGCCGCTCACGGGCACCGGCAGGTGCAGACCCGATACGTCGACCGTCGCGGGCGCAACGGCCGGCGTCCATTGAGGGCTCGCGTACGCCGGAGGAGCGGTTTGCACCGGTGGCCTATACGCCCCCATAAAACCCGCCGGGAGGCCCCGCAACTGCGCACGGGCGTCCGTCGCCAAGACGGCGAGAACGGCAAACGAAGCGATGGTTGTTCGAATCATTTCTCATCCGTGAGATCGTGACCGGGGCGGCGACACGAACGCAAGGTAATGCCGGCAACCGCCTCATGGCAATCTCAGCCCGCCCAGGGCGGCCGACAGGGGCATAACAATCGATCGGCCGAGCTGCTTTCGGCCGATCGAATGCCCGTTCGCCGGCGGGCTCCAAAAAAACGGCCCGGGCGCCGCACGGGCGCCCGGGCCGTGAGCGGTCTGTTTCAACTAGCTCCGGGCCGCCTTGCACCCTTCGGCGCACTTGCGGCATTTCTCGGCGCAGGCCTTGCAGCATTCCTTGCCCGACTTCTCGCACATTTCGGCGCATGCCAGACACATTTTCTCGCACAGGGCGCACACCTCGGCGTCGAGCGGCGAATCGAGCTCGCACGACGCGGCGCAGGCAATGCACATGCCCGAGCAGGCCTCGCACTGCTTGGCGCACTTCGGATTGTCTTCGGCGCAGCACGAGACGCACCCCTTACAGATCTCGGCGCACTCGCGGCAGAGCTTCGCGCAGGCGTCCGACGCTTTTCCGCCCGCGGCCTTCGCTCCTTCGGCCGCCCCGGCAAGCTTCGAGGCGAAGAAGGCCAACCCGGTCGCCCCGAGCAGGCCCTGCAAAACACCCCGGCGGTTCATTTTCGCTGTTTTCATAACAAACTCTCCCAAAGAACGGTTGAAAATTTGGCTTCGACAGTTTGGATTCGGCAATCCGGAAAAGGCGCAGCGTCCCACGGAGCGCGCCTCATTTTCGACATTGCGACGCAACGATTCGTGCGTTAGCAAAGCCACCGGCAAAGCCGCGTCTGCAGGTCGACGGGGGGCCGCAGAATGGCCGCTTCGCGCGGCCGCGGATCGGTCTCGTGAGAGACGAGCACCGTAACGTAGGGAGCGAAGCAGGCCGTCGCGGATGCCGGATCGGAAAGCACGGCCTTTTCTACGATCTGCCCGACGCCGATGCGGCAGGGGCAGTCGGAAGGGGAGGGGATTCGCGCCGGCGATTCATCAGTCGCCGTATCGCCGGCCGCCGGCTTGCAGCCTACCGTACTACAAGCTGCCGCTTCGTACATCGCCGACTCACCGGACGCCTTCTCCGTGCGGCACTTGCAGCAGGCCTTCGTGTCGAGCGATTTCGCCTCGGTCTTGTTCGCCGCGGCCGGCTTCGTCTCCCCCTGGCGGCAGCACTGAAGCGGGCAGGGGGTAAAGGTGCAGCACCACCCCGGAGGCGCCAAAAGCTGGGCCAAAACCAACAGCGTTGCGAATTGCTTAAGCGGAAGCACGGCTTCTCTCCTACTTGAAGCGTACTTCACCGCACGGGGTACGGCAACGCCGGCACTTCTCGGATTCCGCCTCTCCTTGGGGGGCCGCGACTTGGCGGCGGCGTTCGGGCATCGAAGCGGCCGTCGGCTCGAACGCCTGGCAATCGTCTTGCGGACAATTTCGAAAGTCTTCGAGGTAAGCATCGCTTCGACGCGACGGGAATGGTTGCATCGCGCCGCAAGGGCTCTCAGAATGTCCCCGGGATCGATTCCGCATCGTTGTCCGTTCGCACGCTTCCCTCATCAGGCGGTTTTATGAACTTCCTTCGCAACTCGCTCGCTATCGCGCTCGTCGTCGCGCTCGGCATGGTCGCGGCACGTTCGAGCTTCGCGCAAACCGAGCGCGTGAACGTCGGTGAGCAGCCCGACGGGCGGATCGTCGTGCCGACCAACCAGGTGCTCCAACCCGCGGGCCGACAGATCCTGTTTCCCGGGCGACCGACCGACGTGGCCTTGAGCCCCGACGGCCGCCGCTTGGCCGTCGTGAATCGTCGCGAGGTGCTGCTGTTGGATGCCGCCGACGGCGACGTGCTATCTCGCGCCCCGATCGGCGGCGCCAGTTATCAGGGCCTCGTCTTCAACGCCGACGGGCGGGAGCTGTTCGTCTCGACCATTCCCGGCAGCCGCTCGTCGAAAGAGGGGGGGAGCGTCGTGCGGCTCCGTATCTCCGATGAGGGCATGCTCGAAAAGGCCGCCGAGATCACCTTCGGCGCACCGGCTGAGGGGGACCAGGCGAAGCGACCGTTGGCCGCCGACGAGACCTACGCTTTCGGAACCAAGCATTTGCCGATCGGCCTGGCGTTGGCCGACGGCGGCAAGCAGTTGTTAGTCGCACTGAACCTGACGAATCAACTGGCGGTGGTCGATTGCCAAACCAACGCCGTCATCCGCCGCATTCCGGTCGGCAACGCGCCGTACGGCGTCGCCGTGATCGGTTCGAAGGCGTACGTCACCAACTTCGCCGGCCGCAAGCCACGGGCGGGCGACGTCACCGGCCCGTCGGGTATCGCGCCGCCCGTGCG
>Ga0163153_10004259_pt1 | contig 18159 bp, 16 predicted proteins | sample OliLakLV19MP6IB1_FD_148629 | JGI IMG/M metagenome (GOLD analysis project Ga0163153, IMG submission 148629) | Freshwater microbial mat bacterial communities from Lake Vanda, McMurdo Dry Valleys, Antarctica - Oligotrophic Lake LV.19.MP6.IB-1 | ecosystem: Environmental > Aquatic > Freshwater >... | reverse complement strand
CACTATTTCTAATAATCATTGACGCACCTGCAATCCTGCCTATCGACAAGGCCATGGCGCCGGCATCTGCCTCCCCGCTGTTTTCCGTAAACCGGCAGCCGCTGACGTGCAGGGTATCCGTCCGCTCCGTGTCGTAATAATACAAAGCGCCGCCCGCCTGCAAGGCAAAATTGTGCTCGAATATGCAGTCCCCAAAATCCGGGTACCGCTCCGCCCAACTGCCGCCCAGGCGACCTATCGCGCCGCCATAACCGGCATGTGTTGTTGTACCGGAAAGTGCAGTCTAAAAAACGCGGGGCTACCGACGCATCCTCCCCGTCGCCGTTCACAAACACCGCCCCGCCGCCTGCCCAGGCATAGTTGTACTCGAAGGTACAATGCCGGATGTCGGGGTAGGCCGATCCTTCGAAACCCATGATGTATAAAGCGCCGCCGCAGATGAATGGCTCCGTACCATCCTCGAATACTAATTGCGGCGGTTGTGCATAGCCGAACCGGAAGGTAAATCCGTCCACTACCGTGAAACTGTCCGGGTAAGCCATGTACATGATGTTGTACGAATTATCCAGCGTATCGTCCGCCACGCCGATGTCGCCGCTCAGCACCACCGGGTGGGCGGCCCAGTCGCGTTGCGCCAGTTCCGTTTCCGTACCCGAAAACCCGCCGTACAGGCGAAGGCCGTTGGGCACCCCGAAACTGGAATCGCGGTTGTTGTCCGAAGTGGGTTTGTAAGTGCCTGCCGCTACCCACATCGTGTCGCCGTACGCGGCGGATTGCAGGGCGAGTTGCAGGTCGGTGTAGGCGTTTGCCCAGTTCTGGCCGGTAGCGCTGCCGGTAGCGGTATGGTTTACATAGATGCGCTGCTGGGCGGAAAGGCGCAGGAGCGGCAGGAAAAAAAGGAAAAGAAGGGTATATTTTTTCATGTTATCAGGAAGATTAAATGGTTGTTTTTTTACGGAATAGTAGTTGTAGTGTAGTTACACATGCCCCTTTTCATTCTTCGCGTCCGGGTTTTAGTGGTGGCATGGGTTTATGGACATTGTACAGTTCGTTTTTCGTCCGAAAAACGAACTGTACAATGTCCATAAACCCATGCCACCACAAAGCAGGGCGCCGATTGATTTTCAATAAGGGATGATGCCGTTTTATTAAAAACTTCAATAAGGCCGTGCTACCGCGCGCGCCGCAGCGAACAGGGTCCCGGGTATGTTCGCTGCGGCAACGGGGGGCCTACCGCCGGATAAACTGCCCTTGCAGTTTTTCTTTCGCGGATTTCACTTTCCAGGTATAAATACCCGCAGGTCAGTTGGCTACCTCCGGTATCGATACTTCCGTCGTACCGGCAGGCGCTACAATTTCCCTGTAATAGGTGCGAACGCCGAGCGCATTGAACACCCAGACAGACATGGCCTGCTGCTCGGGGTTTTGGATGCGCAGGGTAACCACATCCGTAACAGGATTGGGCGCACAGGCGACCGACCAGTTCAGTACCTGCGCGGGCGCCAGGTGTGTACGTTCCTCCTGGAGCATGGTGCTGACTAAGTCGTAAACAAGGCCGGAATCCTTGAATCCGGCATTTTCCAGGATATTGTCATCTGTACGCAGGTTCAAAGGCGCGTCCGTATTTCCCGGTTTCCGGCGGAAAGTGAGGTAGAACAATACCTGCCCGGGTTGCAACTGCTTTTTGGGCAGGGGCGTAAACCAGAGAAACTTTATTTTGCCGGCATCGGCCTCGGCCAGGTTGAAACAATCCAGATTAAACTCATACAAACCTGCCGTGGAAGGTTCCAGCAGTTCCCATTGCGCGGCGTCGAATTGCAGGCCCAATTGCAGGGCCGCAATCGCTTCCACTCCTTCATAACTCACCGGAATGGTAACGTACTCCGCAGCGCGTTGCGACGCGTTGCCGATGCCGATGGGCAGGGCGCCCATGCGCGGCATACCCGGGCTTGATTCATCCGTATGGGTGTTATTGACGTCACCTATTTTAACGGCGATAAAGTCGATGGCGGCGTTGGGGGGAGAGCCTGCCCAGGTTTCCGGAATTGGTGGATCGCCCATACCCGGGAATGGGCTCAAGGGATTAGGAAATACGAAATCGGATTTTATATAACGCCAGGAGTTAGTATTGTTAGGAAATGAAGAAGAAATTCCCAATATCAATTTTCTGATCTCTACAATATCTAAACCGGTAATAGATCCTGATGTATTCACATCTGCTGCGATGATTTTATATGGTGAATCTAGTAGTGCCAATCCCAACATATGCCTATTGATCAGCACCAAATCATACGTAGTCACTCCGTTCAGCCAGTCATTATTCGCCGGGACAGGTGTAACCGTGTACCCAGAGGAAACCTGACAAACACATTCGGAGAACAATCCATCCGTTACCGGAACATTATTGGAAGTGCATGACGCGTTGTTTACATTGATATGAACATTCGGCGCCGGCTGGCCCAACTCGACCAATATGGAACCGGACAACACAAGTGGGCAGGAGTTGGTATCGTCAATTGTAACTTGTGCTATACCGGTTGAAAACAGAGAGAGGAAAATCAGCAGGATAAAATACCTCCTTATTAAAAAGTAGACAGAAATCAGGGGTGAGAGGGGTAAATTGTTTTTCATTCTTTAAACCGATGCGCCATGTGAAGAAAATAAGCACACTGACACACCCATTCCCGGGATCATGAAGTATGTCGTGTGGAATAATGCCCTTATTCTCGGAAGAATCAAGAGCGGGATTAAAAAGTGATGCAATATATTCGGTATCCTTCAAACTTCAAACGAAATCAAAAAACGAACTGAAAAGTAAAATTCAGGCAACGCAAAATGCTTTGTTTTTTACCACATAGGCACATAGTTTTACACATAGAAAACATAGTTTTTAGCGTACTCTACGTTATGTTTTCTATGTGTAAAACTATGTGCCTATGTGGCAAAAAACCTTATTGTAGTTTAAACCGCACCGGCAGCGTAAACCGCACCTTTACTGCATGGCCGTTGGCTTCGCCGGGAATCCAGCGGGGCATGTTTTTGACGACCCGCAGCGCTTCTTTGCCGCAACCGCCGCCAATGTCCTTCATGATACTAATGTCGTTGATGCTGCCGTCTTTACCGACTACAAAACCCAGTACCACAACGCCCTCGATATTGGCTTCTCTGGCTAATGTGGGGAATAAAAAAAAGCGGCACCGACCTGGGGTCAATGCCGCTTTTGAGAAAGCAGTAAAATATGCGGCTGTTAATCCAGACGGAAACGCACCGGAAGTGTAAAACGAACCTTTACGGGGTTGCCATTGGCTTCACCCGCTACCCATTTGGGCATGGATTTCACCACGCGTACGGCTTCTTTACCACAACCGCCACCGATGTCTTTCACGATCTGTACATCGGTCACGGAACCATCCTTGCCGACTACGAATGTGAGTGCCACGACACCCTGAATGTTATTTTCCTTGGCAAGCGTCGGGTACTCGATATTTTTAGCGAGGAACTTCATCAGTTCACCATCTCCACCCGGGAAACTGGGCGGTTTTTGAATATCGAACAGTTCGTAGGTTTTATCCTCTACGACCTTCGGCTGTTCGATGATTTGAAGTTCGGAAGGGTTCTCATCAATAGTAGGTGCCGCTTCGTCGTTGCCTTTTTCATCTTTGGTACCGATATCGGCTTTTTGCTCTATCAGTTCTTCCACAGCCGGCGGCTTTTCGTCTACCACCTCCTCGTCTTTTTTAATAACCGGCGGTACGAATTTCACGGTCGTACGTGTCGGCGGCGGCGGAGTTGGCGGCGGCGGCGGCGGCGGCGGCGGCGGATTGTTCGGGTCGATATCCGGCGGCGGGCCAAGTTCTGCTATGACATCTATTGGTTTTTCCTTGGGTGCCAGGTCGCGCACTGCATCCAGGATATTGGGCAATACGAACAGGAATCCAAGTAACAGCAAACCAGTAATAAGTGCACGTCCTACTGTTTTTGGATATGCGCGGCGGAGCTGATAAGCCCCGTATGCCTTATTACGGTCGGCGAAGATGATGTCCAGCACATCCTTGTAGGACCCTGCACCTTTTTCTTCTGCCATTGTTCAGATTTTTAAGTTATTGAATGAATAAAACAAAGTGCATTACTGCGTTGCCGCTTCCAGCTGTTCCTCGGCATTAAACTTGAGGCCTCTAGCAGGGTTTTTGATAAAATCCATTTCTAAAGTAGAAATATCAAGGATCACATAATAACGAACCTTGGAGATTGCCATCTCGTCGAGCGCATCCACCAGGTTTTTATAGCGGGCATCTTTGGTCGGCTTGATGATTACATTGACAAAAGAGCCTTTTCTGGGTTCTTTTGTTTTGAAATCTTGATAGTCTTCCATCCCGAACTGCGTTTTTACTTTGTCCATCTTGTCCAAAATAACTTTACGCATTCCCTCAGCAGAATAGTCCGTCGAGTCGAGTGTAGGTTCGGTAATACCTTCATACCAGTATATTTTATCATTGGCGCCGAGCATTAAGGTCAGCACTTTTGATTCTTTTACCGATTCGACATCTTCTTTTTTGATGTCTTTTTCAGGCATTACCAGCGCCATAATCTGCGGTTTAGCGAGCGTGGTGGTCAACATAAAAAAGGTAATGAGCAAGAATCCCAAATCGACCATAGCGGTCAAATCGACCCTTGTGGACATCTTTTTGGATCTCTTCTTTCCTCCGCCTTTCTTTCCTCCGCTTTCCGCGACTTGCATTTCAGCCATATCGCTGTTGCTTTTTTAGGTGATGAAATTTTTAACAATCCCTCTTTGAGCACTGTGTAAGACGAACAGATTGTCCTGTTTTGTCTTACGGAAGTGATCATTCAGACTTTTTTTCAGTACCCAACTTATTCGGGTCTTCTTCCATATTCGTGATCAGGTTAAACTTGTTCACATTGATATCCACCAATGTATTAACCACTTTCTGGATCGCCGGATAAGGGGTGTCCTTGTCTGCCTTTAAGACCATAACATACTCTTCTTTCACTTTTCCTTCCTGTTTCATACGGAATTGTGCCAGACGTGCATTGTGGATCCAATCGGCCAGTTCGCTTTTGTTGACATCTGCCGTATCGACCGGAATTCCCGTAGAAATTTTATCGCGATCGGCTTTGTCTAAATTGAGCCATTGCCGGAGCTGACTGCGTGCTACTCCAAAACTTCCCGAATTAGCGAACTCGATTTTTTCTTCCTCGGTCATCGCTATCTGGAAGCGGGAGCTCACATCATCGATCAGGCTTTTGCGCGTATGCTGCCCGGTCATATCGAGGAATATCCTGCCATCTTTACCCACCAGAATAGTGAGCGTACCGGCATCGGGCAATTTCGTTTGGGAAACAGACGATGGCGTATCAATGACAAGGGTCTCCTGCGGCTTTGCTTTTGCGGTGAGCATGAAGAATGTAAGCAGCAGGAACGCCACATCGCACATTGCAGTCATGTCAATCGCAGGCGCGCCGCGTTTAGGTTTATGCTTTGGCATAGTATTTTATTTTTTAATCATAAATTTTGAGCGTGAAAGCACTATCGTAGGAAACGGGCCGCGCTTTATCGTTCATAATTCATAATTTATAATTAAAAATTAGTGGTTTTTTGCCGCAAATGTTTGCGACAGGCTGAAACCGGCCTCATCAATGCTGTACGTCATACCATCTATACGGCTTGTAAAGTAGTTATAGAAGATAATCGCTAATGCCGAAGTACCGATACCGAGTGCTGTATTGATAAGGGCCTCAGAGATACCAACCGCAAGTGCCGAAGAGTCAGGTGCGCCTGCATTGGCAAGTGCCGCAAACGCCCGGATCATACCCAATACCGTACCGAACAGGCCTACCAGGGTGGCTACAGAAGCCAGTGTTGCCAGGATATTCAGGTTCTTTTCCAACATAGGCAGTTCCAGTGTGGTTGCTTCTTCCACTTCTTTCTGGATAGCCAGAATTTTCTGGTCTTTTTCCAGATTAGGCGTTTTCTCCATTTCTGAATACTTGTTCAAACCGGCGCGCACCACATTGGCGATAGAACCTTTTTGTTTGTCGCAAGCTGCAATACCGCCGCTGATGTCGCCGCGATCCAGAAACCCTTTGATGTTGCGTACAAATGCATCTGAGCTACCGGAACCACCTGCCGAACGCAACGTAATGAAGCGTTCAAAAATGAATACTACTACGATAAAAAACATACCTAAAAGGATAGGTACGACGAAACCACCTTTATAGATCGTTCCAAAGTAATCGCCAGGAAGTGGGTCTTTTGTTGGATCGTTATCAACAAAGTGGTGAGAGGCTCCAAATACATACAAATACACGAGTGTGGAGGCCACGAAGCACAGGGGTAAAGCAATATACGGGAAAATGGCGCTGATACCGCCGCCTTGTTGCTTTGCTTGTGTGGGTTTTGCTGCTGTCATGCTGCGTAAGAATTTTAGTTAATGAATGATTTAGTTTGACTGAATTTTCTCGCCAGACAGCGCATTTTCACATAACCCTGAACTATTTAATCTGCTTTTCCAAGACTTGCTTGCAGACATAGATGCTGCAATCGAAGGCTGTGGTGTGTGCGGCGAAAAAAAAATTCCGGTATTAAAAATGCCCTCCTAATGAGAAAGGTGAATTTTAATGGCGGTAAAAATAGTGTAGGCATTACAATTTCCAACAAAGCAGAGCGGAAATTCATTTTTTCTTAGTGTAGAATAGCAAACTTTTATTTGTCAAATGGACATTTTGGGTGTTTTTTGGCTTAAAAACCGCCTAAAGGCCATTTTTCGAAGCGATAAATGTTTTTGGAGAATAATAAAAAAAGGCCGTTCCGTTTGACACGGGACGACCTTTTTGGCACAATAACGACGCGGACGACTTAATCGTAACGGCGTTTTTCTTTTTTCTTTTTCGTCTTGAACATGTTGCCATCCGGTTCTCCGTTGCCGGTCGGGCCACCTTTGCGGGTCATGGCACAACGGAAACCAACGGTTCTGCTGGATTTGGTTTCATCCAGAAAACGGCGTGTGCCGGGAGACAGCCAGAATGCGCGGTCGGCCCAGGAGCCGCCCTTGATAACGCGAGCCTGGTCGTTGATAAGCGTACTCACACCGTAGCGGTATTCTACCAGCGACTCTTTGTCGCCGTCGAGGTAGTTATACACCTCCGGGCGTTTGTAGTTGTCGCGCAGCGCGGTGGTGGTGGTATCCATCAATTGATAGGTTAGGCGACCAAGACTGTCTTTTGTGATAGGCGCTCCTGTTTCGGGGTCCAGTTTCTTCGTTGTGAAGATATTACCGCGATAAGGGTTCAGTTCCTGGTTTTCGTTGTCGGCCAGGTCAGCGCTTGTCATCGGGCGATACAGGTCGGCAGTCCATTCATTTACGTTACCAGCCATATTGTACAGGCCGAAATCGTTGGGCCAGTTGCTGCGTACGGGAGCAGGCGTAAATGCGCGGTCATTCAGTGCGCCTGCCATACCGCCATAGTCACCACCGCTGCGTTTGAAGTTCGCGAGCATTTTGCCTTGGTACTTGTTGCGTTTTTGGTAGCGGACTGTGTTGCCATCCCAGGGATAGATACGACGGTCGCTGATCAGTTCGTCCTGACCATTGGACTGGTTGCCGATCAGGGAAAGCGCGGCATATTCCCACTCCGATTCAGTCGGAAGGCGGTAAGCGGGCAGCAGGATACCATCTTCGAGGCGTACCCGGCGTTCGCCGCCTGTACGTTTGTCTTCGATGTTTTTGCGCACGCTCGGCTCATACTGACCAACGAGGTAGGCTTCCGTATTGAAGTTGTTCTCGTTTTTCTGGTCGGGCGTGTTATCGATGATTCCGCGACGGATCAGAACCATTTCGTTCACGCGGTCGGTACGCCATTTAGCGAATTCATTCGCCTGGTGCCAGCTCACGCCTACAACGGGATACTCATCGTAGTCGGGTGCGCGGAAATAGGTTTCCACCAATGGCTCGTTGTAGGCCAGTTCTTCCCTCCAGACCAATGTATCCGGCAGCGCGCGCTTCCAGACTTCCGGGTAGGTTTCTCCAAATACGCGGTCGACCCAATACAGGTATTCGCGGTAATCAATGTTGCGCACCTCGGTTTCGTCCATATAGAAGGAAGACACGGTCACGCGACGCGCCATGTTGTTCCATTCAAATGTTACGTCCTGGTCAGTAAGCCCCATCGTGTAGGTGCCACCTTCGATAAGCACAAGGTTTGGGCCGGTAGCTTGGCCTTCGTAGTCGGTTTTTTCAAAGCCGCCCCACTTTTGGTCATTGTATTTCCAGCCGGTCGTTGCAGATTTTTCGGTTTTTTTACCGCAGCTGGCAGCGAGCAGGACCAATAGCAGCAAGCTCAACCCGTGAATGAGTGTTTTTTTCATTGTTTATAAAAAAACAAGTTTTAAAAAATGAGTGGCAAATGTAGGCAATTAAAGCATTCTATTTTCGCAGGCTCTTCCAATTTTAACGAAAAACCCTGATATTACTGAAACATTCGAAGGCAATTGTTGATATCGATGCGTTGTTTCTTTTTTCGGATGCCTTCATTCTGGTCAAAAAGGATACCAAAACTCAGCTCATACGTGCCTCCCGAGCGCCCGGCCAGGCCGGAAACGGTCAGATCGTAGCTCAAACCGATTTTAAACATATCTTTCCGAAAGCCCGCCAAAAGTATCATGGCATCTGCATTTCGAAACGTATGGCGGTACCAGGCTCCGGCAAAAACAACATCCATTCCTGCATAAGCGCCGATATTCAATTGCCTGTATGGTCCCTGGGATACAAACAGGAAATTAGGTGAGATAAACGAGGGGGCCTGACGTTTATTGCCCTTTTTAACAATGATTTCCGTTCCGCCATGCAGCGTATAGCGCAAAGGCAGCCCGGTAGTAACATTATTATTGATCAGCAGGAAGCCTTCGTTGGGGGTATTGAGGTGTTTGAGCGCTCCGCCAAAGTAGAATTTTTCACTCAGCACCAGCATGCCGGCAGAAATATCGAAACGGGTCCGGTTGGTCAGGTCGGGCCGTGTTTCTCCGGTATTATTGCCGATACCGCCGATCGGATCAATCTGGTCGGGAAACGTAAGTTTGTCCCAGTTCAGGTTGGTTTGCCAAGCGCCGGCCTCCACGCCGAGTTTGATAGCCAGGCGGTCGTTCAAATTTAACTGATAAGCATATACTGCCGAAAAACGGGTGCTTTTCAGGATGCCTGCGCCAGCATTATCGCCTTCGATGTTGAAACCGATCCCGCTGTTGAGCCGGTCCAGTTTTTGTTCGTAAGAGACTGCATACGTGCGATATGCGTTATTGAATCCCGCCCATTGATTGCGGTATGCCATTCCGACACGGGGCGCAAAAGCGCTTCCGGCAAATCCGGGATTGATTTGCAGCGGCATGGCATAAAACTGGGAAAATATAGGGTCTTGCGCACTTGCCCAGGTACAGAAAAGAAAAAATACTGCGGTCAGGATTGGTTTCATGTTGTGAAGTTCCCGTTTTAAAACGAAAAGCAGGGATGAAACGGCGTAATTTTTCGAGAATTGCTTGGTTTGGACAAAATAGTCCGAAGTCATCAGTCCGAAGTGCGAAGGCAAACATACGAGTGCGTAGCGTGCACCGTTTCATATTTTGGAAAGCCAAGTATGAAACGGCGCACGCTACGCACTACGGACTGATGACTTCGGACTTAGTTAATTGCGTTTCGAACTCGCAGGCACCGGATAACGGCGTGCATAAGCCTGGGCTTTGGGTACCAGTGCGCGCAGTGTCTGGCTTCTTTTTGCCGGATCGGGGTGGGTACTCAGGAATTCCGGTGGACGGCTTCCGCCGCTGCTACTCATACGTTGCCAGAATGGAGCGGCTTCGCTGGGGTTGTAACCGGCCATGCACATCAGGTAAAGACCGATTTCGTCGGCCTCCGATTCGTGTTTGCGGCTGAAAGGCAACATGACTCCCAACTGCGCGCCTGCTCCGGCAGCAGATAACAACAAATTGCGGGTTTGTGCCGGCTTCTGCGACAGCGCCAGATCCAGCGAGGTGAGGCCCAATTGAGCCACCAAACCCTGACTCATCCGCTCGTTGCCGTGGTTGGCAAGTGCGTGGGCAATTTCATGCCCCATAACTACGGCCAGCGCGTCTTCGTTCTGGGTGACTTTCAGGATACCCGTATATACGACGACTTTGCCGCCCGGCATACAAAAGGCATTTACTGCCGGGTCGTCCACTACATTGAACTCCCAAGCGAAGTCTTTCAGGTCTTTTTCCATCTTTTTGGAGCGGTAATACACATCCACGGCGGCTTTCAGGTCGTTGCCGACACGGCGCACCATTTCCACATCCCGGCCGGAGGAAAGGGCTTTATTTTGGGATAAAAAACTACGGTACTCTGCGAAACTCATTTGATTGAGTGTCGCGATGGGGATCAGGTTGAGTGTTTTACGTCCGGTAAAAACCGTTTTGCTACATGCCATCAGCAGAAATAGCGCAGTAAGACTCAGCAGGATTTTCTTTTTCATATTGCAAAAGTTGAGCGGTTGAGAGAGTTAAACGTTTCGTCGAGTATACATCAGACGTATAAGTGTAAACAAGTCATTTCGAAAAAGTGTAAAAAAGCCGTAAATAAAAAAAGCGGCGGTGTGTTTTGAAACACACCGCCGCCAGGCGATATTATATTATACAGGAAATAACTTTTTTATTTGCCTGCTTTCAATGCACGCGGAATTTCGATGGAAGCGACCGGAATAGCAACATTGTTGGTTACTTCTACACCTTCCGTCACCTGAATATCGCGTACCCGCAGGGTAGCGCCCAGTTCCATTTTGGAAATATCAACAGACATTTCGTCAACCACCTTTTCAGGAGTAGTGAGGATGTTTACCGAACGCAGGCTTGGGATAAATTTGCCGCCTTCTTTTACGCCCGGCGCTGTGCCGACAAAGCGCAACGGAACAGTGGCTTTAAACTTAAGGCCCGGTACCAGTTCAAGGAAGTCGATATGTACCACTTCGTCCGTTACCGGGTGGAACTGGATATCCTTGACGATGGCTTTATACGTTGAGCCGTTCAGGTTTATTTCAGCAAGTCTGAATTTAGGCGTGTACACCAACGCGCGCAGGGCCGTTGCTTCTACACTGAATGATATCGCGTCACCACCGCCGCTTTTGTAAATGACGGCAGGGGCGTGGCCCTTGTCGCGAATTTTTCTGGTTGCTTCTTTACCGGAAGCGTCTTTCTGGTGTCCCTGAACAGCAATGATTTCCATCGTATTGTATGCTAAATGTTATTATCTGATTCTGAAAATGCCCGCAAAGGTAAGCTCGCACTTCGCTAATAACCAAGTATGCTGTAAAAAATTTGAGAAATATTATTGGGACTTAAAATCCCCTAATGTATGGACGCTGGCACAGCCTTGACTTCAATTCCGCCTTTTGTACTGGAGCCTGCCGTTTTACTTTTTACCATATATATGGTGTTCATGGCATCTTCAATCGACTGGATCTGTATGTTTTTGAGGCAATCGGCAATGGATTGGCCTGATCCGGGCCTGCTCCCGAAAGTACTTTTCCATAAATCTGTGCCTGTATCTTTCTTGTAGTCCGTATGGCTGGAATAACTATCCAGGTGAATATCGGAAAGGTGAATAAAGTAAGGATGGGTGGCAGATAAAACCATGGTGGTTTCTATCAAAGCGGCAGAAGCCGGTATGTTGTCTGAGCAGCCGATAGCGTTGCCGACGAAGGCAATGAGCACATATAGGGATGTTCTTTTCATTTGTTGTATTTTTAGTGGCATCAAAATTATAAAAAAAATATTGCTTCCGTTCTTTCATTATTTTGCCTTTTACTTATCTTGAAGGATCATTTTAACAAATACTAAGTATGAAAAACATACCATTATTGCTCCCGTTCCTGCTGCTGTGCAGTATCATGGCCTGCCGGCAAAACCCGGCAACACCCGGCACCACTACCAACTACCTCCAAAGCACCGAAACAGGCATAAAATCAGGCGGCGTCCGGCTGATCCCTATCAACGGCGGCAAATACAAGGTCTGGACCAAGCGCATCGGCAACAACCCGAAAATAAAAGTGCTGCTGCTGCACGGTGGCCCCGCCTGCACCCATGAGTATTTTGAATGTATGGAAAGTTTCCTGCCGCAGGAGGGCATCGAATTTTATTATTACGATCAATTAGGTTCTTTTTATTCCGACCAGCCCAGCGATACCAGTCTCTGGAACTTGCCGCGTTTTGTGGAAGAAGTGGAACAGGTAAGGCAGGCGCTGGGACTGAACAAGGACAATTTTTACCTGCTCGGGCATTCCTGGGGCGGCATTTTAGCCACCGAATACGCCCTGAAGTACCAGCAACACCTGAAAGGACTGATTATTTCCAATATGATGTCGAGTTGCCCGGATTATGACCGCTATGCCAATGAAGTACTGGCCAAACAACTCCCCCCGGCCGTGTTCGACACGCTCCAGATGCTGGAAGCAAAAGGGGATTTCGCCAATCCGAAATATATGGAACTGCTGCTGCCGCATTTTTACAACAAACACATTTGCAGATTGCCCCTCGATGCCTGGCCCGACCCGATGCAGCGCGGCCTGGATCATATCAACCCAACAATTTACGTGACGATGCAAGGCCCCAGCGAGTTCGGCATTTCCGGGAAACTGGAAAAATGGGACCGCAAAGCCGATCTGCCGAAGATAAAAGTACCCACACTCACCATTGGCGGCACCCACGATACCATGGATCCGGAACACATGAAATGGATGGCGACGCAGTTTCCCAATGGTCGCTTCCTGCTTTGCCCCAATGGCAGCCACATGAGCCTTTGGGACGATCAGGAGCATTATTTCCCGGGACTGATCGGGTTTTTAAAAGAATGATGAATTACACCGCATCCCACCTCTCACTTCTCACCTCTCACTTCTCACTTCTCACTTCTCTATTCTATCTTTGCCCCATGTCCAATCGCCAGATCATCATACTTGTTGCATTTGCTATGCTCTTGCTGGGAGGTAGCCTGGTTTACTATTACCGCAATCAGTCGCCCCGATTCGACTGGGATGATTCCTGGAATAAAAAAGCCTATCAAGAAACGAATACCGAGCCTTACGGTACACAGGTGATGCACCGCCTGCTGGATGATTATTTCCCGGAACATCAACTGAAGGACCTGGTAAAAAACGTAGCGACGGAGTTGCCGCAGGATTCAAGCCCAGTAACGCCCGCCACGTATGTGTTCGTAGGCGAAGCGATGTACTTAGATTCGAGCAGCACGGCTCGTTTACTGGATTTTGTAAAATCCGGAAATACAGCCCTGATTTCGAGCAAGACCATCCCCTTCGACCTGATGTTTCACTTGTATTACAAGGAATGCAACGAAAACGGCTGGGATGATTATTCGCTGTACCTACACACAGGAGTGTGGCTCTCTTTGCGCCAGCCTGCGCTGCCGGTCGATTCGGTGCAATGTTACTACTCGAAACAAAATGTCGTGCAGCCCTATAACTGGCATTATATCGAAAACTGGTTTTTCTGCGACAGCCTGCCCCAGCAACCATTGGGCTACCTGGATCAGCGTATCAATTTTGCCGAATTCCCTTTAGGTAAAGGCCGTTTTCTGTTGCATACCACCCCCATCGCCTTTTCAAATTTCAGCCTGCTGCGCCCCGAACTGCGTACATACGCGGAAGGAGTGCTCTCTTATTTGCCGCAAGGCGATATTTACTGGGACGCTTTGAGCAGGGTACCTGAGGCCGTCGGCCGCCGCCGCAACAACCGCAATGCATTCAGCCGGACACTCGATGAAGAACACCCCCTGAGTTATATTCTACAGCAGCCCGCGCTGGCCTGGGCCTGGTACCTCTTGGCCGCCATGGCAGGTGCCTGGTTGTTCTTTCGCGGCAAACGCCGCCAGCAGATCATTCCGGTTTTGCCCAAAAATGAAAATTCCTCCTACCAGTTCATCAGCACGATAGCCAACCTGCATTTTCGCGAACGCAACTTCCAGGGACTTTGCCAGCAGAATATGCGCCTGTTTCTGGCTAAAGTGCGCGAACGCTACGGATTTGTCACACCTATAGACCACAGCACCGGCGCCATTCGCACGGACAGCGATTTTATTCAACGACTGGCTGTGGTATCGGAAGTACCCGAACAACAAATACAGGATATTTTCCGGCAGTATGCCGCCACTGTGCAATACCAGCCAACGGAAGATATGATGGTGCAGCTGTATTTGGCGATGGAGAAATTCTGGAATAAAGCGGAAGGGAGAACGTGAGTTGTGAGTTGTGAGTCGTAAGAGCAGCCAAACGGGATGCCTCTCACCACTCACGATTCACAACTCACGATTACAAGCCCAAACCATAAGAGCCGCCAAACGGGATGTCTCTCACCCTCTCGCGTATCACGCGCTCACTTCGCTTAAAACTCCGCGCTGCCCGGGTACCTTGGGAACGCGATCACGTCCCGGATATTCGTCATTCCCGTAATAAATAACACCAAACGTTCGAAGCCTAAGCCGTAGCCGGCGTGCGGGCAAGTGCCAAAACGGCGCGTATCGAGGTACCATTCCAGTTCGTGTTCCGGGATATTCATTTCATGCATCCGGCGTACCAGGTGCTCGTACCGCTCTTCGCGTTGCGAACCGCCCACAATCTCGCCGATGCCGGGGAACAGAATATCCATAGCAGACACCGTCGGGCCGGGAACGCCTTCTTTCGGTTCGTCCTGACGCATATAAAACGCTTTGATCGCTGCCGGGTAGTTGGTCAGGATCACCGGTTTTTTGAAGTGTTTTTCCACGAGGTAACGCTCGTGTTCGCTTTGCAGGTCGGTTCCCCAGCCTTCCACGGGAAACTGGAATTTACCTTTTTTATTCGGCATGGAGTTTTTCAGAATATCGATGGCTTCCGTGTAGGTCAGTCGAACAAACTCATTGTCTACCACGAAGCGCAGTTTTTCCGTCAGCGTCATTTCGCTGCGCTGATCCTGCGGTTTGCTTTTTTCCTCTTCGATCAGGCGTTCTTCCAGGATTTTCAGGTCGTCGGCACAGTGTTCGAGCGCGTATTCGATCACGTAGCGCAGCATATCTTCCGCCAGATCCATGTTGTCTTTCAAATCAGCGAAGGCTACTTCCGGCTCGATCATCCAGAATTCAGCCAAATGGCGGGTAGTATTGGAGTTTTCGGCGCGGAAAGTAGGCCCGAAGGTATACACTTCGCCGAGCGCCAGTGCCCCGAGTTCCGCTTCTAATTGCCCGGAAACGGTGAGGTTGGTAGGGCGTTTGAAAAAATCCTGCGAAAAGTCGATGTCGCCCGATTCGGTACGCGGCACATTTTCCAGCGGCAGGGTCGTCACCCGGAACATTTCCCCGGCGCCTTCGGCATCGCTGGCCGTGATGACGGGCGTGTGCAAATAGACAAAACCCCGGTCATCGAAGAACTTATGAATCGCGAAGGCCAATTTGTGGCGCAGGCGGAATACCGCTGCAAACGTATTCGTACGGAAACGCAAGTGGGCTTTTTCCCGAAGGAATTCCAAGGTCTGTTTTTTCGGTTGCAGCGGAAATTCTTCCGGGTTGCAGTCCCCGTAAATTTCAATTTCCGAAGCTTTCAGTTCCACTTTTTGCCCTTTGCCCTGCGACTCGATCAACAGGCCTTCGGCGCGAATGGCTGCGCCGAATTTGAGGCGGTCGATGATAGCGGGATCGGTGTTTTCAAAATCCACCACTACCTGCAGGTTGGCGGAAGTAGAGCCGTCGTTGAGGGCGAGAAACTGGTTGTTGCGAAAAGCCTTGACCCATCCTTTTACCTGTATGGTTGCGTTCAGGGGTTCGGTGCGGAGTATTTCTGCTATTTTAATGCGCTTCGTCATGTCGTTTGAATATAAAGGACAGTGGTAGCACAGCCTTCAGGCTGTCGGGACAAGGCTATTCATGGCCGTCAAAAAAATATAGCGCCTTAAAAGGCGCTTATCCCGACGGCCTGAAGGCCGTGCTACCGCTTAAAGAGCCGCAAAAGTAGATGTTCTCCTGCAATTTTGCCGGGTAAGTCAAGTGTTTTATTCCACTTTTAAACTCTTGACCTCGCCGGTTGGCGTAATCCATAGGAATTCTTTTTTCACATCGGTACGCACAACAGGTTTGCGTTCGGGCAGGGTAAAACGCACGATCAGGTTGTAAGAGAACTGCACGGCGGGTTCCAGTATCTCGGAATTGATAACAATGTCGTAATCATTAGCAGGCACGGCGTTGTAAAAACGCGAGACGGGTTTGTCCGCCGTTTTTATCAAATCGAATTTATCATCGCTGTCTAAGCGCTGGGTACTGAAGGCCTGATAGGTTTCGTAGCGGTTGATGGGATAAGCCACCCATGCGTTTTCGGCTGTGATGACGTACGCAGAGTCGAGTTTAAGGCCCGTTGCACGGTATTGCGTTTTGATCTGCGCCAGGTACTGAAAAGCAACATCGCGCAATTCGGTGTACACTTTTTGGGGATCGCTGACAAAATAATCCACTTTTACGATGTCGTATATTTCCTGCCGGGCAGCAGCGGTGACGATGCGGTCGAGCAGCGCCGGTGTGGTATAACGGATGTGGATGTTTTTTTGCAGTTCAAATCCCTTGGGGATTTCCGTGTAGGTTCTTTTGGAAAACAGTTTTTTGCTTATATCGTACTCGTATTTGGGCAAAAAATTGACCATATCCACATAAATATCATCCGCCGGGATACCGATATTTTTCAATTCGGCTAAGAAACCGTCGAGGCGCACATTGAGCAGCGTATTGGTTTCGTCGGCGGTTTTTCCGACCTGTAGCATACTGAAAATGGCCGTGTAAGAACCCGCTTTCTGGTTGGAAAGCGCGTTGATACTGATTTCCAACTCATTGTTTTGCAGGAATGTAGCGGACTTGGGAACGGCGCGAAACTGCGCATTGGGCGTGATGTTTTGATAGGTCTGTTGTTGCGCGCCGTAGTTACCCATCACCTGGGCAAAAACAGGGTTAAAAACAGCCGGAAAAAGGGTCAGTAACCACACTACTGGACGATTTTTCAATTTGCTGGTCAAGGTACCGCCGAACCCTGTTCGGCGATGGTTGCCGAACAGGGTTCGGCAGTACATTTCGGCACTCATCTGAAAAATGTCCAGTAGTGTGGTCAGTAACAGGTATTTTTTCATGTTTGGTTGTATTTGTATTGACAAAATGATTTTTTGTCCAAACGGGTTATGGTGCAGAAAATTGTCATGTCGTCCGCCGAGGGTCAAAAGCCTCCACGCCAACACTCAGCGGCTTCCCTCCTGCCATTTCCGCAATCAATTTTCCCGTGCCGGCGCCCAAACTCAGACCGAGCATGGCGTGGCCGGTAGCCATGAGCAGGTTGTCTGTTTTTTTTGCAAAACCGATATACGGCATTCCGTCTGCCGAAACGGGCCGGAAACCGAACCACACTTTTTCGTGCAGCTGCCTTTTAAGTGCTTCCAGATCAGCCAGTTGCTGAAAGGCAGGGTCTTCTGCGAGGCCGGGGAGGAACTTCGGCGCCGCTTCCAGGATACCTTGTACCCTTGGAAACAGGATGCGGTCGTTGATCGGGCCGATCTCCATCGTGCTGCCGATGCGCAGCTGTGTCCGCCAGGGCGTAAGGGCCACTTTGGCTTCGAGCAGGATGCAGGGAATGCGCAGGCGCCGGCGGTCTGTATCAATCGTCATGGAGTAACCCTTGCCGGGCATCAGGGGCAGGTATTCTCCGGCCATTTTGGCAATTTGCGGCGACCAGGAACCCGCAGCCAGCACGACCACATCGCTGTCGGTGATTTGGTGTTCGCCCTGCGCTGCGCGGTAGCGAACAGACCGTATGGTTTTGTTTTCTTTTGAAAATCCGGTGACTTCCGCATGCCGGATCATCCGCACGCCGCGTTGTTCGAGCAGGAGCGGCAATTGCCGCATCAGGCTGTTAGGGTGCAGGTGCGCATCGTCTTTAAACCAGACGCCGCCGCGCACATCGGGCCGCATATCCGGCTCGATCCGTTGCGCCTGTTCGCGATCGATGATTTCTGTTTTCAGGCCCAGGTCTGTTGCCACGCGGGCATTTTCGAGTTCTTCGCGTTCTATTTGGGCGGTTTGGTAATACATGATACAGCCATCT
>Ga0163153_10004258_pt1 | contig 18161 bp, 13 predicted proteins | sample OliLakLV19MP6IB1_FD_148629 | JGI IMG/M metagenome (GOLD analysis project Ga0163153, IMG submission 148629) | Freshwater microbial mat bacterial communities from Lake Vanda, McMurdo Dry Valleys, Antarctica - Oligotrophic Lake LV.19.MP6.IB-1 | ecosystem: Environmental > Aquatic > Freshwater >... | reverse complement strand
TTGAATGGATTGAAGTGTTCTATAATCGAGTCCGTCGGCATTCGACTCTTGGCTATTGTTCCCCTGCTGAGTTCGAAGCGAGGGCGATGGGCTCTTAACCCGGTGTCCATGAAATCGGGGGAAGATCAAGCTACTAAAGAGCACCTGAAGCTAACCTTGTAGGAGTTACCCATCATTCTATAGCAGGTTGACGAGTTGAGCTGCACCGTGCGTGTGTCGAACGACACACATGCTCCCTCCAAGCCTGATCGTTTCTCTCTAGGGATGGGGGCTGAATGATCTTCCCTTGTGCGCGTCCAACGAGGGCCTTCCCAGGCCGCGCGTTGCGCGAGCATAGAAGATCATCAGGCTCCATCCCTTCCTCTGTTCCGCGAACACGGAGGAGGACCAGGCTGCCCGCTCTTTTTTCTACTTGAGTAAGTGATCCGAAATTAGCGCGGCGAGTTCGGCTGGTTCCACCACCCCTTCGCGAGTGAGCAGCAGTTTGCCGTGTGAAAAGAAATGCGTCGTGGGATAGGTCTCGAAGGTGTGGCTCTTCTTGATCTCGCGGCAGCGGCCTGGGACATGCATCTTGGCCTTGCCGACTTTCACGTCGGGAAACTTGGCAGCGGTCTCTACCAGGATCGGGTCGTAGGCAAGGCAGGGCTCGCAGGTCGCGAGGCCGTAGGCGACGATTGCTGCGGGCGCACCGGTGAATTCCTTGTAGTTTTCGTCTCTGACGTCTTCGACGATTCCAGGCATGATTGAAGGACCTGCGTGCTGAGTGCTGAGTGAGCCAAAAGCTTGGCCCTCAGCACCCAGCGCTCAGAACTGAAAATTAGCTGAGACTTGCGAGAGCTGCGAGGATGTCTTTGTCCTCCCGAGCTACCTTGATGTCCTGCACCTTCGCATAGGCGACCTTGCCGTTCTTGTCGACGATGACGGTTGCACGCTTCGAGCAGTTCAACGGCTCAAAGTAGAGGCCGTAGCCCTTTGCCGTGGTCCGATGCACGTCCGACAGTAACCGATGCTTCAGGTCCATGGAATCAGCCCAAGCCTTGTGCGAGAAGAAACTGTCACAGCTGACGCCGAACAGTTCTGCGTTGGCCGATTGGAACTTGGGGAAGTCGTCGGTCAAACACTTGTTCTCGCCTTGACAGACGGGGCTCCAGTCCAGCGGATAGAAGCAGAGCACGACATTCTTCTTGCCGCGAAAGTCGCTCAGCTTCACGTCCTTCTGGTCCTGGTCCTTTAAGTTAAAATCCGGTGCGGTGTCGCCCACCTTAATTTCTGCTGCTACGTCGCTCATCTCTATCCCTCCTTCACTGGGTTTAATCCGGCCTCTGACACTGTCAGCTACAATTTTGTACCGTGTGACTTAGAACCTTGTCAACAGGCTTGAAGACCTAATAGAGGTCTAGGTCATCCATAAGTAGCTGATAAAGCAAGTGGACTATGATACTAAACGAATTTCTCGAAAACTCAGCATGCGTCCGGCTGGTGCAGCGGTGCGGTGATTGGCAATCTCAATGTTCTGACCCAAGAGCTCTAGGCGTATGCGGCTGCCTACTTTTGGGGACTGGCCGATTCTCGTCAATTCGTCTGCCGCTCCGCTGAGCAGATCGCGCGCAGGTTGGTCCGGAAGACCAGGGGAGAGAAATAGTTCAAGCTCATTCACTCCGAACTTACTGAGGCCGAGCGTGTAACACCACGTCCGATGGCTCTGTTCATCCTCGCCCTGCGTGATCAGGATGTGATCGGCGGAGACGAAATGGGCCAGAGAGCGATCTTGCCAATCCGAAGGGTTGACGTATTGGTTGGTGACAATGTCATGGGCTGTGCCTTGGGAGAGGAGCGTGAGGCCTTTGGCCAGTCGCGCGGCAAAGAGTAGGGTGTCCGGCGTCTCACGCGGGGACACAAGAGAGGGCGCCACGGCCCCCATCACATCGTGCTCCCATGCTAACTGTTTCATCACATCGGCGACGTGGCTCATCGGCAGCGGCATCACGACATGGGCCGACCAGGGGCCGTGAGTCGCTTGCCAGGACTCTGCTGAGCCTGCCTCGTGCTGGATAGTCAGAGGCCCGCCGTATTCCTTGTCGTACCAGATCTTCAGTTCATCTGTGGCCGGCGCGACTCCCCGATAGCCGACAAAGTAGAGCGGGGGGCGGCGGGAGGAAGGCTTGGGAGTTTTCTTTTTGATCCTCATCGTGGTGCGAGAGCTTATTTGCTGGATTTCTTGGCCCTGCGGCGGTCATCCGAGTTGAGTATCCGTTTACGAATACGCAGACTCTTCGGTGTCACCTCAATCAGTTCATCCGGGCCGATATATTCGAGCGCGAGCTCCAATCCCATTTCCCGTGGCGGTGTGAGGACCAAGGCCTCATCGGTACCCGACGCCCGCATGTTGGATAACTGCTTTTCTTTACAGACGTTCACGTCCATGTCTTCGTCTCGGCTGTTTTCGCCGACAACCATCCCGCGATAGACATCTACGACAGGGCCGATGAACATGGTACCCCGTTCTTGGGTCATGAAGATGGCATAGCCGGTGCTGACTCCGTCTTCGTACGCGACGAGCGACCCGTGTGTCGCCACCGTGAGGTCGCGCTTTTCCACCGGTTCGTACGCGACGAAGACATGGTGCATGATGATGGTGCCGCGCGTTTTAGCAACCAAGAGGTTTTTGAGTCCCATGATGCCGCGGGTAGGGATGTGGTATTCCAGGTGCATTTCACTCGGTCCGGCGTCGGAATGGATGAGCCGCATATGGCGCAACTCGCCGCGGCGCTTGCCGAGCTCTTCAATCACGGCGCCTTGATAGGTTTCCGGTACCTGGATGGTCAGCTCTTCATAGGGTTCGAGGACCTTTTCCCCATCCTGGTGGACAATGACTTCCGGTTGCGAGACTTGCAGCTCGTACCCTTCCCGGCGCATTTGTTCGATCAAGACGCCGAGATGCAACTCACCGCGACCGGCAACGAGGAACTTATCCGCACTATCCGTCTCTTGTGCGCGTAACGACACGTTGGTCTCGAGTTCTTTGAAAAGTCGATCGCGCAAATGCCGCGAGGTCAGGTACTTCCCTTCTCGTCCGGCGAACGGGCTATTGTTCACGGAGAAAGTCATTTGGACGGTTGGCTCGTCGACCGTGACCCGGGTCAGTGCGACCGGATGTTCCGCGTCAGCGATCGTATCGCCGATGCTCACTTCGTCCAGGCCTGCGACCGCAACGATTTCTCCTGCCTCCGCGCGTTCGATATCCGTCCGTTCAAGACCTGAATAGACTGCGAGGTCTGACACTTTTCCAGCGAACTTGGCGTCATCCTTTCCGAGTACGACCACATTCTGTCGGCGGGCGATCGACCCTGATTGGATTTTCCCCACTCCCATCTTGCCTTTGTAGAGGTCTTGGATCAGAGAGAGGACTAGGATCTGGAGGGGTGCCTCGGCGTTGATGGCCGGTGCCGGGATCTTTTCCAATACGGTATCGAGGAGTGCCGTAATGTCCGTGCCGGGCTTATTCATATCAAGTGTTGCCGTACCCTTGATCGCAGCCGTGTAGACGATCGGGAAATCGAGTTGCTCGTCCGTGGCGCCGAGATGGACAAACAAGTCGAAGGTCCGGTTCACCACGTCATCGATCACCGCGTCAGGGCGGTCGATTTTGTTGATGACCACGATGGCCTTGTGGCCGAGTGCGAGGGCCTTCCGCAACACGAAGGTCGTCTGCGGCATGGGGCCCTCTTTTGCGTCGATCAAGATGAGGACGCCGTCCACCATGCGCAGGGTCCGTTCAACTTCACCGCCGAAGTCGGCGTGACCCGGCGTATCGACGATATTGATCTTCACGCCCTTGTAGATCACGCTGGCGTTCTTGGCTCGGATGGTGATCCCACGCTCACGTTCCTGATCCATTGAGTCCATGATCCGTTCACCCATATCGTCAATTTTGCGATGCACATGGGTCTGTCGAAGCACGGCGTCAACCAGCGTCGTCTTGCCATGGTCAACGTGAGCGATAATGGCGATATTTCGAATGTCGCTACGGCGCCCCTTAGGAGCGATATCAGCTGCGACGGGAGATTCTGTTGTGGCTGTCTGATCCATAGATATTGCTGCATGCTCCAAAAAAAAGACGCCCAGAAATCCAGGCGTCGGACAGTAGTATACCCGAAGCAAGATATCCGGCACAAGCGATGGTTCGAAAGATGCGTGGGCGGTTCGCCGGTTCCAAGCGGAGTGTTCAGGGCATGTATGGTCGGGCTATCTGGTTCTTTGGGTTTTCAAGAGGTGCTGGTATCGCCCTCGATGAACGTATGCGCGGGCCCATCTGTGTAGAGGAAGGCGATCATTCTGGACCCTCATAGCTCCCGCGCGGGGGGAGGTTTCAGGAAGCGATTGATCCGTGCAGTGAGCGTGTGGGAGTGAAACGGTTTGACAAGGTAGTCGTTTGCGCCATCTTCCAAGGCCTGCTTGACATTGTGCTCGTCGGAGTCGGCAGTAAGCATGATCACCGGCACGTTGTGCCATCCGGACTTCTGGCGAATGTAGGGGAGCAGCTCAAGGCCGCTGAGGTGGGGGAGCATAATATCCCGCAATACCAGGTTTGGGGGCGCGATGGTGTCGATCATGTGTTGGGCTTGGCGTCCATCGGTTGCATACTCGATCTGGCAGCCATATGACCCTAATAAGAGGATGAGCAAACTGGCGGTATCTTCCTCATCTTCGACCATGAAGATGGTCGGCGTTTCCATTGTTTGTCTCGGTTTCATGCTCCCACTCCTTGATTCCAGTGAATAGAGGTGTGCCCTGCGCCGCCAGGACCGAGAATACTGCCTGCCTACCCGCGCTGAACGTCCGATTTCGGCAAGAACTGGTGAACGGACTTCATGACCCGTTCGGGGGCAAAAGGCTTCAGGACGTATTCCGTGGCGCCGAGATTGGCAGCTTCGGTCATCGTTTCGGAACGTGAATCGGCTGTCAGGAGAATCACTGGAATCCACTGCCATTCCGGCGTTGTTCTGATAATCCGCAGAAGTTCCAGCCCTGTCAACGAAGGGAGCATGATATCGAGAAAGATCAGGTCCGGCGGCGCAGTCGTCGTCGTCAGATGCCGTGCGTTCTCGCCGTCGGCCACATGAATGACGGCGAAGCCGGCTCGTTCAAGGACATAACGTAACAGGCACGCGGTATCCTCGTGATCTTCGATAACCAGCACGGTGTGTGTAACCGGTTCAATGGCTGTGCCCATATGTCCTCCCAAACGATATCGGATGAATGTAGAGTCTCTAGTCGAATACGACGTGCACCTGCTCTAAGTAGACAGCAAGCCGATCAAGTTCCTCTGCGAGGCCTGCCGAGGTCCCGGTCTTGGCCGTGTGTTCGATGGTTGTGGCCATGAGTGTGATGTGATCGAACCCATAGCGCCCGCCGGCGCCCTTCATGCCATGGGCCACTTTTCGCACCGTCTCAAGATCCTGTTGCGCCAGGGCTTCGCGCATGGTGACGACTTCTTTCTTACGATTCGTCATGAATTTGCTCATGAGCGGTTCAAAGTCGGACTCAACATGAACGATCATCCTATCTTGGAGTGGCCCGTGATCGGTCGGAGGGATGACGTTCATGAGGCGGCTCCTTATGGGACGTTGGCGGTAATGTGGACGGTTGAAACCAAGTAGTGGGTGACATGCAGGGTGTCTATTCGGTTCCTGTTGAGGATAACCCCAGTTCTGATTGGACGGGTCATACGGCCCGCTTCCTTCTGGGACTGTTTCGGTTGAGGCGGCGCACCGAGGCGCGTCGTTTGGGTGGGGTTGGAGGTGTCGTTTCTATACAGGCCTGGTTCGGCGTCGGCTCCATCGATCCTTCGGTGGCCGGTACAGACAGCAACTGTCTTACGGTTTGAACCAACTCGTACAGTCCTGGATTCTTCACGACATAGGCATGTGCCCCTTCAGCCAGCGCCCGTTGTATATCCGGCTCATAGTAGTCAGCGCTGAGCATGATGATCGGCACATGTTTCCAATCTGGATTCCGAGTGAGGGCGCCGAGCAATTCGAATCCATTGACATAGGGGACGACAAGATCCAGGAGGATCAGCCCGGGAGGCAGCATGGTCTCAATGAGGCAGATAGCCTGGCGGCCATCCCGTGCGCGGGCCACCACATACCCCTCGCGTTCAAGAGTGAGCTGGATAAGATTTCCCGTGTCTTCTTCGTCTTCGACGCAGAGGATGGTTCGAGACATAGTGGCCTCCCTATTCGTGCAGAGACATTGCCGTTGACATTGAGTGTGTATGCGATGTGATTCTTGTTACGGTTTCCACGAGCGATGCGTTTTCAAGGTGCTGCGTCTGCGTCGTGTGTCCGGTCATGCGGCTCGCTCCGTGCTGATGGGTTTGGTATGATCGCGAATCGCCTGGAGCAGGACCTTTTTCTTAATCGGCTTCGACAGATGGGCCGTGCAGCCGGCTGCCAAGCTTTTGTCGATCTCCTCCTGGAAGGCGTTGGCGGTGAGGGAGATAATCGGCGTCGGCTGTCGTTGTTGCTCCTGCTCCCATCGACGAAAAGCTGCCGTGGCCTCAAGGCCATCCATGACCGGCATCTGCGTGTCCATGAACACCACATCATAGGCACCTGCCTGAAAACGCTGGACGCCGATGGCGCCGTTTTCAGCCATGTCGAGCTGGTAGGGCGTGTCTTTTAGGAACAGCCTTATTACGTCGCGATTGTCCTCCAGATCCTCCACGAGCAGAATGCGGAGGGGGATAAGTGGGGACGGCTCCGGGGCAGCGGGAGACGGCTCTAGTGCATCAGATTTGGCCGGTGCATGCCCCATCGCAGCGGCCACCGAATCCAGTAGCCGCTTGCGGCCGATCGGTTTGCAGATGGTGTGGGTGATGCCCAGTGCCTGCGCCCGTTGCTCGGTGGCTCCCCGCATTTCCGAGGTTGTCAAGAGCAAGGGGAGGGTGCGGTACTCGGGGAGTGCACGGATGGCTTCCGCCAGCTCCAGTCCGTTCATATTCGGCATATGGTAATCCAAGATTGCAAGGGAGAAGGGCTCGCCCTGGTCCCGGGCTTTCTGTAGTGCGGCCAAGGCTGCGAGGCCATCGGAGGCTTCGACGAGCAGGGCGCCGAAACGCTGGAGGTGTTCACGGACGATCAAACGGTTTGTGTCGTTGTCGTCCACGATGAGAATACGGCGGCCCGCAATGGCCAGGGGCGGCGTCGCCTCTTCCACCAGGGCGGGGGTGGCGGCCAAGCGTATGATGAAGGAAAATGTGCTGCCTCGGCCTGGGGTGCTCTCGACGTGGAGTGTGCCCCCCATCAGCTCCACCAGCTGTTTGCTGATACTCAAGCCGAGGCCTGTGCCGCCGTATTGGCGGGTTGTCGTGGAGTCCCCTTGGGTGAAGCTTTCGAAAATACTGTGGAGCTTATCCGTGGGAATCCCGATGCCCGTGTCGGAGACCGAACAGCGGAGCGCGCTGGGATCTGCGTGCTCCGGCTCAATACGCAGTGTGACCTCGCTGAGACCGGCCTGGGTTGGCTCGATCCTCAGAACCACCTCGCCCTGATCCGTGAATTTGATGGCATTGCCCAGCAGGTTGACGAATACCTGACGGAGGCGTGTCGGATCGCCTGTCACGTAGGCTGGAACATCCGGGTGGACATAGGCCACCAGTTCGACGTTTTTGGCGCCGGCTCGGATCGCCATCAACTCCCCGATCTTGTCGACGAGATCGGGGAGATCGAAGGCGACCGATTCCAGTTTCAGATGGCCAGCCTCGATCTTGGAAATGTCCAGGATACTGTTGAGCAATTCCATGAGGCCTGTGGCCGCGCGGCTGAATCGGTTGACGTAGTCCTGCTGGTCCGCCGTGAGCGTCGTCTCCATGAGTAGGTCGGCCATGCCGACGATTGCATTCATCGGGGTGCGGATCTCGTGGCTCATCGTGGCCAGGAATTCACTCTTTGCCCGTGTGGCTGCGGTCGCGGACTGATGCGCTTCCATCAACGTGATGTGCTTCGACGCCAATTCCTGCGTGGCCTGTTGCAGTTTAAACTCGGTCTGCTTGCGATCCGTGATATCGGTGGAGAATTTGACGATCTTGTAGGGGGTGCCGTTGGCATCGAAGATCGGGTTGTAGGAGGCCTGAATCCAGACCGTGTTACCGCACTTGCCGATCTGTTGATAGACGCCGGCGTCGAACTCGCCACGATTGAGCTTGGCCCAGAAGGCCTGATACTCCGGGCTCGTGGCATAGGCCGGCTGACAGAGCAGCCGGTGGTGCTGCCCCCGGAGGTCCTCCAGGCGGTAGCCCATGAGCTGCAGGAAATTGTCGTTGGCGGTGAGAATCGTACCGTCGAGGGCAAACTCGACAGTGGCCAACACTCTGTTGATGGCCGTGAGCATGTCCACGAGCTGCGCAGTACGATTCTTCTCGTTGGTGATGTCATTGTTCACGCCGACCATCCGGGTCGGCACGCCCTGGCTATTTTTAATAACTTGGGCGTAGGCCTTGATATGACGGATAGAACCATTCGGAAGAATGAGCCGGAATTCCGTATCGAATGGGTGATGTCCGTCGATGGCTGCTTGAAGCGCTCGTTCGGCCTGGGGTTTATCTTCAGGGTGGAGCCGTTGACTCCAGGCTTCATAGGCTCCCGGAAAGTTCTCCAACTCATAATCGTACAGCGCAAGCATCTGAGTATCCCAGACGAGCCGATTCTGTTGAATCTCGTAATCCCAGACGCCGATCCCAGCCGATTCCGTGGCGAGTTGGAGCCGATGACTGACCACCTCCAATTTGAGCGCCGCCTGCTTTCTCTCGGTAATGTCTTGGACGATTCCTGTCATGCGAAAGGGCTTTTCCAGGGTATCGCGTATGACCTCCCCTCGGCAGTGAATGGTCCGCTCTTCTCCGCTTGGACGGAAGATTCGGCATTCAATGTTATATGGCAGATCGTGTGCCAGAGTCGCCTCGATGGCTTGAAACACTGGGGCGCGGTCGTCGGGATGGAGCGCTTCTCGAAAGGTGTCATAGGTAGGGGTGATGGCCTGGGGCGCGTATCCGAAGATGCGATATTGTTCGTCAGACCAGGTTTCAGCCCCTGTGATCATATCCCGGTCCCAACTGCCGATATGGGCGAGGGTTTGTGCGTCGGTTAGATGGTCTTGCTTGGATTTGAGCAAGCGCTCCGTGGCGATTCGCGCGCTTACATCTCGGCAGGTACAGATGGACCACTGGGCTGGGTCGCTCTGGTCCTGGAGCAAGGCCAGCGAGATTTCGACGGAGATCTCGCTCCCTGATTTTGTCCTTCCCATGATCTCGCCATGCCAATGGCCCTGAGCCAACAGCATGGGGAGATAGAATCGGTTGATTTTGTCCGCCCACTCGGGGGCGTACAGCGTCTGCCACGATTGTCCGATCAACTCGTCGACAGTGTATCCATAGAGAGACGCGTGGGCTGGATTCATGTAGGTGTAGCAGCCGTCCTTGTTCAAGATCGCCACGCCTCCCAGACCATGGTCGATCGCGCGGAGGAGTCTGGCTTTCGATCGTTCAATTGTCTGCTGACGCGCTACGGTGTGTTCGAGCGTGATCGTCCGCCGGCGGAGCTCAAGCTGGCTGACGACCTGCTCCCCCAAAATTCTGAGTGCGGTCATCTGGTCAGAGGTCAGTTGCTTGGGCATCCGATCGATTACACAGAGGGTGCCCATGGCATGGCCTGTTGGAGTGATGAGCGGCATACCGGCATAAAATCGAATATTCGGGTCCGTGGTGACCAACGGATTGTCAGCAAACCGTAGGTCTCTAGTGGTATCCGGCACAATCAGGATGTCGGATTGGTGGATGGCATGGGCGCAAAAGGCGATGTCGCGGGGTGTCTCTGGTGCGTCGATTCCCACCTTCGCTTTGAACCATTGACGATTGGTATCGATCAAACTGACCAATGCGATGGGCGTGCCACAGATCTGTGCGGCGAGGCGGGTGAGACCATCGAAGGCTTCTTCGGGGGGGGTGTCGAGGATCTCGTATTGCTCCAGCTCAGCGAGGCGGGCGGCTTCGTGCTCAGGAATAGGGGCGCGTTCCATGTCTACAGGGACTCACTCATATTAGGGGCTGCGCCTACTCACAGCTGCATATTGAGCAGGTGCGAAGGAGGTCTTTTTCTATCGACGATGAGAGGTCTCGTGTCACGGTCGAAGGCCTAGAAGGACCCAGAGCTTTATCGGTTCATAGGGAAGAGACTTGAGGGTATGGGGCCAGATATGGAAGGACAGCCGCTTGACCATGCGATCAGGGCTTTGCTTGAGTTTTGAGACGGTCCAAGGTAAGGTGACTCTCACTAGCCCTACCGATACGGCAGCCCCGTGTGGGGGCACTTTCCCACGACCATGATCGATCGACCGATACAACTCTCTGATACGCCTCGTCAACCGCCGCCTCGTCGTCCATGGCGCTGGTGGCAGATCTCGCTCCTGGGCCTGGGGGCGATCATCGCGATGGGTGGGCTGACAGCGGGCGGGTTGCTGTGGCACTTCTCAAAAGACCTTCCCGCGTTAGACCAATTGGGGACGTATCAGCCAAGTCTCGTCACGCAGGTCTATTCGGCTGATCAGAAGCTCATCGGTCAATTTTTCATCGAACGGCGCATTCTGACTACGGGGGCAAACATTCCCGAACGGTTGCGGCGTGCGGTCATCGCAGTCGAAGATGTCCGGTTCTTCGAGCATCCCGGCCTCGACTACATCGGCATGCTCCGTGCGGCCTGGACGAATGTGCGCAGAGGGAGCAAGGTCGAAGGAGCCAGCACGATTACCCAGCAATTGGCGCGATCGTTGTTCCTGTCGTCCGAACGGACCTTCGACCGCAAAGTTCGTGAGCTCATTCTGGCCTATAAAATGGAATTGGTCCTGACGAAAGACCAAATTCTTGAGCTGTATTTGAATCAGATTTACTTCGGGCAAGGCGCCTACGGGGTCGCGACGGCGGCGCAAACATATTTCGGAAAAGATCTCTCCGCTCTCACGGTTGGAGAATCAGCATTTCTAGCGGGGCTCCCGAAATCGCCGAACCATTATTCGCCCTTCAAGGCCTACGACCGCGCAAAAAAGCGACAGGAGCATGTCCTGGCGCGCATGGAAGAGGCGAAGTTCCTTACCCCGACAGAACGCGAACAGGCTGCGGCGGAGATCCTCAATTTCCGCCGCCCGGGTGTTGAACAGGCTGCGCCGTACTTTGTGGAATATATCCGACAGTTGCTCGTCGCGAAGTATGGTGAAGAGACGGTGTATAAGGGTGGGCTCAAAGTCTATACGACCTTGAACATGGAGATGCAAAAAGCTGCTGAAGCGGCTTTCGCGGCGGGTCTTCGTGAACTGGACAAGCGCCAAGGGTGGCGTGGCCCGCTTCGAACGGTCGATGTGACTGCGCCGGTTACGTCCCCTGTTGTCGCAGAGCGGGATCTGATTCTTAAGGTGGGGGATTATCGCGAAGGATTCGTCACCAGAGTGGGGAAGGACCATTTTCTGGTGCAGGTTGGCTCGATGGTGACCAAACTTGCGTTTGACGATATGGCATGGGCGAAGCGCCGTCTGACTGGGCCGGATTTGGCGAAAGATGTCGTCGTCAATCAGAATCTTAAGCAAATACTCAAGCCCGGCGATGTCATTGAGGTCATGGTGAAGAAACTGGATCGTGACATGGTCCATGTGCAAATGGAACAGACTCCTCTGATTGAGGGAGGGTTGATTGCGCTGGAGCCAGCCAAAGGCGAGATTCGAGCCATGGTGGGCGGCTACGATTTCGGTCGCAGTGAATACAATCGGGCGGTGCAGGCGCATCGTCAGCCCGGGTCCGCGTTCAAACCGATCATCTACGCGACGGCCATGAATCAGGGGATGAGTCCTGGGTCGGTGATCCTCGATGCGCCGGTCGTCTATGCGCAGGAACAGGATGAGAAAACATGGAAGCCAGAGAACTATGGAAGAAAGATCCATGGCATGGTGAGTTTGCGGGACGCGCTGGCCCATTCGCACAACCTCGCGACGGTTCGGCTGCTGGATAAGGTCGGCGTCAAGAGTGTCATTGAGTTTGCAAAAACGGTTGGGATTACCAGTCCATTGGCGGCAGATCTGTCCTTGGGGCTGGGCTCCTCGTCTGTCGGGCTGATGGAACTGACCTCCGTGTACAGCGTGTTTCTGAACCAGGGGAATCGTGCAGAACCCCATGGGATCCTGTCCGTGAAGGACAACGCGGGACAGGTGCTTGAACAGGCGGAGTCGCAAGCCATTCCTGTCATCTCTAAAGAAACGGCGTACTTGATTACCAACATGATGGAAGACGTGGTTCAAAAGGGGACCGCGCAGGCGGCGAAAGGGATCGGGCGGCCGGTTGCAGGAAAAACCGGAACCACAGACGAGTTTATCAATGCCTGGTTTATCGGCGGTGCGCCGAACTTGGTTGCGGGCATCTATGTCGGATTCGACGATCGACGGTCACTCGGCGAAACGGAATCGGGGGCGCATGCCGCGCTGCCTATCTGGATCAATTTCATGCAGGCCGCGTTCAAGCCGCTCCCGGTCGTGGCCTTCACTATTCCGGAAGGCGTCACCTTCGTCAAGGTCGATCCATCGACGGGACTTCTTGAGGATGAGCAGGAGGGACAGGCGAGCACCGTCGAACTCTTTACCAAAGGCAGCGAGCCGACACAAACGACTCAACGCCGACTGGATCCGGTAGATTTCTATAAGCTTGATCAAATCCCCGAGGGGGCGCTTTAGCCCGCATTATTCATGAACGCTTCTGCTGCAATCACCGATCTGCTGTTGCGACGAGCCTTCGGCCGGCGGGCTCGCCCCTCGGACCCTCACCGTACTGCACGAGTACGCATCGGGTCCTCACGGCTCCGCGCGCCGGTCTCGCGACGCAGCTCAGTGATTTCGCAACGAACCATCATGAATAATGCGGGCTAGCAGGATGCTGAAAAAGGTGAGAAGGGTAGCCTGGCCGTCCTCCTGCTCGCGGAACGCGCACGATAAGAATGTGCTCGTTCGACGCGCGCACTCGAGGATCAACCAGGCTACCCCTGAAAATGAAATGGGGAATTGGGAAGACGCGCGCAGTTGGGATCATCCCATCCACCCCTAATGAAGTGGCAGCTCGCTGCGGCCTTGTTAGGGAAAAGGCGCGTCTCGGCGCGCCAGGGTTGGGAGGGTGAGAAGGCCGGTCTTTTTGAGCTCCTGCGTAAATATCTAAAATCCGCTATCAGAGGTGATCTCACAGGTAGGTGGGGATGGGTGAAGGGGCATTCTTTCTAGTCTGTCAGATCCGCAGCGTAAGAATCCCCTTGAGCGCCTGTTCAATATCTTCCGATGAGGTGAGGAGACTGGGCGCAACCCGCGCATACTGCGTCGCGTAGGGCGTGACACTTCCGATAACCTTTTTTTCTCGAAGTCGTTCGGTCACTTGTCGTGGCGTCATTCCTTCCACTTCAAAGCAGACGATGCCGGATGAAATGTCTTGTGACATCGGCGTGTGCAATGTGACATGCGGCATCTTGGCCAATCCCTGCTTCATATGCTGATTCAGTTCGGAGATACGTTGTGTCACACGAGCCTTGCCGATCGCTCGATGAAATGTGAAGGCCTCGTCGAGTGCCCACCGGTATTCGAAGGAATGAAATCCGCCTGGTGTCATGTAAAGGGACTTCGGTAAGTCAGTCGGCGGGCTGACCTTCATCCAGATATCGTAGGCTTGTGTATTGAAGGTGGGAATGATGGGGTTGGCCACAGGCCAGGCCCGCTGATGGCCCCAGACGAGGCCGGTCCCTCGGGGGCCGAACATCCATTTATGTGTCCCAGCAACCAGAAAGTCGCATCCCACCTCGGATAGGCGAAAATCTTCGACGCCCAGCGCATGGACCCCATCGACACAGAAGATCACTCGATCCTGCTCAGCGCGTGATTCGTTCAACGTATGAATTGCCTGGGCCATCTCCTGGATCGGAAGCTTCAGACCAGTGCTCGAATGGACCCACGTCACCGCCACGATACGGGTATGAGGTCTGATGTTCTTGATCAGATTGTCGAGTAACTCTTGGCGCGATACATTCTTGAGGGAATCATAGAGAGGGATTTGGCGTACGGTGGCCCCGGTGCGTTCTGCGCGAAGCCGCAAGGACGTTTCGGTTGCATAATGATCGTGCATGGTGGTGAGGATCTCCTGATTCTCGCGCAGGGTAAGGCCGTTATAGAGGAGCCCCAGTCCCATCGTTGTGCTGTCAGTCAGGGCAATCTCAGTCGGATCGACCGCAAGATAATCCGCCGCCGCTCGCAATACTGTCGCCTCCTGTTTTTCTTCGTGCTCGGACCAATAGCCAATGGGATCAGCATCCAATCCGCGCCGGTGCCGTTCGATCGCCGCTCTGACCGGGGCGGGATGGGATGCGAGGAAAAACCCAGCCAGATGAACGAAGTCGCTGGAGAGCTGAAATTGCTCACGTACGGTCTTCCAGTTGTCGAGCTTCAGAGGCGGTGAGTCAGCGAAGACTTTGGGAAGAGGAATCTCAGCGGCCAACACCGCCGCGCTGATGGCCATTCCGCTACGGACGAGAAAGTCCCGTCGGTCGATCGCACCCATGGGAGCCTCCTTCTTGGAAGAAGAATGTTCGAGTATGTCTCACTCTACTGCCATGACCAAATGGTGAGCAAGCGGGATGATGTCACTGGGAGGAAAATCATTGCTACTGAGTGCCGCTTCCGAGCTTTCTGTAGTATCTGGGAATCCGCTGCATGATGCTCCAGAGTTCACGTGAGTCGGTATGAATGGCTGGGCGAGTCTTTGCCACGTTCCGTTCTATCTGAGGCGTTGGGGGCACCAGGGTATGCGGCGCACTGTTGACGGCTGGCATAGAGAGGGATAGACTGACCCCATGCGAATACAGGCCCATCGCGCCCCTTCGATTCTAGCAGGCATACTCGTCGTGCTCTTTTTTGCGTTGAGCTTCAATGCCTACGCCTGTCTCCTTCCGGTGAACGCCGTCACGCCCGCTGCCATGGCCAATGGGTGTGCAACGCCAGATGAGCAGCCTGTATCGCAATACTGCGATGTGTTTAAGACACTCGGCGTGCAGTCTGCCGATAAGCTCCAACTCACCAGTGACTCTCAGACGATCTGTTCCGAAGACACCGCCTCGTTAGCGCTTCGTATCATTCACACCTCACCAAGCAGCCGCTTGTCCGATCATCCTACAATCGGTCCGCCCCAGGATCTCCTGCTCAAAATTTCCGTGCTTCGCATCTGATCTCCCTCTCCCATGTTGCGTAATCGCTTCTTTGCGTTAACTGCATAAGAGGCGGTCAATTCGCGCGACCAACACATGTCCTGTTCTACGCTTGGTTTTAGCGGTCTGGTCCATTGCCTATTTGTTCCTGGCGCTGAGGATCAGAGCGGAGACCGTGCTTCGAGCGTGTGGGAAATCCGGGAGGTCATTTTCATGAGACAGAATAGACAACGTTGGTGTCAGAGCGTCGTATCAGCGCTGGTGATGTTCTTCAGCAGCGGGCTGTCGCAGGCACAGGATGGCGACTCCGTGCTGCGTAACAGGCTGGTGCTGCCGGAATTGATCCAAGAAGTCCTAGCTCGAAATCCCGAACTGGCAGCGACACGCAAGCAATGGGAGGCCTCCACGAATCGGATTGCGCAAATGCGGTCATTGGATGACCCAATTCTATCTCTCCAATTGTGGAATGTCCCCCAGCCGTTCAATGTCGCGCGGACAGAGAACCATATCTTCGGTCTCTCGCAGAACCTCCCCTTTCCCGGCAAACTTGGGCTCAAGGGCGAGATCGCCAGCCGTTCTGCAGACATGAGCGAACAGGCGGTCCGAGCGAAGGAGCGGGAGTTGGTCGTCCGCCTGAAACAGTCTTACTACGATCTGTTCCTCGCGCAGAAGGCGGTCCAGATTCATCATGAACAGGTCGAGCTGCTCAGACAGTTTGTGGAGATTACACACTCGAAGTTCCGCGCAGGCAAAGGAAGCCAGGCCGATGTCCTCAAAGCCCAAGTCGAGCTGTCCCTGCTGTTTCAACATCTTCCCGTCTTGGGACAGCGTCGCAAGACTGCCGAAGCGATGCTGAATACGCTGCTCGATCGGGATACTTCATCACCCTTGGGCATCGCGCAAGAACCCTCTCAAGCGCCGATCGAGACGCCCCTTGATGATCTACATGGCCTCGCGCTCAACGACAGACCGGAGATCAAAGCCGCCGAGCTGGATGTGCAACGGAGTGAGCAGTCCCGCGCACTGGCCCAGCGTCAATACTACCCGGACTTCAACGTGGCGTTTCAACGCTTTCAGAACTATCAGGCCAACGACGGATTCGGCGCCTACGTGGCGATGAGCATCCCGTTCGCGTTTTGGACCAAACCGAAGTACGACGCAGGAGTACAGGAAGCAGAGGCTGCAATTGCGGTCGCGCAGGCGCAGCAGCATACCTTAGAAAACATGACCCGATTTCAGATCAACGACCTCCTGGCCAAGTTTCGGGCAACTGATCAGGTGGCCACGTTGTACCGCACCACGATCCTGCCGCAGGCCGAGCAGAGCCTGGAAGCCGCGCGTGTCGGCTATCGCGCAGGCAAAACAGGGTTTTTGGATCTGATTGATACCCAGCGGGCTTGGCGAGGATTTCAGCTTGAGTATTTCAAGGCTCTCGTGGACCGCCAGCATCGACTGGCTGAACTCGAGCAGGTCGTCGGTATCACGCTCGATCGGCAGAGCTAACGCAATCATCAAGGAGGAACAGATGAAGCAGCAGACATACAAGACACGTTTCGTGATTGGCGTCGGGGCGATCGGAGTGATCACCGGAATCGCCGCCGGCTTCTTCCTTGCTCACGGAACGATGGGTGACATGATCATCGGAACAGGAGTCGTTTTGGCAGCTCCAGAGCGGATGGGTGAAATGGGTAAGGCGGGCATCGAGGCGCTTGCAGGACAGGCGGGTGAGCTGGGTGGCATGAAACAGATGGAGATGAAGGATGGTGCCATGCAGGGCATGCCCGGCATGTCTGGAGCGCCCTCGGGAGCCGTCGTCGTTCCCGCTGTGGCAAGACAGTTGATCGGAGTGCGGAGCGCCTCAGCCGTCTACGCGACATTCACGCAAGAGATTCGCGCGGTCGGCACAGTCGGCTACGACGAGCGGGGACTTACGCAGGTCACCGTGAAAACCTCCGGGTGGGTGCGAGAGGTCTTTGTCGATTCGATCGGTCGTCCCGTGCGCAAAGGCGACCCCCTCTTCACCCTCTACTCACCGGACCTCCTGGCCACGCAAGATGAGCATCTCCTCGCTGTGAAAACCCAGGCCCAACTGGCTGTCAGTCCGCTCGGCGATGTCAAAGCCAACGCGGCTTCCCTTGTGGCCAGTACACGAGAACGCTTGCGATTATGGGATGTGACCGATGCGCAAGTGGCTACGCTGGAACGTCGAGGCAAGGCGGAGCCGGTGCTCACGGTCTATGCTCCGTCCTCCGGGATCGTGCTGAAGCGAGAAGCCTTGCCAGGAAAATATGTGGAACCAGGCACGATACTGTATGAGGTGGCGGATCTCTCCACAGTCTGGATCTCTGCCGACATCTATGAGTCCGAGGTCGCGGCGGTGACACTCAACCAGCCGGCCTCAGTCACCTTCGCCGCGTATCCAGGGGAAACGTTTCGGGGAACAGTCTCGTACATCTACTCCACGCTGAATGCCGAGGCCCGCACGGTGCGCGTGCGGGTGGACATGCCGAATCCTGGACTCAGGCTGAAGCCTGGCATGTTCGGAACCGTCACCTTGCTGACTGATGCGGCGAGGATGTTGGTTGTCCCTAAGGAAGCCGTACTGGACACAGGACTTCGGCAACTCGTGTTCATGGATCGTGGCGAAGGGGCCTACGCGCCGTATCCGGTCAAGCTGGGTCGTCGTAATCAGGATTCCGTGGAAGTGCTGGAAGGGATAAAAGAAGGAGATCGGGTCGTGACCTCGGCCAATTTCCTGTTGGATGCGGAGAGCAAGTTGACATCGGCTTCGAGCATGCAGGCCATGATGGGCCGGATCGGCATGGGCGATTGGCAGATGCGCGGCGCATACGAAGGCAAGATGGAGGGGATGGAGGGCATGGGAATGGGGGG
>Ga0163153_10004254_pt1 | contig 18167 bp, 10 predicted proteins | sample OliLakLV19MP6IB1_FD_148629 | JGI IMG/M metagenome (GOLD analysis project Ga0163153, IMG submission 148629) | Freshwater microbial mat bacterial communities from Lake Vanda, McMurdo Dry Valleys, Antarctica - Oligotrophic Lake LV.19.MP6.IB-1 | ecosystem: Environmental > Aquatic > Freshwater >... | reverse complement strand
ACCTGAAGGACGTTCACGGCATCGAACCGGCTGCCGGTGGCGCCGTGATGATGGCCGCCGGTCCCGCCGGTGGCGCTGCCGCGCCCGTGGAAGAGCAGACTGAGTTCAATGTCATCCTGGAAGGCTTCGGCGAAAACAAGATCAACGTGATCAAGGTCGTCCGCGCCGCCACCGGGTTGGGCCTCAAGGAAGCCAAGGACCTGGTCGAAGGGGTCCCGAGCAAGGTCAAGGAAGGCATTTCGAAGGAAGACGCGGCCAAGCTCAAAGCCGAGTTGGAAGCCGCGGGTGCGAAAGTCGTAGTTAAGTAGGGTGTGCTGGTAATCGCAACCCCGATGGGGTACGATTACGGTCTCCCTCCCAACCTGTCTGTTGCGCGCTGGCCTTTCACGGATGGGTCCAGCGCGCTCGCACCTATGCCATTGATCCGGAATTGGCCGCCTTCTGTAGTGGCACGCCGCGCTCCCCGCTGCGCCTGCGCGCCCGCCTCGCCCCGTCTTCCCGCACCCGTCTCCAGGAGCAGGACCCGTTATGGCCACATCGGCTGAGCGTCGTTTGCGCCCGAAGGAAGTTCGTCGTTTTGGCAATCAATTCGAACAAGTCCCGATTCCTGACCTGACCGAGATTCAGACCCGCAGCTACGCGGCGTTTCTGCAACTCGAATTGTCCTCCGATAAGCGCCTAGACCAGGGCATCGAAGGCGTGTTGCGCGAAATTTTTCCGATCGAGAGCTACGACAAGACGCTCCGCTTGGAATATCTGCGCTACGAGTTGGGCAAGCCGCGCTACGAGCCGGACGAGTGCCGGCAGTTGCGGCTGACCTATGGGCGGCCGTTCAAGGTCTGGTTGCGCTTGACAAAAGAGCAGCCGGTCGAGGAAGAGGTCTACCTCGGCGACATGCCGATCATGCTGGGCGGCGGCGAATTTATCATCAACGGCGCCGAGCGCGTGGTGGTGAGCCAGTTGCATCGCAGCCCCGGCGTCGACTTCGTGAGCGATCGCGAAGCCGACAAGGAACTGCATAGCTGCCGGATCATCCCGGAGCGCGGCAGTTGGATCGAGCTGAACGTCACGAAGAAGGACACGCTGGCGGTCCGCATCGACCAGAGCGGCAAATTCTCCGCGATGACGCTGTTGCGGGCGATGGACCCGAAGTACAGCCACGACGTGGATTTGATGCGGGCGTTCTTTACGACGACCAGTGAAAAGGTTGTGGACGGTCGCAGCGTGGCGAAGATCGAGGGCAAGATCGCCGTCGGCGACGTGGTCTATCCGGTCGGCTCGGAAAAGGCCGGCGAGATCATCCTGGAGTCGGGCCACAAGATCACCAAGAACGCGGCGGAAACGATTTGCACTTCGGGGCTGACCAGCATCGAAGTGATGAGCGACACCAAGGATCCGTTGGTCTTCAACAGCCTTTCGGAAGACAACACCGCAAGCCATGAAGAGGCGCTGCTGAAGATTTATCAGCGGCTGCGTCCCGGCAATCCGCCGCAGTTGGAGAAGGCCCGCGCGCTGTTCCACGAGAAGTTCTACGACACCAACCGTTACCGGCTGGGTCGCGTCGGGCGGTTCCGCATCAACCGCAAGTTGTCGTTGACGATCGACGAGAACGAGATGACGCTGCGGCCGGACGATCTGGTCGAATCGATTCGTTACTTGTTGAAACTCCGCGCCGCCGAAGGCGCGGCGGAGATCGACGATATCGATCACCTTGGCAATCGCCGCTTGCGGACGATTGATGAGTTGGCTTGCGATGAGTTGCGCAAGGGCTTCCTCAAGCTGCGCCGCACCGTGCAGGAGCGGATGAGCTTGAAGGACGTCGCGGATATGACGCCGCGCAGCCTGATCAATCCGAAGAGCGTCTCGGCGGCGATCGAGTACTTCTTCGGTCGCGGCGAGCTGTCGCAGGTCGTTGACCAGACGAACCCGCTGTCGATGCTCACGCACGAGCGGCGGCTGTCGGCGTTGGGTCCCGGCGGTTTGAACCGCAAACGGGCCGGCTTCGAAGTGCGCGACGTGCATATCTCGCACTACGGCCGCATCTGCCCGATTGAGACGCCGGAAGGCACGAACATCGGTTTGATTTCCAGCCTGGCGATTTACGCCGCGGTGGACGAGTACGGCTTCCTCGTGACGCCTTACCGGAAGGTCACGAAGAGCAGGGTGGCCGATGAAGTCACCTGGCTGCGTGCGGACCAAGAGAACGAAGCGTACCTGGCCCCGGCCGACGCCGTCGTCAAAGACGGTAAGCTGCAAGGGGACACGATTATCGCCCGGTATCGGGCCGACTTCGAGATGGTGCCGGTCGATGAAGTGGAATACATGGACGTGGCGCCGAGCCAAATGGTCGGTGTTTCGGCTGGTTTAATTCCGTTCTTGGAGCACGACGACGCCAACCGCGCGTTGATGGGTTCCAACATGCAGCGGCAAGCGGTGCCGTTGTTGGTGACGGAGCCGCCGATCGTGGCAACCGGCATGGAACGCGACGTGGCCCGGAACTCCGGCATGTTGGTCCGCGCCAAGAAGAAGGGCACGGTCAACTACGTCGACGCCGACCGAATCGAGATCGCCGACGACAAGTACGTGTTGCGGAAGTTCGTCGGCTTGAACGAACGGACCTGTCAGAACCAGAAGCCGCTTGTGACCGTCGGCCAGAAGGTCGAAAAGGGGGACGTGATCGCCGACGGCGCCGCCACCTTCAAAGGTGAATTGGCGCTCGGCCGGAATGTGCTCGTCGGCTTCATGGCCTGGGACGGGTTCAACTTCGAAGACGCGATTATCATCAGCGAAGACCTCGTGAAGGACGACGTGTACACGTCGATTCACATCGAAGAATTCGATATCGAGATTCGCGAAACGAAGCTCGGTCGCGAGGAGTTCACGCGCGATATTCCCAATGTCAGCGAGAAAGCGCTCCGCAATCTCGACGAAGGTGGCATCGTGCAGATCGGCACGTTTGTCCGCCAAGGCGACATCCTGGTGGGCAAGGTCTCGCCGAAATCGAAGACCGAACTGACGCCGGAAGAAAAGCTGTTGCACGCGATCTTCGGCCGGGCCGGCGAAGACGTGAAGAACGACTCGCTTGAAGTCCCCTCCGGCGTGGAAGGGATTGTCATCGACACGCAGAAGTTCTCGCGCCGGATGAGCTTGTCGGAAGACGAGCGCAAGAAGTTCGAGAAGGACTTGAAGGACGCGGAAGCCGAGGGGAACGCCTCGATCGCGCTGGCCTTTGGCGCGATGGTCGAGGAAATCGAAAAGGTGCTGCAACGGCACCTGACCGACGAGGACGGCAACGCCCTGGTGCGCGATCAGGAGCATAAGTACGTCGCCGAACAAGCGACGCGGTTCCGGTTGGAGAACCTGGACATCCGCAGCCCTGAGCGGAAGACCGCGATCGAGAAGATCCACAAGACGCAGTGGCCGCTGGTCGAGGAAGCGATCGACCTGCGCGACCGGAAGCTCAACAGCATGAAGCGCGGCGACGAACTGCGCAGCGGCGTGTTGCAGATGGTCAAGGTTTACGTCTCGGCGAAACGCGTGATCTCGGTCGGTGACAAAATGGCCGGCCGCCACGGTAACAAGGGCGTGATCGCGAAGATTCTGCCGCGCGAGGACATGCCGTTCCTGGCGGACGGAACTTCGCTGCAGATCATGCTCAATCCGCTGGGCGTGCCCAGCCGTATGAACGTGGGCCAGATTTTGGAAACGCACTTGGGCTGGGCCGGCGCCAAGCTCGGCTTCCAGGCGATTACTCCGGTCTTCGACGGCGCCACCGAAGGCGTTATCAACGATTGCCTGGTCGAAGCCGGTTTGCCGCGGAACGGCAAGGCGCAGTTGTACGACGGGCGCACTGGCGAGCGGATGGAACAGCACACCACGGTGGGCTACATCTACATGCTCAAGTTGCACCATCTAGTCGACGACAAGGTGCATGCCCGATCCACGGGACCGTACTCGCTCATCACCCAGCAACCGCTGGGCGGCAAAGCGCGGTTCGGCGGACAGCGCTTCGGGGAAATGGAAGTCTGGGCGCTGGAGGCCTACGGCGCCGCGTACATCTTGCAGGAGTTGCTCACGGTGAAGAGCGACGACGTGGAAGGTCGTACGAAGATCTACGAGTCGATGGTCAAGGGAGAAAACACGCTGGAAGCCGGCACGCCCGCCAGCTTCGACGTGTTGACCAACGAGATCCGAGGTTTGGGTCTCAATATGCAGTTGGAAAAACGCCGCGTCTGACGCAGTTTTGCGCCACGGTCGCCTTTCGCTCCGCGAAAGGTAGTGCTTTCGCGGAGCGAAAGCCGACTGTGGCGTCCGCGACAGCCGCTCCATGTGAATCCCTTCGACCCGCAACGAACAACATAGCCCCCTCGGCCCGCATAAGGAGCCATACTCGTGAGTACTGTCGAAAGCTCTTACGATCGGGTGAACGATTACGCCTCGGTGAAGATCAGCCTGGCCCGGCCGCACGACATTCGTAGCTGGTCCTTCGGCGAGGTGAAGAAGCCGGAAACGATCAATTACCGCACCTACCGTCCGGAAAAGGATGGCTTGTTCTGCGAGCGCATCTTTGGCCCGGAAAAGGACTGGGAATGCGCCTGCGGCAAGTATCGCGGCATGAAATATAAGGGAATGATCTGCGATCGCTGCGGCGTCAAAGTGACGCACAGCCGCGTGCGCCGTAAGCGGATGGGGCACATCGAGCTGGCCGCGCCGGTCGTGCACATCTGGTTCTTCAAGGCGATGCCGAGCCGTCTCGGTAATCTCCTCGACATGAAGACCACGAGCCTGGAAAAGGTGATCTACTTCCAGGACTACGTCGTCGTCAACCCGGGCGATACGCCGCTCAAGCCGCAGCAGTTGCTTTCGGAAGAAGAGTATCGCGCCGCGCGGGAAACTTACGGCGAAAAGTTCGAAGCCGACATGGGCGCCGAGGCCGTGCGCAAGTTGCTGACTGCGCTCGACCTGGTAACGCTCTCGCGCGACTTGCGCGAAGAGTTGCGGACGACGAATTCGAAGCAAAAACAAAAGGACTTGATCAACCGGTTGAAGATCGTCGAGTCGATCCGCGACAGCGATAATCGCCCGGAGTGGATGGTCCTGGACGTGATTCCGGTCATCCCCCCGGATTTGCGCCCGCTGGTGTTGCTCGATTCGGGTAACTTCGCCACGAGCGATTTGAACGATCTCTATCGCCGGATCATCAACCGCAACAACCGGTTGAAGAAGCTGGTCGATTTGAACGCGCCGGAAGTGATCATCCGCAACGAAAAGCGGATGCTGCAGCAATCGGTCGACGCGCTGTTCGACAACAACCGCTGCAAGCGGCCGGTGCTCGGCTCCAGCAACCGCCCGCTCAAGTCGCTGACCGACATGATCAAGGGCAAGCAAGGCCGGTTCCGCGAGAACCTGCTCGGTAAGCGGGTCGATTACTCGGCCCGGAGCGTGATTGTCGTCGGTCCGGCGCTGCGGCTGCATCAATGCGGCTTGCCGAAAAAAATCGCGCTCGAATTGTTCCAGCCGTTCATCATTCGGCGCTTGAAAGAGCTCGGCCACGCCGACACGATCAAGAGCGCCAAGAAGATGCTGGAGCGCAAAGACGACGAGGTGTGGGATATCCTCGAAGAGGTGATCCGCAACCACCCCGTGCTGTTGAATCGCGCCCCGACGCTGCATCGCATGGGCATTCAGGCCTTTGAGCCGATGCTCGTGGAAGGGAACGCGATCAAGTTGCACCCGTTGGTCTGCAAAGGCTTCAACGCCGACTTCGACGGCGACCAGATGGCGGTCCATCTGCCGCTGTCGATCGAAGCTCAAGTCGAAGCGCACACGCTGATGATGTCCACGAACAACATTTTCAGCCCGGCCAACGGCGCGCCGATTATCAGCCCGTCGCAAGATATTGTGATGGGTTGCTACTACATGACGATGTCGCTCGCCGGTCAGTCGGGCGAAGGCATGATCTTCACGTCGGTCGAAGAAGTGATGCTCGCGCACACGCTGCGCAAGGTCGATACGCACGCGCGGATCAAGGTCCGTTTGCCGGCGGATCGCAAGCTCAAGGCCGAAGGGGAAGAGACCAAGTTGGGCGCGGTGATCGAGACCACGGTGGGGCGCGTGTTGTTCAACATGATCCTGCCCGACAGCATGCCGTTCTACAACATCGCGATGCGATCGAGCGATTTGGGCAAGGTGATTTCGGACTGCTACCAGTTGCTGGGCCGGCGGGCGACGATCGACTTGCTCGACGACATGAACAAGTTCGGTTTCCGTTCCAGCACGGCCAGCGGCTTGTCGTTCGCCACGGACGACCTGATCACGCCGCTGAACAAGTCGAAGATCATTGGCGACGCCGAGAAGACGGTCATCCGCTTCCAGAAGCTGTATCAACGCGGTGTGATCACCGACGTCGAGCGCTACAACCAGGTGCTCGACGCGTGGACGCACGCCCGCGAAAAGATCACGCAGGAAATGATGGCGGAGCTGGAGCACGACGAACGGGCTCCGGGCTACGTCAACCCGATCTACCTGATGGCGCACTCTGGCGCGCGAGGCGGCGTCGAACAGATTCGCCAGTTGGCCGGTATGCGCGGTTTGATGGCCAAGCCGTCAGGCAAAATCATCGAAACGCCGATCAAGGCGAACTTCCGTGAAGGCCTCTCGGTGCTGGAGTACTTCAGCTCGACGCACGGTGCTCGTAAGGGTCTGGCTGATACCGCCCTCAAGACGGCGGACTCGGGTTACTTGACCCGAAAGTTGGCCGACGTGGCGCAGAACGTGGTAATCACGTCCTGCGATTGCGGGACCACGCAGGGCATCACCAAGGGGGTGATCTACCGCGGCGAAAAGGTCGAAGTGCGACTCGCCGACTCGATCCGCGGCCGCGTCAGCCGGCAGAACATCGTGAATCCGATTACCGACGAAGTGGTGGTTCGCGAAAGTGAATTGATCACGCCGGAAATCGCCCGACGCATCGAAGAAATGGGCCTGGAGAAGATTCAGGTGCGGAGTCCGATGACGTGCGATTCGTCGCTGGGCATCTGCCGCAGTTGCTACGGCATGGACCTTTCGACCGGCTCCATCGTGGAAGAAGGCATGGCCGTCGGCATCATTGCCGCCCAGAGCATCGGCGAACCCGGTACGCAGTTGACGATGCGTACGTTCCACATCGGCGGTACGGCTCGTCGTGACGTCGAAGAGCACGAGATCAAGGTCAAGCGCGGCGGCGTGTGCCGTTTCACGCGGCTGAAGTTCGTGACCAACGACGCTGGCCAGAACGTGGTGCTCACGCGCAACGGTGAAGTGGCCATCCTCGATCCCAAGGGGCGCGAGCTGGAGAAGTACGAAATTCCCGCGGGCGCCCATTTGAAGGTCACGGAGAATCAGGCCGTCGAGCCAGGCCTCGTGGTCTGCGAATGGGATCCGCATAGCATTCCGATTTTGGCGGAAGTCGGCGGTCGCGTTCGCTATGAAGACTTGATTGAAGGCGAAACCGTCCGCGCCGAGAAGGACGCGGGCGGCAACATGCGTCGCATGATCATGGAACACAAGGGCGAGATGCATCCACAGATCATCCTGGAAGACGAGGGCGGGAAGATCCTCGACTTCTACTATCTGCCGGAGAAGGCCCACATTGAAGTCAACGAAGGCACGACGATCACGGCCGGTACGTTGCTGGCGAAGACGCCGCGCGACGTGGCCGGCACGCAGGACATCACCGGCGGTCTGCCGCGGGTGACGGAAATCTTCGAGGCTCGCAAGCCGAAGGATCCTTCGGTCATCGCCGAGATCGACGGCACGGTCGAGTTGCTGGGTGAGAAGCGCCGCGGCAAGCGGACGATTATCGTCCGTAGCGAGAGCGGCATCGAGCGCGAGCATCTCGTGTCGCACGGCAAGCACTTGAAGGTGCATGCCAGCGATTATGTCAAAGCGGGCGAGGCCCTCGTCGACGGACCGTTGGTGCCGCACGACATCTTGCGGATCTCGGGCGAAGAAGCGGTGCAGCAGTATCTCGTGCGCGAGATTCAGAACGTCTATCGCAGTCAGCGCGTGGAAATCGACGACAAGCATATCGAGATCATCGTCGCCCAGATGCTCCGCAAGGTCCGCATCGAAAGCGTCGGCGATACCGGCTTGCTGCCGGGCAGCGTGATGGACAAGTTCGAGTTCCGCGGCTCGAATCAGAAGCTCGCCAAGTGCGTGAAGATCGCGGAGCGCGGCGACAGCGAGTTCGAAACTGGCGCGATCGTGCCGAAGGACGCGCTGGAGCAAGCGAACGCTCAGATCGAGTCGCTCGGCGGCGCCCCGGCCAAGGGGACCAAGCCGAAGATGGCGACCGCGAGCACGCAGCTCCTGGGCATTACCAAGGCCGCCGTGCAGAGCGCGAGCTTTATCTCGGCCGCGAGCTTCCAGGAAACCACGAAGGTGTTGACCGAAGCGGCGTTGGCCGGCAAGGTCGACAACTTGGTCGGTCTCAAGGAAAACGTGATTCTCGGCCACTTGGTGCCGGCCGGCACCGGCTTCCGGCTCTATCAGGAATCGGAAGTCCGCATCACGCCAATCAGTCTCGACCAACTTGCCGGCGACAAGGACAAGGTCCTCTCGCGCAGCTTCCCGCTCTTGGATGGCGAGGAAGAGAACGGCAAGAAGCCGGTGGGCCTCAAGCAAGGAGCGCCGGGCAGCTTGGATGCCCTGCTGGGCGGCGTGGGCAGCGAAGGGGCCTGAGCTTTACGCCGACGCAATTGAATGTGTTACGATCAGGGCGGCCGAGATTCGGCCGCCCTGTTTTTTTGTTGAGGGTGGTCACTTTAGCTCAATTCACTGTCGAGGGGGAATGGACGTTGGTGCTCAGCGCGATGTGGCGCTGAGTGATGCGTCCTCTCCCCCTCGCTGGCGCTTCGGGTTGGTGTGGAGGATTCAGAATGAATCGACTGTGGTCGACACCATCGAGGATTCCGCCAGAACAGACAACTCATGCTTCCGCCGTGCCGTTGCTAATATTCTCCATACTGTTCGGCGTCGCGATTGGTGCGACCACGTTCTCTTCCAAAACGCAAATCGAACACTGGCAACACGCTGTCTTCGGCTTGCCCTATGGCCAGACCGCGTTCGCGACGTACTGCGCGATGTCGCGCCGTCCGGGCAGACGGAATGCCGTGATGCTCAGTTTGGTCGCGGTGCTCATCTGGAACGCCGTGATGTTCATGTTGCTGGTTCAGGTCCAAATGAACTTGTTCTTAAGCTTTTCCCACACGATTTCATTGTATCGTTACCAATTGTTCGCGCGCACCAACACGGAGTTTCTCGCGATCGTTGTGTGGTTGATCGTCGCTACCACGTATGTCATGCGCAGCTAATGGTTCGAGCCCAAATCACGCCTGACGCTGAAGCGCGTCTTTGCGATTGTCACGTCGGCCGCCGTGATCCTGGCGCTCCGCGCAAATCACCCCGACACGAGCAATCTGGCCACAGAGTTTCGATATCATTTGCCGCACTTTCCGCTGTATTTCCTGGTCGTCGGCGCGGCGCAAGCGCGCCGATTTTCGGCCGCGTTGGGAATCGCCGCGATCATGCTCAGCGGAGCTTGTGGATTCTTAATCGCACACTCGGAGATAAGCCCCTGGACGACGGTAGTGGAGCTATCCATCTACAGCGGCACGCTGTTCTCATCCCTGATGGCGTTGCGCGTGGCGGACTTTTACGCGCGCTCCAGGCGCTGACGCTTCTGGCTCTCGTGAGAAGGTTACCCTGATCGCCGATTGAATCGCTTAACCGTGCGGATCATCAAGCAACGATTGGAGCCTGGCAGCTAGCTCGCCGGGTAAGCGCGCAGGCCAGGTTGCGTCGATCAGGCCGACGTCGATCATGTCCTGGATGTGGACTTGATCCTTGCGTCGATAGGCCGTGAGTTTCATGCGCACGAGCGATTCCAGTTCCAGCACCTGATAGACGCCGGAGCGGCGGGATTGCTCGACGTTGGGGGCGGCGGCTAAGTCTTCCTGTAGGACTTTCTCGCCGGCGAACAAAATGTGCACGGCGTCGCGGGCTTTCGCATTCGGCCCGTCGAGGAACATGTCGATGCTTTTTACGTGACGGTAGACGAACCCGGCTGCCTCAAGCGCCGCGTTCGCTAGATTTAAGTCGTCGCGCTTCAGCAAGATGTCGACAACTTGCGTGAAGCGGACTGCCGCCTCGTCGACTTCGCCGACCCAGGCGGCGACGGCATTGCCGCCGACCACCGCGTAGGGGATGCCGGCCGCCTCGAGCGCCGTGGTTGCGCGGCGCAAGCGATCGCGTACCTTTTCCACGGCCGAGAACATCCTTTCAAACGCCATTTCGCTTACGCCGTGCGTGTTCATCGGTCGCGCTGCCAGGCCGCAAAGGATCAAGTGTGTAGTTCAAGTATGGACTACACACGTGCGCTGCGTCAATGAACGGCGATGGCCGCTTGGCGCGCGGATACGACAACGTCGGCTTTCGATCCGCAACAGCACAACCTTTCGCGGAGCGAAAGGCGACTGTGAGACGTCGGCCTATGTCTGCTCAGCTGTGGCTGGGACGCCGTTGATTTGTTCCATCATCCAACGGTCCATGTCGGCGAGCATCACCGTGGAGATTTCGTGTCCACACGGTTGATATTGCCGCAGCGCCACCGACATGCCGGCGGCGTGGAACAGACGGAGATCGGCGCAGACGTCTTCTGGCGGGTACTCGGTGCTATCGCAGCCGGTGGCCAGGAAAAGGGGCACTTGCCGGGCGTGATTTAAACGGGAAAGTGGCGCCCGGGCGGTGGGAAAGCGGCCGCCGAGCGACAACACGCCGGCGAACTGCGTGGGATGCGCCATGGCCAAGCGCAGGGCCAAGGTGCCGCCGGTATCGAAGCCGGCCAGAAAGATGCGCGTGGGCGAAATGTTCAGTTGCAGGGACGCCGCCTGGATCGCATCGAACACGCGGCCTTCGGCCTGAACGTAATCCTGGTGCGTTTGCGGCCAATCGTAACCGCCTTGCTCGCCGCGGCTCGCCGTAACGCGCGACGTGCCGCGCGGCGCGATGCCGACGTAGTTCCGCAGGCTGACGTGCGGCATGATGCGCTTCAATTGCCGTTCATCACCGCCGGGGCCGTGGAGCCACACCAGCAGCGGGTAGGCGTAGTTCGCCTCGTAGTGCAGCGGCGTGAACAACGTGTGCGGAGCGCTGCCACGGACCGTTGACAAGACGCCAGACTCCGCTCCGACCTGACGCGTACGATTGGGCGTGAGGTCCAGCGAGTTCAAGGTATCAAGGCGGTTCATTCAATCTCCGTCTGGAAGTGGTGAAAGGAGCTGCCGCGTTGGGCTGCGTGCGGCGGCTCCGCGATGCCTACTCCATCGCTACGTCAACGGATCGGCGAAAGTTTGTGGGATAACTTCGACGATCGACTCCCGGTTGGCCCCGATTGATTGAGCGGCTCATTTCGTTGTGCGAACCGCGGAATTCGCCGCAGCCCGCACCGCGTGGGAATTTACAGTTGGCGACGAACCGGTGTCAACCTCTAAGGCCCTTCGCCGTGAGATTCGGATGCTAGCAGTGCTAGCAACTCCGAACTTCTGTAGCCGAGGTCTGCGACCTCGGGGAGTCGTCCACAGTCGACGTGCTCGATGTCAATCGTGCCCGCTCCACCGGCCTCGCAGAGGCCGGCTACGGCAGATGGAGCCATCGCCGACTTCGCTAGGCGCTGATTTTCTGCATCGCGGCGACGAGTTCTTTCACCGCTTCGACGCTCTTTTGGAAGTCCGCCTTTTCCTGGGCGGTGAGTTCGATCTCGACGACGCGCTCGACGCCTTCCTTGCCGAGCACGACCGGTACGCCGACGAAGTAGCCGCCGACGTTGTATTGCTTGTCGCAGTATGCGGCGCACGGAATCAATCGCTTTTTGTCGCGCACGATTGCTTCCACCATTTGCGCGACGGCCGCGGCGGGGGCGTAATACGCGCTGCCGGTCTTCAACAAGCCGACGATTTCCGCGCCACCGTTGCGCGTGCGGGTGACGATTTCATCGAGCCGCTTGGGATCGAGCAAGCGCGTGATCGGAATCCCGCCGACCGACGTGCAACTGGGCATCGGGACCATCGTGTCGCCGTGCCCGCCCATCAACAATGCGGAGACGTCTTCGACGCTCACGCCCAGTTCCATGGCCAGGAATGTGCGATATCGCGCAGTGTCGAGTACACCGGCCTGGCCGATCACGCGGTTGGTCGGGAATCCGCTCGCCTTCCAGGCCTGGGTGACCATGGCGTCGAGCGGGTTGCTGACGACGATGATGATCGCCTCGGGGCTGGTGCGCTTTACTTCAGCGGCGACGGCGCCGACGATCTTGGCGTTCGTGCCCAGCAGGTCGTCGCGGCTCATGCCCGGCTTGCGCGGGATACCAGCGGTGATGACCACGACGTCGCTTTTGGCGGCGTCGTCGTAGCTATTCGTGCCGACGATGCGGGAATCGAAGCCGACGATCGGCGAGGCCTGCATCAAATCGAGCGCCTTGCCGCGCGGCATGTCCTCGGTTTGCGGGATATCGAGCAATACGACATCCCCCAATTCGGCGGCGGCGCACCAATGCGCCGTGGTGGCGCCAACGTTTCCGGCGCCAATAATGGAAATCTTCGCGCGTCGCATGGCAATTAGTCCCTCTCGCGGATGGTACGGCGCCTCGACCTGAAAATCGCCTCAGGGCCGGCGCATGGTTTCGAGTATCGGGATTGGAGTTGGGCCGTCAAGTAGCGGACTGGTACGGGTCATCGCGCCGCTCCGCTCGACCGGTCGGCGCGGCGCGGCTAAAACATCTGCATGCCCGACGTTGAACGATTTGATCTGCGATTGCCCGCACGTGTTGTGTGCGCGCCGGGCGCGCGCGCGGAAATCGGGCCGCTGGCGCGATCGCTCGGAAGCCGTGTATTCTTGGTACATGGCTCGCGGACTTTGAAGCGGCTGGGCGTGCTTGAGGAACTTGCCGAGTTGCTCACCGCCCACGATGTGGAGGTCATCGCTTCGATTGAATCGCGCGGCGAACCGACGATTGAGGATGTCGATCGCGCGGCGGATGAGATGTTCGAGTTCGATCCTGGCCTCGGCGATGTGGTGATTGCGATTGGCGGCGGGGCGGCGATCGATCTGGGCAAGGCCGTCGCGGCGATGGCGGTTACCGGCGACGACACTTCCGTGCGCGATTATCTGGAAGGCATTGGTCGCGGGCTAGCGCTGCCGCATCCACCGTTGCCGATCTTGGCCGTTCCGACGACCGGCGGCACCGGTTCTGAAGCGACGCGCAACGCGGTCATCTCCTGCGCCGAGCCGCCGTGCAAGAAGAGTCTTCGTCATGACGGGTTATTACCGCGCGCCGTGTTGATCGATCCCGAACTTGCGATTCACGCGCCAGCGTTGGTCACCGCGCACTCGGGAATGGACGCGATCACGCAGTTGTTGGAAAGTTATCTCACGCCGCGCGCGAATGAGGTGACGCGGCAACTTTGCGTCGCAGGACTGCGGCTGGCGCTGCCGGCGCTGCCCGAGGCGTATCGCGATGGCGGTTCGATTCCTGCGCGGCTGGCGATGAGCGAAGCGGCGCTGTTGTCTGGCATCGCGTTGGCCAACTCCGGGCTGGGCATGGCGCATGGCGTGGCGGCGGCGCTGGGCGCGATGGTCAGTGCGCCGCACGGTTTGGCTTGTGCGGTGATGTTGCCCATCGCTTTACGGACGAATTTGGCGACTTGTCGCGCGTCGTTGGATGTACTTGCGCAGCAGCTTGGCATGGACGATGCTGAGCGTCTGATCGCGGAGATTGATCGCCTCGGCGAACTGCTTTCTATTCCCACGCGGCTGTCCGCGTTGGGCGTGCGGCGTGAGCAACTCGCGGAGGTCGCCGCGGCGTCGCGCGGCAACAGCATGAGCGGCAATCCGCGTACACTTTCAGACGAGGAATTGCTGCGGATCCTTGAGGACAATCTATGATCGTCGTCGCTGGACTGACGCCCGCGTTTCAGCAGATTATGATTTACGACGCTTTGCGACCCGGCGAGGTCAATCGCGCACTGGATGTGCGTTGGTGCGCTTCAGGCAAGGTGTTGAATGTGGCGATCGCACTGGCGCGACTGGGCGGGCCATTGCTGACGATCGCCCCGCTCGGCGGCCTGGCGGGGAGAACGATCGAGCGCGAGTTCGAGGAACTTGACGTGCCGGCGCGGTGGGTGTTTACCCGGGCGGCGACGCGGGTCTGCACGACCGTGATTGAACGGAACCCGCGGCGAACAACGGAATTGGTCGAGAATGCGCATGCGTTGAGCGAAGATGAATTGCACATGTACGCCGAAGCGTTCGCGCCGGCGTTGCATGGCGCGGCGTACATTGTGTTTACCGGATCGCTGCCGGCGGGAGCGCCGACGAGTTATTTCCTGGACCTCATCGATCGCGGACAGGTGCCGGGGAGTCAATTGATCCTGGATATCCGCGGCCCGGAGATGCTGGCCACGCTGCCGCGAAAGCCACTGCTGGTGAAGCCGAATCGCGAAGAGCTGGAGATGACCGTGGGGCGCAAGCTCTCTGGCGAGAGCGACGTGATTGCGGCGATGCGCGAGTGGGTCGCGAAAGGGGCGCAATGGGTGCTGGCCAGCGACGGCGCCGGGACAACATTGCTGGCTTCATCGCAAGGGGCGCATCGATTCACGCCTCGCCCGGTGGAGAAGATTGAGAATCCGATCGGGTGCGGCGACGTGCTGACAGCCGGGATCGCGTGGGGCTTGCGCGCCGGTCGCCCGATGGTGGAAGCGGTCCGGATCGGCATGGCATGCGCGGCGGAGAATCTGGTGGAGCTGCTGCCGGCGCGGATTGATGCGAAGCGGGCTCTGGAGCGCGTGGAGAAGGTCGGCGTGGAACGAATAGAAGGAGCTTGAGGTGAATCAACGAAAACGGCCGGCGCTCATTGCTTTGCGCCGGCCGATTCAAATTCTTGTTCGCTACTCGACCTAGCGGCGACCGCCGCGGCCGCCTCTTCCGCCACCGCCGCCTCCACCTCGCTGGCCGTTGGAACGGGTCGGCTTGGTTTGCGTGGGTCGTTGGATCGCGCTCGCCTTCGAGCCACGATTGCCGGAGGCTGCGCCGTTGGTGAGTTGTTTGCTTGTCGCGCCTGATTTCTGCGTGCGGACGCTTGCCCCTTGCGCGCCGGCGCGGCTTTGCAGCTGGCTGCCCAGCTGTCCCCAGCTTTGCTTCATCGCCTGGCTGGCCTGGGAAATCTGGTCGCGGTTCATTTGGCTCCAGTCGCGCGAACCGGGCTGGCCGCTTTGCTTGCTCGAACTGCCTTTCGTCGATGGAGCATTTTCGATCTGTCCATCGCCGGCGGTGTAGGTGTTCGAAGCGCCGGAGTTATTGTTGGTCACCGTGGTCGAGGCCTGGCCGTTGCCGGCGTTCGTTTCCGTGGATACGGAGTTGCCGTTGGCATTCACCGTGGTTTCACCATGATAGCTGCCGCTGCCGTCGCCCGTGGCAGTGCCACTGCCGGTGTGCGTGACGTTTCCGGTGCCATTGGTGCCGGAGCCGGTGTTGCTGCTGGCGTGTGTCCAAGACGTCGAGCCATCGGCGTTTTGCGTTGCGGTCGACGAACCACTGTGCGTGCCTTGGCCCGAGGCGCCCGTGCTGGCGGAGTATGCGCCGGTGGCTTGTGATTGCGTTTGCACGCCATTCTCGGTTTGCGTGACGGAGCCATGCGCGGCGCCGGCGGCGGTGACCGACTGCCCCTGCGGTCCAGTCACCGTGCCAGCGCCGGCTGCGCCTGCGTAAGTGGTGTCGCCGATGGTCGTCGCACCGCTGACGGCGCCGCCAGTAACTACGGCGCTTTGTCCGTTCGGGCCCGTGACGTTGGTCGTCGTCGCGTTGGGATATCGGTCGAAGCGGTACTCATTCAGTTCGTGAACGGCTCCGGCGGCGAGCAAATTGCGCGCGACCCAGCCGCCGTAGACCGGATAGGCGCCAGTCGAACCGCCACTGCTGAATGTGGTTTCTTCGCTAGCGGCCTGTGCGGCGAGCGCGGTTTCGTAGGCCGCGCGGACGGCGGCGATGGCGATCCACACATCCTCGGCTTGCACGCGATAGGCGATGCCCAATCGCGAGGTCAGGGCGAGTTGTGCGTTCAACTGCAACAAGACGTCAGGGTATTGCTTCAGATAGTCAACGCTTTCGGTCGATTGCTTGGCGGCCAAGGCGGCAACGTCTGGCGGCAGCGTGCCGTTCAATGCTTCGGCGGCCTGATGTAGCGCCAAAGGGTTCCGCGACGCGAGCAGGATTTGTTCCACTAAGGGATCTGGATACAGCGCGATGCCGGACACCAACGCCTCGAGGGCCGTCGCTGAAAGTTGCTCCGGCGCAGGCGACCTAGCCGGTTCCGCGGACCGAACGATGGCCGCCTGCATCGGGACTAACAACAACGCCGCCGCCCAACTGAATTGCTTCAACATATGCGCTCCGCTGTCTGCTAGGAATCGAGTGATTCGAAAGATGAGATTGCCTGGGGAGCAAGGCTGACGAAATATAGAACACAGGCAAGCGGGGGAAAGTCTCGGGCTTGAGCCGATTTTCTCCCTAATGGGTAGAAGAAGCACCGTGAGGGTTGAGATTGCGCCGAGAATGCGGCTTTTGACAGCCTGATTTATCGATCGCATGGATTGCGCGATCCGGTCGCGTGAAGAGGCGAACCGTGCGCGGCCTTGATGCGGCCTTTGGAGAGTCCACGTTTGTGGATGGTGCGGCCGAGGTGACAGACCTCGGCTACAGAAGGTGCGGGAGGAATAGAGGTCAACCACGAAAGACACGAAAGACACGAACAACTTCTAGAGAATCGGCCTGGATTCGTATAGAACCATGAGCCCTCAGACGTCGGCCTCAGAAGTGTTGGCAGGGGCCGTTAGTGGCCGTGGTAGGAGAAGCCCCAGCCGACGTGAGGGCCGTGACGGTAGTGCGGATAGCAGGGGTGGCAGACTGGCGCGTAGCGGATTTCCTCCACGAAGACCGGCGCGGGCGCGGCGACGTAGCTGACCGGTGTCGCTTGCATCATCGCGGGCGGCGGAGAATTCTGTAGTTGTTGAATGACGTTCGGTGAGACGCCCGCTTGCTTTAATGAGATGAGATCGCCGGCGGTGAGCGGCCGGGCGGATCCGTGCGTTTGAATGTGGCTGACAATTAGCGGTTCATCGACGCCGGCGCGTGTCATGGCGACGACGTCGGCCATAGTGACGGCGCCAGAGGCCACCGGCTGGCCGAGTTGGGCCTGGATTTGGGCGCGATTTTTGGCCTCGACTTCGTCCATGCCTGAGCCAATTGCCGCGCCGCTTAATGCGCCCACGCCGGTACCGATCGCGGCCCCCGCCAGGGTGTCCCCCACGGCGTTGCCGACGATCGCACCGGTGCCCGCACCCAGCAAGCCTCCGACCAAGGCGCCGCGGTCCGCATGATAAGGCGATGCACAGCCAATAGTTACGCTGAGCAAAGCCAGACTACAAATTGCCTTGATCGCGAACGGCCAGGGGTGAGGCATGGGTCGACGTCCTTGTCGCGTGGAGACGGAATCTGAAGCGGGGCCGGATAATCTACGACTGGCAGCGCCGAGTCAAGTTAAAGTGCGCGATCTCTCGGTGCATCCCGCGCCCGCGCCTCCCCCTTTCATCCGACCAGAACGTCCAGATTTAGTCGCCGGAAATCCTGGCAAAATCCCCTCGTTCGGCGTGTACATTGCTAGGATTGGCCGCTATATTTCATGTTGGTTGGTTCGTGTTTGCAGAAAGACGCCTGGTTTTGTATCGCCGGTCGGTTCGGTCTGTCGCACATCACCCTGTCGGACCACAGCGTCGGTCCCTTTCGATCGAGACCCGGAAAGCAGCAAGCGGGTCGAATTTGCCCTCGCACAGGAGACCTTTCGTGGGCAAGCGTTTGTATGTCGGCAATCTTAGCTACAATGTTAGCAGTGCCGATTTGGAGCAGTTGTTTTCGCAGTACGGCAGGGTGACAAGCGCCCAAGTGGTGCAAGACCGCGACACGGGACGGAGCAAGGGTTTTGGCTTCGTCGAGATGGGCGCGGACAATGAAGCCCAAGCGGCCATTGACGGCCTGCATGACCAGAAGCACGACGGTCGTCCGTTGACCGTGAACGAAGC
>Ga0163153_10004253_pt1 | contig 18173 bp, 17 predicted proteins | sample OliLakLV19MP6IB1_FD_148629 | JGI IMG/M metagenome (GOLD analysis project Ga0163153, IMG submission 148629) | Freshwater microbial mat bacterial communities from Lake Vanda, McMurdo Dry Valleys, Antarctica - Oligotrophic Lake LV.19.MP6.IB-1 | ecosystem: Environmental > Aquatic > Freshwater >... | reverse complement strand
TGGCGTCAAGCACGTCGTTGGCCGTGGCGATCACGTCGCCACCGGTCACGCCGTCTTGGAACACGTTGGAGAACGTGCCGCTGGCCACCACGCCCGAGCCGTCGTTGTCGACCGTGCGTGCGACCGAGAACAACTCGCCAGCGGCGGCATTTCCCACGGCGCCGAGCGACGTGATGATGTTGTTGGCCGTCGACCGGCCTTCCTGTACATAGACGTACAGCGTACCGGCGTCGCCGCCGGAGTAGCCGGTGTTGCCGAAGCGTCCGCCGCGGGCGGCGATTTCAGCAGCCGTCAGCACGCCAGCGCCCGTATTGGCGCCCGCGGTCGTATCCAACGTGGCGGCAAACGTGCCTTCCGTGTTGATGGCCGCCAACACCGCATTGGCGTCCGTCGTGCCGCCGTCGATATCCAGCGTCAACGTCTTGGCCGAGGCGTTGTAGGTCGCCGTGGCCGCGTTGCCCGTGACGGCGCCGCTGTCGGTGAACAACACCTGCACGTTGTTGTAAGCAGCCCCCGCCTGGTCGGCCGTGATAATCAAGTCCGTGTTGGCGATCGACGTATTGATCGAGGCCGATGACTTCTGGGCGTCGTGATTGTACGTGATCCGCTCGTTGCCGGCGGTCAGCGCCACGCCGTTGTCCAGCAACGCGTCGTTGACGTAGTTGACTGTCGCGTTGTTGAACTGGGCGCCCTTAATCGTAGCCGTGTAGGTCAAAGCGTTGTCCGAGGTGCCGCGACCTTCGGTCGTTGCATAGCCGATATTCGTGGCCGTCGCATTGGCGCCAGCACCCGAGTTCGTGCCGCCCGTCGTATCCGTGGAAGCCACGGCCAGGCTGACCTGGATTTCAATACCGGTCAGGGCATTGATCACGGCCGGAGCATTGGCGGCCAAAGCGGTGGCGCTGGCCTGGTCCGACGTGCCGATCGTCAACGTCTTGGTCGTGGCGTTGTAGTTCGTGCCGGCGGCCAACGTGGCCGCGTTGTTCAAGCTGACCGTGATGCCGGCGCCGATGCTGCCGTCACTCGTGATGGTCAAGTCGAGGTCGTTGTTGGCACCCGCTTGCACCAAGCGGTACACGGCGTCGGTCGGAGCCGAGTCCGAGTCGTTCACCGTGGCGACGGCGGATTCGTACGCACGCGTCTGCAACTGCACGTCTAACGTGGCCGGCGAATTGCCCGTGGCGGCGGTGTACACGGCGACCGTGCCAGTCGAATCGCCTTTGCTGTATTTGACGCGGATGTCGCCTTCTTCCTCACCGGCGGTGTCCGCTTGAATCAGCACGTCGTTGTCGGTGCCGAAGCTCGAAGCGGTGATGGCGCCTTGCGTGGCTTCTTGTTCGACCGTGGCCTGCACGCCCGTCGCGTCCGAGACAAGGTTCACCGCGGTGGCGATTTCCTCGATGGTGCTGCCTTGGGCGAAGTTGAACGCTTCCGCGCCGTTCTTACCGCCGATTTGCAACGACACGTCCGTCGAGATGGCGCCGAAGTTGAAGTTCAACGAGCCGCGGGCGGCTTGCTGCACAACTTGCACCGTCACGCCGATCGAGTTCTGCGTGCCGAAGTTGGCCTGGTCAATCTTCAGGCCTTGGATCTGCGTCACGTCGACGCCGGTGGTGATGAAGTCCAAGCTGCCGTCCAGGAGACGCTTGCCTTGGAACGACGTGATCTGGGCGATCCGGTCGATGGCTTCCAAGGACGAGTCGATCTGCAACTGGTTGGCGGCGATTTGATCCGTGCTCAAGGCGCCTTCGTTGGCGGCTTCCGACACCAAACCGCGAATGTCGTTCAACAACGCGCTGACCTGCCCCAAGGCGCTGTCGGCCGTGGCGATCAATTGATTCGCGCGCTCGCTGTTCGTCACGGCGCGCTGCGTGCTGATGATGTCGCTCCGCAAAACTTCGCTGGCGATCAAGCCGGCCGGGTCGTCCTTACCCTTATTGATGCGCAAACCCGTGCTCAACCGGGTGAGAGCTTCTTGCAATTGAACATTGGAACGGGCCAAAGTCTTTTGAGCGTTGAGCGAACTGACGTTCGTGTTGATGCGGGTCATTCCGGGCACCTTCGAATAAAGGAGGACGATGTTTCAAGCGGAACAGATTGCGGGAAGGATACGACTCCGTTCCAACTTGTTTGCGTGTGCGCCGGGGAGCGGCTCCACGCTGGCTCGCAACCACGCACAAAAAACTTCTGGCTGTTGTTTTCGTTTCGACGCCGACCGGTTGGTTCCTGAAATGTGACCGTCGCTGGAACTCCCTTCCCGCGCAATCACGCCCCAGGTTGGAGCGCCTACACGCCTTATCGACTAGCGAAGATGAGCACTTTAGGCAAAGGCATTGGCCCCCGTAGTCCTTATCTATTCGGACTACTTGCGCCGGTTATGAAGGCCGGCGGGATCAGAAGGATTGCACGCCCGCGCGAAGCGATGCGGCCGTCACGACGCGAACGCCAACGAAATTCCGCGCCAGGTTGGCACGCAGTTTATCGGCAGCTTCACTACGCGTCTTTTCTTCGGCCGAACCGGATTCTTCGCACGTTTTCGATCTCAATTCGCGCTCCGCGTTAGCGCATGCGGCCTTTGCCGCCCGGACCCGGCCCCGGCGCGGGCTTGCCAAGCGATTCCGTGTCTTGCGGTTCCAGCCGGCTGGCGCGGAGGTTCTCGCGTTGAATCGCTTCGTACACTTCCTGGCGATGCACGGGCACTTCGGTGGGCGCGTTGATGCCGAGGCGGACCTTGTCACCTCGAATATCCACGATCGTGACCACGATGTGATCGCCGATCATGATGCTTTCATCGCGCTGTCTCGACAGGACGAGCATCGCTGACTCCTTTGAAACGCGACTACGGCGATGCGGGTCGCCGTGCGCGTGAACGGTGCTGTTTATATTGAGTGTGTTTCGAACGAGCTGGGCCGCTTCGACGGGGCGTTCGCCGCGGTTTGCTCGCTGGGAGTGCAATCAGGCAGGCTATGCGCTTTTCCGAAGGACCGTCGGTCCCGAGGGCTGCAGCGTGTATTGAGTCGGTTCGTCGCTGTTGACGACCACCTGTCGCCCGGCGCGGCGTTCCAAGTTGATCACCAGCGGTGCTTTCAGGTTGAGCGTCAAGGCGCCGTCCCCTTTCCCCACCACCGCCAGAACCTGCGCGTTGCGCACGTTCGTCAGGTTCAGCGGAGCAAGCTCGGCGCGATAGACCCGCACCTGGTAGCCAGGCACGAAGCGCCCAGGGCTCACCACGGCGAGGGCCACCTCGGGTTCGGTGACGCATTGCATCCAAGCCAAGGCATCGTTGGCGGAATCAGCCAGCAACACCCATTGGCGGCAGTGCTCGAGTCCGATCAAGCCGGCGGGAAAATGAATGACATCGTCGGCTTGAATCTCGACGAGCCCAAATCGCGTGGTCTTGAGTTGCATCCGTGCAGACCCTTGGATCGAGGTCGTGGCTGTCCCTGGCGCATATGGGGTAATTCGGCCAGCAGTCGCAATGCCCGCCACAAAAAAGCCACCAGAGGAGGGTTCGATCGAACCGCGCGATGCAACGCAGCCGTAACAATCGGACAAGACCGCCAAGCCGAAAAGACTTCGGTCCCGACGCGGGCTACCCCGGACCATTCACCACAGAGGCACAGATTTACGGAGAAGGAGAGAGAAGCAAGTTTGCAACCGCGAAAAGCGCAAATTGACGCGAAAGGTTTCGGACGGAGAGTGCGTACTTCGCGCTACTCTTGTCTCTGTCCTTTTTCGTGTGTTTCGCGTGTTTCGCGGTTAAATCCTCTCCTCCGTGACTCCGTGTGGAATCCACACGAACACGTCGGACTACAGATAGTCCAATAGCGAAATCTTCAGACTCTGTGCCGCCGTCTGAAGCGACGCCTGGTACGACGCCTGGCGGGCTGTGAAGTTCGAAATCGCTTCGGTAATGTCGACGTCGATTTCCAAAGACAGGCTGGCTTGCAGGTCCACTTCTTCGGCCTCGAGCCGGGCCTGCAGCACGTCGAGAGACTTTTGCCTGGCGCCGAGTTCGGCACGCGAGAAATTCACCGCCTGCGAACCGTCGTCGAGAATCTCGATCGCTCGCTCGATGCCCAGCACATCGTTCGAACGCAGGGCATCGCGCAAGCGTACGAGCGCCGTGAATACGCCTTCGACTTCACGTGGATTCACATCCGTCCCAGTCAGCGTCGGCGGCTCCCCTCCCGCCAAGGTCGCCGTCGCGGTGAAATCAACCGTCCCGGCCCCGGTATTCGGCGCGCCGTCTCCCGGCGCTAGCGTGGCCGAGAAAAACGTCCCGGCGAGCGGCGTGTTCGCCAGAATGTCAATCATCTGGTTCGCCGTCGTCGACGGATCGACATCAAAAACCAGCGACTGCGTCGAAGGATTGTACGTGACGATGCCATTGCCCGGGCCCAATCCGGAGTTCACAACGGAAACGTTAACTTCGTTCAGACCGGTGCCCGGCGCGATGCCACGGATGACAAGGTCATTATTCGCGCCCGACATAGTGAGCGTCGCGGTGGGCGCGGCGCCGGGCGATTGAGCGGTGAACGTCCCAACGCCGGACGGCAACAATCCCAAGTCCTCGGCGGCTTGACTCAGATTGCGTCGCTCCACGGTCAAAGCGCCGCCGCCTGGCGGACCGTCATTAATCAATTCAATGCCATTGCCGTTGGCGGCCAATTGCGCGACGATCGGCGTCGGCGTGGCCAGATTCGCCGGATGATTATTGATCCGATCAAGCACGTCCTGCACGGTGACCGCGCCGGCGACGTCGATCTCCAGTTCAATCCCATCCGCGCGGCGAATCACGAAATCGACGCCCTCGGTATCGTGGACGCCGAAGCCGTGATTGAGATCGGCCAGTTCCGTACCAGACGTCAAGCTGCGCACGCCCAGTTGCGAGGCGGTATCGCCGCCGTTCTCGCCGACTGAAAAATCCTGCCCGCTCCACCGCGATCGCAGATCGATTCCCGTCTGTTTCCCGTTGATCTCGGCAAAAATGCCAGCGCCGGCGCCATTCAGGATGTTGAGCATATCCTCCACGGTCTGCGCGCTAGCAAGGCTGATGTTAAAACTCTCGCCGCCGTTCTCAATGCGCACTCCGGAAAGAAAGTCAAACTCCTCGCCAGTGCCCCCCGCCGTCGTAGCCACGGCCGCCAGCTCATTAAACGTGTCAACGACAGCGCCGGCGCCGTCGTTGAGAATCTCGCGCGGATTCAACTCCGCGCTAAAAGTCCCTTCCGCGTTCACGGCTGCCAGCACTTGGTTCGCCGAGGTGACGCCGCTTTCGATCCGCACGACCAACGTGTTGGCGTCCGAACCCGTGTTGTACGTACCGCCGGCCGTTGCCGCGTCATCGGACAACTGGAACACATACGCGCCGCTGTTCGTGCCGTCGACCGTCGTATCGAGCGCCGCCGTGAACTTGCCGCCCAGCGCCGCGTTGGCGTTGATCGCGTTCGCAACATCCTGTGCCGAATGCACGCCAGCCTCGACAGAAACGGTATACGTGCTGCCCGAAAAGCTGACTTGCACGCCACCCGCATCCGCCGCGCGAACGTCGAAGTCAACCGTGATACTGTTGTTCGACGTACCAGGCACAGTCGCCGTCAGCAGGAGGTCATTGTTCGCCGCCACATTCGTATCGAACGTCAACGACGCCCGGGCCGCCACCGCGTCTTCGTGAAACTCGGCGACCTCATTCCCCGCCGTGAGTCCCGGCCCTGCGCGCAGATAATCGTCGTCGACATACTTGATCGTCACGCCGTTAAACTCGGGGCCGTTCGCCGTCGCGATGAAATCGAGATTGTTGCTCGTCCCAGCGGACGCCAAGGAAGCCCGCGCTCGGGTGCCAAGCAAATTCTCCAACCGCGTGGTCAGTGTCAATCGCGGATCGAGATCGCTCCCCACCACCGGCCCGGTGCCGGCGCCGACTTCGTGCAGAATACCCAGCTCGTTGGCCGTCGTACCGCCGCCGACTTCGCGAATGATCAACGACCCGCCGCCGCCGGAATCCAACGAGACATTCAATCCGACGTCCGTGATTTCCACCGTCACGATTCTGCCGAGCGGAGCATTGGCTTCCAATAGTTTCGCAATGTCGCCGACCGTCGACGCCGAACTGAGGTCAACGATCGAACTGACCGTGCCCGTCGAAATCTCAATGCTGCTCGGCACAACCCCGCGGCCGCCACGCAAGTCCGACAGCGATGTCTCGGCCGTCAGCACCGGATTGAGATTCGTGGTTCCACGAACCGGTTCTGAAATCGCGCCAAACACGCGGTTTCCCGGCATGTTCGTTTCGAACAGCACGTCGATGTCGGAATACGCGGACAATGACTTTTCATCGCCTAGATATTCGATGTGATCGCCGGACTGTACAAACGGCTGTGTGCTGGTGCGCGCCCCCGCAAACAGATAGCGACCGCGGAATTGCTGGTTGCCAACGTCGACCAGCTGCTGAATGGCCCGGTCGACTTCCAAGGCGATCGCTTCGCGTTGCGAATCGGTGGAAGTCGTTCCCACCACGGAAATGGCCGCGCCGCGGATATCGGCCAACAGCGCCGAGACGTTCGAGAGGGCCACGTCGGTCGCGCCCAGATACGATTGATTCGTCTGCAAGTTGACCGAGACTTGTTGCTTCCGTTCAATCAGCGATTGCAAGGTAATCGCCCGCAACGCGGCCGGCGCGTCTTCACTCGCCAACGAGATCCGCCGACCCGTCGTCAGCTGGTTCTGCAAACGAAAGATCGCCTGCTGATCCGATTGCATCTGCGACAGCAAACGCTGCGAAATCAGCAAGTCGCTGACACGCGTCGTCGGTACGGGAATGATAGCCATGGGGACAGTTTGAAGTTTTCAGTGTTCAGTTTTCAGTATCAAGCGTCATCCCCAACCATCGAACGACATCGCCGCCACCGATCTGCAACTACTTCGCCTACTTCACCTACCCCCTACTCCACCTTCTTGCCTCACAGATTCACCAGGATCTCCAACAACTCATCCAGCGCCTTGATGTACTTGGACGTGGCCTGCAGCGCTCGCTGGTACGAGATCATCTTGACGGCTTCCTCGTCGAGACTCACGCCGCTGGTGGCAAGTTGCTGGCCGACCAGCGTTTGCTCGAAGATCCGGCTCCCATCCGCGATCCCTCGGGCCACGCTCGAGCCCTGCGTGACCTCGGCCGTCAGGCTGGAATACAGCACTTTCAAGCTACTGCCATTCTTGGAATCCAACGGCGCATCGAGAAAAGCTGCCAGCAAGGTGGCCGTATTCGTGTCGGCCCCGATGCCCGACTTCGACGCGTTGAACTTCCCCGCATCGGCCGCGACGACCGCATTCACGCCAATATCGAGGGCGTTCGAACCCGTGAAGAACGTATTCAACCCAAGCGCCGCAAGCGTACCGCTGGAATCGTTGGCGAAAGAAAACTCCAATTCCACGGAATCGGACGAAATCTGCAGATGGCCGTCGATATCCACAGACGCCGCCAGACCGCTGACAGAGTTGAGTTGCGAAGCCAGATCGTCGAGCGACGTATCGTCGTCGAGCCCATTCAGATCAATACGAATGTTGGTCGTTTCAGTGAGCTTGGTCTGCTTGTTGTAGACCAGCACCTGAAAGCTGCCGTTCTCTGGCGTGAATTCCAGCCCCGCCTCGTCGAGCGCCACGGTGCTGTCGCTGGTCGCGAACTCGCTGGTCAGCTCGGCATGCCCCTTCAGCCCCTGGCCCGACGAAAACAGCTTGTTGAATTCGAAAATGAAGGCCTGCGAGAAATCGTCGAGCCGATCGAGAAAGCCGCCCAGCACATCGTCGCGTGACGACACGAGCCCTTCGATTTCGCCGGAATTGGCCGTCAGCGCCGAATCGGTCTCGATAATGCGAATATCCGCCACCGCCAGGCCGCGGTCGATATCGAGCTTCGCTTCCACGAACCGCGCGGAGTTCTCGAACACCAAATAGTCGCCGCCGGCGAACACGTTGATCGAACCGTTGGGCTGCTCGATCGACTTGATGTCGATCAACCCGGCGAGATTCCCGAGCGCCAAATTGCGTTGATCGCGCAGGCCCACGGCGTCGCTGGCCGTGGTATCGCCACCCTCGGTGGCCGTGATACGGATATTGAGCGTGCGAATCTCTTCGATCAGATTGTTGATCGTGAAGACGTTGTCCTTGACCTTGTCGTTCAAGTCGCTGCGGACCTCGCGCACCCGCTCCGAGAGATTGCGAATGTCCGCCGTGAGCGTCTTCCCCTGCAGCACCGCCAGATTGCGGACGCCGATGTCCTCCGGCTGGCTCAGCACGTCATGAATGCTGCCGAAGAAGTTATTGAGCGCGGTGCTGAGGTCGGTGTCGCCGAGCTCGCCCAGAATGCTCTCCAACTCTAAATACGCCTGCTCCTTGGTCTCGTTGCTGACCCGGTCGCTTTTGGCGTTGCGCAAGCGTTCTTCGAGAAACTTATCGATCTTCTGGACAACGGCGTCGACCTGCACGCCAAGCCCGAGCAGAAGACCGCCGATGCGTTGCGTCGGCGCAGGCGAGACAATGACTTCTTCGCGAATATAGCCGGGTGTGTTGGCATTCGAGATATTTTGGCCGACGACTTGCAGCCCAATTTGTTGGGCGCGCAAGGCGTTCTTAGCCATCTGAATCGAGCCGAACAGCGACATCGGTCAAGCGCCCCCGCGCAGTCTCGCGGCGCTACGCCGCATCGCTAGACTGCGTGGTCTACCAAGACTCCATGCGCCTGGACGCAGTCTCCAGTTCCATATGTCGGACGTTGCCGGCCGCCGGTAGCGATAATCTCCAACATCTGCGAAAGATGTAGCAGCGTTCGCTGCACGACAACCCAGTTTGTCAGACACTCCTGCTGCAACAGCCGCGTGCGATGTTCCGCGGCGTCGATGCTGGGCACAATGCGCAAGCGATGTTGAGTTGGTAAGCTGGAAGCCAACATGCGAATGTTATCGGGCGGCGCGCCCTCGCTCCCGGCGCGATCGAGCATCTCCTGCCGTTGCGACTGGCAATCCTGCAAGCGCGCCGCAAGCCGGACTTCCCGCACATTCACGGCCGCTAACCGCGCAGAGTCCGCCGCCAGTAGCGCCGCGCGTTTGTCCGCCAATGTCGCGAGCAAGTCGTCCTGCACGGACGAAAGGTCCGTCAAGTACGCGGCGATCTCGTCCGTCCAAGCGTCATCCATGCGAATGGTTCCAGCGAAATCAAATGATGAATGATGACTGATGAATGCCCATTGATGAGTGATGAAATACCTGTGATTCATCGTTCATCATTCTGCATGCATCATTTCCTGCCCATGCTGAACAGCTCGAACATCGGGCCAGTAAACTGTGCCGCGCCGTTCTCGGTCAGTTCTTCGGTCAGAATCTGATCGAACTGTTGCTGAAACACCTCTTCGCCGCGTCCGCCGTGAAAATACGCTGGCTTGCCTTGCGTGCTACGCATCGCCTTCAGCAACTGCCCGTAGAACACTTCGCCCACGAACTTATCAAACGTCTCGCGCGCCTCATCCGGCTTCTCCGGCACCTTAGCCTGCGGCTCAGTAAGTTGGCTCAACGCCGGATGCGAAGCGATAGGCGAAAGTGCAGCGTTCATCGACATGATCCTTAGTCTTGCTCGGAGGACTCACCACGGAGGCACGGAGAACACGGAGAGGGAGGATTTTGGAACTTCGTACTCGTTGTGGCACGGTCTCCCGACCGTGACACCGTTCTGACCGACGTTCTCCAATTCTGGGCAACAGCACGGTTTCCGTGGCACGGTCGGGAGACCCTGCCACAACAGTTCTTCCCTCTCCGTGTTCTTCGTGCCTCCGTGGTGAATCCAATTGAATAGTCTCTTACTCAAAAATCACCCGCCCCTTCAAATTCCCGCTGCGTTCCAGCACGCGGATGATCTCGATAATTTCCGCCGGCGGGATCCGCACTGCGTTGAGCGCCTTGATCAGGTCGTCCAGCTTCGCGGTCTTCGGCCCGACCGCCGCGAACGGACTCGGCAGCACGTTCGCCCCCGTTTGCACCGCGATGCCTTGCACGGTGACCAAGGCCGCGCCGATTTCCACGTCGCCGTCGACCGCGATGGCGCCCGTCTTAGCATTAATCACCACGCGGGCGTCGACCGGCGCGTCGCGAATTTCCACCGCCAACACCTGGGCGATCCAATCGACCGGATCATCGCGATACTGCGGCGGAATCATCACCTCGACGTTGCCTTGATTGATCGCCCGCACGAACTGATAGTCCTGGCCGAACTCCGCGCCTAATTGAAACCGCAGCTGATCTTGAATCGAGAACACAATCTCCTGAGCAACTTGAAAGCCGGTCAGGTTCTTGTCGATCACCAGGGTGATCTTGTCCCCCTTCGAGAACACATTGAAGAAATCTTCTTCCAGCCGGCAGCCGTTCTTGATCGTGCCGTTCAGGGGATTCACTGGATCGTCGATCATGATCGCCCCTTCAGCAAAGGCATAAACCCGATCACTGGCCGGATTCGGGCCTTGCAGCGGCGCGGTAAACAACCGCCCGCCGGCCAGCGACTTCGCGCTGCCGATCGAACTCACCTTGCAATCCAGCGGATCACCTTGCCGGGCGCCTTCGGCCGGAATCGTGGCCGATACCGTAACGATCGCGCAATTCCGGGCGTTCTTCAACTCGCCTTGTCCAATCGGGTTACCCATCAACTGCATGGCCATCGCCAGACTGCGAATCATCGGCGCGAAATCGCCGCCATCGCCAGTCCCTTTCAGGCCCACGACAATCCCCAACCCATGCAACGAGTTCTCTTCCTGCCCCTTAATGCGACAAATATCCTCCAACCGCATTCCAGCAGAGGCCGGCGCGGCAGTCGTCGCCATCATGAGCAGAAGTAGTACACAAACTCGTCGGATCATCGCTAAATCCTTTGCCAACGTCTGAGGCCTCGTCTCATTCCGAATCGTTCTACCTGCTCAAAACGGACTGAAGCGTTCATACATCCGCTTGAACCAGCCGCGCTTGTAGCCGTCGCGGACGGCGCCGGTTTCACGCTTTTCGATTCGCAAGTCGGCGAGCTTCTCGCTAAACACCGTGTTGTCCGGAGCAATGTCTTCGGGGCGCACTTCGCCGGTCAGACGCTGTTCCCACACCTCTTCGTTGTCAACGACTTCCTTGCGGGCTTCCAACAACATGTTGCCGTTCGGGCGGATATCGACGACACGTGCCGTAATGCGGAACTGCACGCCGCCCACGGTTTCCATCTCGGAGATCGCCCGGTACTGGCTGTTCAATTCGCCGGACACCGCGGGATCGCCTTGATCCTGCGGCGCCTTCTGAATATTGAGCCCGTCCAGCTCGATCCAGTCTTCCAGCGTGGCTTCAAGATTGGCCAACTTGCGTTGCACCAACTCGCCTTCGTTCGTGTATTGAAACGCGTCCTTCACCACCACCGTCACAATGTCATGCAACCCAATCGTCGGCGGTTCCGGCGTCGGCACAAAGGTAAAGGCGTCCTCCAGCGTCAAAGCCCGTTGCGACGGTTCACCGAACAGGCTGGAACTCTGCGCGGAGGCGACTTCCGTGTAAGTCCAACAGGCGGACCCGCAGGCAATCAGCATGATCGAACGACGCAAGTTGATCTTCATAGCGTTCCTACTTCGCTGAACGTGTCTTGGAATTTGCTTGAGCGGACGCCTTTTGCGTACCGCGGCGCGCTGCGAGCCAGGGGGATGGATCGCGCGGCGCTGCATCCACCGCCGGAGTCATGGGCGAGCCCGCGTAAATCTCAACTTCCTGCGGACCGGACACTCGGGCATGAAAGGTCTCCCGCGAGGTAAGCGACTCCACCGGCACCAGGTCGCCGTGAGCGCCGTTTTCCTTCGCCCGCCCTGTGATGCGAATCTGCACGCCGCCGCATCGTGAATACACAGTCACTACTTGGCCGCGTTGCACAAGCATCACGGGTCGCAAGCTCGGTTCGGTGATCGGCTGCCCCTCGGCAATCGCGCGAGTGGTTTCCTTGCCGACAACCTCGTCCAGCGATTCCAGCGGCTTCAACAATCCCTTGACCGCTTCCGGCCGGACGAGTTCGACATCTTGTTCCGAGATCAGTTCGCCGCGTGACAATTCCCGCCGCGCCACCACGATCATCGGCGGCAGCGAAACCCGGGCCGTGACCTTCCAGATTTCCTGCGACGCCTCGTCACCCACCTCGACGCGAAACTGCACCCGTTCCGCATCCAGGTAACGCCCCCCAGTCACGTTCACTTTTTGACCGCTGGAGAGCGAGGACAATTGCTCTTCATTCAGTTCAGCTTCGATGTCCCACGTCTCATCGCCGAGTCGTTCGCGTACATAAGACAAGATCGCCGCATCCATACGCTCACGGACGCGATCCTGGGCGACAGACGACAGCGACGCACTACGCGGCGCCTTCGGCTTACGTGGTTCCGACGCCGCAGCGCGCGTCACCGTGGTTTCACTGCTGCCGCCAAAAGTCCAGCTCGCGAACTCTGGCGCACTGCGCGCGATCGCATCTTGTACCTCGCGAACCGTCAGCTTTTTCGCTTTCCCCGAGGCGGGCGAAGGCAACAACTCCACCGCCAACAACCGCTCCCGGGCTTGCTCGTCGAGACCGTAGATCTCAGCGACATCGCCCAACCGCACGACGGCGTGGTCCACTTGCGACGCTTCACGCAAATTGATCTCGCCGGCGATCCCGGCCGCGCACAGCCAGAGCCAGACGAGCAAGGTGCGGCGAAAATAAGTAACCATCCTTGGTTCCATGGGATTCCGTCTTGCGTTCGCGCGTAGAACATTGCTTCCCGACTAGAACCGCCGCAAGTTCGCCACGAGCTGCAGCACCTGGTCGCCAGCCTGCACCGCTTGCGAATTCAACTCGAACGCCCGTTGCGTCGTGATCAGATCGATCAACTCGCGGACCGGCTCGACGTTAGACAATTCCAACACGCCTTGCCGCACCATGCCGAGACCGTTCTGATTGGGGTTACCCGTGGTCGCCGGCCCCGAAGCATCCGTTTCCTGATACAAGTTCTCGCCGAGCTTCAACAAACCTTCCGGATTGATAAAGTTCGCGAGTTGCAGAGTGCCGACTTGCGTCAACTGCGCCTGGTTCACCTGCCGCACGGAAACATTGCCGTCGCCACTAACCACAATATCCGTCGCGTCCGGGGGAATCGTAATCGTGGGGTCGAGCAAGCGCCCGGCGTCAGCGGAGCCCATCACAATGTTGCCGACGGCGTTAATGGAAAAATTGCCGGCCCGCGTGTAGACCGTCTGGCCGTTCGTATCGATGACCGGAAAGAACCCGTCGCCACTGATCGCCCAGTCGAGTTGGTTGTTCGTCGTGGCAAAGGCGCCTTGGCCGAAGTTGGTTTGCGTGCTGGAGACGCGCGTACCGAGGCCGACCATGGTGCCCACAGCGGTGTAGTTCCCCTGTTGGTCCAAGGCGCCCGGCAGCTTGTAGTTGCGATAGAACAAGTCCTCGAAGTTCGCCCGTTCGGCCTTGAACGCCGTGGTGTTCAAGTTCGCCAGATTATTGGCGATCACATCGAGCTTGGTCTCCATCGCGCCCATCCCGGTCGCGGCGGTATACAGCGTTTGAACGCTCATGGCGAATTCGTGATGAGTGAAGAGAGGTGTGTATTAAATGATGAACGATGAATGATGAATTACTTCTCTGGCCATTCATCATTCGTCATTCATCATTTCCCTAAGCTTTCAACAGCCGCCCCAGCATCGTGCCTAGCATCTGGTCTTGGTTGCGGATCAGGTTCACGTTGGCTTCGAAGGCTCGCGAGGCCTCGATCATGTTCATCATTTCCGTCGTGGCGCTCACGCCGGCAAGTTCCAGGTGTCCGCCGACCACGTGGCGATTTCCAGCTTCAACCGCCGAAGTCGGTCCCATCGGACGAAACAGGTTTTCGCCCACCTTCACGAGATCCCCCAGCGACGCCGGTTGCAGCATGCCAAGTCGCACGGTCGTGCCATCGGACTGTTGAATGCCGCCATCATGCGTGAGTTTCCAGGGGAACGATTCGATTCGTGCCGGCGCTCCGCCATCGTCCAGCACCGCGTGCCCTTGCTGTGTCACCAACTCGCCGGTCGGCAGCAACGCGAAGTTGCCCGCGCGAGTCAGGTAGTCGCCGTCCGGCGCACGGACCGCGAAGAACCCGTCCCCTTTGATTGCGAAGTCTGTCGGAATCTCAGTGTTCTTAAACGGCCCCTGCGAGTAGTCCGTCCGCGTTTCCCGAACTTCGACGCCACCGCCAAGATCGTTCCAGCTACGTTCGCCGGGCTGGGCCTGCCCCTGGGCAATTTCCTCCGCATAGCGTGCTTGAAACAGGGCCAAATCGCGCTTAAAGCCCACCGTGTTCACGTTCGCCAGGTTATTGGCGACCGTTTCCAAGCGTCGGCTCTGCACGAGAGCCCCTTCGGCGGAGATGTACAGCCCGTATGGCATGGCTGGCGGTATCGATTGCGTGGAGTGAAACGATGCAAGACCGTCTGGCCGTCGTTTAGCAACGCGCGTGCCAACAGGCTTACCGGTGCAAAGAAACGCCTTGCGGCACCACGGAAACGGCTGATAGAAAAGGAGTTGCGCTATTTCCGGCGACCTAAAGCGAAATTCGCGCAGACGGCCAGGTAGCGGCAGATTGGGCCGATCGGCGATTGACGCTAAGCGCAGTTCCTGCCGGAGCAGAGGCCCATCACACACCGTAGGGCGGGCCAGGGCAAACAAGAAAATTCCGTGGAACCAGAAATCGGCGCAACTCGCCTCATCAATGCGATGATTTGATCGCGGCCCGCCGGAGAAAAACAAGTGCTGAGTAGCACAACGTTGAAGCCAGCATACCGTCACACGTCGATTCTGGAATTAGCGAATCGAAGCCCCAACTGGGCAGCCGAATCACGCCCATGTAACCGCGCGGTCAACCGAAATACGACAGGTGACAAACCCCTATTCCTTGCCACGCGCCGCGCCGGAGTCAACGATAATGCGTTTCACCAGCAGGTAATTCCCTCCCTGGTACTCCGTAACAATGCCGGACACGCTCCACATCACGCCCTGAGCGCTTTCGTCAACCTTGCGGGACGCCCGCTCAAGCGCCAAGTTTTCCAACATGCGGAGGCGATAAATGCCATCGCTGCTGACAAACTCGAAGCGGCCGTCCACCTGAATGAACTGGCCCAGGACTTCGCGAATCTCCGTGCCTTCTCTCAGCCGCGCACTTGCCGCCCGGCGACTCGCGCGAGCCGCCGCCGCATCGACCGGGTTGGCGGGACTCGCAGCCGCGCCGCTATTCGAGGTTTCTGAAGAATCGCGGGTATGCGGCCCCGGCTGCGCGAAACTCCAACCCGCCCCGGCGGCGGCCAATAGCAGCAGTAATGCCAGCCGCGGCCAGGTCTTCGAGGATCGAAAGCTCGCAAAAGCCACGGCGAACTCTGCCTCTGCCGCTCGATGGCGTGGGGGTGGAGTAGGACGGTTGGTGGCGAACGTCACTCAGCCCCCAGCCTTGGGCATCGCCAAGGCGTGCAACGTCAGCACCGCGCCGGCGGACAGTACCAGCCAGCCGATCCACGGCGCCGGCGTGATGGTCTTCCGCACATCCGTCGTATTCGACACCAAGGTGGTCAACGACAGATCGTTGGCCAGCGTGCGCTCCGGCCGAGGAATCAGCCGATCGCTGGCTTCCTTGTTCAACACAAACGTGTCGACCATTCGCACCTGTATGCCAATCAGAATCAACACCACGCCGATCACGAAGTAATGGTTGCGGTTCAGTTCCATGATGTACGCCTCGCCAGTTTCCATACGACCATTCGTGCGCGCGAGCCACGCGCTCATCATGGTCATGTATCGATCACCCGGCGACTGGCACTTCATCCGACTCGCCGCGCAACCGCCGTTCTTTGACGACGCAGTGACACGCGCACCGAATTTGCGCGGAAACCGTATTCTTCGCAAAACAGCGAAAATCACGACCAAGGCATCAAACGCCTTAAGAACGGAACGAACGGCGCATCCGGCTGAACCGCAGAGGCGCTGAGAAGCAGAGGGAGAAGCGGACTGTTGGAGAGGGCGTGTAGGGCGGACCCTGAGCCAGTTCGGCGTCGTGACGATCGAAACGCGACGACAATAGTCAAATCACTTTGAATCGAACAACCAAGGCCCGCCGCCAATGAACTCAGTGTGGGCGACTCCTCCGAGGTAACCTCGGATGGTGAAGAAATCGACCAATGGGAACACTCGAATTGCGGCGTTGCGCACTGTATATTAGCCGCATTCAGTTTACTCATTGCGCCCGGTCCTTGTGTAGCGCGAGCACCGTACAATCGACTTCGTCAGCTGAGAGTTGCACAGCCATGTCGTACGTCTGTCAATGTTGCGGTCAGCGCTTTGATGGTCTGCCGCTTGATTTTGTCGGCGAAGCGCCGTGGCGGAATATGGGCGTGAGCGACGACGAATTTGACGCGCGTGTCTTACTCGAGAAAAGCCTTTGCGTAGTCGACGGTCAGTTTTTCTTCGTTCGTGGTCATATCCGCCTGCCGATTCTCGGCACGGACGACGTATTTGTTTGGTCGGTCTGGTGTTCGCTGAGCAACGACAGTTTTCGCCACCTTTATGAGCATTGGGACGATTCGGATCGAGCAGGCGACACGTACTTTGGCTGGCTTTGCACAGTACTCCCGTGCTACGAGGCAACAACCTGGAACCTCAAGTCAAACGTGCGGTCGCGCAATAATGACCTGGTTCCGCTTATTGAGATTCAGCCGGTCGACCATCCGATCTACCAGGAACAACAAGAGGGAATCACGGTCGAGCGATGGCATAGCATTGCGCACCAATTGCTACACGGCCGGTAAAGCCGCGTCAAAAAGCGCGGTGAGCGAGCTCCTACTTGGACCCTTCCCCGCGGAACTCCTCCACCCAGCGGTCCACGCTGTTGCGCAACGAATCCACCGTCGCCGCTTCCAGCAATTCCGATTCGTCCGCCTTCACGACCGCCGCCATCACCGCGGGGTGATCGACCCAATCGGAGGGGCCAAATTCGCGGACGTCGAGTAACGTCTCGGAGAACGTGGCGGTCTGTTTGGGGACTGCCTTCAGGCCGTCCTTCGTGTACAAGAAGTGGTACTTGAGCGAGCCGAACATCAGCGCGGCGCCGGTCAGCACGCCCAGGAAGAATCCTCCGAATCGTTTCACAGCGGCTCTCCCCATTCGAGCGTGATATCCATTCCCCATTCCCGCCTGAGCATGCGGCGACCGAACATCTCGACCATAATGCCGCCCGCGGGTCATCGTCAATGGAACCGTCCCTGAATCCGCCGCACAAAGTCTCCCGTTCCTGCGAGCTGGTCGTATTGTTCGCTGCGATCGTCTTTCCCAGCTTCGCTACCTGGCTCTACTTCTCATGGCTCGGCGGCCATCCATCGTCACGCCCCGCCTACGCCATCTCCAAGCTGCTGCAATTCACGCTCCCCCTCGTTTGGTTGACGTGGACTAATGGCCAATGGCCCATTCAACTCGTTCGCCCGCGCCCGCGCGATCTCCTGGAAGGTCTCGCCTTCGGACTCGCCGTCACGCTCGGCGGCCTGGCCATCTACTACGGCTTCCTCCGCGGAGGTTCCCTGCTCGGCGCCGCCCCGCGCGAACTCACGAGCAAACTCTCAGGCTTCGGCATCCGCACAGCCGGACACTTCCTGGCCTTGGCGACGTTCTATTCCTTAGCTCATTCGCTGCTCGAGGAATACTATTGGCGCTGGTTCGTGTTCGGCGGCCTGCGCCGCTACGTGCCGACCGCGGCGGCCGTCGCGATTTCCAGCCTCGGCTTCATGGCCCATCACGTCTTGCTCATCGGCCATTTCTTGCACGGCTTCGGCGCCGCCACTTGGCTACTCTCGGCGGCCATCGCCATCGGCGGCGCTGTCTGGGCCTGGCAATACCAACGCGCCGGCGCCCTGTACGCCTCGTGGCTCGGCCACCTGGTCATCGACGCCGGCCTGATGTGGATCGGCTACGACCTCTGGACGGCAGCCTCACACTAGGCCTTGTCTCAAAACTGGGGTTTCCGTGCAATGCGTAACCGGCGACGATGTCGCTGAGTTTCGTTTTTGCCACGGAGGGCTGTTGAGATGGCGCGGAATTTGTTGACCGATGAGGAATGGAAG